>Ga0306926_10001855_pt1 | contig 21163 bp, 17 predicted proteins | sample flu12Cox44000178_FD_203759 | JGI IMG/M metagenome (GOLD analysis project Ga0306926, IMG submission 203759) | Lab enrichment of tropical soil microbial communities from Luquillo Experimental Forest, Puerto Rico - flux8day.12C.oxic.44.000.178 (v2)... | ecosystem: Environmental > Terrestrial >...
CTTGCCTCGGTCGCCGCAACACACCCATCTTTCCGTATTGCAACATGGCTGGTGCCACGCGAACCGCGCCGTCGTCGGAAAGAAGAACGAGTTCCCGGCGGAGCGCTGCTGTCATGCTGTGAAATGTGAATTAGCGGCCGGCCGAGAGCGGCTGACCGCCCTCTTCGGGGGCCGCGCGCTTCCGGTTCTGGTTCCGCCTTGGAACCGCATTGCTTCGCGCTTTGTGCCGCTCCTGCCCGCTTGCGGTTTCCGGGCGATTTCTTGCGTAAAACCGCGACGTGATGTGGCGCCGGTACCCGGTATTAGCGAGGTCAACGTTCATGTCGATCTCGTCGCGTGGGCCGAGAATCGCGCTTTTATAGGTGAAGGGGCTGCACTCGGTGGTATCGTCGGACATCTGAAGGCGCGACGCCTTGCCAAAGTCGATGCCCAGGAGCCGACCGGAATTTTGACTCACCACCTCGTGCAGGACGACGCGACAAGCAAGTTTCTCTGCCGGCTCGTCGCGATTACCGGTGAGCATCCTGCTGCGCGGTGGATCGCGGCCACAAAAGTGTTCGCGAACGCCCTTTGTCCGGGGCGATGACACTATACGCCTACCCCGCCTCGGCCATGTACGGCGATTACCTCTGCGCCGCTGCGGGTTTCGTCCCGGCGACGACAATTCTCGCAACCACGCAAGTCGGCCCGGTTGCGGCTGTCGTGCTGAGCGGGTTTGCGGCGCTCTTTGCGGTGTTTGGCGTACGTACGATACTTCGCCACGGGACGCGCTTTGAGATGACCGAGTCGGCGCTGCGGGGGTCGGGACTGCGTCGCGCCTCGATCGCTTGGGGACAACTCGACCAGATGGCGCTTGCCTACTATTCCACTCGCCGCGACCGGCGCGACGGCTGGATGCAACTCGACCTTCGAGCCGGTTGGACAAGAGTGCGTCTGGACAGTCGGATCGATGGTTTTGCGGAGGTGGTCGAAAAGTCGGCGAGAGTCGCGAGGGCCCGCGGATTGTCGCTGAGTGCAACCACCCTAGCCAATCTGACAGCGCTAGGGCTCGGCTTCTCCATTGATTCTGGTGTCCGGGAAGCCGCGGGGGGTCCGATTTGACCGATCTTCTCACTATTCGCGACTTGCATGTGCGGTTCGCCGCCCCGGGCGGCTTCATTCGCGCGGTTACTGGGGTCTCGTTTCGCGTGCGACCGCGATCAACCGTCGCCCTCGTCGGCGAATCCGGCTCGGGAAAGTCGGTGGTCAGTCAGACGGTCCTGCGCATCCTGCCCCGGAGTGGTGTCATCACCCGCGGCGAGATCTTGTTCGCCGACCCCCGGCTCGACGGCGAAATCGTCGATCTCGTGAAGCTGCAGGACGATGGCGCGGAGATGCGAGCGATCCGTGGCGGCCGCATTTCGATCATCTTCCAGGAGCCTATGACCTCGTTGTCCCCGGTCCACACCATCGGCAATCAGGTCGGCGAGGCACTGCGGCTCCATCGGCCGGTGACCGCTGGGCAAGCCTCCGAGCTGACCGAGGAGATGCTGCGCCTGGTCGGATTTCCCGATCCCAAGCGGGCCTTGCGCAGTTATCCTTTCGAGCTGTCGGGTGGGCTCCGCCAGCGCGCCATGATCGCGATGGCGCTGGTCTGCCGCCCGGCGCTGCTGATTGCCGACGAGCCGACAACGGCGCTCGATGTCACAATTCAGGCGCAAATCCTCAAGCTGATCATCGAACTCCAGCACGAGCTCGACATGGCGGTGCTGCTCATCACCCACGACCTCGGTGTGGTTGCCAATATCGCCGAGGAAATTGTCGTGATGTACCAGGGCGAGGTCATGGAGAGCGGCACCCTCGACGACATCTTTCGGCGCGCACAGCACCCCTATCTGCGGGCCCTTTTGCGCGCGATCCCTCATTTCGACATGAAGCCCGGCGAGCGCCTCGTCCCGATCCGCGAGATCCCGCCTGGAGATGCTCCGCATCTGATGGCCGAAAAGGCGGAATGGCCCGCGGGTGCCGATGGACCACTGGTCGAATGCGTCGGTCTGCGAAAGTCCTTCACGATCCGCAAGAGCGGATGGCTCGGAACCGCAAGATCGGGCTCGGCGGTCGTCGCCGTTGACGGCATCAGCCTGAGGATCGAGCGCGGCGAGTGTCTGGGGCTGGTCGGCGAGAGCGGGTGCGGGAAGACGACGTTGAGCAAGCTGTTGCTGCGGGCCGTGCTACCCGATACCGGAGCGATCCGCTTCAACGACCGCGGCAGGGTCATCGATGTGCTCTCGCTCGACGGCGAGGAGTTAAAGCGGTTCAGGCGGCAAGTCCAGTTTATATTTCAGGACCCGTTCGGATCGCTGAACCCGCGAATGACCGTCCATGATATCATCGAGGAGCCGCTGGTGATCCACGGGATCGGCGATGTTCGCTCACGCCGCGAGATGGTGCATGAGCTCGTCACCCTGGTTGGCCTCGACCCGCGTCACCTCAAACGTTACCCTCACAGCTTTTCTGGAGGTCAGCGCCAGCGCATCGGCATTGCACGCGCTCTTGCCCTGCGCCCCGATCTGGTGATCTGCGATGAGCCGACATCGGCGCTCGATGTTTCGATCCAAGCGCAGATTCTCAACCTGCTGATGGACTTGAAGAAACAACTCTCGCTTACTTACCTGTTTATTTCGCATAACCTTGCGGTTGTCGACTATATTGCCGATCGCATCGCGGTGATGTGTGCCGGTCGGATCGTGGAAATCGCTGATAAACAAACGATCTTTCGCAGCCCGGCCCATCCCTACACCCTGGCGCTGCTGGCGGCCGTGCCTACCCCCGACCCGTCGCGCTCCCTCGACTTCAACCGGCTGATGGAGGACAAAGCCTCGGACCCGGCTGCCTGGCCCGAGCCGTTCCGCCGTGAACCGATGAACCCGCCGCCGCTGATCGAGATCGGCCCCGACCATTGGGTGGAAGCGAGGGCATCACCGTCTGAGATGGGGGCTCGCGCCGGCGACGCTGTCTCGGCGTAAAACCGGATAGGGAGGACGATGTGAGACGGATGGGCCTCGTGGTGGCTCTGTTGACGGCCGTTCCCGGCGCGGTTCGTGCCGAACTGCACGAGACACCCTTTTTTGCGCAGGACGTGACCGGCGGCAAGCTGTCCGGGATCAACGAAAGGCTGCCGAGCGATCCGGCGGTGGCGGGATTGGAAACGGTGGGCAATCCCGGCGGCGAGTTGCGGATGTTGATGAGCGGACCCAAGGACACCCGTATGATGGTGGTTTACGGCTACGCCCGGCCGGTCGGCTACACTCCGGCACTAAAGCTTCTGCCGGACATCCTGGCATCGGTGGATGTCGAGGATGGTCGGGTCTTTACGCTGCATTTGCGAAGGGGGCACAAATGGTCGGACGGGTATCCGTTTACCTCCGAGGACTTTCGCTATTGGATTGAGGATGTTGCGCAGAACAACCAGTTATCGCCATCGGGCCTCCCCGTGACGTTGATGGTGCAAGGCGAGGTGCCGCGCTTTGAAGTGCTGGACGACACCACCATTCGCTATACCTGGACGCGTCCCAATCCCTTGTTTCTGCCGGCGCTCGCCGGCGCGGATCCGCTCTACATTTATTGCCCGTCACATTATCTGAAGCAATTTCATGAAAAATTTGCTGACAAGACTGCTCTTGAAAGGTTGGTAAAAAAGTACAACCAGCGCAACTGGGCAGCACTACATGCCAGAATGGATACAATGTATCGCAACGATAACCCAAATTTGCCGTCGCTCGAGCCCTGGATTCTAAAAACAAAACCACCATCAGAGAGATTTATATTCGAACGAAACCCCTATTATTATCGGATAGACGACGCCGGGCATCAGCTTCCTTACATCGATCGCGTCGTCATGTCGATTGCCGACAGCAAGATCATCCCGGCAAAAACCGGCGCCGGCGAGAGCGATCTTCAGGCGCGCTATCTGCGTTTCGACAATTATACCTTCCTTAAGAATAGTTCAGAGCGCAATAAGTATAGCGTACGCCTCTGGCGTACCGGCCCCGGGAGCCAACTCGCCCTCTACCCAAACCTCAATGTAAACGACGAGACGTGGCGGACGCTGATGCGCGACCTGCGCTTTCGTCGCGCCTTGTCGCTCGCGGTGAACCGGCACGAAATTAATCAAGCAATCTACTTCGGGCTGGCGATCGAAGGCCAGAACACGGTCCTCCCGCAGAGCCCGCTCTATGAACCGGAATCCCGCTCGGCCTCGGCAAACTTCGACCTGAAAGAGGCCAATCGCCTGCTCGATGAAATCGGGCTCACAAAGCGAGACGGCGACGGTATGCGCCTGCTTCCCGACAATCGACCTCTGGAGATCATCGTCGAAAATTCGGGTGAATCGACCGAACAATCGGATGTGCTGGAGCTGATCCGCGATTCCTGGCGGCATATCGGGATCAGGCTCTTTGCCAAGCCTCTGCAATTGACTTTATTCCGGCGTCGGGTCTTCTCGGGCGAGACGTTGATGTCGATCGACAAGGGGATCGAGAACGGGCTTGCCACTGCGGCGATGCCGCCGTGGGAATTCGCGCCGACCAGCCAACAGCAGCTGCAATGGCCGAAATGGGGTCAATACTATGAGACCAAAGGGAAGGCTGGCGAGGCCCCCGATCTCCAATCGGCAACACACCTGAAGGAACTCTACGAGGACTGGCTCGGGACGGCGCTGCAACCGGACCAGTCCCGGATCTGGCATGCAATGCTGCAGATTTGGGCCGACGAAATCTTTTCGATCGGCACGGTAGCAGGAGTGCTCCAGCCGATCGTGGTGAGTGATAGGCTGCACAACGTCCCGGAGGAAGGATTCTACAATTGGGATCCCGGAGCCTTCTTCGGGATCTTCAAGCCGGATACGTTTTGGCTGGATCCGTCCGATACTTCTGCGAAATCGGCGGCCGCGGGTGTCTCACCGCCGATGCATCCCTGACGACAGACTGGATACCGTCGCCGAAATCTGGCTAGATCGGCCTTATGCTGAGCTATTTGGTGCACCGCATCCTGATCATGATCCCGACGTTGATCGCGATCAGCATTGTGATATTCATCATTATTAACCTTCCGCAGGGCAATTATTTCACCACATACATTGCGGAATTGCAAGAGTCAGGTGAGCCGGCGGATCTGGCCAAAATCCATTTCTTGGAATCCGAATACGGTTTCGACCGTCCGCTCTGGGAGCAATACTTGTTTTGGGTCGGCGGGCTTCTACGAGGCGATTTGGGCTACTCCTTCTCTTATAATCTGCCGGTCGCGAAGGTCGTCGGAGATCGTCTGTTCCTGACCTTTCTCGTCTCTTTCACGACGATCGTCTTTACGTATCTCATCGCCTTCCCGATCGGTGTCTACTCCGCGACGCATCAGTATAGTTGGGTGGACCACTGCCTGACATTGGTGGGATTTCTCGGGCTGGCCACGCCAAGTTTTCTATTTGCCCTCGTCCTGCTCTACTTGGCGAATGTGTATTTTGGTATTTCGATCGGCGGCCTTATGGATCCTCAATATATCGATCAGCCGTGGACCTGGGGCAAGATCTTCTCTGTGCTCGCTCATATTTGGATTCCGGTCATCGTCATCGGTACGGCAGGAACCGCAAGCATGATCCGGCGATTGCGTGCAAACCTGCTCGATGAGTTGCAAAAGCAATATGTCGTGACGGCGCGCGCCAAAGGGCTGCCTCCGCTCAGGGCTCTGTTCAAATACCCACTACGCATGGCCCTCAACCCGTTTATTTCCGATATCGGATCACTGCTGCCGCACATCATCTCCGGCGCCGCGATCGTCTCGGTGGTAATGTCTCTGCCGACGACTGGGCCGATGCTGCTCGAGGCGCTGCGCAGCCAGGACATGTATCTCGCGGGATCGTTCCTGATGTTCATGTCGTTCTTGACGGTAATCGGCGTATTCGTATCCGATCTGGCGCTCGCTGTTCTTGATCCCCGGATACGCCTGCAGGCTGGCCGCCGCCGATGAGCGATTTGGCCTTCGCATCCGGGGAGGCGCCACGCATCGACGGCGCCACGACGGCGGGTCGCACCGACGGTCATCTCGCGCACTACGTCTCCGGCGCGCCCTTCGACCCCTATGCGGTCGAACGGATGACGTCGGCGCAAGAGCGCTTCTACATGGCCTCGCAGTGGCGGATGATGTGGTGGAAGCTCTGCCGCCACCGGGTGGCCGTCGTATCCGGAGCCGTGCTGCTGGCCATGTATCTGTCGATCGTGGTCTGCGAGTTCCTCGCGCCCTATGGTCTGGACACACGCAACACCGATTTTATCTTTGCGCCGCCACAGCGGGTGCGCATCTTTCACGATGGCCGTGTGGTCGCTCCGTTTGTCTATGGGTTCGACTATCGGCTGGACATGGCCAACCTCGAGCGAATCTACACTCCAAATCTAGAGAAACGTCAGACGATCCGCTTCTTTTGCCATGGCGAGGAATATCTGTTCTGGGGGCTGTTCCGCGCCGACCTTCATCTCGCTTGCCCGGCCCATGGCGGGCAGCTGTTTTTGCTGGGCACCGATCGGCTCGGTCGCGATCTCCTTTCGCGGATGATCTTTGGGGCACGCATCTCGTTGACGGTCGGGCTGCTCGGCGTCGCCGTGAGCTTTACGCTCGGGATCTTGATAGGCGGGATCGCGGGCTATTACGGCGGGTGGACCGACATCCTGATACAGCGCGGGATCGAGGTTGTTCAATCCTTTCCGCACCTGCCTCTGTGGATGGCGCTTTCCGCAATTTTGCCGGTAACTTGGAGCCCGATTCTCGTCTATCTAGGCATCACGCTCATTCTCGGGATGATCGAATGGACCCACCTTGCCCGGGCAGTTCGGTCCAAGCTCCTAGCACTGCGCGAGGAAGACTTTTGCACTGCCGCGGTGCTGATGGGCGCCCGCCCGGCGCGCATTATCGGTCGGCATCTCCTGCCGAGCTTCATGAGCCATCTGATCGCCTCGGCGACCCTGATCATCCCGGGAATGATCCTGGGTGAGACGGCGCTGTCGTTCCTCGGCCTCGGATTGCGGCCGCCGATCACGAGTTGGGGTGTTCTGCTCAACGAAGCCCAGAATATCAATGTCGTCGCGCTCTATCCTTGGCTTATGCTGCCAGTGGTCAACGTCGTCATTACTGTTCTGGCGTTCAACTTCTTCGGCGACGGGTTGCGCGATGCGGCCGACCCCTATCACTGACCCCCGAGCGGACGCGGCGAGCTGCGGGCCACGAGCGAGCACGGTGCGAGTGCTTGCAGGGCACGCCGACAAGCCACACTTGCTGTAGGTGATCGCAGACCGCCGGCTCCCTGGCCAGAGCGGTCCGGAAATTTTGCATGCGTGCTTTGCAGCCGGTTCGCGGCACTCAGGATCTTCTCCCCGGGGTGGCTCGGCGCCACCGCCAGGTGGTCGAGACCGCGCGGGCGGTGGCCGAACTCTATGGTTTCGCGGAGATGGCGACGCCGATCTTCGAGTTTACCGAGGTCTTCGTGCGCCCCATCGGCGAGCACACCGACATCGTTGCCAAGGAGATGTACACTTTCAACGACCGAGGCGGCGAGGAATTGACCTTGCGGCCGGAGAACACGGCCGGCGTGGTTCGTGCGTTGATCTCCAATGGCCTCGCCCAGAGCGTGCCGCTGAAATTCTTCTATAGCGGCCCGATGTTCCGCTATGAGCGCCCGCAAAAGGGCCGGTTCCGCCAGTTTCATCAGATCGGGGTCGAGCTGATCGGGGTAGCGCAGCCGCAAGCCGACATCGAGGTGATCGCGCTCGGCGGCCGCATCCTCCAAGCGCTGGGGATCAGTGATCGCGTCGAGCTCCAGCTCAACACTTTGGGCGATCCCGCGAGCCGTGCCGCCTATCAACAGGCGCTTGTCGCATATTTTTCGGATCGGGCTTCCGAATTGTCGGAGGACAGCCAACGGCGCCTCGAACGTAACCCGCTGCGCATCTTCGATTCCAAGGAGGCGGCTGATCAAAGAGTGGCGCGCGATGCGCCGCCCTTTGCCGATTACCTCGGCACCGGGTCGTCCCAATTCTTCGATCAGGTCTGCACCGGACTCGACCGGCTCGGTATAGGTTACCGGTTGAACCCGCAACTCGTGCGAGGGCTCGATTATTACACGCATACCGCCTTCGAGTTCGTGACCACCGAGCTCGGAGCGCAGGGCGCGGTTATGGGGGGCGGGCGATATGACGAGCTCGTCGAGCTGATGGGTGGCCCGGCGTTGCCCGGGGTCGGCTGGGCCGCGGGTATCGAGCGGCTGGCGATGCTGATCGGCGAGCTGCCGGCACCGCGGCGGCCGATTGCGGTCGTACCGGTTGGGGAAGCTGCAGAGGGAGCGGCACCAATTCTTGCGGAGGCGCTGAGAAACCATGGCTACCCCGTGGATCTCGGCTATTCCGGGAACCTGGCTCGCCGTATGCGGCGAGCCAATCATGTGAAGGCGCGTGTAGCGGTGCTGATCGGCGACGATGAGATCGCCCGCAACGTCGTCACGCTGCGCGATCTCGACAGCGGTGAGCAGAACGAAGCGCCAATGGACCCGTCGTTGAGCGCGCTGCGGGCCCGCCTGCGAGCGCTCGACGCCTGAGCAGCTGTGGATCCGTCGCTCGAAGCGCATCTGGAGCAGCTCGTCCGCCGCCATGCGGAGCTGCGCGACGTGCTCGGCAGCAGCGGGCTCACTGGTGTGGATTTTGCGCGATTGTCGAAGGAATACAGCGAGCTGAGCCCGATCGTCGACGGCATCGGTGCGTTGCGCCATGCCCGCGACGAACTCGCCTCGCTCACCGATCTGGCCCAATTCGGTGATGACGCCGAGCTCAAGGCGCTCGCCGAGGACGAGCTGCAGACCCTGCGCGAGCGCCTCCCGGGGCTCGAGCGGCAGATCAAATTGGCGCTGTTGCCCAAAGACGCTGACGACGCGCGCAACGCCATCCTCGAGGTCCGTGCCGGCACCGGCGGGGAGGAGGCGGCGTTGTTTGCCGCCACGCTCTTTCGCATGTACCAGCGCTACGCGGCGCTGCGCAGATGGCGGTTCGAAATTCTCGATCTCTCCGAAACCGGCCTCGGCGGGTTCAAGGAGGCGAGCGCGCTGATCAGCGGCGGCGACGTGTTTGCCCGGCTCAAGTTCGAATCCGGGGTCCACCGCGTGCAGCGCGTACCCGAGACCGAGGCGAGCGGGCGCATCCATACCTCCGCCGCCACCGTCGCCGTCCTGCCCGAGGCGGAGGAGGTCGACATCCGGATCGACGAGAGGGATCTGCGCATCGACGTCTTCCGAGCGAGCGGCCCCGGCGGCCAATCGGTCAACACGACCGACAGCGCGGTGCGGATCACCCATCTGCCCACCGGGCTCGTCGTCATCCAGCAGGACGAGAAGTCACAACACAAGAATAAGGCGCGGGCGCTCAAGGTGCTGCGTTCGCGTCTCTACGATATGGAACGGCAGGCGCGCGACAGCGCGCGCGCCGCCGAGCGAAAGAGCCAGGTCGGCAGCGGCGATCGGTCGGAACGCATCCGTACCTACAACTTCCCCCAAGGCCGGGTCACCGACCACCGCGTCAATCTTACGCTCTACAAGATCGACAGGGTGATGAGCGGCGACGCTCTCGACGAGATCATCGATGTGATCCTCGCGGCGGACCAGGCAGCGCGATTGGCAGTGGTCGAGAGCTGAGCGCGGTGACGGACACCCTCGCGTCGCTGCTCGGCGAGGCTGCCTCGATGCTGTCGCGAGCCGGATTCATAGAGCCCCGCCGTCGGGCTCGCCAGTTGGTCGCCTTGGTCCTCGACCTGACCCCAGCCTCGCTTGTGAGCTGTCCGGAGCAGCTGCTCGATGAGCAGCGCGTTGATCTTGTCCGGCTTGCCTTGCGCCGGATGGTTGACCATGAGCCGTTGAGCCGCATCCTCGGACGCCGCGAATTCTGGGGTCTGGAGTTCGTTTTGTCGCCCGACACACTCGATCCGCGGCCGGAGACCGAGACGGTCGTCGAGGCCGTGTTGCAGCGCCTTTTCGACCGCGAGGCGCCACAGCGCTTTCTCGACCTCGGCACGGGCACCGGCTGCATCCTGCTGGCGCTCCTCTCCGAATTCCCGGCCTCGGTTGGGTTTGGCGTCGACATCGCCCCGGATGCGGCAATTACCGCACGCCGCAATGCGATCGCACTGAACCTCGCCGAGCGCGCCCATTTCCTCGTCGGCGATTGGGCAACAGCGATATCCGGCAGGTTCGACGTGATCGTTTCGAACCCGCCTTACATCGAACGCGCTGCACTCGCCGATCTGCCGCGTGAAGTCGCCTGTTACGACCCTTGTTTGGCCCTCGATGGCGGCGCCGACGGGCTCGGCGCCTATCGGTCTCTCGTCCGTGGTCTTCGCGAATTGTTAAAGCCGGGAGGCGTCATTGCGTGCGAGGTCGGGATTGGTCGGGCGCCGGCCGTAGAGCAGATTTTGCGGGCGAGTGGGCTGACAATCGAGGGATGCGTGCACGATCTTGCCGGGATCGCGCGTTGCGTCGTGGCTGGCGCGCCTGGGCTGGTGGCGCAGAAAGTTGTTGGAATGCGCCGCCTTCCCGTCTAGGGTGGGTTCGCTCGGGGGCTCACCATCGTCTGGGAAAGCGGCACAGACCGGCCCGCAACTGCCCGCGAGGGGCCTTGGTACGCTCCCGCCGGACATCGGTCCGACAGTGTTCACCACGATTAGACAGGTGTCATGAGACCAGGACCAAACAAGCGATCGCGTGGTCGCGGCAATGGGGGCAACCCGCATCACAACCGCCCGCGGATGCCTCACCGAATTCAAACCTTCGACAGCAATGGTCCAAATGTAAAAATCCGCGGTAACGCTTATCAGGTTTTCGAACGCTATGTGGCTCTGGCGCGCGAGGCGGCGTCGAGCGGCGACCGGATCGCAGCCGAAAATCTCTATCAGCACGCCGAGCATTATTTCCGTGTCATGAATGCCAATGGCGAGGGCAACCTGCACGGGGCGCCACGCCCGATGACACCCGCCGATCCGGAGACCGGTGGGCTGGAGGCGGAAGGTCGCGACCCGAACGAGGCCTTTGTCCCACCCTCGCCGCCGCCAGCCAGCGAGGACCAGCCGTTTGGGGCCGAGCAGCCTTATCCCAGCGATACGCCCCCGTTCGGCTAGCCGTAGCGACCCGAGCAAACTACTGTCGGGAGGCCGCGCCGGGTGGGGTTGAGCGTCAACCCGGTCGCACCATATTGCCTACCGAAGGGTTGCGGGACCGCCTGAACAGGGGTACCGCCGCCGGTTCAGCAAGGCGTGCAAATCATGGATATCGATAAATATACCGAGCGGTCGAAAGGGTTTATCCAATCGGCCCAAGGCTTGGCGTTGCGCAGCGGCCATCAGCGGCTGATGCCCGAGCATCTTCTGAAGATCCTGCTCGAAGACAAGGAGGGCCTCTGCGCCAACCTTATCCGCGCGGCGGGCGGCGACCCACAAGCCGTGCTGCGCGCGGTCGAAACCGAGCTCGGCAAGCAGCCGCAGGTCGAGGGCAGCGGCGCCGGCCAAGTCTATCTGACCCCCGAAATCGCCCGGGTCTTCGACCAGGCCGAGCAGATCGCGCAGAAGGCCGGCGACAGCTTTGTCACCGTCGAGCGGCTGCTACTGGCCTTGGCGATGGCGCAGGAAACACCCGCGGGCAAGGCGCTCGCCGCCGGAGTGACGCCGCAGAAGCTCAACGCGGCGATTGAAGACCTGCGCAAGGGCCGCAAGGCCGACAGCCCCTCGGCCGAGGAAGGCTACGACGCGCTGAAGCGCTATGCCCGCGATCTGACGGCGGTGGCCCGCGAGGGCAAGCTCGACCCGGTGATCGGCCGCGACGAGGAGATCCGCCGCACAATGCAAGTGTTGTCGCGGCGAACCAAGAACAACCCGGTGCTGATCGGGGAGCCCGGGGTCGGCAAGACCGCGATCGTCGAAGGCCTGGCGTTGCGCATTGTCAACGGCGACGTCCCGGAAGGGCTGAAGGACAAGCGCTTGTTGGCGCTCGATCTCGGCGCCATGATCGCCGGCTCCAAATACCGCGGCGAGTTCGAGGAGCGGCTGAAGGCTGTATTGTCCGAGATCACCGCCGCGGCCGGCGAAATCGTCCTGTTCATCGACGAATTGCACACGCTGGTCGGCGCCGGCAAGGCGGAAGGGGCGATGGACGCCTCCAACATGCTCAAGCCGGCTTTGGCCCGCGGCGAATTGCATTGCATCGGCGCCACCACGCTCGACGAGTACCGCAAGAATATCGAGAAGGACGCCGCCTTGGCGCGGCGCTTTCAGCCGGTTTTTGTCGAGGAGCCGTCAGTCGAAGACACGATCTCGATCCTGCGCGGCATCAAGGAGAAGTACGAGCTGCATCACGGCGTGCGCATCACCGATTCGGCGATCGTCGCCGCCGCCACTTTGTCGAACCGCTACATCACCGACCGCTTTCTGCCCGACAAGGCGATCGATCTAATGGACGAGGCGGCCTCACGGCTGCGCATGGAGGTCGACTCGAAGCCTGAGGCGATCGACGAGCTCGACCGCCGCATCGTCCAGCTTAAGATCGAGCGCGAGGCGTTGAAAAAAGAGAACGACCCGGCATCGCGCGAGCGCCTTGAAAAACTGGTCAAGGAGCTCGAAGAGCTCGAGCAGCGCTCGGCCGAATTGACCGCGCAGTGGCGCGCCGAGAAGGACAAGCTCGCCGGCGCGCAGAAGCTCAAGGAGCAGCTCGACCAGGCGCGCGCCGAGCTTGAGATCGTGCAGCGCCGCGGCGATTGGAGCCGCGCCGGCGAGCTGACCTACGGTGTGATCCCGGAGCTCGAACACAAGCTCGAGGAGGTCGAGAGTGCCGAAGCCGGCCGCATGCTCGAGGAAGCCGTCACCGAGGAGCACATTGCCGCGGTCGTGTCGCGCTGGACCGGCATTCCGATCGACAAGATGCTGTCGGGCGAGCGCGAGAAGCTGCTCAACATGGAGCAGAATTTGCGCCGCCGCGTGGTCGGTCAGGACGAGGCGATCATCGCCGTGTCGAACGCGATCCGCCGCGCCCGGGCCGGATTGCAGGACCCGAACCGGCCGCTCGGCTCGTTCCTGTTCTTGGGACCGACAGGGGTCGGCAAGACCGAATTGACGCGGGCGCTCGCCGAATTCCTGTTCGACGACGAGAGCGCCATGGTCCGCATCGACATGTCGGAATACATGGAGAAGCACTCGGTCGCCCGCCTGATCGGAGCGCCGCCGGGCTATGTCGGCTATGACGAGGGCGGTTCGCTGACCGAGGCGGTGCGCCGCCGGCCCTACCAGGTGATCCTGTTCGACGAGGTCGAAAAAGCGCATCCCGATGTCTTTAACGTGTTGCTGCAGGTGCTCGACGACGGCCGCCTGACCGATGGTCAGGGCCGCACGGTCGATTTCCGCAACACACTGATCGTGCTGACCTCAAACCTCGGCAGCGAGGCGCTGGCGAGCCTGCCGGAGGGCGCGGAGGCGTCGGTCGCGCGCGGCGCCGTGATGGCCGCGGTACGCGATGCGTTCCGCCCCGAGTTCCTGAACCGGCTCGACGAGATCCTGCTGTTCCGCCGGTTGTCGCGCGACGATATGAAGGGGATCGTCACGATCCAGCTCGAGCGACTCCGGAAGCTGCTCGCCGACCGCAAGATCACCCTCGAGGTCGACGCCGCGGCGAGCGCTTGGCTCGCCAATGCCGGCTATGATCCGGTCTATGGCGCCCGGCCGTTGAAGCGGGTGATCCAGCGGGAGTTGCAGAACCCGCTGGCGCAGCAGATCCTCGAAGGCCATATCCCGGACGGCTCGACGGTCCATGTCGGCGCCGGTGACAAGGGCCTGGTGATCGGGGAGATCGTAACCGCCGAAGCGGCCTGAGCGAACCCCCTCCTCAACCCTCCCCGCCTGCGGGGGAGGGACGGGTGGGGGCATTGGTTGGCCAGGCCGGGAGGAGATCGACGGCCATGGACAATGCCGACATCGTGTGGCCCGAGCTGACCTACGCCCACTGGCACGACACAGCAGCAACATTGCAGCTCTGGACCCAGATCGTCGGCAAGGTACGGCTGAGACTGACCCCTTGGCTCAATCATGGCTGGCAGGTTCCGCTCTACGTCACCACTCGCGGGCTCGGAACCTTACCGATGCCGGCCGGCAACGAAATCCTCGAGATCGAATTCGACTTCGTCGATCACCGTCTCGTTGCGAGCACCAGCCGCGGCGACCAACAAACCCTGCCGCTCGAGCCTCAAACCGTTGCCGATTTCCACTATCGCCTAATCCGTCTGCTCGACCGCATCGGCGTCGCGGTGCCCATTAACGACATGCCGAACGAGGTTCCGAACCCGATCCGCTTTTCGCAGGACCGCACCCATGCCGCCTATGACTGTGCAGCCGCCCACAACTTCTGGCGCGCCCTGATCCGGGTCGACCGTATATTCAAGCTGTTTCGCACCGGCTTTTTAGGCAAGGCGAGCCCGGTCCATTTCTTTTGGGGCAGCTTCGACCTCGCCGTGACCCGTTTTTCCGGGCGCACAGCCCCGCGCCATCCCGGCGGCGTACCCGGGTTGCCTGACAGCGTCACCCGTGAAGCCTATTCGCACGAGGTCAGCAGCGCCGGGTTCTGGCCCGGCAACGAGGCTTTTCCTCAAGCGGCCTTCTATTCCTATGCCTATCCCGAGCCGGCGGGTTTCCGCGACAGCTCGGTGACACCGGGCGCCCGCTACGACGGAGTGCTGAGCGAATTCATCCTGCCGTACGACACGGTCCGTAATGCCGGAGAGCCCGACGCTTTGCTGCTTGACTTCCTGTCTGCGACCTACGCGGCAGCAGCGGACACCGGCGGCTGGGATCGAGCCGCGCTCGAATGCCCGATTGGAGTCCCGGGGAGAGTGCGGCAGGTGTAACATCGCCGATCGTTGGCGCTACGGGGACGACGAGGTCATGCAGGCTCCCAGTCTCATAACTCCGCCGGCTCCTCGAGGCCGGCGCCGCGCACCGCGGCGACCGCCTCATGGAGAGTCGCGAAGACCCGCGTCTCGCCGATTGCCGCGGTGATGCCGTGCCGGTCCATGTCGGAGCGCAAATAAGGACTGACCCGTGCAAAGATCATGACGACCCGCTGGCGCGCTAGATCATCGAGCAGCTCGCGGATCGATCGGGCAGCGGAGTAATCGATGGCGGTGATCGCCCCGGCATCGACGATAAACCACCGAACTGGTGTCGGGGCGTGCTCCACGAGGGTGTGAACGTCATCGGCAAAGCGGTTGTGATTGGCATAAAACAGGTCGGCGCCGAAGCGGTACACGATGAGCCCGGGTTCAGTTTGCTTTCCCGGCGCCACCGGGACCGGCAGCCAGCGCCCTGCCGCGTCGGGAGCGAGCATCATCGTATGCGGGCGGTAACTGTGGCGCACATGCCTGAAGAGCGATAGAGCGATCGCCAGCAGGATGCCTGCTTCGACGCCGACCACGACGACTGCCGCCGCAGTAATGACGGCAAGATCGAACTCGCCGGGGCTTTCGCGGCGGATATCGCGCAGACCTCTCAAATCGATCATCCCGATCGCGATTGTGAAAACGATCGCCGCCAATACGCAGCGCGGCAGGTATTGGAGCGGCCCGGTCAAAAACAACAGAACCAGCAGCACGACACCGGCGAAAACCAATTGTGCGAGCTGACTGCGCGCACCCGCGCGCTCGGCCATGGCGGTCTGCGTCGGGCTGCCGTTGACGACAAATGTACCGCTCGCCGCGGCTGCCAGATTGGCGGCCGAGAGCCCGAGGATATCGGCGTCCTCGTCGACCCGTTCGCGATAACGCAATGCGAACACCCGCGACGTCGCCGCACTCTGCGTGATGATCATCACCGCGCAGGAGGCGGCCACCGGCAACAGCGCAATCGTCTCGCTCCAGGTCACATCCGGCAGCCCGATCGACGGCAGTCCGCCGGGGACGGGGCCGATTACCGCGATGCCTCGCCCGGCGAAGCCGAACGCGGCGCTCGCCGTGATCGACCCGACTACCGCGATAAGCGCGAACGGCCAACGCGGGGCAACCCGATTGCCTAGCAGGACGCCGACCGCCACCAGCGCCGACAACGCCAATGTCAGAAGATTGGTCTGCGGCAGACCGCGCAAGATCTCCCACAGTTGAGCAAGGGTGCCAGGTGAGTGGACCGCAACCGTAAGCATGTCGCCCAGCATCGCGATGCCGACCTGACACCCCACGCCAGTGAGAAACCCGACCAGAACCGTGCGCGATAGAAAATCGGCGAGGAAGCCGAGCTTGAAGAGCCGCGCCAGCAGCAGCAGTCCGGCGGTCAGCAGCGCCACCATGCCGACCAGCGCCATATACTCTTGGCTGGCGGGTACCGCCATATGCGAAAGCGAACCAGAAAGGATGGCGGCCGTCGCCGAGTCGGCGGCGACGACGAGATGGCGGGACGAAGCGAAAGCCGCAAACCCGACGAGCGGCAGCAGCACCGTGTAGAGGCCGGTGACGACGGGCGTGCCGGCGATGCGGGTATAGCCCAGCACTTGCGGGATGTTCATCGAGGCGAGGGTCAGCCCCGCCAGCGCGTCGCGCAACGTCGCGCTCGGGCTGAAGGGGCGAAGACCCGCGAAGAACGAAAGCCGCATCACCGGCACAAAAAATTTGCGCATCGGGATGCTTTCGTGCGAGCGGTCCGGCGCCTTCCGCTGCCGGGTCAGCGGTCGTATTCGAGCGAGACGTCTTTGCCGGTGTAGTCGGGCATCGATGCCGCCGACACCAGGCTCACCACCGCGCAGATGGCGATGTAGACGGAGATCGCATAGACGGTTTGAAAGCGCGCGAACAGCGCAGTAGCGATCAGCGGCGCCGGCCCGCCGGCAATGATCGATGCCAGCTGGTAGCCGAGCGAAGAACCGCTGTAGCGTAGTCGCGGCGTGAACGCCTCGGCGATCAATGCCGCTTGGGGGCCGTATTGCATGTCGTGTGGGATCAGCGACAGGACGATTGCAATGAACACTGCCCACGGGATCGCAGTATCCACCAACGCAAAATAGAGGAAGCCGAACCAGCCGACCGTCGCCGCGCCGATCAGATACATCCTTCTGCGCCCGATGCGGTCGGAGATGTGACCGGACAGCGGAATGCTGACAAACGAAACACACGACGCCACGAGCACCGCCGCCAGGATCAGATCGCGCGACATATGCAGGGTGCCGACAGCGTAGGCAAAGATGAAGGCAGTGAAGATGTAGAACGGTGCCTGCTCGGCCATTCTCAACAGCGCCGAGAGGGTAATTTCCTTCGGTTGTTTCTTGAGGACTTCGACAATCGGCGCTCGCTCGATGCGATCGTTGCTCAGCAGCTGCCGAAACACCGGTGTCTCGAGGATGCCGAGCCGGATCCACAGCCCCACCCCGACCAGGATGATCGAGAGCGCGAACGGGATGCGCCAGCCCCAGATCGCGAACTGGTCACCCGACCAGGTGCTGAACGCCAGTATCACGAGGTTCGACAGGAACAGACCGGCCGGGACACCGAATTGCGGCCACGACGCCACCAGACCGCGCTGGCCGTGGTGACGAGCCCATTCCATCGCCAGCAGCACCGACCCGCCCCACTCGCCGCCGACGCCGATTCCCTGGACCATCCGCAAAACGGTCAAGATCACTGCACCCCAGATGCCGATCGACTGGTAGGTCGGCACAAACGCGATCAGGAAGGTCGCAATGCCCATGCACAGCAGGGTGGCGATCAGTGTCGCCTTGCGGCCGATGCGGTCGCCATAATGGCCGAATATCGCAGCGCCGATCGGGCGCCCGATGAAGCCGATGAAGAAGGTGCCAAAGGCTGCCAGGGTCGCGGTCAGTGGCGCCTCGTTCGGAAAGTAGAGCGTGCCGAAGATCAGACCGGCAGCGGTGCCGTAAATGAAGAAGTCGTACCATTCGATGGTGGTGCCGATGGTCGCCGCGATCACCACTTTGCGCAGATGCGCGCTGTGCTCGGCCGCTGACAGCGCCTCGTATGTGCTCGTAGTCACGGGATTCTCCTCCAGCCGTTGCTCTCCCTTGGGACAGACTGCGCTGTCTTCCACAGAGACAATTTAGCTGGAACAGTCGAAAATCGCCAACCGACGCTTCAGCCGACCCGGTTCTCAAGCCATTCTTTCAACGCAACGGCGTTGTTGTGGGTCTCGTCGCGGGCGGCGTAGAGCAGCGTGACTGGCCCATCGGCCAGTTGCTCGATCAGCACATTGAGAGCCGACTGCGGCGGCGCTTCTTCCAGCTCGGCGTAGTAAGCGGTCTTGAAGTGGCTCCAAGCCGAGGGATCCCGGTGCAACCGGCGGCGCAAAGTGTCGCTCGGTGCAATTTCCTTCAGCCAGAGATCGATCTTTGCGCGCTCTCGCGACAGACCACGAGGCCACAGCCGATCCACCAGTATGCGGGTGCCGTCGGCCGCATCGAGCGGCTGGTAGACCCGCTTGATGCGCAGGTTTCGGCAGGTCATTTGACGGCGGCCACGACCAAACCGCCGGGCGAATGTCGCGTTTTACGCGAGCGCCTATTGCCGGGCTACTTTGACCGGGATCTTGTAGAGGTTGACCGCATTGTCGAAGACCAGCTGGTCGAGCGCGGCTTTCCCGAGCGCCGCCTCCGCCGGGGCATGGCCCATCGCCTTGGAATCCGGCCACGGGCTGTCGAGACCCGGGAAGTCGCTGGCCCACAGGAAATTGCGCAAGCCGATCTCGGGCACCCGCCGAAACCCGCCTTCTTCCTCGACCTCGAAGGTGAAGAAAACCTGGCGTTTGACGAACTCGGTCGGCTTCTCAGAGAGTGCCACATCGGGCTTGAAGACGCGGGTCGACGGCCCGCCGAAATCGTACTCCCGGTCGAAGCGCCAAAACAGGAACGGGACCCACCCGACTCCGGCCTCCTCGAGCACAAAGCGAACCCCGGGATGGCGATCGCAGATCCCGGAGAAAACCACCGCGCTCATCAGCTCGGCCATCGCCCCCATCGGGAAGTTGGCAACCCTCATCAAGGCCTGGTTGCGCGGGTCCGCGCCTGTGACGCCGACCCCGATCTGGCGCGATCCGCCACTCGGGTTGGCGTGCAGATTGACCGGCAGACCGGTCTCGGCGGCCGCCGCCCACAGCGGCTCCCACATCTGGTGCAATACCGGCTCGGGAGCGCCGACCCAGTCGAAGATGACCCCCGTCGGCATCCCGAACGCCGCCACCCGCAGCAATTCCGCGACGGCCTCCTCGGGGGTCTGCGAGGGTAGCGGCAGCAGCATGATGAACCGGCCGTTCGATTCCTCATAGAGCTCGCGCGCCCAGTCGTTGACGGCACGGACGACCGCGACCCGCAGTTCCGGGTTCTTGATCGCCGATATCTGCTCGTAGGGGCCGTTGACGAGTTCGGCATCGACCCCGTCCCGGTCCATGTCCTGGCAGCGATATTTGGCGTTGGCCGCACGGAAGACGCCGGGCTCCGGCTCCTCCGCCAAGCCCGCCCGCGTGTAGCAGTTGACGGGTCCTCTGCCCACACCCGCCCAGCCGACCCCGCTCCACGGCCGGCCCTCGACAACCCATTGCCGGGTGCCGTCCGACCCGGTTACGACCCGCGGCTCGTCATCCCGGAACATGCTCGGCAGCCGTTTCGTCCACAGGTCAAAAGGCAGGTGCATGACCCGGCAATGCCCATCGGCGGACACCACGCCAAATCGCTTTTCCATCGCGCGTTTCCCCTTGCAGCGGGTCGACCGAGCAACCCTTGTTCAAGGGAGCGATGATAAACCCGCAAGGGAAATCGCGCGAACGCTTCCGCTCAGGCGGCAGCCGCCACCCTTTGGAGCAGCCTGTCCCAGCTGGTCGCCTGCATGCTGGGGCGCGCTTCGATGCGTGCCAGCCAACCTCGCAGGTTTTCGTGCCCTTGCAATATCTGCGCACCCTCCGGCGCCTGCGCGAACATCGACAGATGCGGCGCCAGCAACAGATCGGCGAGGCTCAGCGCCTTGCCCGCCATCCATGTGTGGCCATCCAGCAGTCTGCTGATCTCGGCCAGACAGTGCCTCGCGTCGGGGATCGCTTTGACGACGGCGTCCTCGTCGACTGGCAGGTTGAAGCGCGGCTTGACGACGCGATTGGCGGTGATCGTCCGCGAAACCTGCGGCATCAAATACCAATCGGTGATGCCTATCACCTGGTTCATGCGCGCCGCCGCGCGCGGCTCCTCGGGCTGCAGCCGCGGACCCGGGACGACCGCATCGACATAACGCATGATGGCCTGTGTCTCATACAGCATCCAGCCGTCGTGCTCGAAGGCCGGGATGCGGCCAAACGGATGACGCGACAGATGCGGTTCTTGTTTCAAAGTGCCTGGCCCCATCGCCGCCAACTCGTATTCGGCACCCTTTTCCTCCAAGGTCAATAGGGCGGCGCGCACATAAGGACTGCCGGGAACGCCGTGAACGATCATTTTTGTTGCCATGAAAGCCTCCTCTCCTCAGGTTGCGTTGGAATTGGCATACTCGACAAAATCGTGCTCGAAGATGGTGCCCCACCCGCGGTCATAGGCTTCGCGCCGACGTGCCGCGGCATCGCCGAGCTTGTCCCAGCCCGAATGCGTCAGCTCGACCCTGGTGCCGCGATCCTCGGCCGTAAAGCGGATCTCGACCAGTTGCTCCTGCTCGGGCGACAGCTGTACGAGCCAGGAAAAAGCGAGGCGATGCGGCGGATCGTAGGCCAGCACAGTTCCCCACGGCGTCTCGCGCCCGTCGGCTGCACGTTCGAAAACGCGCCCGCCGACCCGCGGCTCGATCGCGCAGTCCACCGGGTCGAGACCGGTGTGGACCCGCGCCAGCGGCCACCAGCGGCCGAAATCGCCGGCAAACAGCGCGAACGCCCGCGCTGGCGCGACGTGAACCATCACTGTCTTGACGATCGGTGGGACCGGGAACTGGGCGATTGTCATGGCTGCTGTTCCTCGTCGAGCACCTCGGCCATGCTGCCGAGCGCCTCGTGCCACATCGCCTCGATGGCGGCGCGGAGCTCGCCGAGTGCCTGCGGATTGGCTGTGTAGAGGCGTCGCGTGCCGTTGCGCCGTTCGGTGATCAGCCCGGCCTCTCGCAACACCTTC
>Ga0306926_10001856_pt1 | contig 21158 bp, 14 predicted proteins | sample flu12Cox44000178_FD_203759 | JGI IMG/M metagenome (GOLD analysis project Ga0306926, IMG submission 203759) | Lab enrichment of tropical soil microbial communities from Luquillo Experimental Forest, Puerto Rico - flux8day.12C.oxic.44.000.178 (v2)... | ecosystem: Environmental > Terrestrial >...
CAATTCTGGCTGGATGACCCGGCAGCCGCCACAGAAGCCTTGGAGCGCGCCATCTCCTTCGCCCGTCAAAGCGGCCACCACCGTGCCCAGATGCGCGCCAGCCACTGGCTCGCAGTGACCTTTCGTGTGCTGCCACTCCCGGCCGATACAGCGATCGCCCGCATCGAGGAACTGCTCCAGGCAGCCAGCGGCGATCTGTGGGCCGAAGCGGACCTGCTCAAACCGCTGTGCATCCTGTACGCCTACCTCGGCCGCGCCACCGACGCCCGCGCGGCGCTGGCGCGCAGCCGGGCGATATTCGCCCGGTTCGGCGCGAAATTCGCCCTGGCCGAAAGCGGGATCCCGGCCGGTGTCATGGAACAGGCCCTCGCCGATCCGGCTGCGGCCGAACGCTATCTGCGGGAAGCGCACGCGGCCCTTCGTGCCATGAGCGAGCGGCGATACCTCGTCGTCGTCACCACAAGGCTCGCCGGGGCGCTCTACGCCCAGGGCCGTTTCGGCGAGGCGCAGCAGATGGCAGACGAGGCCCAGGCAGCGGACGTGCCCGACGCGGACGTCTGGAGCGGCGCGCTGAACCTCCGGGCCATGTTGCTCGCCCAGCGCGGCCAGTTCCCCGCGGCCAGGAGACTGCTCGCCGAGGCGGAAGCCCGCATCACCCCGGCCAGCTCACCGCTGACCCAGGCCGAGATGCTGATGGCCGAAGCCGAGGTGGACCGGCTCGCGGAAGCCCCGGACCAGGCCGCGGCCAGCCTGCGCGCCGCGCTGCGGATCTACGAAGACCGCCGGGCCACTCAGCTCGCCGCGCAGATCAGAGCCGCCCTCGCCACCATCGCCGTCCACATTGGCCGCAGCCCGGCCTAACCGTCTGCCCGCACGCTGCAACACGATGACAACAAGCCGGCAACACTGGCGGCGGAACCTCGTTATGGCGCGATCCGGAGCGGTCCCTTAGCACACGCAGGCTGTGCACCAATACCGCCCAAGCAATCTCCCGGCGTCCCGCGCCGACCCGGTAAGGAGGACCGCCATGACGAACAAGCAGCCGGTGCCCGATGCGATCCTGCAATTGGGCCTGGCCTTCTGGGGCTCCAAGGCGCTGCTCAGCGCGGTAGAACTCGGATTGTTCACCACCCTCGCGGATGGGCCGCTGACTGGCGAGACGCTGACAGCCAAGCTGGGGCTGCAGCCGCGGGGCACTACGGACTGGCTGGACGCACTGGTCTCGCTCGGCATGCTCAGGCGCACCGGGGGCCATTACGCCAACAGCCCGGCCACCGACCTGTTCCTGGACCGGGCCAAGCCCACCTATCTCGGCGGGATGCTGGAGATGTCCGGCGCGCGGCTGTATCCGTTCTGGGGCTCGCTCACCGAGGGGTTGCGTACCGGCCGCCCGCAAAACGAGGCCAAGACCGGCGGGGACTTCTTCGCCGCCCTGTACCAGGACCAGGGCCGGCTCCGGCAGTTCCTGCACGCAATGACCGGGCTGAGCATGGGCGCCGCAGCCGCGATCGCCGAGAAGTTCCCCTGGGACCGATACCACACCGTCATCGACATCGGCGCCGCCGAAGGGTGCGTGCCCGCCCAGCTCGCGCTGCGGTACCCGCACCTGACCGGCGGCGGGTTCGACCTGCCCGCCGCCGGCGCGGCCTTCGATGACTACGTCGCCGCCTGCGGCCTGGCCGGCCGGCTGCAGTTTTATCCAGGCGACTTCTTCACCGACCCGCTGCCCTCCGCCGACGTCCTGGTCCTGGGCCACATCCTGCACGACTGGAGCCTGGAGGAGAAGCTCACCCTGCTCCGCAAGGCATACGACGCGCTGCCGGACGGCGGGGCGCTCATCGTCTATGACAGCATCATCGACGACGACCGCCGGGCTAACACCTTCGGCCTGCTGATGAGCGTGAACATGCTGATCGAGACCCAGGCGGGCTTCGACTACACCTTCGCAGACTGCCGCTCCTGGATGACCGACACCGGATTCCGTGACAGCTACTCCGAAGCGCTCACCGGACCGGACTCCATGGTCGTCGGCATCAAATAGCGGCAGCGCAAACGCGGGGGAAGGAGCACCATGGCGGCCAACACCGAAACGGCGGTCCTCGCCGGGGGTTGTTTTTGGGGAATGCAGGAGCAGTTGCGCCACCGCGACGGGGTGATCTCGACCCGTGCCGGGTACACCGGCGGGGAGACCGAGAACCCGGCCGAGGGCGACCATCTGGGCCATGCCGAGGCGGTGGAGGTCGTGTTCGATCCCGGGCGGACCTCCTACCGGGACATCATCGAGTTCTTCTTCCAGGTCCACGACCCGACGACCAGGGACCGCCAGGGCGAGGACGCGGGCGCGGAATACCGGTCCGAGATCTTCTGCATGAACGGAGAGCAGCGCCGGGTCGCCGAGGCCACGATCGCCGACGTCGAGGCCTCCGGCCTGTGGCCCGGCACGGTCGTCACCGGGATCAGCGGGGCCGGCACGTTCTGGGAGGCCGGGGCCGAGGATCAGGACTACCTCCAGCGCCATCCCGACGGCCCCACCTGCCATTTCCCGCGGCCGGGCTGGAAACTGCCGCGCCGCTATCAGGAGGAGGGCCGCGACAGCACACGGTGGCTCGGCTTCCCGTTCCGGGACGGCGACATCGTGATCAGCACCCCGTCCAAGACCGGGACCACGTGGATGCAGATGATCTGCGCGCTATTGATCTTCGGCGAGCCGCAGCTCCCCGCCCCCCTCGGGCGCCTGTCGCCGTGGCTGGATCACCTGGTCGCGCCGCGCGAGGAGGTGTACGCGCTGCTGGCCGCCCAGCAACACCGGCGGTTCATCAAGACGCACACGCCGCTGGACGGGCTGCCGCTCGACCCGCGCGCCAGCTACCTGGTGACTGCCCGGCACCCGCTGGACGTGGCCGTGTCGTTCTACTACCACCTCGCCAACTCGGACGAGGCACGGTGGCGGGAGCTGAGAGGCGAGCCCGAGCCGCCCGCGCCACCGCCGCCGCCCGAGCCGCTGCACGACTGGCTGCTCCGCTGGATCGCCGACGACACCGACCCGGCCGAGGACCTGGAGACACTGCCCGGCCTTATGCGCCACCTCACCGACGCCTGGGCCCGGCGCGGCGAGCCGAACGTCCTGCTCGTGCACTACGAGAACCTGTGCGCCGACCTTGACGGCCAGATGCGCTGGCTGGCCAGCCGGCTCGGCATCACCATTCCGGCGCGCGCCTGGCCCGAGCTCGTCCAGGCGGCCACATTCGAGAACATGGCGGCCCACGCGGACCAGCTGATCCCCGCCCCCGGGCTGTTCAAGAACAACGCCGCGTTCTTCCGCCGGGGACGCTCCGGCGCGGGCCGCGAGATCCTCAGCGGCGCCGAGCTCGCCAGCTACCACGCCCGCGCCAGCGCGATGGCACCCCCCGACATGCTCGCCTGGCTGCACTCGCCCACCCCGGAACCGTGACCGCGATGCCGTAATCGCGACGGCCCCGCGTACCACCGATACGGCGCAGCTGACTGACGGTTGACCGTGGCCGCCGGGGCGGGGCAGGGTCGTGCCATGGATGGTGTGCCGCTCGATGCCCTGGTCACCCGGATGCTGTCGAGGTCCCCGTTCGACTACCGGGTGGCGGCCGATGATGCCGAGCGCGGGGTCGCGTACCGGTTGCGCGGCAGCGCCGTGGTCGACCGCGGCTGGTGCAGGGCCGATGATCTCCCGGACGGCATGGAGCGTGACAAGTATGACGAGCGTGCCATTCAGGTCATCGGGTGGGACGGGGACGTCCCGATGAGCACGGGCCGCGTGGTGCTCCCGCCTGGGCTGCCAACCGAAGAGGCCTGCGGCCTTGTCGTGGAGCCACGGGGCGGGGTCGTCGACGTGGGCCGGATGTGTGTGGCACGCAGCCACCAGAGCCTGGAACACGCCGCCCTCATCGGCCTCATGTGCCGGCTTTACCTGGCGATGCGCGAGCACGGCTTCGAGGTCGCCTGCGGGATGATGTCAGCTCCGGCCCGCGCCCTGATGGGCTTGTTCGGCCTCCGGCTTGAGATCCTCGGCCCGGAACGGACGTATTGGAACGAGTCGCGGGCACCGGTACGGTTCAGCCTGATGAGCGCCGCGAGGCTGGTGGCTGGAGCCCGGGGTCAGCCAGCTGATCCCCAGGCGGCGAGGACGAGCGCGGTGTTCGTGCCGCCGAAGCCGAAGGAGTTGGACAGCGCATAGCCCGGTGGCCCTTGCCGCGGCGTGCGCTGGACGATGTCGAGGTCGAATTCCGGGTCGACGGTCCGCAGGCCGGCGACCGGGGGAACCAGGCGCTGCCGCAGGGAGACCAGGCTTACGATCGCCTCCACCGCCCCGGATCCGGCGATCATGTGGCCTGTGGAGCCCTTGACCGCCGTGACCGGGGGGCAGGACGCCCCGAGCAGGTCCGTGAGCGCGGCGGCCTCGGCACGGTCGTTGAGCACCGTGCTGGTGCCATGCGCGTTGACGTGCGCGAGGTCGCAGGGCTGGACGCCGGCGTCCGCCAGGGCCAGCGCCATGCAGCGCAACGCTCCCTCGCCGTCCGGGCTCGGGGCGACGAGATGGTGTGCGTCGGCCGAGGAGGCGTGCCCGAGGACGAGCCCGAGCGGCTCGGGCCCAGACGCGCGGACGTCCTCGAGCCGCTGAAGCACGACGAACCCGGCGCCCTCGCCCATGACGAACCCATCCCGGTCGGTGTCGAAGGGACGTGAGGCGAGCCCGGGGCAGCTCACATTGCGGCTCATCGCGTCCAGCCGCATGAAGCAGCACATCGCGCCGTAATTGACTAGCGAGTCGACGCCGCCGGCCAGCACTATGTCGGCCGCCCCCCGGCGCAGCAGCTCCACACCCTCGCCGATGGCTGCGGCACCCGACGCACAGGCGGCGGACACGGTCAGGCACGGTCCCCCGAAACCGAACCGAAGCGAGAGATGGGCGGCGACGGAACTTGGCATGACCATGGGAATGGTCAGTGGGCTCACCCCGTGCGCTCCCCGTTCGAGAAGCCTCGACACCTGCTCCTCGTAGGTCGCCGCGGCGCCGAGCCCGATGCCGCACACCACCGCCCGCCTGGCCGGGACCGGCAGCTCGCCGCACTGGGCGAGGGCATCGGCCGCGGCACCGATGGCCAGCGCGTGGGACCTGTCCAGCCGCCGTACCTCGACGGGCGTGAGGTAGGTGCCCGGGTCGAAGCCGCTCACCCGGCACACGAGCGCCGCCGCTCCCTGCGGCAGCCGGTCGTCCTCGAACACCTCGGCCGACGGACGGCCGGTGCTCAGGTTCTCCCACAGTTCGCCGACATCGTTCCCGGCGGGTGTCTTTACCCCCGCCCCGACGACGGCGACCGGGACGCGGCTGGGGCGCATCCGAGCCGGTACCGTCACGGCCTCGCCGCTATTCGATGGACCAGTTACCGGCAATCTCCAGCTGCGAATGGAGCTTCACGGGGTCGATCAGGGCCCCGAGCCCGGTAGCGAAGAACCGCAACTGGGCCCCTGGCCGGCCGAATTTCTGCCCGGCCAGGGGGCCTGACAGCGTAGCCGAGGCCGTCTGCAGCATGTCGCCGGTGAGGGTGGGGAGACCCTGGCCAGGCATGAACACGGTAAGGACGTCCTGCAGCGTCATGTCGTAGCTGGCAACGGGCGTGCCGACCTGGAAGGACGACGGGTCATCGAAACTGGCTCCCGGCTGGCTGCGCTGGTAGATGGTCATCGTGCCCACGATGTCGAGGGAATGCACCGACATGTCGGTGACGCGTGCCCGGAGGTCCCCGGTCGCGTACGCGGTCAGCAGGGCGAAACTCTCCAGGGCGGTCGTCCCGCTGGGGGGCGTGCCCGCGAACAGGCCGCTGTCATCCGCGTTGCTGGCCCGGATGAGATAGCCGTAGCTGGTGAAACTCTCGCCGGTGTCACCAGACTGGGTGACGCGGCCACGGAACTCCACCGTCGTGGTGCCGCTCACTCCCAGCGACACCGCCTGACCGCCGGCCGCGGCGTCGGCCTGCGCCGGAATGCCCGCCAGGCCCACGCCCGCTGCGACGGCCGATGCTGTCATCACCTGCCGCCGGGACAGCCCGCCTCTCGATGCAGACCCTGATCCGGTGCTGGCGTGACTCTCCTCGTCATGGCCATGATCAGTCATGCCGCTCCCCTCCCCGTCGAGCCCCGCAGTGGGGTGATCCTAGGAGGTTATGGCTAGGCCTTGACCCTGTCTATACCTCAGGTGCGCACGCCGGGCCGCCGGTGCAGGATCAGCCGGTAGTTCGTGACGATGCGCGTCCGGAACTGGATCTCCGAGGAGGCGAGATAGCGGCGGAACTGCCGCACGACCTGCTCGCCCACGACGGTTGCGGCTTCGCGCTCGTGCTCACGCAGCGCAGTGAGCCACGCGCGGCACGTGCGTGCGAAGTCGCCCGGATCCGAGCGGAGCATCTCGATCTCGAAGAAGGGCTCGAAGCCGAGCACGATCTCGCTCAGATGAGGGCACAGCGACTCCGGATAGAGGCTCAGCACGAAATCGCCCAACGGCCCGCGCCCGAGGGGCGCATCGGTGTCTGGCGCGCCGTCGTGAGCGATCGTCTCCAGGGCGAGCCGGCCGCCGGGGGCCAGCCACTCGATGCACGAGCGGAAGAACCGGCGGTAGATCGCGATTCGTTGCGGGCCCGTCGTCCCGTCCCGCGCAAAGTGCTCGAACGCCCCGAACGAGAAGATCGCGTCGTATGGCTCACCCGGGTCGTGGTCGTTCCAGTCCTCCAGCCGGACGTCCGTCCCGGGCACCGGATGCTGGCTGAGATAGTCGAACTGCGCCCGGCTCAGCGTGAGCCCGGTGGCGCTGGCGACCCGATGCGCCTCGGCGAGCTTGCGGAGGTTCCAGCCCCAGCCGCAGCCGACGTCGAGGGCCCGCCGGGGGCCGGGTCCGGGCGGCAGCACCTTGGACGCGAAAAAGTCGATCTTGCGCTGCTGAGCCTGCTCAAGATCCGCCGGGGACTCGCCGTCCTCCCACATGGCCGAGGAATACATCATCGAGGGGCCCAGCCAGAGCTCGTAGAACGAGTTGGACAGGTCATAGTGGGCGCGGACCGCGCCAGCGGAAGCACCCGCCGGGCCGCCTGGGCCCGCCGGTGGCGGGATGCTGCTCGGCTGAACCGTGACGGCCCAGGTCTTAGGTTCCGGGCGTTTGGTGAGGATCACGCGGTACAGGGAGTGCTCACGGAGCCGGAAAACGGCTTCACCGACCGCGAAGTACCGTGCGTAGCTGCGGCACGCTTCCGGGCCCACCAGCGACCGCGCGAGCGTCTCCTGTTCCCGGTAGGCGAGCGTCCAGGCACGGAAGGTCCGCTGGTAGTGGCCGGGGTGATCGTGGAACTCGTCCAGCTCGAAGTGCGTCTCCCAGCCCAGGGCAAGTTCGGACAGTGACGCGGGCATCGACTCGGGGAAGATGTCACCCAGGATGAGGTCGGTGAACGGTCCCCTTCCGGCCCGGCTCCCGGCATGCCCCACGTTGTCGAGGCAGATCAGCTGCAGGCCCAGCCGCCCTCCGGGCCGCAGCCACGACGCGGCGCACTCGAAGAACGCGCGGTACACCTCGACCTTCTCGTCGGGGGTCAGCGTCTCGGAGGCGAAGTGCTCGGTTGCCTCGACACAGGTGACCGCGTCGTATGGCCCGTCAGGCTCATGGTCGGTCCAGTTCTGCAGCAGATAGGACACTTCGGGCACGTTCCGGCGGGCCGCGAAGCGGGCCTGGCCGGGGCTCAGGGTGAGCCCGACCCCCGAGGCAGCGCCGTGCACGCGGACAAACCGGTCGAGGAGCGCCCCCCATCCGCAGCCGACGTCGAGCACGCGGCCGCCGCGGACCCCGAGGCGGTCCGCGAAGAAGTCGAGCTTGCGGTGCTGCGCCCGGGCGAGCGAATCACGCTCGCCCCCGGTTTCCCACCACCCGCAGGAATACACCATGTCCGGGCCCAGCCAGATCTGGAAGAAATCGTCGGACAGGTCGTAGTGGTGCTTGATCGCGCGCGGCGAGGTGCCCATCGTGGCCAGCCGCTCGGAGCTGGTCACGGCCCGCTGAAGGCGGGCGGACGCCCGGCACCGGCCTCCAGGTGGGCGGCGACCTCTCCGACCGTCCGCAACTCGCTGAGGCCACGCAAGACACTCATCGGCAGCTCGATCCCAGCCCGGATCTCCACATCGGTGATGATCTCCGCGGCAGCGAGCGAATCGACGCCCAGGCCTTCCAGCGTGGCGGCCGGTGTGACCTGATCGGCGGGTACCCCACAGATCCTGACGATCGACTCGCGCAGCGCCACGTCGAGATTCATGACGCACCCCCCTCTACACAGAGGAACAACCATAGACCCGTCCCCGGGCCGGTGAGAACCGGCGCAGACGTCCGGGCTGCCGTGTGCGACTCTTATTGCAAGGGGAGGCACTTGATGACCGCATTCGAGACCCAGGCGCTGCTCAAGCAGCTTGAGGCCACCGTTGAGGAAAACCTCGACCGGCATCTGGCCGCGGCCGAGGACTGGATGCCACACGAGTACGTCCCATGGAGCGAGGGGCGGAACTTCGTCACGCTTGGCGGTGAGCCGTGGTCCGCCGAGCAGTCAAGGCTCTCACCGATCGCCCGCACCGCCCTGGAGCTGAACCTTCTCACCGAGGACAACCTGCCGAGCTACCACCGGGAGATCGCGGATACGTTCGGCCGCGACGGTGCCTGGGGGGCGTGGGTGAACCGGTGGACGGCGGAGGAGGGCCGGCACGCGTCCTGCATACGTGACTACCTGATGGTTACCCGTGGGGTCGACCCGGAGCACCTCGAACGGGCCCGGATGGCGACCCTGCAGGCGGGGTGGGACTCGGGGGACAAGCCGTTGCTCCACGCCTGCGCCTACGTGTCCTTCCAGGAGCTCGCCACCCGCGTCTCGCACCGCAACACCGGCCGTTCGTGCGAAGACCCCATTGCGGAGAAGCTGCTCGCCAGGGTCGCGATGGACGAGAACCTGCACATGATCTTCTACCGCAACCTGGTCCAGGCCGCGCTGGAGATAGCCCCGAGCCAGACCCTCCGAGCGATCGCCGACGAGGTCGTCGGCTTCGTGATGCCGGGCAGCGTCGTTCCCGGCTTTACCCGCAAGGCCGTGCAGATCGCCCGGGCGGGCATCTACGACCTGCGCATCCACCACGACAATGTGGTCATGCCGCTGCTCCGCCACTGGCGGGTCTTCGAAGCTGCAGGCCTGGACGCGGAAGGTGAACAAGCACGGCAGGACCTCGCTGTGGCCCTCGAGGCGCTCAACGCCCGGGCGACCCGTTTCGTGGAGCGGCGGGCCGAGGCACAGGCCGGACTATCCACTGGCCAGAACCGGTAAGAGAGCAGGCAAGGTCAAAGCCCTGTGAGTCTCAGGGCGCATGGCACACCGCCGCGGTGGCGCTGGGCGCCCGGCGCCACCGCGGCAAAGGTGCTTACCACATGGGGTGGCTGAGCGGTATGACAGAGACGGTGTTGTCGAGGTTCGCAACGTACGCCGTGCCAGCAGCGGAGTCGGTGGCGATGGCGCTGGGGTAGTTGCCGACCGCGACCTTTGGTGGGGTCTGGCCGCAGCCGGCGTGGTTAGTGCCGTTGCAGGTGTTGCCGTCGATCACCGACACGCTGGTGTCTGCGAAGTTGGTCACGTAGGCCATGTTGGCTGCGGGGTCGACGGCCACCGAGGCTGCGCCGTAGCCGGTCCTGACCGTGGCGGGGGTCTGGCCGCAGCCGGTGTGGTCGGTTCCGTTGCAGGTAGCACCGTTGATCACCGACGCGGTGCCGGGGTGCTCGCCGTCGGCGATGTTGGCGGTGTAGATGGTGTCGGTCGCCTCATCGGCGGCTATGCCCAGCGGGTTGGACCCCACGCTGACGGTAGCCGGGGTCTGGCCGCAGCCGGTGTGGTCGGTTCCGTTGCAGGTGGCACCGTTGAATACGGACACGCTGTGGCCACGGAACGGGCCGCTGGGCCCGGTCACGACATCGGCGGCATAGATGGTGTCGGTCGCCTGGTTGACAGCGATGCTGAGGGCGGAATTCCCGCCGCCGTCGGGACCCGCCTTGAGCACCGCGGGCACCTGGCCGCAGCCGGCCGTCGTGGCCGCATTGCAGGTGGTGGCGTTGAATACCGAGATCAGGTCGGAACCGTGGGTGGTGAGGGTGGGCACGTAGAGGGTGCCGGTGACGGCGTTGATGGCGATCCCCTCGGGGTTCCCGCTGGGCACCCTGAGCGTGGATCGCGTCGCGCAACCAGTCGCGCTGGTGGCGTTGCAGGTGCGCGCGTCGAGCACCGACACGGTGCCGGTCTTGCCCGAGCCGAAGTTGGCGACATACACGGTGTGCGTGTGGCCGTCGATCGCTATGCCCGCGGGGAAGGTACCCACGGTGGCCCCGGCTGGCGTCTGGGTGCAGCCCGCCCGATGCCGCGCATTGCAGCCGCGAGTGTCGATCATAGAGATGGCGTGTGCACCCGAGATGACGTACGTGGTGTGGACGGCCGGGTCGGCGGCCAGCGGGCCGGGCCGGGCGACGCTTACCGCTGGCGGGGGATTCCGGCATCCGCGAGTGTGCTGAGCGTTGCATCGCGCCGCGGAGATCACCGAGACGGTGTTGCCGACCTCGTCGGCGGTGTACAGCGTCTGCGTCTGGCCGTTGAGCACGATCCCCTGCGGGTCGGCCCCGGTGTGGATCGTCGGCGGCCGCAGCGTGGCGCATCCGGCACGGTGGCTGCCGTTGCAGACGCTGGTATCGACCACGACCAGCGCGTCGTCCGCCTGGTAGGAGACGTACACGCTGTGCCGCGGGACGTCGACCGCCACGAACAGGGCGTGCTCGATGCCAATTCCCGGGAACGGTGTGACGATGCCGGGCTTGCCGGAAGCGCAGCCGCCCAGGTCGCCGGCGTGGCAGTGGCGCAGGCTGAACGCCGAGATCGTGTTGTCGAAGTTGGCCGTGTACAAGGTGTGATTGGCCGGGTCCACCTCGGCGGCGTTCGGGCCGGCCGGGTCGCCAATGAGGCGGCCGATCCGCCCGCACCCCGATTGCACGACCGCGTTGCAGGTACGCGCGTTCAGCACCGCCCAGCCGTTTTGCGCAGGGTGGTCCCCGAACGTGGTCACGTACACCGTGTGGGAAGCCTGGTCCACAACAACGTGGATGGGCGTCGCCCCGACTGCGAACGCCGGCGGCGCGGTGGCAGGGCAGCCCGCCAGATCGGTGGCGTTGCAGGTGGCGGTGTTGAGCATCGAGACCACCGTGCTGGCCGCCCCGCTGCCCTGGCAGGCGCTGCCGCAGTTGGCGATGTACACGGTGTGGTCGGCCGGGTCGTCGAACAGCGCCAGTGGCCCGGCCCCTACCGGGACCGTGGCCGGCTTCTGCCCGCAGCCAGAGGTGTCCAGCGCGTTGCAGGTAGCGCCGTTGAACACCGACACGGTGTTGGCGCCGGCGTCGATCACATACACCGTGCCGGTCTTCTGGTCGACGGCAACTCCCGCGGGCAGGTCGCCGACCGTGATGGTGGGCCAGGGGCCTTTGCAGCGCGATACGTCCTGGGCGTTGCAGTGCCGGTCGTCGATCACCGACACCGTGTTCCCGCCCGCGTTCGGCCCGTTGTCGTTGTTGCCGTTGGCGACGTAGATCGTGTGGGTGGCCGCATTCACGGCGACGGCCGACGGGCCCCTGCCAACCGGCGCTGACCCGACCAGGGCGCTGCCGAACCCAGGCCGGGCAGACCGGCTGAAACTGGCCTGCCCGAGCGGGTGAGCCAAGCCCTGGCTTGTCAGCCTGGACGTCAGAAGCCCCGGCGCCTGGGCCAGCCCGGCCGTTCTACTGGCGGAGGCTATCCGGCCGGCCTGGCCCGCCCAGGCCGAGGCGGCCGGAAGCCACGCGGTGACTCCCGCCAGCGCCAGGCACGCGGCGACAGCCAGCGCGCCACTCCGGTGGCGGCCGCTGCTCGCTGGCGGCGCGCCCGCGGCCGGCACCTTTTCCGGTATCTGGGTGTCTTTCATGACATGTCTCCTCGCCCCACCAGCCTTTATCCCTAGACACCCCCGTATGAAGGTAATCAGTTGCCCAAGTATTGGGACTTTCCGCGGGAAGCCGCCGAGCCCGCCAATGGGCCGTCACGGTTGGCGGGATACCAGGCCGGGCGCGCTGACAGCCCGCTGGAGCCGCTGGAATCGCAGGCCAGCGATGGTCTAGCGTCTTGCCGGGCCGAAGCCGGACGGACTACCGCTGCCGGAGCCGGACGGACTACCGCTGCCGGAGCCGGTCGGCGAGGATCTCGGCCAGCTCCGCGCGGACGGCTGGCTGGGTTCCGACCAGCCACTGGAAGTCGTCGCTGCTGAGCCGCAACACTTGCCCGTCTTGGGTGCACCGCACGGTAGCGGTACGGGCGTACCCGTAGCCGCCTCCCCAGTCCCGGGCGGCGAGTTCGCCGAAATGCTCCCCGGGCCCGAGTGTGCGGATCACCCGGTCGTCGATGAGGACGTCGTACCGGCCGGACAGCGTAATGTAAAAAGACCGGTCAGCGTCCCAGCGGCGGATGATCTCCTCACCGGCGGCCACGTTCACGCAGCTACCCCGGTCGCGGACGGCCTGGACGACCGAATCCGGCAGGCCGGCGAGCAGCGGCATGGTTTCCAGCACGTCGGTGCCCTGCGCGCTGCGCGGGCTGCCGAGCACGCCCGCCTTGGAATCGGCGGGGACAGCGATGGTCCGTGGTAGGTCCGGAGGGGCCGGTGCCTGCGCGAAGTGTTCGATAACCCGCCGCACATGCGCCGCACCGCTGGTGGGGTTGAGGATGCACAACCGGATGGCGTGCCGGCCGGCCAGCCGGGTGGTGGACACGAACGCGTCCCCGCTGCGTTCCAGGGCATCGGCGAGCGCGATCCCGCGGCGCTCGGTCTCGGCCTCGTCGCAGCCGGGCCATTCCCGGCGGAAACACACGATCCCCAGCGACGCCGGTGCCATGAGGGTGAGCGTGTCGTGGCCATGTACCAGTTCTTCGGCGTAGGCGGCCAGTTCCATGTTGCGGTCGATGGCGGCGCGGAACGCGGCCAGGCCGAACGCCTGCACGGACATCCAGACCTTCAGCGCGTGAGTGCCCCGGGACAGTTGCAGGCCCCACTCGCCCAGGTTGGCCTCGCCGGTCGTGTGGGTTTCGGTGCTGTCGAGATAGTCGGGGTGGATGGCGAAGGTGCGGGCGAGACGCTCGCCGTCTCGGACCAGGACGCCGCCGCATTCGAGCGGCTGAAACAGCCACTTGTGCGGGTCGACGGTCACCGAGTCGGCACGCTCGATGCCGGTCAGCAGCGCGCGGCCCTCCGGCGTTAGCGCGGCGAAACCGCCGTAAGCGGCATCGACGTGCAGCCACAGCCCCTCGGCGGCGCACAGATCCGCCAATCCGGGCAGGGGGTCGACGGCGCCCGTGCTGGTCGACCCGGCGCTCGCGCACAGCGCGATGGGAACCCGCCCGGCGCGGCGGTCAGCACCGACGGCGGCGATCACCGTCTCGGGCTGCAGCCGCCAGCGATCATCGGTTGGCAGCACCCGGATCTGGTGCGGGCGCAGGCCCATCGCCCGGGCGGTCCGGGCAAGGGAGGAGTGGCCTTGATCGGAGACGTACACGACGCTGTCCTCCGACGGGCCCCCGGCGGCCTCACGGGCGACCAGCAGCGCGGTGAGATTCGCCGCCGACCCGCCGCTGACCAGCAGGCCCGCTGTGCTTTCGGGCATCCCCAGCCAGCCGCGGAACCAGTCGATGACCTCCAACTCGATCTGGGTGGCGGCGGGCGACTCCATCCACGCCCAGGGGGACACGTTGATCGCGGCCGCGATCAGCTCTGCCAGCGCCGCGGGCCAGGTGGTGAAGTAGGGGATGAACGCGAAGTACCCGGGGTGATTGGTCCCGGCCTGATACGGCAGCACATCTTCGATGACCCGGGCCAGGACCGCGTCCAGCCCTGCGCCCTGCTCCGGCGGCGCGCCCCCCAGCCGCTCACGCATCTCCGCGGGGGTGGCGCGGCGCAACACCGGCTCGGCCTCCGGGTCGGCCATTCGGGCGGCCAGCGCATCCACCGCTGCGTAGCCCGCGCGGCGCATCGCTTCCACGTCCATAGCCAGGGGATGGTCCACCGTGACTCCCTTCCACCGCCAACCACTACATGAATGGATGCGAATACCTGCGCTGACACCTCATGGGCTTATCGCGTCAGCTCTCCCGTCACCGCAGCGATGATGTCCGGTGGCGTCTGGTGCGCCAGCCGGTCGTGCGCCGCCGTGAAGCCCGGCTCGCCAAGGCCCGCCCGGACGGCCGTCAGCATCCGCTCGTAGGCGGCGGGGTGCACCGGCGGCAGCAGCACGCCGGTCTGGGCGCGCAGCGCGTCGCGGCCACCGGCGATCTCCGCGGCGCGATCGAGGTCCTGGCGTGCCGCCGCCACACCGGCCAGGCCCTCCAGGCACCAGGGCAGGTAAACCATGTTGCCGGTCGAGGCGAACAGGCCCGCCGCCCCGGCCAGCTCGGCCTGCGCGCGATCCGGGTCGCCCTCGGCCAGACACAGCTGGCCGAGCAGCATCAGCGACATGGCCGAGGACCACTGGTCGTCGTAACCGCGCGCCACCTCCAGGCTCTCCTCCAGCACGGCCCGGCACCGCGTCAGGTCGCCCAGGTTGAGCAGGGCGGTGCCGAGCCCGCCGAGGTGCCGGGCGGCGGTGTGCTCGTCGCCGCGGTCGCGCCGCTCCGCCAGGCTCTGCTCGAAGATCCCCACCGCGCGGGCGTAGTCGCCGGTGAAGACGGCGATGGTGCCGAGCACGAACAGGGCCTCGGCGTGCTCGCCGCCCTCGCCGAGCTCGGCGAACAGGTCCAGCGCCTCGGTCACGAGGGCCTCCGCCGCCTCGTATCCGCCCGTGTTGCTGGCCCCCCAGGCCAGGAAGAACAGCACCTGGGCCAGGATGAGCCGGTCCTGCGACCGCCGCGCGGCGGCCAGGCTCTGCTCGGCGAGCGGGCCGGCCCGGGCCGCGTCGCCGGTGAACATGGCCGCGTAGGCCAGGCCGAGCAGCGCCGCCGCCTCCTCCCCGCTGTGACCGGCCGAACGCGCCTGGTCCAGCGCGTCCCCGTACGCCTGTGCCGAGGCTGCGTAGCGGTCCTGCGCGCGGGCCAGCAGCCCCTGCGTGTTGAGCGCGGCGGCCAGCCCGGCCGGGCCGCCGCGCTCGCGCGCCAGCGCCACCGCCTCACCGACCACCGGCTCGGCCTCGCCGTAGGCGGCCTGGCCGATGGCCAGCCGGCCGGCCGCGACCAGGCACTGGAGCCGGACGAGCGGCGTATCCGCCCCGGCCACGGCGGGGAGGGCGAGCGCGGTGGCGCACCACCGGCGGCCCTCGCTGAGGTGACCGCGTTGCGCCCAGTACCGCCCGAGCGCCCCGGCCAGCCGCAGCGCGGTCTGCCCGTCGCCCTGCTCCTGCGCCCAGCCGAGCGCGGATCGCAGATTGTCGTGCTCGTCATCGAGGCGCGCCAGCCAGGAGGCCGCGTCCTGGCCTGCCAGCGCCGGGCCGGCTTCCTCGGCCAGAGCCAGGTACCAGGCGGCGTGCCGCCGCCTGGCGGCCTCGGCCTCGGCGTGCGCCTGCAGCTGCTCCGCGCCGTACTCGCGGATGGTCTCCAGCACGCTCGCCCGCGGCCCGCCGGACGCCGCCGGGGCGGCCGGCATCCGGAGCAGGTTGCTGGCCACCAGGCTGGTCAGTCCGTCCAGGACCGGGGAGCCATCCGCGCACACCGCCTCCACCGCGTCCAGCGTGCCGCCGCCGGTGAACACGCACAGGTGCCGGAACAGCCTACGTACCGGCTCGTCCAGCAGTTCGTAGCTCCAGGCGATCGCGTCGCGCATGGTCTTCTGCCGGGCGGGCAGGTCGTGTGGGCCGTCGACCAGCACGGGCAGCCGGCGGGTCAGCCGGGCCAGCAGGTGATCCGGCGGCAGCAACGGAAGCCGGGCCGCGGCCAGCTCGATGGCCAGCGGGATCCCGTCCAGCCGGCGGCAGATCTCGGCGACGGTCCCGATCGTCGCCTCGTCCGGCGCGAGCTCGATCCCGGCCGCGTCGGCGCGGTCCAGGAACAGCTGCACCGAAGGCGAGCCGGTGGCGCCGGGGTCCTCGGGTCCCGGCAGTGCCAGCGGGGCGACCGGGTACTCGCGCCCGGCCCGGACCCGCAGCGCGACCCGGCTGGTGACCAGCACAACAAGGCCGGGACAGGCTTCCAGCAGGCCGATCACGGCGTCCCGGGCGGCCAGCACATGCTCGAAGTTGTCCAGCACCACCAGCATCCGGCGCTCGCGCAGCGCCGTCCGCAGCAGGCTGGCCAGCGGGGTGGCGTCCCGCTCGTCCACGCGCAGCTGCCGGGCCATGCCGTCGAGGACCAGCCCAGAGTCGCGCAGCGGCGCCAGATCGACGAACATGACTCCATCGGGAAACTCGCCCGCCATCCGTTCGGCTACCTCGATGGCCAGCCGGGTCTTGCCGACGCCGCCGGGCCCGGTGAGGACCAGCAGTTGCGTGTCGCCGCGGCGCAGCAGCCGGACAACGGCCGCGGTCACACCGGCCCGGCCGATCAGCGGCGTCAGCGGCCGCGGCATGGCCGGCCGCCGGATCGACGGCTGAGCCGGTGCCCGGGCCGGCGTTGCCTCTGGCGGCGGCAGCGGCCGGGCCGCGGCCAGCAGCCCGGCGCGGTCGCCGGCCGCCAGGCCGAGGGCGTCGGCCAGCAGCCCGATCGTGTCGAGCCGCGGCGTGCGATCCGGATCCCGCTCCAGGTCGCTGACGGCCTTGGCGCTGATGCCCGCCCGCTCGGCGAGGGCCTCCTGGGTCAGGCCCGCCGCCAGCCGGCGCTGCCGCAGCAGCTCACCGAACGACGTCATCGCCTTACCCGTCCGCGACAGGGCCCGCGGCCCCGAAAAGGGGAGTGCTCGGGGAGCGCTCGTCCTGTTGCCCGGGCTTACCGCGGCGCAGGCTGGACGGCATGTCACCGGAAGACCTGGGTATCCGCGCGCACCGCCTGGTCGAGGAAGTTCTCAACCAGGGCGATCTCGCGGTCGCCGACGAGCTCATGACCCCCACCTGCGTCCACCATGTTCCCGGCGGTGAACTCACACCGGGTCCCGCGAGCCTGCGGGACGTGCTGTCCCGCACTCTCCGGATCTTTCCAGACTTCCACGCCATCGTGGAAGACGTGTTCGCCGCCGGTGACCAGGTGGCGCTGCGGGCCACCGCTTACGGCACGCACGCCGCCACCGGCCGGCCGGCCGAGTTCACCGTCCTCCAGATCCTCCGGGCCGGGCCCGGCGGCAGGTTCGCCGAGCATTGGTGCTCGGCCGACGTGCTGACCGTTTCCCGTCAGCTGAGCACCACGGTGCCCGCGCTCCGGCAGGTGATCTAGGTGACCGCCTCGGTGCGGGCCCCCGAGCGGGCCGCCGTCTCCGCCGTCCGCCGGGCCGCGCGGACCGGCTACCGCTGGCTGCTGGTGGCGTTCCTGCTGGGTGTGGCCACGCAGATCTTCCTGGCCGGCCTGGGCACGTTCAGCTTCGACACCGGCCGCCCCGCCAGCGGTGCTTTGAGTGCCCATCAGCACCTCGGCTTCTCGCTGGCCGGCGCCTCGATCCTCATCCTGGTCCTGGCCGTGGCCGCCCGGCCCGGCCGGCTCGCGCTGTGGCTGGCCGCGGCCATGGTCGTGCAGACCGTGGTGCTGCAGGGCCTGCTGGACGGCCTGGCCGACAACACCGTCGCCTTCGGCGGGCTGCACGCCCTTGATGGCTTCCTGATCGCGGCTAACGCCGCCGTCCAGTACGCCCTGGCCCGCCGCCGGGCCGCCCAGGACGCGGGCTGAAGGCCGGCTCGATGAGCGGCACCTCCGCCCCGTCTCAGCCCGCGCTCCGGTCCCAGCCGCCGGGCTCGCCCCGGCCGGACATCTCCGGACCGGCAGGCCGCCCTCAGGCGGGCGCCATCACCGCCGGGCTGGCCGTGACCGTACTCTCGATAGTGATCATCGCGCTGACCATGCTGGGCTGGAGCCACCTGGCCATCTCCGATCGGGTCACCAACCTGGGCGCCGCGGCCGGGGCCATCGCCTATGCGGCGCTGGGCGCGCTGATCGTACGCCGGGCCGGGAACCTGATCGGCTGGTTCATGCTGGCCGAGGGGGCCGCCATCGCCGTCATGACGGCCGGGTCGGGCTACGCGATCGTCGGCCTGACGGTCCACCAGGGCGCGTGGCCGGCCGCGGCCGCGGTGGGCGCGCTATCCGAGTCCGTCTTCGTGGTCGTGAACGCCGGCCTGGCCGCCATATTCCTGGTCTTCCCGACCGGACGGCTGCCGTCCCCCCGCTGGCGTCCGGCCGCGCTGGCCGGCCTCGTGCTGACCGGCCTGACGCTGGCCGCATTCGTGGTCAGTACCCGGCGGGTGGAGCTGCCCGCGCCGGGCGGCACCTCGCTGAGCTATCCCAACCCGCTGGCCGTCCGCGCCCTCGATCCGGCGGCGCGGCTCGGCACCCTGAACGGCCTGGCCGTGGTGCTCCCACTGCTGCTGGCCCCGGTGGTGGCGTCACTGGTGATCCGGTACCGGCGCGGTGACCAGCGGCTGCGCCAGCAGATGAAGTGGCTGGCCCTAGTCGTGGCCGGCCTGCTGATCAGCCAGCTCGTCGGCCCCCTGACCGGCGCGCTCGACCAGCATCCCACGCCGCTGCAAGGCTTGCCGTTCGTTATCTCGCCCATCCTCGCGCTGTTCGGCATCCCGGCCGCCATGGCCATCGCCATCCTGCGGCACCGGCTGTTCGACATCGACGTCATCATCAGCCGCGCCCTGGTGTTCACCCTGCTATCGGCCGGGGTGACCGCCGTCTATGTGGCCATCGTCCTTGGTATCGGCACGCTTGTCGGCCACCGGAACGGCCCGCTGCTGACCATTGCGGCGGCCGTGGCCATCGCGCTGGTGTTCCAGCCGCTGCGAACGCGGGCCACACGGCTGGCCAACCGCCTGGTCTACGGCGAACGAGCCACGCCGTACCAGGTCCTGTCCGACTTCGCGGCGGACATGGCCGGACAGCTCGACCTGGGTGACGCCCTGGACCGGATGGTGTCACTGCTGGCGGGCGCGACCGGGGCCACCCGGGTGGAGGCGTGGCTCCGGGTCGGCGCGGAACTGCGCCCCGTCGCCACCTGGCCGTCCGGGTCGGCGCCGTCCGCCGCGGTGGCGCTGACCGCGGCCGGTGGCATTCCGGCCCCGGACACCCCGGCCCCGGACGCCCCGGCTCCGGAAGCCCCGGCCCGGATGGTTCCGGTCCGGCACGGGGACGACCTGCTCGGCGCGATCTCGCTGCACAAGCCGCGTCAGGAGGCGCTGAACAGCGCCGAGGACAGCCTGCTGCAGCACCTGGCCTCCCAGGCGGGTCTGGTCATGCGCAACGGGCAGCTCACCGCGGAACTGCGGGCCACGATCGACGAGCTGCGTGCGTCCCGGCGCCGGCTGGTGGAGGCCCAGGACGCCGAACGGCGCAAGATCGAACGGAACCTGCACGATGGCGCGCAGCAACAGCTGGTCGCGCTGGCCATCCAGCTCGGCCTGCTGACCGACTCGGCCGACGACCCGAACCTCATCCGGAAGGCGATCCCCGACCTGAAAGCGCAGCTCAGCGCGGCCCTGAGCGACCTGCGCGCCCTGGCCCACGGCATCTACCCGCCGCTGCTAGCCGAACAAGGCCTGGTCATGGCCCTGCGCTCGCAGACGGCCCGGAGCCCGGTACCGGTCCAGGTCGAGGCGGATCAGGTCGGCCGCTACCCGCAGGACGCCGAGAGCACCGTCTACTTCTGCACGCTGGAGGCGCTGCAGAACGTGGCCAAGCACGCCCGCGCTTCGCAGGCTGCGGTCCGCCTGTCCGGCTCGGGGCAGGGCCTGAAGTTCTCGATCAGCGACGACGGGGCGGGATTTGCGGCCACCGGGATGCCACACGGCTCCGGACTGCAGGGCATGTCGGACCGCCTGGCCGCACACGGCGGGACGCTGGACGTTCGCTCTGCGCCGGGGCGGGGGACGACCATCATTGGCTGGCTGCCCGCTCCGGTGCGAGCGACAGCGCCCGAGCCGGCGGCCGCGCCGGAAACGGCCGCGGCCGGGCCTCGCCTGGCCGGCCGTGGCTGATCAGGCTGCCGGATCGCGCGCCTGGGAGTTCACTGTTCTGATCTAGCCGAAGGTGAAGCAGTAGGCCTGAGCACCTGGGTCGGGGAAGGTGATCTCGAAGGTGCGTTCGGTGATGGGGCCGGGCTGGCGGATGAGCTGGTAGGTCCGCTGCTGGGTGAGGGTGGCGTTGCCGTCGCCGTCGACGTCGGTCCCGTGCGCGTTGCCGGGTGGCTGCCCGTCGAGGCTGACGTGGAACCGGACCGGGGCTGCGGAGTTGGCTGGTCCCATGACGAGGTTGAGGTCGCGGGCGTGGAAGCGGCAGGCGATCTGCCCGCCCGCCGCGTTGAGCGTGGTGGCCTCCTTTTCCATGGTCCAGTCCCCGGACAGGGCCCACTGGTTGAGCCCCAGCCGGGCCGGGATGGTGTAGGTGTGCGGCTGGCCCGGCCGCGGGCCGCCGGGAGAGGCGAAGCCTTCGGTCCGCTGATAGCCGGTGTAGTTCTCCGGTGATCTCAGGCTGCCCCAGTCGGCCGGGACTTCCAGCCCTCGGGGGTCGACCGGCACCATGCCCATATCGATGCCGGTGGCGCCGGCGTCGGTCAGCAGTTGCTGGATCACCATCTCCGACTGGGCGTATTCACCCTCGCCGAAGTGGTGGTGGCGGATCCGCCCGCGGGCGTCGGCGAAGTAGAGCGCGGGCCAGTAGTGGTTGCCGAAGGCCTGCCACACCCCGTAGTTGTTATCTGCGGCGACCGGGTAGCTGATGCCCATGTCCTGCACGGCTTGGCGGACGTTGCCGGGGTTGTGCTCGAAGGAGAACTCGGGGGTGTGGACGCCGACCACCACCAGCCCGTGGCTGGCGTATTTCCCGGCCCAGGCGCGGACGTAGGGCAGCTGGCGCAGCCAGTTGACGCAGGTGTAGGTCCAAAAATCCACCAGCACCACCTTGCCGCGCAGCCCCGCCGGCGTCAGCGGCTCCGAA
>Ga0306926_10001861_pt1 | contig 21136 bp, 11 predicted proteins | sample flu12Cox44000178_FD_203759 | JGI IMG/M metagenome (GOLD analysis project Ga0306926, IMG submission 203759) | Lab enrichment of tropical soil microbial communities from Luquillo Experimental Forest, Puerto Rico - flux8day.12C.oxic.44.000.178 (v2)... | ecosystem: Environmental > Terrestrial >...
GGCGACGCGCCGCCATTGGGAGGCGCTGCTCGCGCCGCTCGAGGTCAAGACGCCGGATCCGGCGTTCGATCTGCTCACCAACGTGTGGCTCAAGTACCAGGCGATCTCGTGCCGCATCCGCGGCCGCACCGGTTATTTCCAGCCCGGTGGCGCCTTCGGGTTCCGCGACCAGCTCCAGGACTGCCAGGTCTTCCTGCCGCTCGCTACGCGGCACGCCCGGCGCCAGATCGAGCTCCATGCCGCGCACCAGTTCGAGGACGGCACGGTGTGGCACTGGTGGCACCCGCTCACCGAGGAAGGGCTGCGCAAGCCGTTCAACGACGACCTGCTGTGGCTGCCGTTCGTAACCCTCAACTACCTGCTCGAAACCGCCGACTTCGACTTTATCGAGCGGCGGATTCCGTTCCTGCGCCCCGACGGGCGGCGCGGCTCCGCGCGGGGCACGCTCTACGAGCACTGCCGGCGCGCGATCGACAGCTTCGGGTCGCGGCTCTCCCCCCGCGGCCTGCCGCGCATCGGCGCCGGCGACTGGAACGACGGGCTGTCGCACATCGGACGCCGCCATCGCGCCGAGAGCGTGTGGCTCGCGCACTTCCTGATCATGGTGCTCGAACGCTGGGTGGAGCTGGAGGGCCGGCGAAAACGCCCCGATCAGGCGGTGATCCGCCGCTACACGGCCCAGGCGGCGGCGATGCGCGTCGCGGTCAACCGTCACGGCTGGGACGGGGGCTGGTACCTGGGCGCGACCAAGGACAGCGGCGAGCCCGTGGGCTCGCGCCGCAACCGCGAGGGGCGCATCTTCCTCAACAGCCAGACCTGGGCGATCCTGAGCGGCGTGGCGCCGCCGCCGCGGGTGCGGATGCTGCAGCGGGCGATGGAGAAGCACCTCTATCGCGACTACGGGCCGCTGCTGCTCGCGCCCGCCTACCGGCGGCCCGATCCCGACATCGGCTACCTCACCCGCTACGCCCCCGGCACGCGCGAGAACGGCGGGCTCTACACCCACGCGGCGACCTGGGCGATCCAGGCCGAGTGCGTGATGGGACGGCGCGGCGCGGCCTGGCGGCTGTACCAGCGCCTGAGCCCGGTGCGGCGCGGCATGCAGCCCGATCTCTACCAGGTCGAGCCCTACGTCACCCCCGGGAACGTGGACGGCCCGGATTCGCCGCACTACGGACGCGGCGGCTGGACCTGGTACACCGGCTCGGCGGCATGGCTGTTCCGCGTCAGCACCGAGTGGATCCTGGGCGTGCGTCCCGAATGGGACGGGCTGCGGATCCGTCCCTGCCTGCCCCCGGGCTGGAAGGGCTTCACCGTGCGGAGGCGCTTCCGCGGCGCCGACTACGACATCGCGGTCACGGCGGGCCGCGGGCCGCGCGAGGTGCGCGTCGACGGCGCGCCGCAGGCAACGGACCTGATCGCGGCGTTCGCCGACGGCCGCACCCACCGGGTGCAGGTGCGCGTGCCGGGCTCGGTGTGAACCCGGGCGCGACCGCGGCGTTCAGGGTGCGTGCCTAGGGTCTGAGCACCAGCCGCACCGGCACCTGGTGCACCACGACCTCACCCGCGGCGTTGGGCGCAGTCGCCACGCCCTCGACCGTCGCGCGCCGGATCGGGCCGTCGAAGGGCGCGTGCACCGCGATCCCGCCGGGCGGGACGGTGAGCGCGCCGCGGATGCGCACCTCGACCACCCCCGGCTCGGATTCCATCTCGAGATCGAGCGAGCCGTAGGGAGTGTGCAGGCCATGGATCGAGAGCCCGGGCGGGATCTCGACCCACGCCATCGGGATGCCGGCGCCCACCACCAGCGAGCGATCGGCTTCGCGGTCGTAGGCGAAGCAGTCGAGCAGCGCGCGCACGTACTCGGCGCCGACCCAGGTGTGCGGCAGGTCGCCGAGGAAGCGATCCGCGCGGGGATCGCGCCACACCACCTCCGGCCACTGGAACCAGCCCGCCGGCAGCCGGTGGGCGAGAAAGTACTGGAGCATGGCGATGGCGCGCGGCCGCTGCCCGAGCCTCACGAACGCGCCGATCGAGCGCATCTCGTAGGGCGTGAACGACTCCCACGCCTCACGCCCGTCGCGGCGGGCGGTGAAGAACGCCCAGTAGCGGTCGAAGGTGCGCTGGAGCGCGCCGGGCGGCAGGAGCGCCTCGGCCTGGGCCGGCGCGAGCGCGATCGCGGTCGAGGTGGCGTCGAAGTCGCCGAGATCGGCGGCGCCCGGCACGTAGTCGATGTGATGCGCCGCCATCGCGGCGGCGACCGAGGCGCCGAGCTCACGGGCGAAGGTGTCGCGCACCGCGCCGAGGCGGGTCGCCTCGGCCTTGAAGCCCAGTGCCCCGGCCAGCATGGCCGCGTCCTTGAAGCCGCGCAGGGCGAAGAAGTCGTCCCAGTAGGAGTGCATCGGCTCGGCCGAGTAGCCTTCGTGGCTGATCGAGGGCGGCAGCAGCCCGAAGAACGGCGCCCGACCCGGCGCCCGCCACTCGGCGGTGCGGCGCAGGTTGCGCAGCGAATCGAGGTAGGCAGCGGCCGCCCGCACGCGCGGCCACAGGCGCGCCGCCAGGCCGAGGTCGCCGGTGTAGCGGTAGTACTCGCCGATCAGGAAGATGAACTCGCCGCTGCTGTCGTGCTCGGGCACCGGATCGGCGCCGCGCGCGTCCACGCAGCACGGCAGCTTGCCGTCGTCGTACTGGTAGGGGGCGAACCACTCGATGAACTGGCGCACCGGCTCGGGCTTCCCCAGCCGCAGCAGCGCCGAGGAGATCAGCGCCCCGTCGCGGATCCACGAGCGCGCGTAGGCGCGCGGGCCGGGCTCAAGCGCGGCGCCGGCGCGCGTGGCCAGGACCCAGCCCAGCTGGGCGGTGAGCGTGGTGGCGAGGTTCGCACCGCCGATCGGGGCGGGAACGTCGAGGTCGACGCCGGCGGTGCGCAGGCGCCAGTCGGCGCGGCAGCGCTCCTTGATCGCGTCGACGAAGCGCCGCTCGCCGAGCGAGTCCGCGGGGGACGCCGGCGCGCTCAGGCCCTGGAGCGGGATCAGGAGGTCGACCTCGCGCGTGCCGCGAGGAGCGAGGTCGAAGCGATAGGCCAGCGCGCCCGATGCGGCCGCGAAGGAATCACGCGCCGCGCGCGTCCCGGGCATGCGGCCGGCGCGCAGGAAGTCGACGATGTCGCCCTGATCGAAGGTCGCCGCCCCGAACTCCGCCGGGGGCGTGAGGCTCTCGATCAGGCGCTCGCCGTTCACCACCACGCGCGCTCCCTCGGTGCTCAGGGTGCGGATCGGAGCGGCCCCGCCGGGAACCCCGAGGAACTGGGCGGGCGGGTTGACCTGAAACGGCCGCAGCGCCAGGTCGAGGGTGACGTGCTGCGTGCGCCGGGTGGGATTGGTCACGACGTAGCAGGCGAGAATCGACGAGCTGTCGGCCGGACCGAACGCGAACGGGCTGACCTCGAGCACGATCCCGGTGTCGCGCCACGCCACGCTGGGCAGCGGCTGGCCGCCCGGCCACAGCTGCGGAGTGGCCACGACGTCGGACCAGGTGACGAAGCGGCCGTCGACCGACAGGAACGGCTCGATCGAGAACGCGCCCCGCCCGGTCTCGATCGCGCCGTCGCCGGAGAGCAGCCCCTTGCGCACGCCCCCATCCACGCTCACCACCGCCCAGGCCGACGCCTCGCCGCTGATCCCGCGCGGAAAGCTCCCGCGCGGCGCCTGCCGGGCCAGCGCCTGGAAGAACGCCGCCCGGGTGGCCGACCACTCGAGCGGCTCGAGCGTGACCTCGCGGACCGCCATGCGCCGCCGGGGCTCGAGCCGGGTGGCGCGCAGGCGCAGGAAACGGGCCTCGCTCTCGGGCAGGGCGAGCGGATCGCGCATGCGGAGCCCGCCCGTCACCTCGCGCAGCGGGCGCCACGAGGCACCGTCGTCCGACCCCTCGACCCGGTAGTCGGCGGGATGTCCGCCGGGCGCCCAGTCGATCACCAGCCCGCCGAACTCGCGCGGCTCCGAGAGATCGAGCTCGAGCCACGGCCGCCGGTCGGAGGCGGCGCTGCGCCACCAGCTGGCCGTGTCGCCATCGGCGGCGCGCGCCGCGTCGTGCCCGGACTCCCGCGAGGAGGCGCTGAGGCGGGGCGGCGGAGGGGTCGCGCCGGGCGGCGGGAGCGCGGTCAGCTCGAGATCGTCGAGCCAGATCGATCCTTCGCCCCCCTCCCCGGCCGTCACCGCGATCTCGAGCGCCGCGACGTGACGGATCTCCCCGCCCCCCCTCGGGCCCCAGGCGAACTGGATCTGGCGTTTCTTGATGCGCACGCTCTGCCAGGTGCGCGGGAACTGGAAGCCGCGCTGGTTGAGCCACCACACGTTGGCGCCGGTCGAGTCGATCAGCTTGAACTCGAGGTCGTTGGGCCGGCAGTCGCCGCGCAGCTCGAAGCTGAAGCGATAGTTCTCGGGGAGATCGAGCGCGAGTTCGCGGTGGAGCACCGCGTAGCCGCCGCCCTTGACGAAGCTGAAGTCGGCACGCAGCGCGCGGCCGTGCACCCCGGCATCGCTGGCGAGCCGCAGCTCGACGCCGTCGGCAGGGCGGGCGCTCCAGCCGTCCACCGACTCGAAGCCGTCGATCACGCGCGCGGCGGGCGCGGCGCCCATGGGCGGCGGCGCGGTGGCGGCGCCGGCCGGCGCCACGCCGGCGAGCAGCGCGATCGCCGCCGCCACGGCGGCCGCGACGGGGCGGCGCGCGCGCCCCGCGGGTCGGCTCATCCCTTGACGCTGCCCACCAGCGCGCCGCGGATGTAGACGCGCTGGAGCGCCAGGAACACCGCCAGCACCGGCAGCACGGTGAGCACCGCGCCCGCCATCATCAGCTCGGTGTCCTGCACGTGCTCGCCCACCAGATTGGCCAGCGCCACCGGCAGCGTGTAGCGCGCGCTGTCCGACAGCACGATCAGCGGCCACATGAAGTCGTTCCACATGTTGAGGAAGTTGAAGGCGGCGAAGGTGAGCAGGATCGGACGGATGACCGGCAGCACCACGCTCCAGAAGATGCGGAACTCGCCGGCGCCGTCGATGCGCGCGGCGTCGAGCAGGTCGTCGGGGACCGCGAGCGCGTACTGGCGCACCATGAAGATGCCGAACACGCTGGCGAGCCCGGGGACCATCGCCCCCCAAAGCGTGTTGACCAGCCCCAGCGCGCGCAGCTCGAGGAACAGCGGCAGCATCACCACCTGGGCCGGCACCACCAGCGCCGCGAGCAGCGCCTGGAACACCCGATCGCGGCCGCGGAAGCGCAGTTTCGCGAACGCATACCCGGCCATGCCGTTGATCAGCACCGAGGCCAGCGTGGTGGTGAGCGCGACCGCGGTGCTGTTGAGCAGGCTGCGCGCCAGGTTGAGGCGCGTGAACAGCTCGACGTAGTGCGCGAGCGTCGGGGCGCTGGGCCACAGGCGGGGCGGCGCGGTGTTGGCCTCGCCGGTGGGCATCAGCGACGCGGAAACCATCCAGGCCAGCGGCGCCAGCGTCAGCAGGGCGCCGGCCACCAGCGCCGCGTGCAGGGTCAGGTCGTGGAGCGCCCGTTTCACCGCTCGGCCCCGCGCTGCAGTCGCATCTGCACCAGCGTGGCGGCCAGCATGATGGCGAACAGGATGAAGGCGATCGCGGTCGCGAGCCCCAGGTGCCACCAGCGGAACCCCTGCTCGTACATGTAGAGCACCACGGTCGCCGTGGAGCGCAGCGGACCGCCCTGGGTCATGACGTAGGGCTCGGCGAACACCTGGAACTGGCCGATCACGGTGATGATCCCGACGAACAGCAGCGTGGGCCGCAGTGCCGGGAGGGTGATGTAGACCAGACGGGCCCAGCCGCCGGCGCCGTCCAGGGCCGCGGCCTCGTACAGCTCCTCGGGCACGTTCTGGAGCGCGGCGATCAGGATCAGCATCGTGTAGCCGAAGTTCTTCCACACCGCGAGCACCATGATCGCGGGCATCGCCCAGTGCGGATCCCCGAGCCAGTCGATGGGATGGATGCCGAGCAGTCCGAGCGCCTCGTCGATCAGGCCGTAGTGCGGATGGTAGAGGTAGCGCCACACGATCGAGACCGCCACCAGGGTGGTGACGACCGGGGTGAAGAACACCACGCGGAACAGGCCCTTCCAGCGCGCGCGGCGATCGTTGACCAGCAGCGCCGCGGCCAGCGAGGCCAGGATGGTGAGCGGCCCGCCGACGGCGACGAAGTAGAGCGTGTTGCGCAGCGCGTTCCAGAACTCGGGCTCGCGCAGCACCTGGGCGTAGTTGCCGGCGCCGGTGAAGCGCGCCACCCCCGGATCGCCGATCGCGTAGATGTCGAAGTCGGTGAAGCTGAGGCCCAGCCCCGCCGCCACCGGCAGGACGAAGAACGCCCCGATCAGGATCAGCGCCGGCGCCAGGAAGGCCCAGCCGGCGCGCGCCTGGGCGCCGCGCCAGTCCGCCCTCACCGCGCGCCCTCCCCCGCTGGGCGATCGGCGCGCGCGCGCGCGAGCAGCCAGCGGCGCTTCTCGAGCACGCGGTCCACGTCGCGGTCGAGCGCCGCGAGCGCCGAGTCGCCGGGCACCACCCCGCGCACCGCGCGCTCCGCCTCGTCCTGGAGCAGGCTCGTGATCTGCTCCCATTCGGGGATCTTGGGCCATGGCACCACGCGCTGCAGCTGCTCGTCGAAGGCGCGCGCCCCCGAGTCGGTGGCCAGCGCCGAATCCCGCCACGCTTCGCGCCGCGCCGGCAGATCCCCGGTCAGCTGGTAGAAGCGCGCCTGCTGCCCGGGCCGCGACAGGAACTCGATCAACCGCCACGCCGCGTCGCGGTGGCGTGACTGGCGGAACACGACCAGGCTCGAGCCGCCCGCCATGGACCGCCCCGGCCCGTCGGGGCCCGGGAGCGGCGCGGTGCTCCAGGCCTCCTGAAGCGCGGCCGGCAGGCGGTTCCGGAACTCGCCCAGATTCCAGGGCCCGGTGATGTACATCGCGAACGTCCCGCGCCCGAACTCCTGATAGACGTTCGCCACCTGGTTGTTCGAGACCGGGGGCGCGAGGCCGCGGTGGAACAGGTCGAGGTAGAAGTCGAACGCGCGGCGGAACTGGGGCCCCGAGAACTGGCCCCGCCCGCTCGTCACGTCGAGCAGCGGCGAGCCGGTCTGGAGGCCGAGGATCATGAGCGGGAACCACTCGTTGACCGGCATCAGGATGGCGTACTGGTCGGGGCCGGCGCGCTGCTCGACCGCCTCCATGGCCGCGCGCCAGCCCTCCCAGGTCACGGGCGGCGTCGCGACGCCGGCGCGCGCCAGCAGATCGCGGCGGTAGAACAGCACGCGCGTGTCGACGTACCACGGGACGCCGTAGGGCACACCCTCGATGACGTTGGTGTCCCAGATGCCGGCGAAGTACGAGGACTCCGGGACCGCGCTCGAGGCGGCGAGCCGGGCTCCGAGCGGCTCGAGCGCGTGGAGCGCCACGAACTCCGAGATCCAGGTGTTGCCGAGCTGGGTGACGTCGGGCGTCGAGCCGCCCACCACCCCGGTGAGCAGCTTCTCGTGGGCCGCCGACCACGGGATCTGCTGCACCTCGACCCGCACCCCGGGGTTCTCGCGCTCGAAGTCGCGCACCAGCTCCTGCACCACCTCGCCCTCGCGCCCCATGGCCCAGAACCGCAGCGGCTCGACGCGGGCGCCCGCGTGGTCCGCCCGCGGCGCACAGGCGCCGGCGCCGAGCGCCAGCGCGACCGCGGCGCAGGTGCCGAGCGCGGCGTGGCGGCCGGCCCGCGCCGCGCCCGGCCGCGGGCCGCTCACGGCCCGGCCGCCGCGTGCTCGAGCCAGCCGCCCGCGAACCCGGCGCGCCGCAGCCCGCGCACGACGTGCGGGTTGCCGCGCATGACGCGCCACACCAGGCCGCTGCGCAGGTTTTCGATCATCGCGAGGATCGGACCCTGGTCGATGCCGAGCGCGTCGATGTCGAACCACCCCACGCCCGGCACGATGCGGCCGTGGTGCACCGTCACGTCGATGGCCAGCGTGGGGTTGAGCGCGTCGACGAACCCGTAGCGGTTGTACACCACCGTGTCGTAGGTGGCACGCATCGCCATCAGGGCGGTCACGGCTTCGTGGGGCATGAAGGGGAGCGCGCCGCCGGCCGCGGTCGGGGCCACGGTGCCGTCGTCCTCGACCCGGATGTGCGAGGCGCCGCGCGCCGCATAGGTGCGAAAGGCGCGCTCGCGACCCGCGATCGTGAGCGTTCCGTCCAGCGGCCCGTCGCAGGCGCTCAGGCCCCACAGCCCGGGACCGTAGCCGCGCCAGCCCCCGGGATTCGCGATCACGTAGGCGCGCTGCGCCAGCAGCGCCCGCCGCGAGTTCTCGAAGTAGTCGATGCCGTGCGCCCCGATCGCCGCGTCGCGGATGCCGCGCAGGTCGATCCACACCTCGGTGTACTGGTGGCCGAACGCCGGTGCGAAGCCCACCTGCTCGAAGCCCTGGAACGAGCCCCAGCGGTAGCCGCCGGTCCACGCTCCCCAGGCCTCGGTCCCCACCGGATGCGAGGTCGAGCCGAGCGCCAGCACGTAGAGCACCATCGCCTCGTTGTAGCCACGCCAGTCGTAGGGCAGGAAACCGCTCTCGGGGGTCCAGCCGTGCGAGACCGCGGGCGGGCGGGCCTGCGCCCAGGTCCAGTCGGCGCGGGCGTAGAGCGATTCCGCGACCGCCCGGATGCGGATCTCGGCCGGCGTCGCGCGGTCGAAGTAGGACTCGCAGAACAGCACGCCGGCGAGCAGCAGGGCGGTGTCCATGGTCGACAGCTCGATCTTCTCGAAGCGCCTGCCGCTCGCCATGTCGAGGAAGTGATAGTAGAAGCCGCGATATCCGGTCGCGGTCGCGCTGGTGTCCTGCGGCGCGGCCCACAGGAACTCGAGCGTGTGCTGCACCCGCTCGGCGGCCGCGGCGCGGCTCACCCAGCCGCGCTCCGCCCCGATCGGATAGGCGGTGAGCCCGAAGCCCATCGCGCCGATGCTCGAGAACGATGGGGTCGGGGCGCGGTCGGGCGTCAGGCCGGTGTGCGGGTCGGCCAGGTCCCAGAACCAGCGGAACGTGCGCTGCTCGAGGCTGTCGAGGAACGCGGTCTCGGCGCGCGACAGCGCCACGGCGGGTGGCGCGGGCCCGGTCGCGGAAGCGGAGGACGCCGTGCCGGCGGAGCCCCGGCACGCCGTCGCGCCCAGCCATGCCGCGGCCGCGACGGTCGCGATCCGTGCCTGCCAGCGGCGCTGCTGCATGCGGCCGGCGTTCGCTAGCGCCGCGCCGGCGCGGGCGGCGCGTCGCCGTTGCCGGCGCCGCACGAGCGGCGCACCACCAGCGCCGTGGGCAGCACGTCGAAGCGCCGGCCGACCGACTCGGCGTCCGCCTCGCGGTCGAGCAGCAGCTCGACCGCCCGCCGGCCCAGTCCCTCCATGTCGACGCGCACGGTGGTGAGGGGCGGATTGAGGTAGCGCGCCAGCGCGATGTCGTCGAAGCCCGCCACCGCGACGTCCAGCGGCACGCGCACCCCGGCGTCGTGCAGCGCTCCCAGCGCCCCCACCGCCATGTAGTCGTTGGCGGCAAAGATGGCGGTCGGACGCCGGGCCCGCCGCAGCAGCTCGGCCGCCGCCTCGTAGCCCGAGCGCTCCGCGAAGTCGCCGCGCAGCTCGAGGTCGGGCGCGGGTGTGATCCAGGCCTCGATCAGCGCGGCGCGCCAGCCGTCGCGGCGCTGCCGGGCGTCGATGTTGTGCTCGGGTCCCCCGATCAGCGCGATCGAGCGGTGACCGAGCCCGATCAGGTGACGCACGGCGCTGGCGGCGCCCTCGCGGTTGGCGATCGCGACCGCGTCGTGCCCGGCGGGCGGGGCATGGGGGTTCATCAGCACGGTCGACACCGCGCCGGCGGTCGAGCGCAGCACCGGGTCGGCATCGAAGTCGGGCGCCATGACGATCAGCCCGTCGACCCGCCCGCGCATGGTCCGGATCGCCTCGTTCAGGTCGTCGGGGCTGGAGCTGGAGCGCGAGACCAGCAGGTGGTGGCCACGCTCGCGCGCCGCCAGGTCCATGCCGTGGACCACCTCGGAGAAGAACTCGCCGAAGAGGTCCGGGACCAGCACGCCGAGCGCGTGGGTGCGGCTGGTGATCAGGCTGCGCGCGATGCCGTTGGGCCAGTAGCCGAGCCGCGAGGCCGAGGCCAGCACCCGGCGCCGGGTCTCGGGGCTCACCAGCGGGCTGCCGTTGAAGACGCGCGACACCGTGGCGATCGAGACCTGGCTGATCCGCGCCACGTCGCGAATGGTGGCCATCAGCGCTCCCCCGCCGCGGCGATCGGGCGGCCCGTGCCGTGCACCGGGCTCATCCTTTCAGCCGCACCAGTCGCGTGACCGCGATGCGACCGTGGGCCTCGAGCCGGACCTGGTAGACGCCGGGCGCCAGCCGCGAGGCGTCGAGCGGCACCTCGCTGAGGCCCGCCGGGCGCTGCTCGTCGAGCAGCTCGAGCACCCGGCGGCCGGCGAGGTCGAAGACCGCGAGCCGCGCGCGCCCCGGGGTCGCCAGCTCGAAGCGCAGCGCGGCGCGGGCCAGCACCGGATTCGGGGCGCACGGCAGCAACCGGTCCGCCGCCGCCGCGGGCGGCGGGCCCACGCCCGCGACCGCCGTGAACCCGGCGCGCTGCAGGCCGTTCTGCACGTCGGGATTCTGCATGAAGCGCCCCCACACCCGCACGTTCAGGTAGTTCTCGATCATCAGCACGATCGGCCCCTGGTCGATGCCCAGGTCGTCGGTGTCCCACCAGTTCTTGGTCAGGTTGAAGGCGTCGGAGAACCCGTACGAGCCCCACAGCTGGGAGTGATAGGTGTTGTACATGTTGCGCAGCGCGGGGATCGCGATCTCGGGCGCGAACGCGATCGAGCCACCCGGGGCGCAGGGCGAGATGGTGCCGTCGTCGTTCTGGAACGGCGGCGCGCCGCGCGCGGTGTAGCCGTTGGGCCCGTCGCCGGCCGTGATCCCCCACAGCGAGTCGCCGTAGCCCGTGAAGTGGAGGGGGTTGTCGATGCAGTACTGGCGCTGGGCCAGGGTCGCGCGCCGCGAGTTCTCGGCGTAGGTGATCCCCTTCCCCGCCATGTACGCGTCCTGGATGCCGCGGAAATCGATCCAGCAGTGCGAGTACTGATGACCGAACAGCGGCGGGAACAGCACGTAGGTCTGGCCGCGCTGCGTGGCCCAGGTGTAGCCGCTGGTCCAGGTGTTCCAGGCGCTGCCCGGCACCGCGTGGGTGGGCGATCCGATGGCCAGGATGTAGAGGATCATCGCCTCGTTGTAGCCGATCCACTGCCCGAATCCGCTGAAGCCGGTCTCGGGCTTCCAGCCCATCAGGATGCCGGGGTTGCCGTTCTGCATGAAGGCCCAGTCGGCGCGGTCGTAGATCGAATCCGCCAGCGCGCGGATCTGGTCCTCGGTCGGGTCGACGTAGCGGAAGTACTGCTTGCAGTCGAGGATGCCGGCGAACAGCAGCGCGGTGTCGATGGTCGAGAGCTCGCTGCTCCAGGTGCGCATCGCGGTGTTCATGTCGAGGAAGTGGTAGTAGAGGCCCCGGTAGCCGATGGTGCCGCTGACCGCGGGGCCCTGGGGGCCGTTCCACAGGGTCTCGAGCGCGGTGAGCACCCGCGCCTTGCCGTCATCGCGGGTCACCCAGCCGTGGTCGATCCCGACGCAAATCGCGCTCAGCCCGAACCCCAGGCTGGCGATGCTGCACGGTGAGGTGGGGGTGTTGCGGTCCTTGATCAGACCGTTGGCGGCGTTGGCCTCGTACCAGAAGTAGCGGAACGCCGAGGCCTGGACCGAGTCGAGCAGCGCCGCGGTGGTCTGGGCGCGCGCCGGCGCCGCCGCCAGGACCAGCGCGGCCAGCACGATGACGAGATGCCTCATGGAAGCTCCTTTCACGGCGCTCAGAACTGCAGCCCGAACGTCACGCGATGGCTGCCGCCCAGTCGGCCCTGGTCGGCCCACGCGTAGTCGAGCTTGAACGTGTACACGTCGAGGCGCCCGCTGAAGCCGGCGCCGGCGGTCAATCCCACCTCGGAATCCTGCTGGAACAGGTTCTGGTATCCGGCCCTCAGGGCCAGGACGTTGCGGGTCAGGAACTCGGCGCCGAAGCTCACGCTCTCGGTGTTGTCGCTGGGGTGAAACGCGTCGAGCGCGAGCCACAGGCGGTCCCGCTCGCCGACCTGCACTGGGTAGCCGACCCCGGCGCGGAACAGCAGCGGCATCGGGAACGAGCCGGTGAACTGGTCGGCGGGCAGCGAGCCGTTGTCGCCGAAGGTCGCGGGGTTGGCGTCGTAGGTAACCCGCAGGTCGCGGCCGTCGTAGGCCCCCTGGGTGCCGAAGTTCGAGAGGCTCGCCCCGAGGTGGAGCCCCTGGCCCGAGATGCGGTAGAGCGTCCCGACGTTGAACGCCGGGGCGCCCATGGTGCTGTTCCAGATCGTCTCCTGCATCCAGGTGAGCTGGCCGCCGACCGCGAAGCGCTCGGTGATCTGGCGGCCGTAGCCGAGCGCGAGCGCGACGTCCGAGACGCTGAATTTCTCTCCGGTGCCGAGCGGCTGGTTCACGGTGCGCACGTCCATATCGCCCGAGTTGAGCGCGGTCACGCTGGCGAACACGTTGCCCCAGGTGCGCAGCGGGAACCCGAGCGCGACGTAGTCGTAGCGGATGTCGGCGATCCAGAAGGCGTGTGAGAACTCGACAGCCATCTGCTTGATCGATCCGATCGCCGCCGCGTTGTAGTAGGCGGCGTCGAGGCCGTCGTCGTAGAGCGTCGAGCCGGCGTTGCCCATCCCGGTGATGCGCGCGCTGGGCTCGATCAGCAGGAACGAGCCGATCGTGGTCCCGGTCTTGGCCTGCCCCCACGCCGGCGCGGCCGCGAGCGTGAGCAGGGCGGCGAGGGCGAGCGAACGGGCGGATGCGTGGCGGGTCATGGTCACTTGATCAGGGCGAACTTGCCGGTGTGGGTGGGGGCGCCCGGAGCCTCGACCTGGAAGATGTAGAGGCCGGGCGCGACGTCGAGGTTGTCCTTGGTGCGCAGGTTCCAGGCCACGAAGCCTTCGGCGCTGCCGTCCTGGCGCAGGGTCTGGACCAGGTCCCCGCGCACGGTGTAGATGCGGATCGTCGCGTTGAGCGGAATGGCGCGGAACTCGATGCGTCGCTCGCCGCGCCCCGAGACCGCGAAGCGCGCGGGCTCGAAGCTCGCCGAGCCGATGTAGGGATTGGGCACCACGTAGGGCTCCTGCTTCGCCTCGCTCTGGGCCAGCGAAGCGTTCACGCTCGGTCCGGTGGTGGTGAAGGTGTAAACGTCGTCATCGCTCAGCGGCCGCTTGAGGCGCAGCTCCCACTTCTCGCCCCGGCCGGGTTTGGGGGAGCCCGCGGCCGGCTTGAAGTTGATGAGCCAGGTGGGCTGGGGAGTAGTGGGATCACTGAGCCTGTACGTCACGATCTCGATGTTCTCGTCAGGCGTGTCGAGGGTGCTGTCGTGGGGAGCATTGAGCAGGCCCTCGTTCCATCGGAAGTGCATGTGCATGTCGCCCTGCGCGGTGTGCGCGATGATCTTGAACTTGGCCGGCCAGCCCGGGAACGGGAAGCTCGGGAGGCCGGTGTCGACCACCACGTCGTAGAACGTGATCGTGAGGCTGTCCGGGAAGCCGGGTCGACGCGTGTTGATACCGCCGTCGGCAAGCCCGTTAATCGGCTCGTAGGTCGCGGTCAGCGTGTCGGTGCAGAGCGTCCCGGGCGCCCAGCCGGTGTGCGCCGGGTCCACGGTGGTCTCGGTCGTCGTGCTGACCACCGGCAGGAGGCCACCACCGACCGACCCGGCCCCGAGGCCGTTGAAATCGGAGCCGTGCGTGAACAGCACCTGGCCCGTCGTGCTGTCGGTGAGCGCGTAGGTTCGGGCCCGCAGGCTCTCCGGTGACGGCGTGGCGAAGCTGAGCTTGAACAGATGATTGGAGATCAGGTTCGAGTTCACCACCTCGACGCCGACGCTGCCGATGCCGCCGCCCGCGACGTGCAGAGCGGGTGCGGCCGCAGCCCCGGTGAAGCCCGCGACCCTGGCGTTGGGGCGCGCCTCGATGACGTTCCTGGGCAGGATGAGTCCGCCACGCGGGGTGCGCGAGACCGCGATCGCGTTCTCCGACGGATAGATCGCCAGCGAATCCGGTCCGGGGTCGTAGCCGAAGTCGTAGGCACACACCGCGTAGAAGTAGTCCTGGCCGTTGGTGGCCGTGGTGTCGGTCCAGGTGTGGGTGATCCCGGTCTCCGAGCCCAGCCAGTAGGCCACGCCGTCGATGGTCTTGCGCGAGAAGCCCCTGATGCCGTCCTTGAGATCGAACTGCATGATCGGCTTGCCGTTCCCGATCGGGCCGGTGCCGCGCCCGTTGGTGATGGTGCGCGGGTCCTGGAACTCCGGATCGGTCGAGCGGTAGATGCGGTAGCCCTCGAAGTCGAACAGCCGCGTGACGGGATCGACGCTGCGCTCGGCGACGTCGTCCCACGACAGGCGCACCGAGCCGTCGCCGATCTCGGCGGTCGCCGTGGGCAGCTCCGGCGGGACCGCGAACTGATAGTTGGCGTTGTAGATCAGCTGGACCGTGTGGACGTTCTCGCGCAGCTCCGTCAGATCAGCGCCGTAGGCGAGTGCCAGGCTGAAGCGCTCGCGCTTGCCTGCTTTGAGCGCAAACGGGCCGGAGGCGAACAGGAAGGCGATGTTGTAGTTCGCGGCCACCGCCGAGTCGAAGCGCGCGGGCGTGTATGGATCGGTGAACTTGTCGTACAGCCGCTCCGGCCAGTTGTTCTGATCGGTGAAGAAGACAATGCCGTCCACGGGACCGTTGTTGTTGAGCCCGGCCTTGATGCGGTTCATCTTGAAGCCGGTGAGTCCGATCTGGTCCGACTCGTCCTTGTCGGTGCGGTCGAAGTCGGGCTCGCCGTCGGTGGGTATCCCGTCGCCCTCGCCGGCGTCGTGCGTGCCGGGGATGCCGTCCGCGCCCACGTCGTCGAACTCGGCGGTCCAGTCCATGTCCTCGTCGCCGGTCCACCACACCCCCGCCTTGTAGGCCGGACGCTGCGTGATCGGCCCGTAGTAGGCCTCGAACTTGGCCACGTCGTAGTGGGCCTGGACGTAGGCCAGGATGCTGTCCTGGCCGACGATCTTGACGCCGGGCCCGCTGTCCCGCCGCTCGTCGGTGATCCCGTCGTTGTCGTTGTCGATTCCGTCGTAGGGATTCCCCGGGGTCTCGAGGTAGGCATAGCCCAGGTAGCCGGTCACCCCGCAGTTGCTGGTCAGGTCGACCCCGTGCCCGTAGAGGTCCCAGGTGTAGACCAGGTTCAAGCCAGCGTACGACTTGTCCCAGTACGCGTTGTCGTCGTCGGACTCGGCGATCCCGTCGCACGAAATCGCCGAGCCGCCCACCCCCGAGTCCATGTAGAGCCCGAAGATGATCTGGTCGTAGTCGGTGGTGCTCTCGTTGACCACGTCGTAGTGCCAGAAGATCACGTTGGCGGCCTGGGGGTTCGACCACTGGAAGCCGCGCACCTCGACGCGCAGACCGAACCCGTGGCGGCTGGAATCGGTGCAGCACGAGCGGCTGTCGGGGTAGTAGTCCCACGCTTCGTAGAAGTCGTCGTCCATGACCGTGAAGCTCTCCTGGTCGGCGGCGGCACGCTTGCCGAAGTAGCCGTCCCACGAGCCGTGCCACCCCGGATCGGCGGGGTCGTCGAGCTTGTCCGGCCACTTGCTGGGCCAGGTGCGCGGATCGTTGCTGATCGCCGGCGAGCGCCCCTTGTTGATGGTGGGATCGGGCTCGAACCAGCCGGGGCGGGGCTCGAAGCGCATCATCTGGGTGGCGTTAGAGGGCCGGAAGCCCTGACGCTCGCGGTAGCCGGTTTCCATGATGTAGGCGTCGATACCGCTGGTCTGGGTGATCTTGTCGAGCACGAAAGGGGTGATGCCGTCGCTGTAGTCCATGCCGCTGCCCTTCGGCACCTCGACGGAATGGAACACGCTCAGGTCGACGTTGAGGGGATCGACCGGGTAGTCGCCCACCATGCCGTAGTTCCAGAACACGGTGCGGATGTTGGCGGCGTCGTGCTGGCCCGAGCGCTCGGCGTCGACCCGCCCGCGCAGCGCCTTCGGCACCAGCGGCTGGAGCTGCGCGGCCGCGGGCGCCGCCAGCGCCAGCGAGAGCGCCGCCAGCGCGAGCGGGTTCAGGCGCATGGTCACGGCCGCCCCCGCAGCGTCACCCCCACCTCGATGCGCCGCGGCGCGTAGTAGCGCGTGGGATCGGCGAGCGTGACGTAGTCCTTGGCCGGGAAGCGCGAGTAGTAGGGGCTGCCCGAGGTGTTGAAGACGAAGCCGTTGTTGAAGCGCGCATCGGTGAGGTTGAAGACGCGCATGAACGCACTGACCGGGAGGTGCAGCGCGTTCACGTTCTTCTCGGCGCGCAGGTCGATGACCAGCACCGCCGGCTTGCGTCCCGAGTTGTCCTCGAGCCCGTTGCCGAACCCGGTCGAGGTCGCGGGCGTGAACGGCTGGCCGGTCGCGGCGTGCAGGATCATGCTGGCGTTGTAGGACTCGGGCTGCGCGGCGGTCACGGTCAGCACCAGGGTGTGGCGCTGATCCCAGTTGAACGGCACGCTGCGGGGCCGCGGATCCTCGCCGTTCGAGGCCCGTGTCGCGGTCTCGTGCGGATCGCTGGAGTTGCCCTGCGCGTTCTGCCAGGTGTAGTCGAGCGTGGTGCTGAAGACGCGTCCCGCGCGCCGCGTGACCGAGAGCGTGATCCCGGTCACCGTGCCGAAGTCCACGTTGGTGAGCCGCGCGTACTCGGCGCCGTTGTAGGTGGTCACGAACTCGGTGCCGAGCAGGTCGCGGATGTCCTTGTAGAAGATGGTGGCGTCGATGCCGAAGTCGTCGGTGATCGACTGCTTGTAGCCGAACTGGTACTGAACCGTGCGCTCCGGCTTGATGTCCGGATTCCCCATGACGCCGTAGCTGATCCCCCCCGCCTGCAGGTCGGCGAGGATCGAGTAGTCCGCCTGGGTGAAGATCTGCCCCAGCTCCGGGAACTGGTAGAAGTGCCCGTAGGCGAAGAACAGGGCCGCGTTCCGCGTCACCGGATAGGACACGCCGATGCGCGGCGACAACGCGGTCTTGGGCGTGGTCGCGACCGGCACCGAGGCCGGCGCCCCGGCGATCGAGTTGGCCGGGTTGGCGAGGTCGCTGGGCACGCTGGCGCGGGCGCTGAAGTAGTCGAAGCGCAGCCCGGCGCGCAGGTGGAGGTCGTTCCACTCCAGCTCGTCCTGGGCGAAGGCGGCCGCAATGTCGGGCCGCCAGCGCGGGATGGCTGGAAAGTTCGGCGGCTGGTCGACGATGCGCGCGATCGAGGTGCCGAGATCGACCAGGTAGCCGGGCGAGCCGTACTCGACGTGCGGCCACTGGTATTCGCCCCCGAACTTGATCTGCTGATCGTGCGAGCGCTGGTTCACGAACGAGCCCTTGATGATCGGGGTATTGGTCCATTGCTTGTAGCGGCCGAGATCGACCCCCATGACCCAGGCGTCGGCCTCGTACCCGGGGTAGTTCCGTGGCGCTCCGGCCTGCACGTAGCGCGGGTCGAACAGGTCGTCGTACTTGAGATCGCGGTAGTCGAACAGGTTCTGCCGCAGGCTCAGGGTGTAGAACGTCTTGGTGTTCAGGGTGTGGGTCCAGTCGATGCCCTGCACCAGCGAGAGCGTGTGCTGATCCGTCAATCCATCGGGATTGAGACGGAACAGATAGTTGGTCTTGCGCCCCTCGGCTCCCTCGACGATCGCCTGGTAGTTGAGCTCCACGCCCGGGATCGAGTGGTTGGTGAGCCGCACCACGCCGGTGGCGGCCCGGGTCCGGCCCAGGGGCGAGACCTCCGGGGTGCTGTCGTTCGCGGTGGCGATCTTGTCGAGCGGCGTCTTCGCCTGCCAGGGCGTGAAACGCCGCGTGGCGTCGACATAATCGTCGAACGCGCCGGCGTGGGCGTTCAGCAGGTAGGTGGTGTTCCACGACGCCAGCGGGCCGCTCACGCTCATCTGGTAGCTCTGGATCCCGGTGGGATGGAACTCGTAGGGGGTGCCGCGGGCATCGGCGTTGCCCGGATACACGAACGAACCCAGGTAGGCCTCGGCGTTCCAGTCGAAGCGCGAGGTGCCGCGGCGCAGCACCGCGTTGACCACCCCGCTCATCGCCTGCCCGTACTCGGCGTCGAAGGTGCCGCTGACGACCTGGACCTCCTCGAGCAGCGAGCGGTCGAGCTTCAAGCCGGCCTGGTTGGTGACCGGGTCGTTCATGGTGACACCGTCGACCTGGTACTGGACCTCGCCGATGCGTCCGCCGCGGATGTGACCGTCCACCACTCCGGCCTGGAGGTTGACCACGTCCTGCAGATCCTGGACCGGCAGCTTCTCGATCTCGCGGCGGCCCACGGTCTGGAGGTTGCTGGTGAGCCCGATGTCGACCACCGGTCGCTTGGCGCTCACCACCACTTCGGGCATCGCGAGCGCGGTCTCTTCCATCGCCTGGTCGGCGAGGCGGGTGGTGTTGTCCACCGTGACCACGATGTTCTGGATCGTCACCGCGCGGTAGCCGAGCAGCTGGAGCTTCGCCTCGTAGGTTCCCGCCGGGACGTTGAGGATGACGTAGCGCCCCTGCTCGTCGGTGATGGCGCCGGTGCGCGCCGCCGGGATGGCGACGTTGACGCCGGCGAGCGGCTGCTTCTTCGCGGCGTCCAGCACGCGCCCCTCGATCTTGCCGGTGGTGCCGGCGATGGCGCCGGCCGGTAGCAGCGCGGCCAGCAGCACCGCGTCCCACGCCGACCTCAGCACCCCTCGTCGCAGCCGCGAAACCATGAACCCCCGCACTTCACTCCGGCCGCCCGGGCCGAACTCGAACGGCGCGGATCGAGTCGACCCGCGCCGTCCCTGTCGCGTGGCTGTGCTCCGGCTCCGGCGCCGCTCCGGCCGGCGTCTATTTCAGGAACATGACCTTTCCGGTCAGGTTGGCCCGCGAGGCGCCGCTGCCCGGATCCCGGATCCGCAGCCGCACCACGTAGACCCCGGTGCTGAGCCCCTGGCGGCCCAGGATCGCATCGTGAACCCCGGGGGGCTGGACCCCCAGCCCGCTCTTCAACACCCGCCGGCCCAACACGTCGTAGACCTCGAGCTCGACGTCGCCCGACACCGGCAGGGTGTAGCGGACCCGCGCCGAGCTGCGGAACGGATTGGGCGTGACGCCCAGCAGGGCGAAATCCGTCGCCACGCCGTCCGGCGGACCCACGCCGGTCACAAGATCGGTGTTGTCCATGAACGCGAACGCCGGACAGCACTCGTTGTTGTACTGACGGTACCACCAGGTGCGGGTCCCGTAGCTCAGCGTAAAGGGCGTGAACGAGTCCCCGTCCAGCAGGTCGACCCCGACGAACAGCTCGCGATCCCCGAGACCGTGGGGATAGCCGAACTTGGTGAGATCGAACGCCAGCTCGGCGGTGTAGCCCTGGTCGGGCGACGTGCCCATGGTGTCGACCGTGGTGCCCGGCTTGAGCTGCAGGGCGCCGCGGACCGCGAGCAGCGTGTCCATCAGGTAGGGCATGTCGTCCTGGGGCAGCATCTTGCCGGTGGGTCCGACCTGGAACGAGGTGCGCCAGTCGAACAGGTTGTGGTCGCTCCAGCGCTTGACCCGGTCGGTGAGCGTCACGATGAACCCGTCCCAGCGATCGAACGACGACACGTACTGCACCACCTGGTCGGGCACGTCGAAGCCGATGAAGAGCGTGTCATCCTTGGTGAACATCTTGACCGTCGCGAGATTCGGATCGAGCACGCTCGCCGTTCTGGCGTTGACCGTCGGCTGGAACTGGCCGCTGCGCCACTTGCCGACCCCCGGATAGCTGGCGCGCAGCGGGTTGTTGCCCCACTGGATCTGGAATCCCGGCACGTACTGCCAGATGTGGTCGCTTAGCGACCCGTCGATCGTCGGTGACAGCATCGAGCCGGCGTCCGGAACCACCGCGTCGGGATCGAACGACGGCAGCGGGCCCGAGTTGATGGTGACGCTGGGCCTGGCGTAGATGTGCACCTCGTCGTACCAGGCGGCGTTCCCCCATGGGCTCTCGATCCAGGACCGGTTGACGCTGAACTTCGAGAGGTTGAGCGGCCAGTTCCAGTCGGTGTCGTAGATCGAGAGGTTCCACTCCACGATGTCACCGTTCGGCTGGGTCACGTCGTAGCCCAGCGGGGTCAGGTTGAACATCATCTCGACCGTGTAGCTCTTGTCGATGACCGCGTCCGAGTTGGTGAGCCCGATGACGGAGGTCGCGGCGTCCCAGTTGGCGATCTCGGTGGCGGTGCGCCCCGCGCTGCACGGGATCGTCGCGCGGTCCGGCCCCGGCGGCGAGACCCCCCGGAAGCAGGGCCCGAGCCCCGGCGTGCTGGCGAGGGTGGTGTCGTCGGGATACCACCACGAGTAGAAGTACTCGGCCGGCGGCGCCGGGAAGGTGCCCGCGCTGTGATCCTTGAGCGACATCAGCAGCCCGTCGAAGCGGTTGAAGTCCACCGAGCCGCCGATCGAGCTGTCGGGGATGATCGCGGCCATGTAGAGCTTGTTGCCGTCGACCAGGAACTTGATCGTCGCGTGGGTCTGATCGGTCGCCAGGTGGCCGCCCTCCTCCTTCCAGCCGCTGCCCGGGATTCCGTTCTCCTGCCGGTAGGCGACGGTGACCGATTCGGCCAGCGCCCACGCCGGTTCGTTCAGCACACCATCGAGGGTGATGTGGCTTCCGGCGGTGGAGCGCGCCCAGATCGCATCGGGACGCTGCGGGACGGCGGACGCCGGAAGCGCGGTCGCGAGTGCCGCGCCCATCGTGAGCATCGCCAGGGTCGCTCGGGCTGTCATAGCGGGACCTCCTCGCATCGAAGACGCACTCGATCCTACGACTACGGCCTCGGGCGGGTGCAGCCGGGAGCGGGGAACGTCAGCGCGCCGGCGGGCAGCCTCCTGGGGGACGGCGGCCGCCCGCGTCGCGCCCGCATCTCGATCCGCGCAAAAGCCCTTATGGA
>Ga0306926_10001863_pt1 | contig 21134 bp, 20 predicted proteins | sample flu12Cox44000178_FD_203759 | JGI IMG/M metagenome (GOLD analysis project Ga0306926, IMG submission 203759) | Lab enrichment of tropical soil microbial communities from Luquillo Experimental Forest, Puerto Rico - flux8day.12C.oxic.44.000.178 (v2)... | ecosystem: Environmental > Terrestrial >...
GTTCGAACTTCTTCAAGTCCGCCCGTAGCTGTACCCAGTACGCAACACCCGAAAAACGCATCAAATCACCTGAAGTGTGTAGCTTACACCAACTTCACGCGAAGGAACTTCGGTTTAGACCGCAATCGAGGAGCAGCCGCTGGCCCCCCGCCTCGACCTGATGCATGGAGCCGGTCACGCCCCCGGCGGCACCCCAGAAGGTCAGCCTCATCGGAAATCAGCCATGGAAAGAGGCATTGGTGGGCAGCTAAGAAACGTTAATTTGCTTCGAATCAATACCCGAAATCGACCGGAATTTCCAAAATAACACACCTCCGGCCCAGGTCGCGGGTTGGCTTCGTAGTACGCGGTTGATCTAAGGACCATGCGCCGGTCTAGGGTGGATGGCCTACCACAGGGCCGCCCGGGGCGCGCCGAATCGAAATCGGGGTAAATCAACCAAGCTGGTTAGCATTTATCACACGTTCGGCGGTTCAAGAGCTCTCTCGCCATGCCGATTGCAATTACGTCCGAGTCGCAGAATCAGCTCCAAGTGCTCTACGGATTTGACCGCGGCATAGCCCTCGGTTGATGTCTCTACCACCTCAAGAATCCATTTCATGTCCTCGAAACGCTGGCGAACCATGCGCGCTGTTGCGTTCTCAGTACACGGGTCGGCGCCAGAAGCGTCGCCACGACGTACCTGTTCGACGATCGCGAGGCGACAAACGATCCCGCGCGGCGGCGGCTGAAGCCAATGAACCGACGCTGCTTTTCCTTCGCAGCCAATTGTGCTACGACCGGCCCTGACTGACAGCATCTCCACGGTCGAACTCGATTGCACGGTGAACGGACATCCGGCCGGGACGGAGATGTTCGAAGGTTCAGGTTACAAGGTCTTGGGAAAAGCGCTGCCGCGGGCTGCGGATCGCAGGCGTCCGATGCTTTTCGAGGTCTCCGTGGTGCGCGGCTTCGACCCATATCCCAACCCGAGAGACCTCGGGATCATCGTGCCTTTCAGCGCCGCGATCGAGGTTCGGCGACGCCGCAAGTCCGGACGAAGGAATGGGGATAGGTTGGTGGACGGCATGGGATTCGAACCCACGACCCCGGCGTTGCGAACGCCGTGCTCTCCCAGCTGAGCTAGCCGCCCACTCGAGCCGTCTGCTCCACTATAACAGAACGCGCCCCGACGTTCGTCATCCCCAACCGGATACGGCCGCGCCGAGCGCCTGGGAACGCCGGCAGATGAAACAAGATCACTGTTCGTTGACCGGCTGGCGTTTCGACTGTTCGTGCTGTCGCTTCCGCCGATTCGCCCAGTATCTCTTCATTCGTTCGGAGACTTCCTGACGCTCGTTGGCGCCCATCGATTTTCTTCCGCGGCGCTTGCCAACCGAGGGTGGCAGAGGCACTGCGCCGGTCGTTTGCTGCAGCTCTTCCAACGAGGCAATGACGCGCTCGAGCTTTTCCTTCTCGGCGTACAGATCTTGAATTGTTTTGTATAGGTCCATTCTTCCCGACGACAAAGTCAAAGCACCTAAACGGTGCGTTGCACTTATGTTACATCGGATGCCGCATTCAATTCCATACTAAACTTCGTCACCTAGCTAGAAATGGCCAGTGCGGTACTAGTTTTAGACCGTAACGGGTAATGGCCACGTATAGGATACCCGCCAGCAGGAGCAGTACAATTCCTACAATTGTAAGCGCTTTACCCCATGGGAATCGTCTTCCTTCCCGGCTTAACACCAGAAGGTAGCTGGCGAAAATACCCACGAAAAACAGCAGACACATGGGCGTGGCGAACAGCATGAGGTTAAACACATCGGGTGTGGGCGTGACAATCGCAGCAACGATAAAGATGATCAGGATGGCGTACCGGCTGTGATTGAGCAGGAAACCAGGGGTGACCACTCGCAGCAGCGTCAGGAAAAAGATCAGAACTGGCAATTCAAATACTAAAGCGACGCCAAGGGTCACGTTGATGAACAGGTCGAAATATTCAGAGAGGGAGACCATGGGCTCGACATAGTTCCCCTTTCCTATACTTAATAGGAAAGTCAAACCATACCGGAAGGCTACAAAATACGCGAAGACCCCGCCCAAAATAAACAGTCCCGCGGAGCAAAGAACAAACGGAGCGGCCCAGCGCCGTTCTCTCCGATAAAGTCCGGGAGCAATGAAAGCCCAGACCTGATAGAGAATCCATGGTGATGCTACAAACAAGGCGCAGTAGATGGGCAGCTTCATCCAGATGATGTTGAAGCTTTCCATTGGAGCGATCTGGACCAGGGTTTGCCTGTAGCCCAGAGTCTTTAAAGCCTGCGCCGCGGGCTGGACGACGAACGTCCAAAGCCGGTCGGTGAAAGTCAGGCAGAGAACGAAGGCCACGCCAATTCCCACTACCATCTTGATCAGGCGGGAACGGAGTTCTTCCAAGTGCTCGAGGAAGGACATCCGGAGCATCCCGTCCTCTTCGTCGTCGCCCCCGTCGCCGCCGGAGGGAGGCGGTGGAGGAGGAGGTTTTCTCGCGCCGCCGGATGTAGGGACCGGAAGGGTCTCGGGTGTTAAGGCTTGGACATCCGCGGCGGTAGTCGCGGCCGGCCCATCCGGCAGGGTGGTCGAGGACGCACCGTCACTCGGGGGGACCGGAGTCCCCGTTAGCTCTTCGGATGAATCCATTCCCTATGCTTGATGTTCCGTTCCGGCGGAGGCTGGCGTCGTGGCTTCAGTCGCGGCTGGGTGGCCCAAGGAGGGAGCCGCAGCTTCGCCTTGGCCTGCGCTTTCGGCAGCGATTGCCGAGCCGTGAGGCACCGTGCCTTCTGGCGAAACGGATGCAGTCGATTCAGCGCCCTGAGGTGCGGATGCGCTTGATATGGATGGGTGGGAAGCCGCGGAGTCAAACTCTCCGGCCCCGTAAGAATGTTCGTAGGGAGTGCCGGAAGAATAATCGTAGTTGTAAGTATCGTAGTGATACTCACTGGCGGCTTGCTTGATCGGTTCGGTTTCCTGCTCCAGGTTTTTCATTTCCCGATCGAACGTAGCTTTTAGTTCGTTCGAGGCGCGGCGGAATTCAGTCATCGCTTTTCCCAGCGTCCGCCCCAACTCCGGCAATTTCTTCGGGCCGAAGAGGAGCAACGCCAGGATGAAGATGAATGCCATCTCCGGCCAACCTAGCGGCCCCATCGAAGTCTTTCCTCCAGTAAGGTTTGTCCTTCTCATCATACCAAAGGCCGACCGGGCATTATAGGGACATGCCCGCCGAATGCCTCTTTTGTCAAATCGCCGCGAAGCGCCGGGCGGCGGCCGTGGTTTTCGAAGACGACGACTCGCTGGTGTTCCTCGACCACCGGCCTCTGTTTGCCGGACACTGCCTGCTGATTCCCAAGACCCACGTCGAGACACTGGCGGATCTTCCGCTCGCCCAGGTCGGACCGCTGTTCACGGTGGCGCAGCGGGTTGCACGGGCCATGGAAGACGGGTTGGCGGCGGAAGGGTCGTTTGTGGCCGTGAACAACCGGGTCAGCCAGAGCGTTGCTCATCTGCATATCCACGTCGTGCCGAGACGAAAGAAAGACGGGCTGAAAGGCTTCTTTTGGCCTCGCGGGAGGTATGCGACCGCTCTAGAGATGGAAACCGTGCGGGCTACGCTCGAAGACGCGGTGGCAGGACTTTCTTAAGACAGGCCGGGTCTTCACGGCAGAGTTTCACGCAGCACCTTTTCTCTCTGATCGGCGCGGAAGCGCCGCAGCTTCTCACGGAGATCGGGACGCCTGGTGGCCAGGATCGCGACGGCAAGCAGGGCCGCGTTTCGCGCGCCGGCGGGCCCGATGGCAAGCGTCCCGACGGGAATACCGGCCGGCATCTGCACCGTGGAGAGCAGCGAATCCAGACCTTTCAGCGAGGCACTCTCCATCGGCACGCCCAGCACCGGCAACACGGTGTGGGCTGCGCACACACCGGCCAAATGGGCGGCGCCACCGGCCGCCGCGATGATCACTTCGACGCCGCGCGATTCCGCCTGATTGACATATTCGGCTGTCTCGACCGGCGTGCGGTGCGCCGAAAGCACCCGGCATTCGTGAGGAACTTCGAATTTCGCAAGCACCTCGTCGGCCTGCCGCATCGATTCCCAGTCCGACTTGCTGCCCATGACCACAACGACCAACGGATTCGCCGGCATCGAGCTACTGACCCTGGGCGAGTGAGTATCCCGCGACACCGTCGTAGGTCCGCAGCGAAGAGGTCATTACGATATCGACCCCCGCGTCGCTGATGCGTTTGAGCAAGGCCCACATCTTATCCTTGTCGGCGGGGCCGTTGTCGGACACAAATCGGCAGCGAAAGCTGTCCGTGCAGAAGGTCTCAGCGGCGGCCAGGCCGGCCGGCCACACCATCGTACCCCGGTTATCGATCATTTCGAGCTTGAGCCCGTCGCCGGCCTGCTTCGCGACCAGGGCCGCGAGTTCCTGCGGCATGCGCGACGGCCAGTGAACGATGACGTCGATGCCTTTCAGGTCCATCTTCGTGCCGGCCGAAGAGGTGACCTTGGCGCCGGGGCCCGCGGCCGGCGCCTTGGCGTAGCCGACCGGCTTGAGACGATTAGGCTTCTGCCCCATGCGCGCAATCACGGCGGCGGCAAACTCCCTGGTACCGACTTTCTGCGTGCTGACGTCATGGGCGTAAATGTCGTAGGTGTGGACGCCATCCTCAATGGTGCGTAGCCACGCATTATGCACGCGTTCGGCGGCCTCGGGTTGATTGATGTGGACCAGCATCAGAACTGCGCCCAGAAGCAGACCCGAGGGATTGGCCAGGTTCTGGCCGGCGCGCCGCGGAGCCGAGCCATGGATGGCTTCGAACATGGAGCAGTTGTCGCCGATGTTGGCCGAACCGGCCAGTCCGACCGAGCCGGCAATCTGTGCCGCTACGTCGGAGAGAACATCACCGTAGAGGTTCGGCATCACGATCACGTCGAAGGCTTCTGGGGTGTCCGCCATTTTGGCGGCGCCGATGTCGACGATCCAGTGCTCCTTCTCGATCTCGGGGTATTGCGCGGAGATTTCGTCGTAGATCTTGTGGAATAGACCGTCGGTCATCTTCAGGATGTTGTCTTTGGTGAAGCAGGTGACTTTCTTGCGATTGTGGCGGCGCGCGTATTCAAATGCGTAGCGCACGATCTTCTCGGTGCCGGGACGCGAGATGAGCTTGATGGCCGAGGTCATCTCCGGGCTCAGCTGGTATTCGACGCCGGCATAGAGGTCCTCTTCGTTCTCGCGTACCACCACGATGTCCATGTTGGGGTGCTTGGTGTCAACGAAGGGATGGTAGGAAACGCACGGGCGCACATTGGCATACTGGCCGAGTGTCTTGCGCGTGGTGACGTTAAGGCTTTTGTATCCACCGCCTTGTGGCGTCGTGATCGGAGCCTTCAGAAAAACCTTGGTGCGCAGCAGCGATTCCCAAGAGCTCGGTTCAATGCCGGAGGTGTTGCCTCGCAAATAGACTTTTTCTCCGACGTCGATGGTCTCGATCTGAAGAGCCGCGCCGCCTGCCTCAAGGATCTCGAGGGTGGCCGCCATGATTTCCGGGCCGATTCCGTCGCCATGAGCGACCGTGATGGGAGTCTTAGTGGACATAAGGGGAACATACAAGATAAACAGAAGACGCGCGGTCACGCAACAGGCCCGTTCGGGTGAACTCTCACCTCGACGAGCGGGCGCGAACTACAATAGAGGTGTCCTCCGCATGTCCGGGACTTTTACGCGCTACGCAGCTGCCGTGCTGGCTTTCACGGTGGGGGTTATTCTCTGGGGTGCATTTGTGCGCATCAGCGGATCGGGCGCGGGCTGCGGCAACCATTGGCCGTTGTGCAATGGCGTGGTGGTCCCGCTGGCCCCCCCAATCGCTACGCTCATCGAGTTCACGCACCGGATGATGAGCGGCCTCGACGGGATCGCAATCGGTGTGCTGGTGGTATGGGCGTTCCGCGTGTTCCCACGCCGGCACCCGGTGCGCCTGGGCGCCGTCCTCACAGCAGTCTTCCTGGCGACCGAGGTGCTGATTGGCGCGGCGCTGGTCAAGCTCGAGCATGTCGCACGGAACGCCTCGGTGGGACGTGCCTACTCGCTTTCCGGACACCTGATCAACACGCTGACCTTGCTGGCTTGCTTAACGCTGACGATCTGGTGGGCGTCCGGTGGCGCGCGCCTCACACTGCGGGGACGCGCCACTTGGTTGGCGATCCCGGGGCTGGCCCTGTTCGTGATCCTCGGAATCAGTGGCGCTATCGCTGCCTTGGGAGACACCCTGTTCCCTGCTCGCTCTCTGGCCGAAGGGTTCCGCCAGGACCTGGAGCCGGCCGCCAGCATCTTTGTGCGATTGCGCCTCTTCCATCCGCTGCTCGCGGTAGGCACCGCCGCGTGGCTCGGCTTTTACGCAGCCATCGAAAGGCACAAAGCGGGATGGCTAGGCTGGAGCTTGCTGGGGCTGGTGACGCTAGAGATCGCGGCGGGCGGACTGAACCTGTGGCTATTGGCGCCGTGGTGGATGCAAATGGTCCACCTACTGCTCGCCGACTTGGCATGGATCGCGCTGGTTTTAGTGTGCGCCTCCGCTCTACAGCAACCCCCTGTTTCCGCTGATCAGCGGGCGAATGAGATGGCTTCGGGTGTGCCTCGCCTCTAGCGCCTGGGCTAAGCATAACCCCGCTCCGGGGGCGGCTCTCGAAAAACGACGAGCATCCGCCCTGCGGCGCGAGGCCGTCCGCAAAGCAGGCCGGATTGTCCGGGCGTGGAACCCTCGAAAACAACAGTGGCCGCGCTATCGGCCCGCCCTCCGTCCGACTCTACCTTGGTTGCTTCACAACCACGATCCCTGGCCTGGCCGGCCTCGATGGTCGACACAAGGCCGGCCCCTCCGGCGCCGGCCACGACGACGTGGGTGAAACCAGCCGGCATCAAAAACATCGGGGCAGAGCGCCACGGCAAGCTCGGTGGTATGCTGGCGGGAAAGCGCGGAGCCAATGAGCCGGAAGATCCTCATTCTGACGGGCGACGGGGGCGACAGCTACGAAGCCCTGTACGCGTACCAACGCTTTCAGGAAGCCCGCTGGGAACCCGTCCTGGCGGCGCCGTCGAGGCGGCAGTTACACATGATGATCCACGACCGCGAGCCGGGCTGGTCCACCTACACCGAACATCCGGGGCACCAGATGGAAGCGGACGTGGCGATCACGGCGGTGGCCGCCCGGGAATTCGCCGCCCTCATCATCGTGGGAGGCCGGGCGCCCGAATACCTGCGGAACGACCCCAGCGTGCTTTCGCTGGTGCGCGAGTTCGCCCAGCAAGACAAGTGCATCGTGGCTATCGGCCACGGCGTTCAGTTGCTGACCGCGGCGGGCCTGACCGCTGGACGGACGCTCACCGGCCACCCGCACGTGCAAGTCGAGGTAGAGCGTGGAGGCGGAACGTTCGTCTCCAAGCCCGCCGTACGGGACGGTAAGTTGATCACCGCGCAAACGTGGCGCTCGCATCCCGAATGCTATCGCGAAGTCTTTCTCTGCCTGAGCGAAGCCAGCCGTGCGGCCGGGACGTAGTCGGCTAGCGCGTCAATCGGTTCGGATCGGGAACAAGTAAGGCCGGCGTCAGCGGACCGGAGGCGGCAAAGTAGTTGGCTTGCTCCAACTGGCGATAGATATCGCCCGCGATGCCCGCGGCCAAGGCACCGATGGCCGGGCGGCCTCCGGTGAGCAACACCACCACCACTAACTTCCGTCCGCGTACATCGTTGAATGAGCCGAACCAGCCCAGATGCGTATGATCCTCGCTGCACGTCCCGGTCTTGCCGGCTATGGGTGCCTCCTGGCGAGCGCGGTGGGCGGTCCCAAACTCCACCGCCGCACGCATGCCGGGCTTGATCGCCGAAATCAGCTTTCCGATATCCAGTTGGCGCTTCACCCGGGGAATGAACAAATCGATTTCCCGGGGAGTGCGAGGATACTGCAGGTAGTAAAGAGTTCCTCCATTGGCGAGCGCGCTTAATAAGGCGGCAAATTGTAAAGGCGTCTGCGCGATGTCCTCGCCGAAGCTGGTGAGCATGCCCACGCCGCCGTTGCGCGGGGGCGTTTCCGGAAAGTGTCCCGGCTGTTCGCCTGGGATGTTGAGACCCGCCTTCTCTCCGTAGCCAAACTGGTGGGCGTAGTAGCTTACCTTCTCGAACCCCATTCTTTGGCCCAGGGTGGCGAAGAAATAATTGTTGGAGTGCGCCATCGCGTAGGTGAGATCCATACGCATGCCGCGCAGCCGAAAGTTGGTCTGAGAATCGATCACCTTTTCGCTCAGTGCAGCCAACGCTACAGAAACCTTGACCGTGGAGCAAGGCTGAAAGCCAGCGCCCAAGGCCAGTCTCTGATTGACGGCCGAAAGGATCCGGCCGGTCGCCGGATCCACCACCACCACCGAACCGTTATATGGCCCGAGGGCTTCGACCGCGGCTCGGCGAATCTCCAGGTCTTCGCCATCGATGTTGTCGCCTTGAGTGGAATCCGCAAACGTCGGTTCGGTCCAGGGGCCCCCGCGAACGACGCCCAGCCGCGCATTTTGGGATCGAGTCCTGACCCTACGTGCCGCGACGGCGTGTCTTTTCTTTTTGACCGGCAGCGCGGCCGAACCCAGATTGGCAAAGAACGAAAAGGTTAGAATCCAGACTAGATTCCGAGCCATACCAGCAGAATAAGATATCCATGAGCTGCGATTCATTGGATGCGCGGCCGGATGCAATTCTGTGGGTCTCCTGCCAGAGCTGTCCCTCGGAGTTTGGCCGGAGCAACCGCCCTCTATTCTATCATGCGACGCCGAAAATCCATGGTTCCGCCGTCCCCGAATTTCTATTGGCAACACGGGGGTCCGCGGCGTAGACCGCGATCGCGACCAAGGTTACGATGAAATCAGGTAAATCCCTTTGTGCAGGCCCTAGCGATTCTACAGGCGCAGATCAGCAAGTGCGAGTTCTGCCCGCGCCTTCGCAAGCACTCTACCGACATCGCTTCCGCCAAACGCCGTGCCTACCGGGATTGGGACTATTGGGGCAAACCGGTCCCCGCTTTCGGAGACCCGGGGGCCCGCGTGCTGATCCTTGGCCTGGCGCCAGCTGCGCACGGCGCCAACCGCACTGGCCGGATGTTCACCGGAGACCGTTCGGGCGATTGGCTTTACCGGGCTCTCTATCAGACCGGTTTTGCGTCACAGCCATCCAGCGTATCTCGCGACGATGGGCTCACGCTTATCGACGCCTACATCACCGCCGCGGCGCGCTGCGCCCCACCGGGAAACAAACCCACTCTGGAGGAACTAGGGAATTGCCGGCCCTACCTGGAGCGGGAACTCGATCTGTTGACGAACCTCAGAGTGGTCGTGGCGTTGGGCAGAATCGCTTTCGATCACTACCTGGAAGTCCTCAAAAGCCGAGGGGTGATCTTGAGCCGCGCCGCTTTCTCGTTCGGACATAACCGCCGGTTCAAGACCGCACCCGGCGAGCCCGTGCTGATCAGCTCCTACCACCCCAGCCAGCAGAACACATCGACTGGGAAGTTGACGGAAAAAATGCTGCTGGCGGTATTTGAGAACGCACGAGCGGCGGCGGGACTGGATGGGGAAGAAAAAGTCAAAAGGCAAAACTCAAAAGCCAAAAGTTCAAAGTGATGCGGCGGCGTTTCGCGCGTTTGTTAGGAGCGCGTGTGGGGAAATCTGTGTCGGACAAACTCCAGGGCCTGGTCGCGGTCGGCGATGCGTCCCTCCAATTGAGCATCTTCGAGGTCGCCGAGGATCTGGGAAAACAGTGGCCCGGGAGTGTAGCCCGCCTCAATCAGGTCGGCGCCGGTGATCAGGGGGCGAGGCCGAAGCTTCTCAAGCGGCAGCTCTTCGAGTTTGCGCCGCACCAGGAGGTAGGTGTCGAGCTGACCGTGGCTGGCGAGGCAGTCGAGACGATGCAGTTCGAGATGCTCGGCGAACTTGGGCAGGCGCAGGAAACGCTTGAGCGTGCTCTCCTTCATGCGGGGAACATCCTTGAACCGCATATGATGCTCCACCAGGGACTCCACCTGCTCGGTCTCATCCCGGGAAAACCGGAGACGGCCGAGAATCCGACGCGCGACGCGCATGCCCTCTTCCACATGGCCATCGAAGCGGATGCGGTCCGCCAGTCGGAACGTCGCGGGCTTGCCGACGTCGTGCAGCAGCGCGCCCCAGGCCAGGGTCGTCGAAGCCCGATCCAGCTTTTCGAGCAGTAGCAGCGTATGCACCCAGACATCGCCCTCGGGGTGGAACTCGGGCGGCTGCGCGACGCCTTTCATGGCGGCGACCTCCGGCAACAGATCGTCCAGCAAGCCGGTCGCCTCCATCAGCTCAAAGCCGCGGCGTGCGCCGCCTTCGGTCAGGATCCGAATCAACTCGTCGCGGACGCGCTCGGCCGAGACCGTGCGGATGAGGGCGTGATGGTGGCGGATGGCGGCGAAAGTGGAGGGCTCGATTTCGAAGCCGAGGCGGGCCGCGAAACGGACGGCGCGGATAAGGCGTAGATGGTCTTCGCGAAAGCGCGTTTCGGGATCGCGGATGGCACGCACAATTTGACGTTCGAGGTCCGATCGCCCGCCGACGAAATCGAGCACCTCCCGGGTCTCCGGATCCATCATTAGGCCGTTGATCGTGAAATCACGGCGCAGGGCATCCTCGTTGGGATCGGTTTCGAAATGAACACGCGTCGGGCGGCGGCCGTCGGCGTAGTCGCGGTCGCTGCGGAAAGTGGCCACTTCCACCTCGGCATCGCCCTCGCGGATGAGCACGACGCCGAAGTGCGCGCCGACACAGCCGGAACCGGGGAACAGTTCCAGGATCCGCTCCGGGGGTGCATCGGTGGCGACGTCGAAATCCTTGGGCGGCGAGCCGAGGAGCAGGTCACGGACGCAGCCGCCCACCAGATACGCCTGCTGGCCGGCGCCGCGCAGTTTGCCAATGATACGGCGCGCTAGGGTTTCAGCTAACATTCCGGCTTCCCTCCCTATGCTAATATGGGGGTGCCAAACTCCACTCGGAGGCGGGGGAACCATTCTCGTGGGGCGCAGTCCGAATCGGACGGAGTACTTTCAAGCTCTAGCCCGTCAGCTAACCTCGCAGGCGTAGTTGAGAGCACCGCTATGGTGGTCGAGGAGACGATTTCGTGACATCCGAGAATCGGTCGGGCGCCGTGAAGGTGGTGGTTGCCACGACCGTGATGCTGTCGTTCATCTCCTTCTGGCGGGCGGCCGCCATCGTGTTGGCCGACATGGCCTCCTCGGCTTACTACGTCGGCGGTATTGCCGAGACGGCCATCGGAAGGGCGGCGCCGTGGTTCATCCTGGCGATCATGCTGTTTTCCTACGCCGTGCGCGCCATCTACATCGAAAGCTGTTCCATGTTCGTGCGCGGCGGCGTCTACCGCGTGGTTCACGAAGCCATGGGCGGCACGCTGGCGAAGTTCTCCGTTTCCGCGCTCATGTTCGACTACGTGTTGACCGGTCCGATCAGCGGCGTCAGCGCGGGATTGTATCTCGGCGGGTTGATCAACGAGGTGGGCGATCGCCTCCATATTGCCGGGATGCACGTGAACGCCGCGTACTTCGCAGCCCTGTTCGCGGCCGCGGTGACCCTGTACTTCTGGCGCAAGAACATCATCGGGTTACACGAGTCGAGCGAAAAGGCGTTGCGCATCATGCAGATCACTACGGTCATGGTGGTGATTCTGATCGTCTGGTGCTTTGCCACGATCCTCAACAAAGGCGCCTATCCGCTGACGCCACCGACTCTGACCAACCTGCATTTCAGTGATGACGCGCTCGGGTGGCTGAAGGGAACGGTTGCCCCGTCGATCACGGCCATCGCCATTCTGATCGGACTCGGACATTCCTTGCTGGCAATGAGCGGCTTCGAAACGCTGGCGCAAGTCTACCGCGAAGTGGCTCACCCGAAACTCAAGAACCTCGAACGCGCCGGCTTCGTGATCATCGTCTACAGCCTGATGTTCACCTCGCTGGTTTCGTTTTTCGCCATCTGGATCATCCCGGACGCCGACCGGAAAAACTTTTTGGACAACCTGATCGGCGGCATTTCGATGTACCTCGTTGGCCCGCTTTCATTGCGGTTGTTATTCCATGGCTTCGTGGTGCTGGTCGGCACCTTGATTCTGGCGGGTGCGGTGAACACAGCCATTATCGGCTCCAACGGCGTGCTAAACCGCGTCGCCGAGGACGGCGTGCTGCCCGACTGGTTCCGCCACCCACATCATAGGTTCGGAACCACCTCGCGCCTCATCAACCTGGTGGTCGGCCTTCAGCTGCTCACCATCCTCATTAGTCGCGGCAACATCTATGTCCTGGGTGAGGCGTACGCATTCGGCGTCGTGTGGAGCTTCGCGATGAAGGCCCTGTCGGTACTGGTGTTGCGCTACAAACAGCCGCGAAATCGAGAGTGGAAGGTGCCGCTCAACTTCCACATTCGCGGCGTGGAAATTCCGGTCGGGCTGGCGCTGGTTACTCTGGCCCTGTTTATCCTGGCCACGATCAACGTGCTGACCAAGAGGGTGGCTACGATATCCGGCGTTACCTTCACCATCGTGTTCTTTCTGGTCTTTGAACTCTCGGAGAGGTACAACCGGAAACGCCGGGCCGGACACGCCGAAGAGGTCGAAAAGTTCCGCGTTGACCCGCGGCCAGACCTATCGGCGGAGGCCGTGAGCGTGCGCCCCGGCAACGTGCTGGTCGCCGTGCGCAATCCTAACCGGCTGCAGCATCTCGAGCGCATTCTGAAAAAGACAGACACGCGCCGCCAGGATATTGTCGTGCTATCGGTCCGGGGAGTGAGTCCGGCGGGTTCGGGCGAGCACCCCCTCACCACGGACCAGATCTTTTCCGATGACGAGACTGCCGTGTTCACGCGGGTAGTGTCGGTCGCGGAAAAAGCCGGTAAGCATGTGGAGTTGATGGTGGTGCCCGGAACCGATCCGTATGAGGCCGTGGTGCAAACCGCGGCACGGCTGCGTTCTTCCCGTATCGTCATGGGCCTGTCGCCGAAACTGACGCCCTCCGAACAGGGCGCCCAAGTCGGCCTGTATTGGGAACAACTCCCCGAGCCGCGGCCTTCGCTCTCGCTCGAAATCGTTCTGGAAAACCAGAAGGACGTGATCTTCTTCAACCTGGGGCCGCATCCGCCGCGCCTCTGGCCGGAAGACATCGATCTGGTGCACCGCCTATGGCTGGAATTGAGCCGGTTAGGGCCCGGCTCCAAGCTGCATCACCGCGACATCGTGAGCGTAGCGCTCCGGCGAATGAGCGCGGAGCTGCATTCGGCCCGTGCGCCGGAGGTGGTGGGCGACGTTTTGCACGAAGTCGCCACCGGCAACAGCCACAAAGATGACGCCACGACGCACGACTCGGTGGCGCGGTAAAAGCGAAGATCGAACGTCCTTGCCCCTCTCCGCTGATCAGTTCTTTCGCACGATCGCGCAGCCGAGGGTCCTGGTGCGGGGGCGGGCGACCGGCTTGCTGGCTAAAACGGCGTCCAGGGCATCGCGGAGGTCCAGCTCGGTGGCCTCCGGGCGCTGCTTGCCGAAATCTTCGGTGCGGTTGTCGATCCGCCCCAGATAGAGCAGATCGCCGCGCGGCGAAAGTACGGCGACCTCCGGGACCGTAGTCGCCCCCGTAAAGGCGGCCAGCGATTCCTGGGGATCGAACAGATACGGGAAGTTGTAACCGAATTCCTTCACGTGCTTCAGGACTTCCGCGGCGGCCACCGTGGCGTCACCCTCGACCGCGTAGAATGCGACGCCGCGCGGGCCGTAGGCCTGCTGGATGCGGTTCATCTCGGGAACGTAGCCGTTGCTAAGCGGGCAGTCGGTAGTGGCAAAAAACAGGACGACCGCGCGCTTGCCGGTCCACTCGGACGCGGTGTGCATCCGCCCGGCGGTGTCGGCGAGCGAGAATTGCGGCAAGCCGGCTGCCACAGCCCCAAACGCACCCAAAAACAGCAGCAACGTCGGTGTGAAGAGCATGTTTTTAGAATAACCGTTACCTAGCGCCTTGAATTACGGGCGGTTCAGCACGCTTCAAGCGAAAATCGTTGCGCAGCCGCCACCACGGCGTTGTCATCTTCCGCCCATCCGGCGCCGCGCCAGCTGCTTCTCGCGTGTAAGTGCGAATGAGCGATCGTTTGACGCCAAAAACCGCGTCGCTATCGAGATATTGGTCGCCCGCGACAAACAAATGGGTGATGAGCGTTTCGTAGCCTTCGGCGGCGATCAAAAAATGAAGATGTGCCGGCCGGTAGGGATGGCGCTTGGTCGCTTTCAGCATGTCGCCGACCGGTCCATCATTGGGAATCGGATAGGAGGTCGGCATCACCGACCAGAAATAAAAGCGGCCGTTCGAATTGGTATGGAGCCGCGCCCGCAGGCCCGCCTCGGTGCGGTCCGCATACTGGACATCGTAAAACCCGTCCGCGTCCGACTGCCAGACGTCCACGGCGGCATTCAGCAGAGGCTGGCCGTCGGGCGAAGAGACGGTCCCCTCGGCGAACAGCGGTTCGCCTTTCAAACCACCGGTGACATTGGCGCCGAGCGGCATCTCTGGCGCCCCCTCCACGTAGAAAGGCCCCAGCACGGTGGTCTCGGTCGCGCCGTCCCGGTTGCGGTGGTTAATCGCGTCCACCAGCATCGACACACCCAACGTGTCCGATAAAAGGATGAACTCCTGGCGCTTGTCGGTCGACATGTGACCGGTGCGGGTCAAAAAATTGATTCCCGCTAACCATTCCTCGAAGGTCGGCTCGGCGTCACGAATGAAATCGTGAAGATGCCGGACGAGGCTGGTCATGACCTTCTTCAAACGGGGGTCCGGCGTGTTCTCGAAGCGATCGATCACGGCTTCGGTGAGGGTCTGTTCACTGAATTCTCGCATGATAATCTCCTGGTACTCGGGTCTGGCGGCTAGGCCTCGGCCACCACGGGGTTCACCAGCTCTCCAATTTTTTCGATGCGCACCCGGCACTCGTCGCCCGGCTTCAACCAGCGGGGTGGTTTGCGGGCGAAGCCCACGCCTGCGGGTGTCCCCGTAGCGATGACGTCGCCTGGCTCCAGGGTGAACACGCTCGACAGATGCGCAATCAGTTTCGGAACGCCGAAGATCAGATTGCGCGTGTTCGAACTCTGCATCACCTCGCCGTTGAGCGCCAAAGAGAGGTCGAGGGTATGTGGGTCTTCGATTTCGTCGGCGGTAACGATCGCCGGGCCTATCGGAGCAAAGGTGTCAAACGTCTTGGACAGCATCCACTGGGACGTGGCCGCCTGGACATCGCGGGCGCTCACGTCATTCACAATGGTATAGCCGAACACGTGTTCACGCCACGAGGCCTCGGGAATGCGGCGTCCGCCCCTGCCGATCACTACCGCGAATTCGGCCTCATAGTCCGGCTTGCTGGTGTCTTTGGGGAGCACAATCGGGTGCCGGTGGCCGGTCACGGCCGTGTGGAACTTGGAAAAGACGGTTGGTACATCCGGGATCGGGGACTTGGATTCGGCGGCGTGATCGCGATAGTTCAGCCCGATGCAGATCAGCTTGGGCGGACGCGGAATGGGGCTGAGCAGCGTGGTTTTCTCCGGATCGAGCCGTTCGCCCGCCGGAGGGTTGTAAATCCACCGCTCGACGCGGTCGAGCGCATCCGCACCGCCGGCGACCACCTGGAGCATGTTCGTAAAACCGGCGCCGCGCAGACCGATGATCTCGTCGTTCCACCAGACTCCGGGTTCACTGTAGTTTTCCCTCTCGAGAGTCACGAGTCGCACCGGGCGCCTCCAGTGAGTACCCGTATTTTAACAGGGATGCTCTCCGCAGTAGACTAAAGTGATGCGCGGAGTCGCCTCACTTTTGTTTCTCATCGGCCTGAGGCTCACCGCGGGTCCGGCCGCCGACTTGTCGCGCCAGATCCGGGAGACCGGCCTCGATCGGGAGCAATGCTACCGCGTCCGCGATCTCACCCTGGTGAAGGAAGACATCCGGGTTTATCTCGGCGATGGATATCTGATCTTCGGAAAACCCGTTGCCGGCCAGCCATTCCTGGCTGTGTTTACCGCCGACCTCGAAGGCGGAGACGGCGAAGTGCTCCTGCTACCGCCCACGCGCGCCGAACGCCGGAGCCTTGCCGGCTACATCGGATCACCGAATCTCGATGAGCACTTCCAATCAGCCGTGTTCATCTTCACCGGGGATATTTACACCAGGCTGATGGCGCAGCTTCCCGATAACCCCGCCAACCACAGAGCGCCGGAGATGGGCGCACTTCTGGATGAGCGGTGGAGTCCGCTGCTGCACAACATCGCCGACGGCTACAATACGCGCCTGACCCTGGACCTGCTCAACCGGGTCGCCAACCCGCCGGACCTGTTCACCGCGATCTTTCGAAGCACCAAGCTGGGCACCTTCGACGTAATCTACGACCCGGACAGCGCCGACCAGATTGCGCTGGGGCAGCTTGTCGACCGGAACAACCGCGCCTTTTTCGATATCTGGACTCACTTTCCCTCCCGCCGGGCGCGCACCGGCGCCGCTCGCGCCCGCGTACGGTGGGATCTGAGCGACTATCGAATCCAGGCAACCGTAGACCCGGACCTAACTCTGACCGCCGTCACGCGGCTTAAGATGAAATCATCCATTGACGGGATACGGGCGCTGCCGTTCGACATTGCGCAAGAAATGGCGGTTGCCGGAGTGACCGTGGATGGGAAACCGGCCGAGGTGCTGCAACACGAGGCGGCGCGTGTGGGCACCGCCCGCGGTGAGAACACCCAGTTTCTGGTTACTCCGCCCGAGCCGCTGCACCCCGGCCACGACTATGAATTCGAGTTCCACCACTCCGGCAAAGTCATCGTCGAGACCGGAGACCGCATCTATTACGTCACCGCACGCGGAAACTGGTATCCCTCGATCGGGACAGTGGCTGCAAGCTTCGACCTGACCTTTCGTTATCCGCGTGACCTAGAGCTGGTCACCGCGGGCGACGTGATCGAAGACCGGACCGAAGGGCCATGGCGGATCACACGCCGCCGGCCCTCAGCTCCGATCGGCCTCGCAGGATTCAATCTCGGCAACTATGCTCACGCGCGCGTGGAACGGGGAGAATACGTGGTCGACGTGTGCGCCAACCGGTCGCTTGAGCCGTCCTTGCAGCCCCGACCGCAACTTCCGCCGGCCTCCCCAGTGCTGGTCCCGGGGCGTCGGAATTCGCGAGCGGCTTTGGACATGCCCCAGACGCCGCCTGCGCCTCCTCCCGCCGATCCGCTGGCACGCCTCAGCCGACTCGCTGACGATGTCGCGTCGGCCCTTCAGTTCATGGCCTCCAAGTTCGGCCCTCCCACCCTATCGCATTTGACGGTGTCGCCGATTCCCGGAACCTTCGGTCAAGGCTTCCCGGGCATGATCTACCTTTCGACGCGCTCTTATGTGAATCCGGCGGAGACCCGCATGGCGGCCGCCGACGCGCTCTTTTTCGATGAGCTGCTGCAAGCCCACGAGACTGCGCACCAGTGGTGGGGCGGTCTGGTGTACAGCGCCTCCTACCGCGATGATTGGCTCATGGAGGCACTCGCGAACTACTCCGCCTTGCTGTTCCTGGAAAAGAGCCGCGGCGCCCGTGACTTGGAAATGCTGCTCGACAACTACCGGGCGGCCCTGCTCGAGAAGAGCCAATCCGGTCAACCGGTGGACGCCGCAGGGCCACTCGTGCTGGGCACTCGGCTGGAAAGCTCGTTGGAGCCGCGCGCCTGGCGCGTGATCACCTACGGCAAAGGTTCCTGGATCCTGCACATGCTGCGGCAACGGATGGGCGACAGCAGATTTTTCGCCATGCTGGCGGAAACCGTCAAGCGCTTTGGGCGCCGTGCTATCTCGACCGAGGGCTTCCGCGGCCTGGCCGCGCAGTTCCTCCCCCCGGATGGGGAAGACAAACAGCTGGAGGACTTTTTTGACCAGTGGGTCTATGGCACCGGCGTGCCGACGCTCAAGATGAGCTACACGCTCAAGGGCAAGGCCCCCGCGCTGAGGTTGGTGGGCACGCTGACGCAATCCGATGTTGGAGAAAACTTTAGCGTCCTGACGCCGGTCGAGATCCAGTTGGCGCGCGGGCAGAATCTGACCGAATGGGTGCGTTCGGCGAGCGATCCTGTCACCTTCACGGTGGCCTTGCGGCAGGCGCCACTGAAAGTGACGCTCGATCCGCACTACGCTGTCTTGCGACGCTAGACGCCGCTACTTTTCGCTGATCTCCGATACCGCCCCGTCGACTTCCTCGATGCGAAGCACAAGCCGTTTGCGGGCCTCCAAGCGATCGTCGGGCACCTCAAAACGCGCGGCGACCATGCGGTCTTCGGACTCGTGGGACGCGATTTTCTCGCGGGCGATCAGCGTGGGGTTGTACTTCTGGCCGAGCAGGGGAACCGCGTCAAACAGGCGCCCCATATCGGAGTCGGCAACGGTGGAGCCCTCCGACTGCGCGCCGGCGCCATCCTCCAGAATCACGGTCACAGAACGCACCATGAACGGGTAATTGGCCGGATTTGTGAATCGAAAATCCACGACGGCGGCCGAGCTGTGTTCGTCGAGGGGAGCCGTGCGCACTTTGAGGACACGGCCTTTCACTTCGATGTGCGCGCCGCGCTGTATGTAGAAGATACTGGCGACGAGCGCCGCGATTACGACGACGCCGACGCCCACGCCAATGACCAGTGAGTTTCGCATGGGGTCTTTCATCGATTGTAATAGATAACATGGAGTGGACGAGCCCGTCGGGACAAACGGTCGCCTTGCGCGAAGGCGATATCACGCGCGTCGCGGCCGACGCGATTGTCAATGCTGCGAATTCGGCGCTGGCCGGTGGCGGCGGCGTCGACGGCGCCATCCATCGGGCGGGCGGGCCAGAGATCATGCGCGAACTCGACCGGATCCGTAGTGAGATCGGCCAGTGCCCGGCCGGCAGTGCCGTTGCCACCGGGGCGGGAAATTTGCCGGCAAAGTACGTTTTTCACGCCGTCGGACCGGTCTATCGCGATGGGCGGCACGGGGAGCCCGAGCTGCTGGCTTCGTGTTATCGCACCTGCCTGGAACTCGCCGAGAGCCGCGGCGTGGAGACGATTAGCTTCCCGGCCATCAGCACGGGCGTGTATGGCTATCCGCTCGATCGAGCAGCGGCCATTGCATTGCGCGAAGTGGTGCGGTATTTCGCACCGCCCGACCGAAAGGTTCGGACCGCGATTTTCGTCCTGTTTGGGCGTCGAGCCTACGACGCCTTCGCGGCCGCCCTCAAGGAACTCGCGCCCGGGAGGGTGTAACAATGGGGGAAAAGCCAGCGTCTCGTCGATAAGAAGCCCTTGATGAGAGGAATGCTGAAACTGATTGCGCCCGCGGGAATTCTGGGGGCCGCCTTGTTCCTCAATACCCTAGGGGTCTTGGCCAAGCCAGAATATTCGCGCCGAACCAAGAAGGAGTGCGCGTTCTGCCATCCCGCGGATTCCTGGCGGCTGAACGACGCCGGCAAATACTATCGCGACCACAAGTATTCGCTTGACGGCTACAAGCCGCCGGCCAAGTGAACGGCTATTCCCAGTACAAAAGCACCTTACCGGAGTTGCCGGAGGCCATCACCTCGAAAGCTTGTTCAAATTCCCGGTAGGAAAAGCGGTGCGTGATCACCGGGGCGATATCCAAGCCGGACTGGATCATAACCGTCATCTTGTACCAGGTCTCATACATCTCGCGGCCGTAGATGCCACGGATCGTGAGCATGTTAAAGACGACCTTCTGCCAGTTGATGGACATCTCGTCGGGAGGGATACCGAGCATGGCGATTTTGGCGCCGTGACTCATGTTGGCGATCATGTCGCGGAACGCAGCCGGGTTGCCGGACATCTCAAGGCCGACATCGAAACCCTCGGTCATTCCTAGCTGTTTCTGCACCTCCGGCAATTGGGTCTCACGCGGGTCGATCGCGAGCGTCACACCCATTTTGCGCGCCAGCTCAAGGCGATAGGGGTTGATGTCGGCGATCACGGTGTAACGCGCACCGGCATGCCGGGCGACGGCGGCGGCCATGATTCCGATCGGGCCGGCTCCGGTGATCAGCACGTCTTCGCCCAAGACCGGAAAGGCCAGTGCGGTGTGGACCGCGTTGCCGAAGGGGTCGAAGAAGGCCGCGATATCTAACGGAATCGAGGCGTTGTGACGCCAGACGTTCGCCATCGGCAAAACGATATATTCGGCGAACGCGCCGGGGCGGTTCACACCCACCCCCTGCGTACGGGCGCATAAATGCCGCCGTCCTGCCAGGCAATTCCGGCAGCGGCCGCACACCACGTGGCCTTCGCCGCTAACGATCTCGCCGGCACAGAGGTCGCCCACGTTCGAGCCCACCTGGACTACACGGCCGACAAACTCGTGGCCGATGATCATCGGCACCGGGATGGTCTGCTGCGCCCACTCGTCCCACTTGTAGATGTGTACGTCCGTGCCGCAGATACCGGTGCGCTCGACTCGGATCAGGACGTCGTTGATCCCCACGGGCGGGGTTTCGACCTCTTCGAGCCACAACCCCGGCTCGGGTTTGGATTTAACCAGCGCCCTCACCCTTCCACCATAGCCCACTCCCCCCTTGCATCATGGCGAAGAAAAGGCGAAAATAGGGAATGGCGTTAATAGGCATCGCACGGCTCGCCTCCGAGAGTGAGTTACTGGAGGCCAAATCGCGGGTCACCTACTTTGAAATCGCGGCGCGCCGCATTCTCAACCGCACCAAGCCGAACCTGCCGTTCCAATGGACCATCAACCCTTATCGCGGCTGCGAGTTCGGCTGCAAATATTGCTACGCGCGCTACACCCACGAGTACATGGAGTTGGATGTCCAGGATTTCGAAGACAAGATTTACGCCAAACCGGCGGCGGCGGACCGCGTGCGCCAGGAGCTCAGGCGCATCGATCGGAAAGACCACATTGCCATCGGCACGGCCACCGACCCGTATCAGCCGGCCGAGCGCCGTTTTGGCCGCACGCGTTCGATTCTGGAGGCATTTGCGCGCGAGCGGGG
>Ga0306926_10001864_pt1 | contig 21132 bp, 17 predicted proteins | sample flu12Cox44000178_FD_203759 | JGI IMG/M metagenome (GOLD analysis project Ga0306926, IMG submission 203759) | Lab enrichment of tropical soil microbial communities from Luquillo Experimental Forest, Puerto Rico - flux8day.12C.oxic.44.000.178 (v2)... | ecosystem: Environmental > Terrestrial >...
CGAACAGCGACCTCTACAAAATTTTCATGACCGGTGTCGACGGCACACCCATGCCCTCGTTCGCCGATGTGGTGAAGCCTGAAGAGGCCTGGGACCTTGTGCACTACCTGCGCACGCTGCAGATCTGGCACAACAGCCCCGAACTGGCGCTGTGGGAAAGCACTCCGGAAGGTGCGGCCATCGTCAAGGCCGAGCGCGTCCGCAACACCTACACCGGCAACCCGATTCATCCGTAGCTTGCGGTTTGGTTGGGGTGCAGCAACGCTGCATCGCAGTTTAGCAACCACGTAGCCTGTTGATTTTGCTCCAGCGAAGCTCCGCTGACTCGGCCAATCTTCACGGACCTGCGCGCCGCGGCGTTATGGCCCGACGCACTCCCGCGAGCGGTGCACCGTCCACCAGCACGACCTCGCCGTCCTCCACCTTCACCCCAAGTTGCTTCCACAGCGTGTCCAGATCCACCCCTACCGGCTTGTCCTTCATGCTTTCATACAAATTCATCAACACGTGCGTTGCTGTCGCGCGATCTCCAATTTCCAGGGTCTTCCGCAATTCCCAGTCCTCGCGAATGTCTCCCCCCGCTTCCAGAATCCCGCGCAGCGCGTCCTGCAATCCTTTCGCGTTTTGCGTTTCCCGCCGGATCTCCACGTCTGCCTGAAGGCAATACAGCGCCCCTCCCCAGTAGGTTCGTCCCCATGTATGCGTATGGTCCAGTCCCTTGTCTCCCGCTCTGGGCTGTCCTTTCGGCATATCTCGCACCAGGTCGCGCCACATCTCGGCGGCATCCATTTGCCCAGCCTCAATGCGCCCGATAGGCTCGGCGTACGTCGCAATCCCTTCTTCAATCCAGTGGTGCTCATCCGCCATCGACGGAAACGCCAGGTGCACCATTTCGTGTGTCATCATCCAGTCCGACGCCAGTTCGCTCCCAGGTGTTTGGCTCCCAACGCGGATGATGATCAGCCCTCCGCCTCGCCCAAACGTCTTACCGCCTCGAATCCCGTTTCCGCTCGATGGCTCAATCTCCAATCGCAGGTGCGGCACCGGGAACCGGCCGTAGTAAGCCACGACAGCATCCGCCGCGTTCTCTACCCATCTCTTCAACTCGTCCTGCGAAACTGCCAGCTCCCCTTGGCCTACCCGCGCATCAATCAACGAACCTTTAGCGGATAATTGGAACTGCATCTGTGGGGTGTCTCCCTCCTGTTCTGCTCGACGAAGCGCCGGCAAGCCAAGCGCAATCGACGCTACGGCGACGAGAAGCAGGATCGTCCTCTCGTGGAAAATCGGAGGCATCACGGTTTTTGTGGGCCTGGTCAGCCAGACCAAAGTTGAGATGCGCAGAGTGAACCAAACGGCACCACAATTCTTCGCAGCGATCATGGGTTCTTTGGAGGTACTCCGGGGAAACGCAGGCTGTCTCGCACGAACGTGAGCCCGGGCCCGGCTGTCGCAAAGTGGCGCGGGGTTCGGTCGGTCGGAAATGAATGCGCTGGGAATCTTGACAAGGAAAAAATCGAGGGCACACGGACCTTTCGGTTCTTGCGCCCTCTTTCAATTGAGCCGCAAAGTTTTTGAGGCTTCCCGGCTCAATCCTGGTGCGAGAATATTCCTCGTGCATTTTCTTGGCAAGGGGTCTCCCTCACTTTTTCTGTGGAAACCTGTGCACTCTGTGCAAAAACTCTTGAGCCGTGTGCTCAAACGTCATCAATTGGACGCGGCAAGAATGTCGTCGAAATAGTTGACTGCCGGTCCGGAACGCGCCTGCTTTCTTGATCTCCTCTTACGTGAAATCCGAGACAGGTGCTCGAACCTCTCCTTGAATTCCGCTTCGTTCGTCAGGGAAACGCCCTCATTCCGAGAACATTCTCTGCCCGAGGAATCTCTCTTCGTGCCTCGCGAACGAATAGTTGGGAATTTCTCGCAGGCAAAAAATCGAGGGCGCATGAACCTCTCGGTTCTTGCGCCCTCTTTTAGTTGAGCCGCAAAGTTTTTATGCTTCCCGGCTCAATCTAGCGCCAGAGTATTCCTGCCTCGTTTTCTTGGCAAGAGGTCTCCCCCGTTTTTTCTGTGGAAACCTGTGCACCCGAGTGCAAAAGCCTTGCGCCCCTCGATCTAACTATGCGTTTCTGAAGCGCCCTGGATGCTGGCACCGGAACGTCTGTCATCCCTATGCCATCCCGAGCGCAGCGGCCCGGCTCTTTCCTTCGAGCCGCTCCTTGACCCGCCGGCTCTCGTAGTCGAGGATCGCGACACTATCTCACGCTTACCGCAACTCGACGGAGCAGCCGAGTCCTAATGCCGCTGCTGATCGATTCACGGTTCAAGAGGGCTAGATCGAGGCGCTCGCCCGTCGATGTTTAACTAGGGAGCGAGAGAGCACGAGAAGGAGGGCGATCATAGAAAGCACGGTCACGGCTAACCACAATTGTTCGTCATTAAGGGGAAAATCTTCTGCGTGGTAGAGAAAGTTTATGAACTCCCGCATCTCGTTTTCATCACCCGTGTGGAGGTAGCTTTGGAAGATTTCAGCGTAGAGCCTGTAGGTCGCATACAGGATCGCGCTTGAGAGCAACAATCCCGAGGACCCGCCGATGCCCAGCGCGAGCGAGCCTCTCAGGATGCGGGCATGGCCTTTTCAAAGCGCCGGACGAGTCTCTGGTATTCGTCGGAAAGCGCGGCGGGAAGACGCGAACCAAACTTCGCGAAGAACTCCCGCGTGTCGGCGAGATCGACCTCCCAATCGTCCGGTTCCACCCGGAATAGTTCGCGAAGCGACTCGGGAGAAATTTTGAGCCCGTCCAAGGTCAGCGCGGTACGCGTCGGCACGAACCCGATCGGAGTCTCTTCGGCTTCGCCCCGTCCTTCGACGCGCTCCAGAATCCACTTCAGCACGCGCACATTGTCCCCAAAGCCCGGCCACAGATATTTGCCGTCGGCGCCTTTGCGGAACCAGTTGACATGAAAAATCTTCGGCGGGTGCGGGATGCGTTTGCCCATGTCCAGCCAGTGCTGGAAATAGTCGCCCATGTTGTATCCACAGAACGGAAGCATGGCCATGGGATCACGGCGGACGACGCCGACGTCGCCCGTGATTGCGGCTGTCGTTTCCGAAGCCATGGTTGCGCCTACAAACACGCCATGTTGCCAGTTGAACGACTCGTGCACCAGGGGCGCCAGCCGTGCGCGCCGTCCACCAAAAATGAATGCGGAAATCGGCACGCCTTCCGGTGCCTCAAACTGCGACGAAATACTCGGTGATTGCACCGCGGGCACCGTGTACCGCGAGTTGGGATGCGCCGCCGGTCCTTTCGATTTATCCCACTTTTCTCCAAGCCAGTTAACCAGTCCGGCCGGCGGGTCACCGCCAATACCCTCCCACCACGGTTCCCCGTCGGGTGTTACGCCGACGTTCGTGAAAATCGTCTTGCGGTTCAGCGCGTGCATCACGTTCGGATTTGTCCTCATCCCCGTGCCGGGCGCCACGCCGAAAAAGCCTGCTTCGGGGTTGATCGCGTGGAGATAGCCGTCCGCTCCGATTTGCATCCACGCGATATCGTCGCCGACGGTCCAAACCTTGTAGCCCTGGTCCTCGAGCGCCGAGACCATCATGGCCAGATTCGTTTTGCCGCAAGCGCTCGGAAACGCTGCTGCCATGTAGGTCACTTTGCCGCCCGGCGATTCCAGGCCAAGGACGAGCATGTGCTCCGCGAACCAACCCTGTTGCCGAGCCATGTAGCTGGCGATGCGAAGCGCGAAACATTTCTTGCCTAGCAGCGCATTGCCGCCATAGCCGGAGCCCACGCTCCAGATCAATCGTTCCTCGGGAAAATGAACGATGTAGCGCCGCAGGGGGTCCAGGTCGCCGAGCGAGTGCAGGCCCGGCACAAAGTCCGAAGAATTGCCCAGCCGGTCCGTGGCCACTTTGCCAATGCGCGCCATGATGCGCATGTTTGCTACAACGTACGCACTGTCAGTCACTTCCACGCCGACTCTACTGATCGGGGAATCCGCGGGACCCATGATGTAGGGCACGACGTACATGGTTCTGCCCCGCATCGCGCCGTCAAGCAACGAGCCCACCTTGAATTTCGCGGCGACGGGGTCCATCCAATTGTTGGTCGGCCCGGCGTCATCTTTTTCCGGCGTACAGATGAACGTCAGATGCTCCGTGCGCGCGACGTCGTTCGCGTTGCTTCGGTGCAGGTAGCAATTCGGGTAGGTCTTTTCGTGCAAACGCAAGGAATCTGCATGCTTCAACATCTCGTGAAGAACGGCTTCGTTTTCGGCTTCAGAACCGTCGCAAAAAATCACTCGTTCAGGTTTAGTCAGCCTCGCCGCTTCCTCGGCCCAGGCTTCCATCGGAGTCCCCACGGTCTACCTCCGAAACAACACCTACCTCGCGACAGCAAAGCGAGTTGATGCTCTCGACGCGATCCCGAGAACGCAGCTAGGACATTCCCGAGAGACAGGAAATGCAGTTCTGACTCGTGTCTCACCAGTGTATGTTACCGGTCAACCGCGAGGCAAGTTCGCGCCCAACGCCCGGTTCCTAGCCTCATTGCTTCACTTGCGGTCAAACGTTCCGCCGACCTCGTCAAGCTCGACGGAATGCTATCCTTAATTTGCATGTACGCGCAGAAATTCAAAGTGCACGTCTTGATTCGCGGCGAGCGCAAGCTTTGCCCCATGGAGTGGCTGGACCAGTTCTGCATGCGCAATTTCACCAATTCTGTCGAATTCGACGATACCCTCCCCGTTACCGACGGCCTGGTCGAGGCAAGCTTCCGGCTTTCTCCGGAGCGCTTCGCCGAAGGGCTGGCCGCGTGGCTCACGCAACGGGGAAAAGGCGAGGGACAGCCGGTTCGTGTCGAAGCGTCCAACCTTTCAGCGCAAGCCGGGACGGGCCGTTACTAGAATATGGTCCGAAATCGTCCGCTATTCGTCGGAATGCACTTTCTTGCCTTCCAGCACGTTGCGGATCGCCGGAAGGGCCTTCAACGCCGCTTCCTCGCCTGCGCGGATCATCTCACCGCTCTTCGAAAAATCATCCCACACAAAGCACTTGACGTCTGGCTCAATCACGACGTCAGCGTGCTGGCGCCACTCGAGATCAGCATGCCTTTGGATAATGTTGAACGATCGGCTCAGAACATCCGTGAACGTGCGGGGTTCTCCAATGGAGCCGGCCTCGAGATAGACGGCAATTACCGCTTCGGCGCCAAGCAGAAGCGTCCCTTCGACAGGCACGAGAGCGGTAAGAAATCCATCAACAAGCGTTCGGCTTTCGAACTGAACCGGGACGAACAATCCGGGATAGGCGCAGGAAGCGCGCAGAGCCGGTGCGATCGGGCCCCCGCAATAGTACACCGGCAAGCCCGCGTTAATGTCGGTGGTCGCGATGGCCAACGGCTTCTGCAGGTCTTCAAACCGTTTGACTTTCGTCATTCGCTCAAGAAACTGCTCGAGCCGGTGATTTGTGGCTAAGCCGAGCCACGAGGGAGTCCACCGCCCGAAGTCTGTGAATTTGGTCTCATAGGCTACGCGCTCCATGGTCTCGAGCGGCACGCCGGCGCAATAGGCAGTCGCAATCAACGCGCCGACGCTGGTGCCCGCGACGACATCGATCGGGATGCCCGCTTCACGAAACACCCGCAGAACCCCAATGTGCGCTATGCCGCGCGCGAAGCCGCCGGCCAACGCTAGCCCTACTCGCGGACGGCTCGCTCCGCTGCCACTGCCGCCGTAAGCGAACGAGCGGAATAGCTCCTTCGCCATGCGCAAAAGGCTCTGGGTTTCGCCATTTTTCCCGTCGCCCATATCTTTCTATTTTACGGTCTCCCGTAGCCATACCAAACGGCTGTTTGACCACCAGCACGCCATTTTGTAACCTGTTCTGCTGTCCTCATCCTGCTGCTCAAGGCCTTCTCAATGACACTTCGCATTCAGAGAGCTGCTGTTCTTGGAGCGGGCACCATGGGCGCGCGAATCGCCGCTCATTTTGCCAATGCCGGCCTTTCGTGTCTGCTGCTTGACATCGTGCCTAAAGATGCTTCCGTTTCCGACCGCAACAAAATTGTCGCCGCCGGACTCGAAGCAGCGAAAAAGTCCCAACCCGCCGCTTTCTTTGCTCCGTCTCTGGCCTCCCGCATTTCGATCGGCAATTTCGAAGACGATTTGGCGCGCATCTCCGACGCCGACTGGATTATTGAAGTCGTTGCCGAGAACCTGGAGATTAAACGCAATCTTTTGGCAAAAGTCGCGCAGCACCGCAAGCCCCGCTCGATCGTCACAACCAATACTTCGGGCCTGCCGGTTCATCTGATCGCCGAGGGATTACCTGAAGAGTTCCAGCAGCATTGGGCCGGGACGCACTTCTTCAACCCGCCTCGCTACATGAAACTCGTGGAAGTCATTCCGGGTCCAAAAACGGCGCCAGAAGTGTTGGACACGTTGTCTGACTTTTGCGACCGACGGCTCGGCAAGGGCGTCGTCTTCGCCAAAGACACCCCAAATTTCATTGCCAATCGCATCGGTACTTTTTCCATGCTGAATGCACTGAGGCTGATGTCGGCGCTCGGAATGACCATCGAGGAAGTAGACGCCTGCACGGGTCCGGCGGTCGGCTGGCCTAAATCGGCGACTTTTCGCACGGCAGACATCGTCGGCCTCGATGTCCTCATGCACGTGGTCAGAAATGTCTACGAGACCGCGCCGAACGACGAATCGCGCGAAACATACAAGGTCCCCGCCTTCGTCGAAGAGATGGCGAAACGCAACTGGCTCGGAGACAAGACCGGGCAGGGCTTCTATAAACGCGTCAAGGGAGAAGGTGAAAAGGAAATTCTAACGCTTGACGTGAACACGATGGAATATCGCCCGAGGCAGAAGGCAAAATTCGCGTCGATTGAGGCGGGCAAAGCGATCGAGGATACGCTCCAACGGCTCCGCGCCTTGCTGCAGCCGCTCTTCGAGGACCAGAAGACCGACAAAGCCCAGCAGTTCATCTGGGGCGGACTTTCCGAAATGTGTCTGTACGCCGGACGGCGCATGCCCGAAATCTCGGACCATGTTGTCGACGTCGACAGGGCGATGCGCTGGGGCTTTGCCTGGGAACTCGGACCGTTTGAAATGGTCGACGCGATCGGGTTGGCCACCTTTGCTGGCCAGGTGAAGAAAGAGGGCCGGGCCCTTCCAGCCATTTTTGAGAAAGCGCTCGCAAACGGAAAAAAGAGCTTCTACGAATCTCACAAGGGCGCAACATCAGTGTTCGATCTTGCCACGGGCTCAATGAAAAGAGTGGATGAAGCGGCAGGCATCCTTATTCTAAGGAGCCTGAAAGAAACTGGCCGCGAGGTAGAGCGCAATTCGGGCGCAAGCCTGATCGATCTGGGTGAGGGTGTAGTCTGTTGCGAGTTTCATTCGAAAATGAATGCCATCGGGGCGGACCTGATTGCCATGCTTCACCGAGGCCTCAAGCGCCTCGAGACCGATTTTGATGCCATGGTGATTGCGAATCAGGCAACGAATTTTTCCGTCGGTGCAAATCTCATGCTCGTGCTCGTCGGCGCGCAAGAGCAGGAGTGGGACGAGCTGCACATGGCCGTGAAGCAATTTCAAAACATTAACCTCGCCATCAAGTACGCGCCGAAACCCGTGGTGGCCGCGCCGCAAGGCCTGGCCCTCGGCGGAGGCTGTGAAATCGGTCTCCACTCGGCGAAAATACACGCGGCCGGTGAAGCGTATATCGGGCTTGTGGAAACCGGTGTGGGATTGATTCCGGGCGGCGGTGGTACAAAAGAAATGTTGATCCGCGCAAACGAGCACGCTTCGTCGGGCGACGACCTGGACCTTTTCCACGTGCTGCGGCCAGTTTTTGAGAACATCGCGTTGGCGAAAGTAGGAACCAGCGCCGAGGAAAGCCGTGAGCTGGGATACCTTCGGCGGGAGGACGCGGTGTCGTTGAACCGCGACCGGCTGGTCGCCGATGCGAAGCAGACCGCGCTGGGCCTGGCGCGGTCCGGCTGGAAACCCGCGGCCGCTTCCTGGCAGGAAGGCGCGCAAACGACGCAGATTAAGGTCCTGGGGGAATCCTTCCTTTCGGCTACAAAGATGGCAATTCATCTGATGATGCGCGGAGGCTACGCTTCCGATTATGATGCGCACGTCGCGCGCAAACTCGCCAACATTCTGGCCGGCGGCGCGCTGACGGCACCGCAAATGGTCAGCGAGCAATATGTACTGGATTTGGAGCGTGAGGCGTTTGTGTCTCTTTGCGGAGAAAAAAAGACGCAAGAGCGCATCGCGCATAGGTTGAAGACGGGGAAGCCGCTACGGAACTAGCAGGGTCCCCGGGGGACACTTCACATGGGGATGGAAGGGAAACTTCGCCAGGCTTCCGAATCTGATCTCAACACCAACCGCAAGAACCCGAAAAAGCAATACTCCGACCTTACGCGGCACGCGACGGCATGTTGGTTTGGGTGGCCTAGCCGGGTTAGTCCACCTGACCCGCAAAATCGCTTAAATCCGTATTGCTCTAGTGCGTAGAAGTGTATATTCTTGTAGCCAGGGAGAAAGCTAATGCAAAGGCTCCTGGCTCCGCGCGAGGCGGCAAATATCCTCGGCATCAGTTATCCGACGCTCAAGCAGTGGATCTACCGCAAGAAAATCAAGACCGCGAAGACCCCCGGCGGGCATCACCGCGTGCCGGAATCGGAAATCGACCGGTTGATTCCCACGAAGCTCGAGCGGGGGGACGTTACTACCCGCCGCGGTAACTTCCGCAAGATCAGTGGACGCAACCAACTGATTGGCCGCGTCGTTTCCCTGAAGTTCAGCGGCCTTCTCGCCCAGGTGACACTGGCAATCGGTGAACAACACATCACCTCAATCATCACCGCGGACGCCGCCAAAGAGCTGCGGCTCAAAATAGGAGAGCGCGCCGCGGCGCTGATCAAATCAACGGAAGTCATGATTCTTCGCGTTTGAGCGAACCGGAACGCGCCGATGTATCGAGCTCCAAACCCGCTTGTCGTTGCACTCTTGTCGATGTGGCCATTGGGCTTGCATGCGCAGACAGTCCATGTCGCGGCGGCATCGGATTTGCAATTCGCGATGCCGGAACTTGCCGAGCGCTACGAAGAGGGCAGCGGTGCAAAAATCGAACTGTCGTTTGGTTCGAGCGGCAACTTTTTCGCGCAAATACAAAATGGTGCTCCCTTCGACCTCTTTTTCTCCGCGGATCGTTCGTACGCCGAAAGACTCGTTGCCGCCGGACGGGCGGATGCCAATTCGTTGTACGTTTATGCGCTCGGACGGCTGGTGCTGTGGGCTCCGCGTGAAGCGAATCTGAAACTTGCGGAAAAGGGATTCTCCGTGCTGGCGGACCCGCGCGTTCAGAAGATCGCGATCGCCAATCCCGAGCATGCCCCGTATGGCCGTGCCGCAGTCGCTGCACTGCGCAAGGCCGGGCTCTATGAACAGTTGAAGACCAAGCTTGTGTTCGGAGAGAACATTTTACAGGCGGCACAGTTTGCGCAGTCCGGGAACGCCCAAGTCGGCATGGTGGCACTTTCGCTGGCTCTTTCAGAGAGCATGAAGACCGGCGAGCAGTGGATTGTGCCCGCTGATTATCACCCGCCGCTCGAGCAGGCCGCAGTGTTGATCAACGCCCGAGGAAACAAGCCCAAGGCTGTGGGGTTCCTCGAATTTGTGAAGAGCGAGGCAGGCCGCTCGATACTCGCCCGTTACGGATTCACCTCCCCTTCTTCGGCGTCGCCAGACATGGAACACAAACCATGAGTTTCGACGCTATCCTGTTGTCATTGCGCCTTGCCGGGATTGTCTCTGTGGTCTTGCTGGCGATTGCGTTGCCTTTGGCGTACTGGCTTGCGTTCACGAAATGGCGGGGAAAATTCCTGTTCGAATCGGTCGTGGCGCTGCCACTGGTGTTGCCGCCTACCGTGATTGGTTTCTATGCTTTGATCGCAATGGGTCCCCACGGGCCTCTGGGGAAACTGTGGCAATCACTCTTTGGCCGCGGCCTGGCATTCACATTTCCGGGTCTTGTACTGGCTTCGCTCCTGTATAGTTTTCCGTTTGCCGTGCAGCCGCTGGTGGCGTCGTTTGAGTCGCTGGACCGCAGGTTGCTCGACGCCTCCTCGATTCTAGGCGCAGGTCGCCTGCGAGCCTTTGTGCGAGTGATCGTTCCGCTCTCGTGGTCCGGCCTGCTCACCTCCGTGGTGCTCACCTTTGCGCACACCCTGGGAGAATTTGGCGTGGTGCTGATGGTGGGAGGGAATCTGCCGGGCGTTACGCGGACGGCCTCAATCGATATTTACGATCGCGTGCAGTCCCTCGATTACACCGGCGCACACCGGATGGCTTTACTGCTCCTCGTAATTGCCTTCGTTGTGCTTTCCATCGTGTACGCGTTGAACCGGCGCGTCTGGTCTCCTTGGACGGCGCGGTAGGACGTCCGATGCTCCGTGTGCAAATCAGCAAGGAACTTCGGGCAGCGGATTCGCCGGCTTTTTCACTTCAGGTAAGCGAAGAGTTTCCTCTGGGTTTCACGGTTTTGTTCGGCCCTTCAGGGGCAGGGAAGTCTACCCTGCTCGATTGTATTGCCGGCCTGCTGGTTCCCGACCAAGGGCGCATTTCGCTCGACGGCGAGGTATTTTTCGATGCGGGACGGAAAGTTTCGCTACCAACCTCAAAACGCAACCTTGCATACGTGTTCCAGTCGCTGGCGCTCTTTCCTCATTTATCCGCTGAGGAAAACGTGGGCTACGGGCTGGCGAGCGTCGGAGCGACGGAACGAAGCGAGCGCATAGCCCGAATCCTCGGCGCATTTCACATCGAAGGCCTGCGGAAGCGAAAGCCGCGCGAGCTTTCCGGTGGTGAGAAGCAGCGCGTGGCCTTGGCGCGTTCGCTGGTCACGCAGCCCCGCGCGCTCTTGCTCGACGAACCCCTGACGGGGCTCGATAGCGGGCTCCGGCAAGCGATCCTGCAGGATCTACGCGAATGGAACACGGCGAATCGCATTCCGATTCTCTATGTCACGCACAACCGCGAAGAGGTGGACGCCATCGGTGAAAGGGTCGTGGCCCTGGTTGATGGCCGCGTGCGCGAAACCGGCTTGCCCCGAAGCGTGCTCGACGCGCCGCGCGCCGCTGCTCTGGCACAAGCGGCAGGATTTGAAAACCTTCTGTGGGCGCGAGTGGTCGAGCATCGCGAGAGCGACGGGGTGATGCATGTTGAACTCGATGGCTCGAAGTGCGCGCTGGAAATTCCGTTGGGTTCCGCCCAACCGGGAGAAGCGGTTCAGGTGGCCGTTCGAGCTGGAGATATCCTCCTCGCGACAGAAGCGCCGCGGGCGCTCAGCGCACGGAATGTCTTGCCGGGCATCGTAGAATCGCTGGAAACGAGAGGCGCGCTGGTGGTCGTCGAGGTAGTGGCCGGAGTTCGGTTCACCGTGCATGTCACCCCAGGGGCCGCGCGTTCGTTGCAACTCGCCCCCGGACGGACGGTATGGCTGGTGCTGAAGACGCATTCTTGCCATGTCGTGACTTAGCATTGCTGGCGAGCACGCCGCGCGGTCCTTGTCTGCTCGCTTCGTGCCTCTGCTACTATGGACCTGCGCAGTGTGTGAGGGAGGTCGTGCCCACAAGAGCGGGAAAGCACAAGTCCGTACCGAAGCCGCTACGGCCACGCGATGCTCCACGAGGCGGCGCCAAAACCAAGCCCACGACGAGGCTCGAGGAAGTCCTGCAGAGCGCGGCAAACATCTTTTTTTCGAAGGGATTTCACGCCACCAGCATCGAAGACGTCGCGCGCGACGTGGGCATGCTCAAAGGCTCGCTGTATTACTACATCAAGTCAAAGGACGACCTGCTCTTCCAACTGCTGATGGCGGGCATCGAAGATGGTGATGCATACATCGCCCAACACATCGACGTCACTGGCGACCCGTTGGAGCAACTCGAACGCGCTATCCGGGCCCAGATCGACTACATCATCCAAAACAAGGTGCCTTTTGGCTTGTTCCTGCATGAGTTTGATTCGCTCTCGGGCAAGCGGCAGCACAAACTAATTTCGGTGATGTCGCGCTACAATTCCCGCTTCGTGGAACTGGTCCGGCGCGGGCAGGAGCAAGGCCAGCTTATGGAAGGCGAGCCGTGGATCATCGTCAACGGCATCCTCGGAATGTGCAACTGGCTCTACCGCTGGTACGACACCGACAATGTTTCTGACCCGGAACAGGTAAAACAGATTTTCCTGAAGATGATTCTGGACGGCATTCGGCGGCGCTGAAAGGCGCTGCCAAAATCGAGCAACATTTGCGACTGCAAAAACGACGCGGGGCGAAGGGAATTCCGCCGCGCACTTGTTTGCGCGAAAGTGCCCGCCTGTTTGGAGACTGCCTCCGGGCTATTCGTCTCCCTCAGCGAGTGAGTTGACGTACTCAGCCAGCGCATTCGCGGGAAAGATCAGCGCCCCGGCACGGGTGTCCGATATGTGATGGCCGTGAAATTCCGCGTCATTCAACTCATCGGCCATTTGCGAAGCGAGCGCGTTGCGGGTCTCGGTGATTTGCGAAATTTTCGCGTCAAGTGAGCTGTAGCTGTCGGAATCTCCCTGGAGTGCCCTCTTGACCAAGACCTCCTCTGTGAAGTCGAGGCAGACTTCGCGCACTAGTTCTAGGTCTAGCAAGCGATAGCTTGGTTACGACTCAGGGAAAATCTTGTGAATAGATATTCACAGATGCACAGGTGAAATCGTGCGCCTAGCTATAGCTAGTCTTCCGCCATTCGACAGGTCGCTCCAAAGCTGCCGGAAATCTTCGGAAGTACCGCAAAACAGGCCCCAGCAGCAGCGCTTGAGTTTCAATCGACCCCTTCCGCGGACGACATGCCTTTTTGCGTCGGCCGGACGTTGAGATTGCGCATTAGTCGAAGCAGCGAATTCGGATGCAGGCCCAGGGCCTTTGCCGCGTCCGTGTAGCTCCCATTGGCCAGCTGGAGCGCCTGCTGGATCAACTGTTTTTTGAAGTCTTTCAGCGCGGCGTAGTATTTCGCGGATTCGCCGGGAAGGTCGCCCACCTCAACGATGCTTTCGGGCAAATCTTCCGGGCGAATGATCTCGCTCGTTCCCAGAACGGCGGCGCGCTCGATGGCATTTTCGAGTTCGCGCACGTTGCCCGGCCAATCGTAATTCCCCAGGCACCGCAGCGCCTCCGGCGAAACGGAGCGAGCCAGGGTCTGGCACTTGCCCTGCGCTTTGCGCAGGAAGTGCTCCGTCATCTCGCGGATATCTTCGCGGCGCTCGCGGAGTGGAGGGACCGTCACGGACACGACATTGAGGCGGTAGAACAGGTCCTTGCGGAATTCGCCAGCCTCCACGGCTTGCGACAACGACTTGTTGGTCGCTGCAATCAAGCGGATGTTGAGGGCTATCGACCGTGTGCCGCCGACCCGTTCGAATTCGCGTTCCTGAAGCACGCGCAGCAGCTTCGCTTGCAGTTCGGCCGCCAACTCGCTGATCTCATCCAGAAAAAGCGTTCCGCCTTCAGCCACTTCCATCTTCCCCTTTTTCTGTGAAACCGCGCCCGTAAACGCCCCCTTTTCATGGCCGAAAAGCTCGCTTTCGAGAAGGCTCGCGGCAATCGCGGCGGAGTTGATGGCGACGAAGGGGCAGTCGGCGCGCGGGCTGTTCGAATGAATCGCCCGCGCCACCAGTTCCTTGCCCGTGCCGCTCTCTCCCTGAATCAGTACCGTCGAGTCCGCGGGAGCTACCTTGCGAATGAACTCAAAGACCTTTTGAATTTTCGGGCTGCGTCCTACGATGTCGTGTTTCAGGGCAATCTCCGCGCGCAGCGCAAGATTCTCCTCGCGCAGCTTCTCCCAATGCCCCAGGTTCTCTAGGGCAAGCGCGGCGATATGCGCGATGGCTTGCAGAACGCGCAAATGCGTGTCGTCGAACTGTATGGTGGGCACCCGGGCATCAAGATAGATGGCGCCAATCACCCGCTCTCCCACAATCATCGGAACACACAGAAGTGAGATGGCGCGGTCCGCTGGCGCATCGGCGGACTTGGCGCGCGGCTCCTCCTCGGCGCCGCTTAGCAGCAGGCCGGAGCGCTCGTGCACCACTCTCTTCAGGATGATTTGGCTGACCGGCACCACGTGATCCGGGCCGCGCACTCGGTCCCAGGCGGTGCTCGAGCTGACTTGGCCCTGCGAATCGAAAAAAAGGACGCTGCCGCGCTCCGCCGGAATTACATCGAAGATGAAGCCGAGCAACTGCCATTGCAGGGAATCGCGGTCGCGGATGCTTCCAATGGCCGTCGAAAATTTCAGAAGGGCGTTCAAATCGCTTCGCACGCGCCCGGGACCAGCCGCGGACCCCGCGTTCTCATGCTGGATCAGCGGCGAAAGCGGATCCTCCTGGGACAGGAGGAAAGCTACGCCGCTGAACGACGAGGTGTCCTGGAATTCCACCGGGTTCGAGCGGCTCTCGTCGGAAGTCTCTTCTTGAAGAAAAACAAACAGCGACGACCCGACAGAAATCTGGTCGCCATGCTGCAAACGTTGCTCGGTTACCGGAACGCTGTTTACGCGGGTTCCGTTGCGGCTGCCCAGATCCCGAATGCGAACCTCAGAGCCGGTGCGCTCAAGAACACAATGCCGGCGGGAAAGCGAGCCGTCGAAGACCGACATCTGGTTGGTGGATTCGCGGCCGATCGAAACTTCTCCCTCAGGCAGAGAAAGAGTCTGGCCTTGAAATGGACCTCCGATGCCGAGGATACGCGGCTCCATACACGACCTGCGGGGATTCTACAACGAAGAGCGGTTCGATTCCTGCAATTGTGACACTAACCGAACGGCGAGACCCACTAACCGTTTGGTTAGCGAGATAAGCGAATCTCCACCGGCCAGCCCCGTAGCAAACCCCGCGAAACACTATAACCAGCCTGGAATGAATGGGTTAGCGCTGCGAGCCTTTTCGGGCGGCACTCGAGCGCCCCTTGGCCCTCGGACTGCATTAGAGCCAATCGTCGGTCGTTGAGAAGAAACATGCGGAGAGCAAAAGCCTGAAAGGTTAAGCCCAAAGCGAGCTCTCGCCTTTCGGGAGTTGCTCTCACATGAAAAATGGAGGAGCGGTCATGAAAAAGTACTTCAGTCTCGCATTGGTAGCAGCGGCGTTGCTTTTCGCTTCGACCGCAGGGGCCCAGGAACTTAAGGTGAAAGCGGACATCCCATTTGACTTCGTTGTCGGTAACACGGTGTACTCGGCCGGGACGTACACCATCAGTCCGGCGCTGTATTCCACGAGTGCCCTGCTTATCGAGGGCCCCAATGCCCGCAACATCGTTCTCCCCAGCCCGTGTTCTTCAACACTCCCCGCCCAGGCGACTGTGCTGGTGTTCGACCGCATGGGCGCCACCTACTTCCTCAACCGGGTCTGGGTCGAGGGAAGAACCGATGGCCGGGAATTCCCGAAGAGCAAGACCGAACTTCAGATGGCCAAGAACCACACCCCGAGCGACAACGTCACGGTTGTTGCACAACTGATCCACTAGAGGCGCGGCCCAGCACTCCACCCCACCCCGAAGCTGACTCACACGGTGAGCGAAGAGGGAACGGTTATCCGTTCCCTCTTTCCTTTTTTGCGCTCCCGCCTTCGGCAGGCTGAACGTGCGGGGTTGCGGAATTTGTTGAGGTCGGGAACAATCTACAGGTAACCCCAATTCACACTCCACGAGTGCCGATGAAGCGAAAAATCCTAGGTTCGCTGGACGACGCTGTCGCTGATATTCCCGATGGTGCGCGCATCATGTTCGGAGGATTCGGCGGCGCGGGCTTCCCGAACAATCTGATCCAGGCGCTTTCCCGCAAGGGGATCAAAAACATTACGGCGATCAGCAACAACTGCGGTACTCGCGATGGCGAACTGGGAATCATGTTCAAAAATGGCCAGGTGAAGCATGTGATCTGTTCGTTTCCCGGGCCGCACGCGAATCACTTCCAGGAGCGGTTTGCAAAGGGAGAAGTAACCTGCGAGCTGGTGCCCCAGGGAATTTTGTGCGAACGGATGCGCACGGCCGCTGCAGGTCTCCTGGGTTTTTATACGACGGTGGGCGTTGGTACGGAAGTGGCCGCCGGAAAGGAAGAACGCGTCATCGAGGGCAAGCGCTGCATCTTGGAAAAGCCGATCCACGCGGAATTCGCGCTCATCAAGGCGGAAAAGGCGGATGAGTTGGGAAATTTGACCTACCGGCTGGCGGCGCGGAATTTTAATCCCCTCATGGCCATGGTGGCGGAGGTCACGATTGTCGAAGTGGAAGATATTGTGCCGGTGGGTTCGATTCCGCCCGAACATGTAATCACGCCCGCAATCTTTGTCCACCGGATTGTTCAGGCGAAAGGAGTGCGTTATGCCGGATAAACTCCGTCTTTCCCGGGAACAAATCGCCGAACGGGCAGCGCAAGAGCTTACCGACGGGGCTTACGTGAATCTGGGGTGGGGCATACCGAATCTCATTTCCGATTACTTGCCCAAGGGAATCACCATCTACTTCCATAGCGAGAACGGAATCCTGGGAATGGGGCCGCGCGCGAAGCAGGGTGAAGAAGACTTCGACCTGGTGGATGCGATGAAGGTTCCCGTAACGCTGATTCCGGGTGCGTCGTTCTTCCATCAGGCAGACGCGCACCTCATGACACGCGGCGGCCATCTGGACGTAGCAGTGCTCGGCGGATTTCAGGTCTCCGAGAAAGGCGACCTCGCAAACTGGAAAATCCCCGGCTCAAAGGGAAGCGGTGGAATTGGCGGCGCAATGGACATCGCAGCGGGCGCCAAGAAACTCATCGTTTGCATGGAACATACGACAAAGGACGGAGCGCCAAAGATCGTCAAACAGTGTTCGTATCCTTTGACAGGAATCGCGTGCACGGACACGGTTGTGACGGACTTGGCCGTTATTGATGTGGTGCCGGAAGGACTCGTGCTCAGGGAGGTCGCGCCCGGATGGAGCCCGGACGAGGTGCAGGCGGCGACCGAAGCCAGGTTGATCGTGCGCGGCAAAGTGCCGGGGATGCGCCTGCAGTAAGACAGATTCAGCTTGACATCCATCTTTATTGAGTAGTGTGTCCTAGCTTGTCCTAGCCCAAACTGAACGGAGGGGCCGGTCGACACCTTGCCGCCAGCCGATTCGGCGGATCTTGTTCATGGGCCGCAATCTTCGGCATTTTTCGCTTGTCCCTACATTCGCGCAGCCACGCGGGCGGCGATGTGATCATCGGGCGTACGCAGGATAACCACCAGGCTATCGGTTACGGGCACGCCCGCGCTTGGCAAATCAAACTCAAACCACCATTCATATTTTTCAGGCAGCTGGCTCGCGCTTTCCACCGCATAGGGCAGAACCCGCCGGATCTCGGAATATCCCTGCACCACTCCTGTGACCGGGCGCATCCTCAAGCCGCTTTTCCAGTAGAAACTGAGGCGCAGCGCGCCCACCATTGCACGGGTGAGATACACGCGCGTTCCCGCTTGTTGTATCTGGTTTTCACACGGCAGGTCGTACATCACGAAGCTGAGATGCAGCTTCTCGGGAAATTCGCTGACGACGTCGTGTCCGCGATGCAGCACCGTGCCAATATCTGAATCGATGCGTTTCAGATTGGTGAAATAACCCGGTGCCGTGGCGCGCCCGCTCAGCCGGAAGCACGGACCTTGCGGCAAGCTGCCATCGGTCATAAGGACAAGGCCGCCGTCGTAATTCCACACCGTTTTTTCGTGGCTGGGCTGGCCCGAGGAGAGAGGCGCCGAAGCACACAAAGCCAGCAAGGCTGCCAGGGCGAGAGACGCTGGACGGCGGCAAGGCATGTGTTTCCTATGCCAAAGAGTGTACCCCCAACCAAGCCGCGGAAAAAGCGCTCTTCGAGACTACCGGCGGGAGTCAAGAGCCGGAGCCCGCTGGCAACATCGAATCTCAGCGCAAAAGCGCATCCGCGGTCTTGCGGGGATATTTCGTCGAGACGTAGTTGTCGACAAGCTTCTGGAAGGCGGCGGCAAGTTCGTCGTAGGTGCCTTCGAGGGTGACGGTTTTCTGTCCGTCGATGTAGACCGGGCAGCGCGGTGCTTCGCCAGTGCCAGGCAAGCTGATGCCGATGTTCGCCGCCTTGGATTCGCCGGGGCCGTTCACGATGCAGCCCATCACCGCGAGGGTCATGGTTTGCACGCCCTCATATTGCGTTTTCCATGCGGGCATCATGTCGCGGATGTAGCCCTGAATGCGTTCGGCCAATTCTTGAAAGGTGGTGCTGGTGGTGCGGCCGCAGCCGGGGCACGCCGTCACGCTCGGCGAAAAGGAACGCAGCCCAAGCGATTGCAGGAGTTCGCAACAGGCGTAGACTTCCTCGCGGCGGTCCCCGCCGGGACGCGGAGTAAGCGAAATACGAATCGTGTCGCCGATGCCTTCGTAGAGCAGGACACCTAGAGACGCCGCAGACCAGACCATGCCCTTCATGCCCATGCCGGCTTCAGTCAAGCCGAGGTGCAAAGGCTGCTGCGTCTTGCTGGCCAGATTGCGATAAACGGTGATCAGGTCGCGAGGGCGCGAAGTTTTGCAGGAAATAATGATCTGGTCGTGGCGGAGGCCGGATTCGAGTGCCAGCTCGGTCGATTCCAGCGCCGAAATGACCATGCAATCGTTGATGATTTCCTCGGACTCCTTGCCCAGGTTCTGGTCGGTGTTCTCCTGCATCTTGCGCATGACTAGCTCCTGGTTGAGCGAGCCACCGTTCACACCAATGCGCACCGGCTTGCCGTGGTCAACGGCCACTTTGCAGATTGTGGCGAATTGCTCGTCGCGCCGCTGCCCGGCGCCGACGTTCCCAGGATTGATTCGGTACTTGTCCAAAGCCTTCGCGCATTCGGGATACTTCGTCAGCAGCACATGGCCGTTGTAATGGAAGTCGCCGATGATCGGCACGCGGCAGCCGGCGTCCAGCAAGCGCTTCTTGATGAAAGGCACAGCCTCGGCCGCTTCCGGGACATTCACGGTCCAGCGCACGAGTTCGGAGCCGGCTTCGGCCAATTCCAACGTCTGCTGCAGGGTCGCTTGCACCTCGGCCGTATCCGTGTTGGTCATGGACTGTACGACGATGGGAGCACCGCCGCCCACCTGGATCTGGCCAACCTTTACGCCATAGCTTTTCGTCCGCGGATGACGGAGAGCGCTCGCATCAAAACCCGCTATCTGGGTCAGCATATTCACTTATTTTAGCAGCACTAAGAAGACCTAAGGAAGCAAGCAGATCGAGGCAGCAGGGCAGGGAGACATCGACATGAGGAGGGCAACGAAGGAGGGAATCCAGCCTGTCCTTGCTTCCTCATTCGCTTAACCGTTTTCAGGTGCGGGGCTTCAATTGAGCGAAGGAAGCCGCGACACGGCGGTAGGCAAGTTCCTCGTTGCAACGATTCGGGATACGCGCCGAAACCGGACGCCGCCGTTCTTTCGCACGCATCACGGCTACGGGCCGGCCTAGAGTGGTTCTGGGGTGAGGTTGCGGATTCGCTAGAGCCTCAGCGCGTTGACGGGAAGCCGCCTTGCGCATGAGCGTCCGCCGGCGTTCGCGGAGGGCCCACTGATACAGGAAATAGATCAGGAAATCACAGCCAAGAACGCACAGTGTAATAAAGCAGGTCAAAGACATCAGCCATCCACCCGAAATTGAAATTCCACGCGGCGTTTCGCCGACAAAAACAAAATTAGCGATTGCCGCTATGGAAAGTCCTTAGCGCTTCATGAGGAAGTTGTTAGAAACGTAGTTTTACCGCTACGCCTGGGGCACTGTTGCACCCCAGCCGGTGCGCGGTCGTTTGCCGGTGCTCGTTAGGGACCGATGAACGCGCCGATGTCCCACGAAGAGGGTTGAGTGGCGGTGGTAACGCCGGAAGGCCAAGTCGAGCCGGGAGCAAGTCCGGTGGACATAGGCAAACTAAGAGCGCCACCGGTACCGATATTGGGCGACGAGGGTTGCAGCACAAAGTCCGCAGGAGCCGAGGGTGTGGCGGAAACAAACTTTGGATCAGCTACAAAAGAGTGCTTGTCGAAGCCGGCGGCCTGCCAGCCGGCGAGACTGTCTGCGGTGTCATAAAGCATAAACTCGGCTGCGGAGCCGAAATCGTAGTCGTTGTAGTCAAACACCAGGCTGGAGGAGGTGACGCCGGATTCGACGTGAACGGCGCGAGTGATGTTGCCGGCGAGAATGTTGTTCTTGATGGTGATATGTGCGGTGGTCGTGGTGGAACTGGAAGTGTACAGATCGACCGCTGTGGAATTGTGCCAGCAAACGTTGCCAACGAAAACGTGCCCGACGCCATTGGCGATGAAGCACTCGCCGTTGACGTGATTCCAGACGAGATTGTAGAGAAACTGGTTGTTCTGCGTGGGGGCGTCATTAGAGAAGAGACCGTGAGAGCCGTTGTCGTGAAGCGCGTTGTATTGAACGGTGTTGTTGGAAGAGCCGGTGAGAGTAGAGCCGGCACCGGCATCGTTGGAAAGCTCCATACCGTTTCCACGGTTGGTGTAAACGAGGTTTTTCTGAACCATATTGTTGCTGGAGGCCTCGAGTTCAATACCACCGCCCTCCGCGGCCGGGTTGCTTTGGTCGGTGTTGTGGTAGACGGTGTTTGAGAAGACCGACGAATGGTTGGTCCACTGGAGATAGATTCCCTCCCCGTTGTCATGAACGGTGTTGCCGGAAATGATGACTCCGGAAAGAAAAACGCCTTTTGGCAAGACAAGGCCCTGACAATTGCCACCGATGGCGCAGCCGTAAGTTGCGATGCCGTCATGATGACTGGCCGTAACGGTGTTGCCGATAATGGAGCCGGAAGTAATCGGATGGGTGGGATCGAGGGACACCAAGGAGATGCCGTCACTGGCCATGCCGGAGACATGCAATCCTTCGATAACACAATTGTTGCAGTCTTCGAGATGTACGCCATGCCCAGCGCCGTTGGCGAGCACCAGATTATTCAGAACCACATCGTGAGGAGGGTTGCCGTTCTGCTCGTGCGCATAAATCACGCCGTTTGTCGGGATGCCGTTCCCGCCGC
>Ga0306926_10001867_pt1 | contig 21125 bp, 7 predicted proteins | sample flu12Cox44000178_FD_203759 | JGI IMG/M metagenome (GOLD analysis project Ga0306926, IMG submission 203759) | Lab enrichment of tropical soil microbial communities from Luquillo Experimental Forest, Puerto Rico - flux8day.12C.oxic.44.000.178 (v2)... | ecosystem: Environmental > Terrestrial > Soil...
ACGGCAGCTTCCATGACCTCGAAAATTTCTTTCCACTTGATGATTTGGGTGGGTTCCTTTTCTTCTGTAAATAAGCGCCCGATAAGTCCGCGGCAGATGCGGTCGCTCTCATTTTCAAGGCGGTTGATTTCAATGACCCGCTGAATCGCCTGGGTAGGAGAAGGAATGGAGTGTACTGCGGCGGAAAGTTCCATGGTGGCCGTGGTGAGAACCTTGGAAAGTTCTGTTGTGCCAGGACGAACGTCCTTGATTTCGTACAAAACGAAACGGCTGGCAGCGGCGTCAACCAGGTCAATGATGTCATCCATGGTACCGCAGAGTTCGTGGATGTCTTCGCGGTCGAAGGGAGTTACGAAGGTCTGGTTCAGTTTGCGGAAGATCTGGTGGGTGATTTCGTCCCCAGAATGCTCAATATTCTTTATGTTCCTGACCTTTTCTTCGACGTCGGTGTAGTGTTCAAGGAGCGTGGTTAATGCCGCCGCGCCCGCGACGATATTTTCCGCCTGCTGCTCAAAAAGAACGAAAAAATCCTTTTCATGCGGCATGAACCGCTGAAAGAAAGACATTAGATGTGCTCCCTCTGAAGAGCCCATATGTGACCGTGGAGAGTTTAGTTGAAGAGTAGAATGGCAGCAACACTTCGTACCACACGCTTCGTCGGCGCTCAGATTGATGCGAGACTAGGCAGTGTCCTGGTAAACGACGCAATCGGACAACTGCCTACTTGCTCCTGAGGCGGCCTAAGACAAACTTGAGGCAGTCGTTAGCAGTTAAGCGGCGCAGGTATCTATATGTTCCTTCAACTTCCGCCAAGAACTGAAGCCGCACTCACGTGCAATTATGAGCCGCGCGTAGTCAAGGGCTGGGTTCGACGTGTCGGCGAAGGGTCAATCGGAGCCGCGGCGGGAACAACGGTCCCGCAAGGGGCCGCAGCAGTGAGCTACCCAGCCCGCACTGCGCATCGCACTTAGACGATGCCACGCGAGCACGCTGAATAGGCAGAACAACACAGAAGTTGCCGTTTGCCTGGATCGTAACGGAACCTCCAACCACCTCCCTGCGTACCACAGTTGGTGACCGAAGGAGCGCCCCTTGTTGAACGATTCTATGAAACTGCCGACGAACCAGCCGGGAGACACCCAGTTGGAGCCGCCCAGCCAGTCACAGTTACGCGCCGCAAAGCCATCCACCATTCACAAAGTCTTTATTGGCACAGACGGTCTCCGCGCCGGCTGGAGCCTCGCCATCTTCGTTGCCCTGATGGCCGCGCTAATCAAAGGCTCCAATGCCGTCGGCAACCACATGCACCTCCTTCCTGATCAAGCTGCCGGAGCAAAAGAAATTTCCTTCGGTGTGGGTCTCTTCGCCGAGTCCCTTCGTCTTCTAGCGATCTTGCTTGTTACCTGGGTCATGTCGAAAATCGAGAAGCGTCCCAACTTGGAATATGGTCTGGGCGGCAAGCGCAGGCTTTCCCACTTCTTCATGGGCCTGGCCTGGGGATTCACGTGTCTCTCGCTCCTCGTCTTAACTCTTTGGAAGACCGGCCTGCTGGTGTTCGACAGCCGGCTCCTCTTCGGCACCGACGTTCTCCGATACGGCACAATCTGGCTCTTCGGCTTCTTGGTCGTCGCTCTTCTTGAGGAGTACGTCAACCGCGGCTATCTACTTTTCACGCTCACCCGAGGGCTCGCCGGTATCTATTCGTGGTTGTTCAAGACCCGCCAAAGCAAGGCACTCGGTTTCTGGACTGGTGCACTCATCGTCTCCCTCCTGTTTGGTCTCGGTCACCAAACCAACCCCGGAGAGTCTCCGATTGGGCTGCTTGCAGCCGGGCTTGGCAGCATCGTCTTCTGCCTCAGCTTGTGGCGTACCGGCTCACTTTGGTGGGCTATCGGATTCCACGCCTCGTGGGACTGGTCCCAGTCCTTCCTCTATGGTGTCGCGGACAGCGGACTCATGATCGAGCACCATCTGCTGGCCACGCACCCGCTCGGCCTGCCGCGCATGAGCGGAGGAACTACCGGCCCCGAGGGCAGTATTTTCGTCCTGCCGTTGCTGGCTGTCATCAGTCTCATCATCACGTTCACTTTGCCTCACACAGGCTACGCCAACTCCGTGTTCAATCGAGAGGAAGATAGAGTTCAGCGTCCGACGAACGCGGCTACAGGACAAATCCCTGCTCATTCTCTGAAAGTTCATTTTTGAGAATTTGGAAACTCAGAGTGGAGATCTCGTGACCGTCCGGGCCGGTTCACGGAGGCTCGGAACTAACTCCTAATTGGAGCGCAGGTCAACCACGAGAACGGCAACGGCTTGGACAATCGCCGCGAGAATCTCCGTGGACGGCTCCCGCAGTCACTGATGACCTCATCAAACTCACTGAAAGAGGAAGGGGGCGAGGAGATCCGCGCCGAGCTTCAAGAGTTTGGAAACACGATTCGGCTGTTGGGTAGCAAACCCGGGGAACGAGTCCTATTGCTGGCATCGCCGGGATACATCCTGCCAGTATCGCTGCGGTACTTTTTCTTTTTGCTTGTAGAGCATGCGAGCCGATCCGGCGTCTGATTTGAAAGAATCTGGCGGAGAGGGGGGGATTCGAACCCCCGGTACAAGTTTTAGCTCGTACAACGGTTTAGCAAACCGCCGCCTTCAGCCTCTCGGCCACCTCTCCGGCGTTGGTTTTCAATAGCTTACCACAACTCCCCTCGTTTATCCGGTGCACTCTCGGCGCACCTTGGCTACAACATCCAAGCTCGCTTCTAATTTCTTCATCGCGGCAAGCGTTGCTGGATCGAAATGCCTTGACATAGCGAACTTTGGTGACGTGATTTCGCATGGCGCAGGACGCGCTGAACGATCTTGCCTGTAGGGGCTCAGTTCCTCAGCGTTATCGCATCAGCTTTCAGCGGAATGGCGCGAGCAATCAAGGAGGCTACCCTACGGCAGGCCGACTACGGGCTGTTCGATAGCGATCGTGGCGGAGTCCGGCGCCGCCCCATTCAAGAAATTATCGCCCTCGGTCGGCGGGGCCGACGGTTTCAGAAGGATCACGTCGAAGCATGCGGTTGGCCGGATGTTAATCAGACCCGGATCGAAGGCGCGCGCCGCTTCCAGGAAGATCATCGCTGAAAATTCTTCCAGTCGAGGGATCAATCCGCCCAAGCCTTTGTTGAAAGCGTCTGTGATTTTGGCGCCGAATTCCTCTAGCGAAGCAATCGCGCCTTGCGGATCGGAACCGGCGTTGGAGCGGAACTTTGCGATTTGCAAACCCGCGTCGCGGGCGTGGGTAATGGTTTCCGCTTCGGTGCGCAGCAGGCCGAGGAATGCAGAATTGGCCAGGGCAAGCGCTCGGGGATTCTGAATGGCAAAGGGCTGGTCGAGAAGGGCAGGATCGTAGAATTGTGCCTTGCTCTTGAACTTATCAGAGTCCAGAAGTACCTGGCGGATTCCAGCCATGCGCGCCCGGAGTGCATCCTTGGTTGTCGAGGCCGACACCATTTTCTCGCGTTGCGTCGGATCCTCGAAATTCCAATAGAGATCCTCCGCGAGGTTCAAAGCAATGGACCCATCGTCGTTCACTTTGATGGCCGTCGAGACCGGCAAGCAGCCGTACACAAAGACGACGGGAGCGGCGGCGATGTCTCCGTATTTGGATGGATCGTCGAAATAAGAGAATTGAGCAAAACGCCGGATCGCAATCTGGATATTGCGCGACATCTCGAGGTAGCCGGCGGCCTTGGGCTCGCCGGGGGCATTGAACCAGGCGGCCACCACCTTTCCCGGCAAGCTCACCTCCAGCGAAGAAAGGACCGTGCCCAGATTTCCGGTGCCTGTTTTGCTGACTGCCGTGGCAACATTGTCCAGATCGCCGATCCATTCGTGCAACGAAGCCGTGTTCGGGGCCTCCGGACCGCCGAAAACCTTGGGGAAGTAAATATCAATCAGCGGTTGCAACTGATCCTGGAATTGCACGTCGCGCACATTCTTCCCCGCTTGGCGGAAGTTGTAGGCGAATGTCATCGAGTCGGCCAGTTCCTGGTCCGTGAGGAAGGTACGAACGCCGGCACCCGCGCTCAACTTGCCGGTGATCGTCAGGTTGCTCGCCCACTTGTGAGCTCGAATCAAGGTGTCTTTTGCCCGAAGGTCGTAAACGAACAGCCGTCCCTGGTCCTCGACGACGTTCATGCTCGCCAGCGAACTGTTGATGTGGTCGATGGTATCGCTAAAATACGGAAGCACAACCTCTACATGGCTCTGGCGGACCACGCCGTGTGTAAGCGTGCCGCTCTTCAGGGCGATGCCCGGGCTTTTGGCGAGCAGCAGGTCCTTGAAATCACCTTGGATCGCCATTTTCATGAACGCGCCCACGCCGGGATCTTTTGAGAAATCGAAGCTGACGTCCACAAGTGCCTTCGCGGTGGTCGATTTCGAATAGGCATAGTGAAACGCCGCCGTATAGGTGTTGTTTAGCGCCTTCAAGGCTTCCGTGTACAACTGATTTGCCTTGTCGCGGATGGCCTTGGCGCTCGCGCGGATCTTGTCGAGGTCGGCGAAGAGGACGGTGTCCTTACCTAGAAACTTCGCGAGTTTAGACTTGAGCCACGGATCGAGATTGTTGAAATCGGCCTCGTTTACGATTTTCAGGACCTGGGCCATGTTCAGCTTCTGGTCGACGAACTGGACCAGCTGGTCGAGCACCTTGCCGTTGGCAATATCCAGTACTTCTTGTGCTGCCGTCCGAACCTTTTGCAGCAGCGGAGCGCTGTTCAGAAGGGTCAGCACCTCATCTTCACTTACGGACTCTAGCCACCTCCCGATCGGGTTCGACAGAAAGGCGACTTGACCGAGCTCCGTTTCGATGAGCCCCCTAAGCCCGTCATCGTCAAGCCCGTTTGTCTGCCTCAGAAAGTTCAGGAGATCGGCGATCGGACCGCCAGCTTTCTGGACCTCCGACCACAACAAGGTAGAGGTGGTGTGCCCCAGGTCCTCCCATCGATTAAGAAAGTCGGCGATTCTCTGGCGGGCCTCCTGAAATTTCTGAATCTCGGAGCCCGCAAAATCGCCGAGTTCCTTGGTGACGAAGTCGGAGACGAAACCGGAAAGAAGGTCGGGGAGTGGCGTATTCGGATCCGTCCACTTGTCGAACTGCTTCAGGTCCTCGACGATCTGCGCGCCGTGAACCCCGAATACCGCCGCAAGGAAGTCGTCCAGTTGGGCTGGCAGGAGCTGATCGGTTGATCCCGTGACACCGACACTCGAGTTAAAGGCAAAATTCCATCCCTTTTTGGCCATCCTAAAAACACATAACCGTACGATTTTGGACGTCGGGTCGACCGACTCGCGCGCCATCAATACCAGGTATTTCCCGCTGGCATCGAAACCGACCACGGCGTCCACAGCTGCCTGGATTTTCAAACCCACGTCGCCCGCTAAGGGACCGAGATTCACTTTCCTGATCCAATTGTAGTTGTATCCATACTGTGCGCCGATCTTCACTCCAACCGAGCCATCCACTTCCGCAATTAGCCAGGTTCCGGGGTCCAGGTCTTCGACCGAACCGACTTGGCTCGGCAACTTCCAACTCGTCAGTGTGGCTTTGATGGCGTCCCGTGATGGCGGTGGCATTTTGAAACCCCGAATCACGGCGAAGAGTCCTTCCGTCGCACCGTCAAAGGAAAAGTTGGCCGACAAGCCTGCGCCGAGCGCGACGGATCCTTTTGCGCTAGCTGCGATGCCGTAGCCCCAGTCGAGCACCACGAACTGCGTGGCGCCATCCCCATCAATCGTAAGTCCCTCGAGGATTGGGTTTTGCGGGTCGGGGTTGAGGTCCCTCATCAGGTCCGAAGGACTGGCATAGACAGCGAGACTGGATGTGGCACTGGCCGAGCCCGAAAAGTTCACCGTGCCTTGTCCACTTTCGAATTTCAGGTCCCCTGTGTTACCTCCAACGGAAGCCGAGAGACTGCCCACCTTGGTGGTCGCCGCGGCGGGAAAGGGCGCATTGGCGGCTAGAATTCCCGCGGCAGCGCCGTTGGCCGTGACGGTGATATCGGCACTGATATGGTTGTCGAGGAATTGTCCGTCTTTCGTAAAGGAAAACTGGTTGCCAGGAATCGGGGCTATACCGGCCATAGTTTAATTCTCCAAAGACGTGGCGAGTCTTGGCCCGAGCTAACAATAGAGTAGTGAATCCTCTTGTACTAGCGTTACATCGGAAAGGGACCGATTTCTTAACAGCCCCTCGGAAACTGTCTCTTAGCCATCGAAAGATCACTGTTTCAGCGTGTCCAAAGTCACTTCCAGGCTTTTCATTGCGGCCCAAAACCACCGGATCGAAGGCTTTGATGTAGCGTTCCTTGGTCACGTCCGGCTTCGCGTCACGTAGGAGGCGCTGGACGACTTCTTCGCTCGCTCCAGTTCGTAGAAATTCGACGGACGATTCATCCGTTCATGGATGCTAACGGCCGGGTCGCCGGTGGGAACACCGATCGAGTAGCCCGAGAACTGTTGATACAGCAAAGTGGGAGTGGTCAGATCCGATAACCTCTTGAAAAGCGCCATCTTTGCGCACGCCTTCGGGTGGTGCATAAGCCTGAAACTCCGAATCGGGGACGGCCCCACTTTGCCTGCGCGGAAAGCGAATTCGACTCGCATTCGTCACTCGGAAGGTCAGCGGATTCTAATCTTCAAGAACGCAGAGAACCCGGAAGCCCATCCTTCGTTAATTCGGTACCCATTCATAATCCCGGCTTTGCTCCCAATCGGATAGTCACTCTATCTGATCGGATAGTTGTGTAACTCCGTTTCCCGCAGGGTACCGCTCAGCACATTTTCCCTTATCTCATTGTCTATCAAATGGTTGCACGAATCCTGCGTGGTTCATATAAATCGGGCAGAGGAATGCAACCAACCGGGAGCACTCGATCCGAGGCAGTCTGTTTTTTTCACGTAGGCACCAATAAGGTTTTTTTGGCGTTTGCTTCCGAAAGAGTGTCGAAATAGGGGGCAGAGAACTCTAGCATCACAAAGAGAGGGTGTTGTGGCCTTCAAATCTTAATTCAGCAATGTAACGATGTCGCTGTATTAGATCTCACGGGAAAAGCGACGATTAATGCAAGCGCGGGTGAGCTGCTGAGCAACCATCTAAGCGCTTTGGGCGAGAACGGCAAGGCAAACTGCTGCTCAACCTGCCAAACCTGACCGTCTTTGCGCGTGCTTCTTGACAGAAGTACATTAGCATCCGTAGTGTTAAGTGTGCCTTTTTGTCTGGTCCCCAGGTCCGTAGCATAACTTATTCTCGAAAGCGCTTGATGTCCTGCCTTTCGACAGGTTGTTCCTTCGGAATTTAAGGCCCGAAGTGAGAGCGAACGGAACGTTTGTGCGCGCTTTGCGGCTTCGTGAGGAGAGTTTACGTTCATGCGAAATGTCTCGTTTGCACGACCACTAAGGGTGACATTCGTTCTTGGGGTGCTGCTAGCCGTCGGGTTTTCGGAAATTGCGTTAGCACAAAGTCCGTTGACGCTTTTCAACACCTATTTTCTTACTGGCGATTACGTGGTCGCGGGTTGGGTGGAAGGCACACCAGATGGCAGCGGCTACGCTTCAGGGACCATCAACGTTCCAGACCTTAAGCAACCTTCCCAGCCGGGCGTTCCACCGGCCCCGCCGAAGGGAGCCGAAATCGTTGCGGCTTACTTGTACTGGGCGACCGTCGAAGGCAGCACTTCCACTTTTGCAGGCCAAAACGGATTTTTCAATGGGTACCCGATCTCGGGTACGGTACTCGGCAATCCGAATGCGCCGACATCCTGGAGTGCGGGAGGTTGTTCCGGCGCCTCGAATGGATCAAAGACGATGCGCACTTATCGTGCGGATGTTCGCCCGTACCTGCCGCTGGACGCGGATTCATCGTCGCCGACATTTGGTTCGATCATCGCGACGGGTAGCTTCCCTGTTCGACTCGCCGACAGCGGTAGCAATGGCAACACGACTCCAATCGCCTTGGGCGCATCGCTGGTGGTCATTTATCGGGTAGTTTCGCCGTCGGTTCCGTTGAATTCCATCGTTCTCTACGACGGCGCCTATGCCCCGAGCAACGCCTCGTTGACGATGAGCCAGCTGATTCTGGGCTTCTACCAGGCTTCCGCCTCGCCAGTGGCCAAAATCACTCACATCGTGGGCAACGGCCAGTCGAACAAGTCCGAAACCGTTTTGCTCAAGTCCGTAAGCCTGCCATCGCTCTACTCTAACAAAGGAACGTCACTCCCGCCTTTCCCGGGGATCTACAACGGTTCCTGGGACAATCCGACTTGGGTACTGAATGGCACAGTGCAGGCTAATGATAAACAGGAGATGACTTCGGTTGTGCCATCGCCAACCAATAGCGGCTGCGTGAGCTGGGGCGCAGTCGTTTTCAGTTCTACGGTTCAAGACACCGATGGCGATGGTCTTCTTGACGTCTGGGAGGACAATCAGGGTTACACCGATGCGGTAAGCGGCCAGCAGGTAGCTCTGCCCGGTGCAAATAAGACTGTAAAGGACCTCTTCGTTGAGATCGATTACCTGACCAATCTGGATGGTTCCGCCGGGCCCTATCTGCATTCCCATTTGCCGAAACAGGCCGCGCTGGACCAGGTCGGCGATGCGTTCAGGCAGCAGGGCGTAAACGTGCATTTCGATATCGGTCCCAACATCTACCCGAATGATCCCTACGTCATACAAGGCGGTACCGGGGGCAATCCGATTTCAGAAGGCGCTGTGCTCTGCACCGACTCAGCAACGCTTTGCCAGTATCCCAATCAAGCGGCGATTGGTTGGAAGGGAGGCCTGCTATTCCTAAGAGATAGCGCCTCCGTTCCCAACAGCAACCCCCCGGTACCACTGGGGAACTTCCAGCCGGGGCGCGCGCTTAGTTACCACTACCTGCTTTTTGGACATGCTCTTGGCGAGCCGCGGGCATTCTGGAGCACCTTCGGCACCATCGTGCCAATTGCTGGAGTTCCGCAGTTGACGTCGGTGGTCAATACTGGAAGCACCGCAACGCTCACGCTGGTGTCTCCAGCGGGAATGCTCAAGCCCGGTGATTGTCCCAACGCCAAAATCCCGCAGTGCAGTGACACAAATTCCACTCGCCTGACGATTGGCGGCGCGCTCTGGCAGACTGCCTTGAACGGAACTTATCCCTACAACTTGAATAGTAAAATCACCGACCCAGTCAGCGGGAACACGACCACGGTGCTGACGATCAGTACCTCGGGCGTCGCGAACGGCACGTACACCTACTCAAACGAGCCGCAACTCAGCGTCAGCTATCTTGGGCCCACCAGTTCCTCGGGACACGGCGACGTCCCCGGAGGGGGAGACTCCGTGGTGACCTTTGGCTTGTGGCCCGCCGACGATAACCAGGGATGCCAACCCGATCCGTCGTTGGTTACGACCCCCAGTTACAACTACTGTGACAATCAGGTGGGGAATATACAGGCTCAGGCTGGCACCATCATGCACGAACTCGGCCATACCCTCACACTCACCCACGGAGGGACGTATTACAGCAATCCAAGCTTCCCCTACGTTCCCTCCTACGATCTCAACTGCAAACCGAATTATCTCAGTGTGATGAATTACCTCTTCCAGGTTCGCGGGTTTCCCGACGACGGTGGAATCGACTATTCCGGCCAGACACTCCAGCCTTTGAACGAATCGGCGCTCAGTGAGGCGGCCGGTCTCGGTCCCGATGTCTATACCGGCCAACCCGCCGCGCATGCCACCCGATGGTACGCGCGACCCAACTCGCTCGACATTCAGGTGCAAAACAACTTCGGCGGTCGCTATGCTACGCTGCATTGCGATGGCTCGACTGTCGCTTCGACGGAACCACCCGCAGTCCGTGTGGACGGCGGTAGCCTTCCTGAACCGACGGTCGATTGGAACAACAACCTTACGCTTGACCAAGGCCTACTACCTTGGCAGGACTTGAGCTTCGACGGCAGTACCTCCGCATCGCCTGACCCACCATACCAGGGCTTTAACGACTGGCAGAACCTTGACCTGCGTCAGATCAACGCCCGCGACAGTGCATTCGGCTCGTCAGGTTCAGGGGGCCTGACGAAGGGTGGAGGTCTCACAAAAGGTGGGGGCTTAACCAAAGGCGGAGGCCTGACCGATGGTGGAGGTTTGACCAAAGGCGGAGGCCTAACGAAAGGCGGCGGGCTTACGAAAGGTGGAGGCCTGACTTTGACAACAGGCAGCGAACCCGAGGTAAACGTGGAAATCGCCACCTCTACCGCAGATCCGCCAACAGGGCTGACTTGCACGGTTGCACAGGGTTCCGTTTCCGGGTGTACCATTTCCTCACCGACTCTCTTCATCGAGGCGGGAACTAGCGTGCCACTCACGTGGACTCCCCCGGGTTTTGGCCAGACTCGCCGGTACGACGTCTGGCGCGCCCCAGGCTCCTACCCAACGCTCGCTGACGTCCTGGCCGCCCTCGTTGCTAACCCGAATACTTTTACCGATATTTCGACCCTTACCGGTGCTCCGCCCTCACCCGCGGCGTTCACTGACAGCAGCGTCACAGTCGGAAACACCTACACGTATTTTGTGACCGACAACAACGCGCAGGGTGTCCTGAGCGCCCAGTCCACTCCCATCGTGGTGATGGTCGGTAAGCTCTCAGCAACCGTTACGCTCAGCGGTTTGAATCCTGTTTACGACGGAACACAGAAGGTCGTAACCGCGACCACCAATCCGCCCTCGCTCAACGTGAACATCACCTACAATGGCGGGGCGACGGCGCCATCGGGCGCGGGCACCTACTCTGTGGTGGCCACGGTCGTTGACCCTGTCTACCAGGGAACGGCCAGCGGCACGGTCACCCTATCTAAAGCTCCCGCATCGGTGACGCCGAATCCAATCAGTAAAATCTATGGAACAACGGATCCGGCGTTCACCGGGACGCTGACAGGATTTGCGGCGGCGGACGGCGTGACGGCGACCTACACTCGAACTGCGGGTTCGACTGTGGGTACGTATACCATCAGCGCCATACTCAGTCCCGCGAGCGCGCTAAGCAATTACAACCTCACCTACAACACGGCGAACTTCACGATCACTCCGGCGACGGCGTCTGTAACCCCCAGTGTGGCGACAAAGATCTTTGGCACGGCAGACCCGGCTTTGACCGGATCGCTTGCCGGATTCTTGGCGGCGGACGCTGTGACAGCCACCTATACTCGAACTGCCGGTTCCACCCTGGGCTCGTACACGATCAGTGCGACGTTGAGTCCGGCAGCCGTGCTCGCGAATTACAACATCACCTATAACACAGCTCCCTTCACCATCACGCAAGCCGGGCTGACGATCACCGCGAGCAACGCTGCGCGACAGTATGGCGTGGCCAATCCGGTGTTCACGTACACTGCGGCCGGCCTGGTGAGCCCGGACACGGTAAGCTCGATCACGCTGGCGCCGGTGTGCAACACAACCGCCACCACGACCAGCACGGTAGGGAATTACCCAATCACCTGTACGGGAGCCACCTCGATTGCGAACTATACCGTCACGTACCTGCCGGGGATTTTAGCGATCACGCAAGCCAGCAGTACGACGAGCATCACTTCCACCTCGCCCAATCCGTCTGCGATTGGCGCACCGGTCTTGGTGAGCTTCAAGGTTTCCGGAAACGGTGTGCCAACGGGCACGGTCACGGTGAACGCCAGCACCGGAGAGAGTTGCGTTGGTTCGCTTACCAGCGGGGCAGGAAGCTGCTCGATTACTTTCCAGACGACTGGAGCAAGAACACTGATTGCGACCTACGCGGGAGATACCAACTTCCTTGGCAGCACGTCTCCCAGCATCGCCCAGGGTAGTGGAGACTTCACGATTACGGCGACGCCTGCGAGCCAGACCATTCCTAGCGGTCACCAGGGGTACTACACCATCACCGTAACCCCAGTCAGTGGTTTGACTGGTTCGGTGGCCCTGACTTGCTCGGGAGCGCCGCCCAATTCAACCTGTACGGTCTCCCCGTCGGCGGATAACCTGCAGGGTGCACCGATTATGTCCACCGTGACGCTGTCGGCAAACCAGAATGTGAACCATGGCACATTTACGCTCACGTTTACGGGAAAGCTTGCAGGCGGCACTCTGACCCACAGTACCACCGTCCAGCTGACGGTGAAGTAACCGGCATACGTAACGGCGCAAGAAGGAGGTGGGCCCTTACAGGGTTCGCCTCCCGTTTCTCGGACGACAGGTTACCGATTGATCTTCAGCCCGCCGTTGGATCGTTGGGTCACACGAATCGCCAGGGATCGCTCATCATTCTTCGAGGGCAGTACTCTATTTTCCTATTTTCCGAGGCGGCGGTGGATTTCAGAAAGCAAGGGGTCTTCGCCCGCATTTCCGCGAAGGCTTAGATAGGCCCGGTAAGACTCCGCGGCCCCCGAGCTCTTTAAACCTTCCCGCGCGCGTCCCATGAAGTAGTAGACAATTGGAAAATATCCGGCCGTCGGCGCTTCATCCAGAAACAGCGCCAGAGATTCGCCGCGCCGGGCAATGCATCGGTCTAGCTCGGAAGTGGCTTCGGTGAAGGCTTCCGCCTCGATATACGCGCGGCCCAGATCGAACCGTCCGATCCAGGTATCCAGTAATTTATTCGCATCGCTCAAGTCCTTGATCGATTTGCCGTGATCCTTGTTCTTGAGAGCGATCAATCCGTCGATGATTTTGGCATACGCCTGAGGTTCGGGCCGGATATCGGAAGACAGGTTTTCAGCGAGTTTTTGTGCTTTCGGTAGCGCGCCGGCTTCGACGAACGCTCGGGCAGCAAGAAACCGCGTTTTCACGCTTTGACTGGTGGCGAGGGCCTTCTCTGCGGCGGCGACTGCCTCTTTCATGTTTCCCCGCGTCGTCTGGGTGTACGCGAGAGAGGCGTACTTATCGGCGGCGCTGTCGTTCGCTTTTGCTGCTAGGTCGGCAGCTGCGCCCTTCTCGAGGAGTCTGGCCGCCTCTGTGAAGCGCCCTTCGTACAATTCCAAATCTGCGAGACCTGCGGTAGACATTGACGCGCCGAGCGGGCTGATGCTGCCCAGCTTGTTGTAGCTCTCCGTAGCTTGAGGCAATTGACCCTCTCCCACTTGGGCAAACGCCATGGCGAGATACCCATATTCGAATTTCGGCATCAGCTGCTGGAGTCGACGGGCTTCACGTTCGCCGCTCTGAAAGTCCCCGCCGTAGGAAGAAAACAGCGCCAGATTGGCAAGCCCCGCAGCCTCCGGGTGAATGGCGACGTCGGCGCGAGCCTCCTCGATGGCCTTCGGCCAGTTCCGCAACTGGCTGTAACAATTGGCCAGATTGTTGTGCCCGATGTTGTCGCTCGGGTACTTTTTAACCAGTTCGCTATATTCCTCAACACATCTCTGCCAGTTTTCGGCCCGGCTGTAATACAGCCCTCGAACGCGATAGCGTTCGCGTTCGGTCATCCGATCGATGTGTTGCATCGCTAGCTTTGCATATTTCTCGGCGTCGCTCGGTCGGCCCAGATCGCCATAGGTGGACGAAATACCGGAATAAGCGCGCGCAAAGTTGGGATCCAGCTCCGCCGCTTTGGAAAATGATTGCAGTGCCTCTTCAAACTTCCCCGCGGCTTGTTCGTCCATTGCAATACCGTATTGGTGCACCGCCTCCAGTGAGGCCGCGGTAAACGCTCCTCCCGCAGCTTCCATTTGCGCGGACTCCGACGTTGTGTCGCCCAACTCTTTGCGGATGGGGGCCGCCAGCTGTGGGATTTTGAGGAGGACATCGTCTTTATTTGCCGCGGTTACTTCGGCCTTGCCGATGACCTTGCCGCTGACCGCATCCAGTGCGGTTGCCGAAAGGCTGTATTTGTCGCCTCGCAGGCTGATCTCGCCTGTCACCACTGCGTTAATTCCCTGACCGACCGCTACCAGCCGCGCGGGCTGCTCGTCGAGCTTGCCTGAGGAGTGAGGGAGTTGCTCGGCAAGCTTCCGCGCGTCAGGCCGGCTGAAGGCATTGATAAAGCTGGCTCCTTCCAGGGCAACGTTGACCATCGGCTCTAACGTGCCGTCGAAGATCGGGTCGCCGGTGTGGTTCGTGAAGTCTGCTACCAGAACGCTCACTGGGGCGTGCGCCGCTTTCGGTTTGGCCGGGTTTTTCAGCCAAAACGCAGCACCGCCCCCGGCCAGCAGCAGCGCGAGCCCCCCGGCAACCCATTTCCAGGAGAGGCCCGATTTAATTGCGGGAAGAACCACAGTGCCGGTTGTCGTCAATGTCGGATTGGAGATTCCGAGCCACGACTCCAAATGCAACGCCAGTTCTCCTGCATTCGCGAAACGATTGGCAGGTTCGATTTCCAAGAGTTTGGCGACGATATCGCTGATCTCTTTCGGTATTGTGGGATCGACCTCCACCAATGGCTTCGCTTTTTCTTGCATGCGTCTCCACAGCGTAGCCAGCGGCGTCTCCGAGTAGTACGGCGAATTTCCCGCTAACAGTTCGTAGAAAATCACCCCAAGCGAGAACAGGTCTGATCGCTCGTCGAGTTGCTCTCCTTTGGCCTGCTCTGGTGACATGTATTCCGGTGTGCCGATGAGCGCGCCTGTTTGCGTCATACCAGGCAAATACGCCGAACGGGCAATCCCAAAATCCATTACGTAGGCACGGCCGTTCGCATCGAGCATGATGTTTTGCGGTTTCAGGTCCCGGTGCACCACGCCTTCGCCGTGCGCGACCTCCAGCGCGCGGCTAATTTGGAGGATTATGCGCGTGGCATCCTCCGGAGAGAATTTGCCCCGCTTCTTCAGCTCGGCGCGAAGATCCTGGCCTTCCAGGAACTCCATTGTGATGAATTTGAGACCGTCGGCCTGCCCCAAATCAAAAATGCGAATCACATTTCGGTGCGTGACCTGCCGTGCGAGGATCAGCTCTTGCTTGAAACGCTTCAGAATTTCGGGGTTGGTTGTCAATTCCGGGCGGATAACCTTCAGCGCAACCAGGCGGTCCAACTCGCGGTCGCGCGCCTTGTATACCGCTCCCATGCCGCCTTGTCCCAGCATCGCCAAAATCTCGTAGCGTTGTCCGAGCACTGTGCCCGGTTCCAAGGTGCCTTGCGGCGTAAGCGTGATTCCACCAGAAACATTTTTCGACGCTGCCCAATCCTCCGATGCTCCCGGGGATCCTGAGTCCGTTGGGCTCTCAACGTTCGGACTCTCGTTTCCTGCCAGAGTGTGCTCGGCATCGTGATCAGAGAACACCGTCAGGTCCAATTCGTTGAGCGCGAGTCCGCACCGCACGCATCTGGGCGCACTAGGGGCGTTCTCCAACTTGCACTTAGGGCATTGCATCTAGCTGGCTTAGATCAAGCTTAACTCTAACCATCCGGAATATCACGCCGTATAACCAAATACAAAACCGCGTCGAAAATAGTGGCTCCTATGGTATTCAACACGAACTGACGCGCAGGGAAAAGTAAGGTTGGGGTTCGAACCGATGGCCATCGGTAACGTCGTAGTGGTCTGCCGAAACGCACGCGCCTTCCAGCCGATGGTCGCCCATTTAAACAGCTAAGTGTACTTGACGCTGCACGCAAACTACCTTATAAGCTAACAACTAATTGTTACCCTTGTTCCATTCGCGGTTGTCGGGCCCTTCAAAAAACCGGAAAAAACTCGAGGTGATATGAGACAGAAACAATGGATACGTAAGGACCTCCTACGTTTCGTCGCAGCCAACCTGCTAGCTGTACTAATTTGCTTTCCGTGCAGCGGCACACTTGTTGCACAGACAGCGAGTGGCCCAAGCCCTCTGTTGGATCCAAACACAAAGGTGGAGTGGTGGTTCGTATTCAAATTCAATTCGGAGGCCTTCCCTCAGTCTTGCGCTGCGCCCCAAAGAGCGTGTCCTTTTGGGGGCCAGGCACAACCTTACCAGCAGTTCAGCCAACAGTTTGCTTATGCCAGCAGCGCAAACCACACCTTACAACAGGGCGGCGGGTGTCTTGGCGGGACAACGACCGATCCGCTCGGAGCTACTTTCAATCAGGTATACACCGGCAACTTTTTCTTTGTGCTCTGGAACGATCAGTTCTACGGGGATCCGATACTGACGGAAGGAGCGCCCTGGGGTCACTCAAAGGGGATGTTGGCCTGGGATCAAAATGGAAATGGATTGGTGTTGCAGGTGTCAACGCCGGATTGGCCTGGCTCGGGCAGTCAGGCGACACCTCGCAACTCGGGAAATACCCTTGGTTGCATTCGGACGGACAACAACATTATGGTCAGCCAACATTTCTTTTCTTTGCAGCTAAACAAGGATGACGTCGTCATCGTTCTGAAAGCTCTGGCGAATGCGAGCGTGCTGACCGACCCTAGTAAGCCGCAAATTGTGAAAAACGGCGGCCCTGCCGAAATCCGGGCGCTCGTCGAAGCTCTGGGAAAAGAATCCAGTAGCAAGGTACCTACAAAGGACAGGCTCTCAAGCGGCATCGTGTTGATATCTAAACCGTCGAAGCTGAATGTGCCGCCGTGGCAGATGGTTTCTGCGATGTTGGGTGGTGAGCCGCTCCGTGCCGCGACTTGGTGGACTAAACCCGAGATTCCCACAACCACTGCATCCACTGTAATCGGATGCTGGGACGCGTCGCTCGGCAAACCAGGCGCGGTGGAAATCGCGACATCCGGAACGTGGAACGGGAAGACCATCGGGCTCGAAGGCCTGGCTGAGCCTAATGGCAATCACGCCAAGGTCGGAGTCTCAACGGGCTCTCACACTTATGCCATTTTCGGCGATATGAACCAGCAAGGCTCTTTGGCACCGCCAAGATGCTCGAGCAGCCAAAACGGCAGAGGCGGGCTGTTCTACGTCGTCGACGATGCTCCGCTGTTCCATAGTGTGCAGGATCTGATCAAAGCTAGCGCAGCTCCTTCTCGTTAATCTGAGGCGGGCCACCTGCAGGGGCTCAGTTCCTTAGCGTGACCGCATCAGTTTCCAGCAGAATGGCTCGAGCAATCAAGGAGCCTACCTACGGCAGGCCGACTACGGGCTGTTCGATGGCGACCGTAGCGGAGTCCGGCGCCGTCCCATTCAAGAAATCGTCGCCCGCGTTCGGCGGGGCCGTCGGTTTCAGGAGGATCACGTCCAAGTATGCGGTTGGCCGGATGTTCGTCAGACCCGGATCGAAGGCGCGCGCCGCTTCCAGGAAGATCAGCGCTGAAAATTCTTCCAGTCGAGCAATCAGTCCGCCCAAGCCTTTGTTGAAAGCTTCTGTGATTTTGGCGCCGAATTCCTCTAGCGAAGCAATCGCGTCTTGCGGGTCGGAACCAGCTTTGGAGCGGAACTTTGCGATTTGCAAAGCCGCGTCGCGGGCGTGGGTAATGGTTTCCGCTTCGGTGCGCAGCAGACCGACGAACGCAGAATTGGCCAGTGCAAGCGCCCGCGGATTCTGATTGGCAAGGGGCTGGTCGAGGACGGCAGGATCGTAGAATTGTGCCTTGCTCTTGAATTTATCAGAGTCCAGAAGTACCTGGCGGATTCCAGACATGCGCGCCCGGAGCGCATCCTTGGTTGTCGAGGCCAACACCATTGTCTCGCGTTGCGTCGCATCCTCGAAATCCCAATAAAGATCGTCCGCGAGGTTCAAAGTAATGGAACCATCGTTCACTTTGATGGCCGTCGAGACCGGCAAGCAACCGTACACAAAGACGGCGGGAGCGGCGGCGATGTCTCCGTATTTGGACGGATCGCCGAAATAAGAGAATTGCGCAAAACGCCGAATCGCAATCTGGATATTGCGCGACATCTCGAGGTAAGCGTCGGCCTTGGGATCGCCGGGGGCATTGAACCAGGCGGCCACCACCTTTCCCGGTAGGCACACGTCCAGCGAAGAAAGGACCGTGCCCAGATTTCCGGTCCCCGTTTTGCTCGCCGCCGTCGCGACATTGTCCAGATCGCCGATCCACTCGTGCAACGAAGCCGTGTTCGGGGCCTGCGGACCCCCGAAAACCTTCGGGAAGTAAGTATCAATCAGCGGTTGCAACTGATCCTGGAATTGCACGTCGCGCACATTCTTTCCCGCCTGGCGGAAGTTGTAGTTGAATGTCATCGAGTCGGCCAGTTCCTGGTCCGTGATGAAGGTACGAACGCCGGCACCCGCGCTCAACTTGCCGGTGATCGTCAGGTTGCTCGCCCACTTGTGAGCTCGAATCAAGGTGTCTTTTGCCCGAAGGTCGTAAACGAACAGCCGTCCCTGATCCTCGACGACGTTCATGCTCGCCAGCGAACTGTTGATGTGGTCGATGGTATCGCTAAAATACGGAAGCACGACCTCTACATGGCTCTGGCGGACCACGCCGTGGGTGAGCGTCGCGCTCTTCAGGGCGATGCCGGGACTTTTGGCGAGCAGCAGGTCCTTGAAATCACCTTGGATCGCCATTTTCATGAACGCGCCCACGCCCGGATCTTTCGAGAAATCGAAGCTGACGTCCACAAGTGCCTTCGCGGTGGTCGATTTCGAATAGGCATAGTGAAACGCCGCCGTGTAGGTGTTGTTTAGCGCCTTCAAGGCTTCCGTGTACAACTGCTTCGCCTTGTCGCGGATGGCCTTGGCGCTGGCGCGGATCTTGTCAAGGTCGGCGAAGAGAACGGTGTCCTTACCTAGGAACTTCGCGAGCTTAGCCTTGAGCCACGGGTCGAGATTGTTGAAATCCGCTTCGTTTACGATCTTCAGGACCTGGGCCATGTTCAGCTTCTGGTCGACGAACTGGACCAGTCGGTCAAGCACCTTGCCGTTGGCAATATCCAGTACTTCTCGTGCTGCCGTTCGAACCTTTTGCAGCAGCGGAGCGCTGTTCAGAAGGGTCAGCACCTCATCTTCACTTACGGACTTCAGCCATCTCCCGATGGGGTTCGACAGGAAGGCCACTTTACCGAGCTCCGTTTCGATGAGCCCCCTAAGCCCGTCATCGTCAAGTCCGTTTGTCTGCTCCAGAAAGTTCAGGAGATCGGCGATCGGACCGCCAGCTTTCTCGACCTCCGACCACAACAAGGTAGAGGTGGTGTGCCCTAGGTCTTCCCATCGATTAAGAAAGTCGGCGATTCTCTGGCGGGCCTCCTGAAATTTCTGAATCTCGGAGCCCGCAAAATCGCCGAGTTCCTTGGTGACGAAGTCGGAGACGAAGCCGGAAAGAAGGTCGGGGAGTGGCGTGTTCGGATCCGTCCACTTGTCGAACTGCTTCAGGTCGGCGACGATCTGCGCGCCGTAAACCCCGAATACCGCCGCAAGGAAGTCGTCCAGTTGGGCTGGCAGGAGCTGATCGGTTGATCCCGTGACATCGACACTCGAGTTAAACGCAAAATTCCATCCCTTTTTGGCCATCTTAAAAACACAGAACCGTACAATTTTGGACGCCGGGTCGAGCGACTCGCGCGCCATCAATACCAGGTATTTCCCACTGGCATCGAAACCGACCACGGCGTCCACCGCTGCCTGGATTTTCAAACCCACGTCGCCCGATAGGTGGCCGAGATTCACTTTCCTGATCCAATTGTAGTTGTATCCATACTGTGCGCCGATCTTCACTCCGACCGAGCCATCCACTTCTGCAATGAGCCAAGTTCCGGGGTCCAGGTCTTCGACCGAACCGACTTGGCTCGGCAGCTTCCAACTCGTCACCGTGGCCTTGATGGCGTCCCGTGATGGGGGTGGCGTTTTGAAACCCCGAATCACAGCGAAGAGTCCTTCCGTCGCTCCGTCAAAGGAAAAGTTGGCCGACAAGCCTGCGCCCAGCGCGACGGATCCTTTTGCGCTTGCTGCAATGCCGTAGCCCCAGTCGAGCACCACGAACTGCGTGGCGCCATCCCCATCAATCGTAAGTCCCTCGAGGATTGGCTTCTGCGGGTCGGGGTTGAGGTCCCGAATCAGGTCCGAAGGATTGGCGTACACAGCGAGACCGGATGTGCCACTGGCCGAGGCCGAAAAGTTCACCGTACCTTGTCCACTTTCGAATTTCAGGTCCCCGGTGTTACCTCCAACGGAAGGTTGCAGGCATCAACTCAAAACGCTCGGCCTTAGGTTCTCGGTGGCGTTAATAGCCTCCCGAACCACCAGTAACCTCTTCCGTCCCCGGATCTTCCCACACGCTGCGTCCCGCGACGAACCATCGCTTCCTTGACCCGCTGTTGTCGCGCGCCTCGACAAGCCACACCAACCGGCTGGGGTCACGATCGAATGTCAGGATTGGCGCCGTCACGTCGGCCTCGGGGCCTACTTTTTCGATGACCCGCTCTCGCACAACTTGCCGATCAAACCAATCCGCCGCGTTAGGACAGCGATCCAACTCTGCTTCGCGGCGCAGGAATATCGAGAATCTTTGCAAGGCAAGTTGAGAGGAAAACTGCGCCCAGGCTACGAGCTTCCCTTCCATCGTCAGCGGCACGACCCAAGAATGGAAGGCACCCGAGAAATCGCAGACAGGGACAGCCTGGCCGACCACTGCGCCGCTGCCCCCCGGGATCTGCCAGGAACCTCGTTCCCACAACTCCTGCGCGATCCGCTGCACTGTAGTTTGCGAATCGTTTGTCTCCATTGCTAGATTGTAGTCACATGCGCCGTAAATGCTCGGCGGTAAATCTGTGTATCAAAATTCTCCCATCGCGTAATGACCCCGACGTTTGGCGGCCACGGATCATAGACGAGAAGCCCGCGAAAACCGGTATGCCCCCAGATCAACAGCAGAGACTCTGTGTAGCCCGCAACCGTTCGCGAGTGCCCCGGAATGAAGCTGATCAGTGGGCGGTTGGCCCTAATTTCATCGCAATAGGTCGAAAAAGGAGGAGTAGTCAGCATTGTGGCTGTTAGCGCGCCGCTGGACATCGTATTCAGAGCCACCGCAACATCATTGTCCCGTGCATAGGGCAATCCGTTCGGGTTTTGCAGGGTCCCGAGTCCCAGTTGAGTGGCGATTCGCGACTGCGTGTATTCGTACCTGTAAAAGTCGAGTACCATCTGCGTGCTGGCTCCAACACACCACACGCTGGTTTCCTGTCCGCGCAGTTCATAGCAAGTGTGATGATCCGTCTGCCGGGTCGAATAGTGCAGCTCTTCGGTGTCC
>Ga0306926_10001870_pt1 | contig 21120 bp, 34 predicted proteins | sample flu12Cox44000178_FD_203759 | JGI IMG/M metagenome (GOLD analysis project Ga0306926, IMG submission 203759) | Lab enrichment of tropical soil microbial communities from Luquillo Experimental Forest, Puerto Rico - flux8day.12C.oxic.44.000.178 (v2)... | ecosystem: Environmental > Terrestrial >...
CTTTCGTCCTGCTATCGAGTGCTAAAGACGCAAAACGTGATGGATATTTCCAATTCGGTCCGAATGAACTCATGCATGTTAAATTCGGACCGCTCCTGCTGCGCGGACAACATGCGAGAGAAGATGGCCAGTATTGCGCCAAAACAAGAGACTCTGATTGATGACGAAAAAACCCTGTTGCCTCCTCCGGAGGTTCAAAACATATTCGATTCATATTGTCTCCCCTGTTGTATGTGCTCAACAACCTGAGAGCAGTTGGTTCCTCGATGGGCAATCAAACGCTCTGCTGCCCGTCGATAGCCGATACTGTGATGCTGATCGAGGAATTCTCCAATGTGAATCTTTATGCACCAAACCGCATGCAGTGGGATTATCAGCAGCAACCCAAAGGCGGAATACTTAGGTTGGAGATGCTGTGTGACCACTAGATAGCCGATCGCGGCGAGAAATGTCCAAATAGCAACGTGAATCCTCCACTCTAACTCTCGCCTATCGTTGTATTGCTTGTACATCTGCTCGGAGAGTTTGCTATACGCCTCTATGCGGTCTTTGTCGGTCATTTTATCGCCCATCCGGCTCACCTCCTTTCTCGACGATGACTCGCAAGCAAGAGATTACCAATTTCAAACTTTCAAATCTCAGTTCGGGGTAACCCAAGCGGCCAAACCTCCCATCCCCGTTGACGGAAGCCGAATCCTCAGCAAGTCGGTTTTTAGGTAAGTACCTGAAGCATCAGTCAATGGCCGGATTGGCGGACGACTTGCGTCGATTCTGAATCGGCGGACTATCAATCCGCTGCGTACTCAAAATCCTACTTCAATTCACAAACCTACGAGCACTGTGCGTTGCATTGTGCGTCACGGAAAGGAGCCACTCAACCGTACCTACCAGGGGGTAACCGGCGTTGTTGAGGACGACGTCGAGCCTGCCGAAATGCGAGTGGGCTTGCCAAACGGCCTGCCGTACTTGTTCGCGATCAGTTACGTCGAGCGCCAGCGGAAGAACCGCGTCGCCGAAGATTTCCGGGAGATCAGCAACATCGGCTAATTTTCGGGCGGTAGCGGCGACTTTGTCGCCGCGCCTGAGTGCGGCTTCGGCCGAGATGCGGCCAAAACCGCTAGATGCGCCGGTGTTGAACCATATCTTCTTCATGTGGAGTTCTTCCATATTTGTAACGTTGAGTACGCTAAGTAATTCAGCCTTTCAGTTAATGGTCACCCCACTGACGACACACGGGTGGGGAAGTAATATGGCTGGTCAACATGAGCGAGTAGTCCCGACTGTTTCGGCTGCCAACCCAGCCGCTCCCGCGTGAGCGCGCTTGAGGCGGGTGCGTCGATACCGAAAAAGTGCCCGATCCAGCCAAAATGATCGACGATTCCTTGAGAGACTTGGCAACGACTGGCACATGCAAACGTCGGCCAATAACTTCGGCGATCTGTCGCGTCGGTATGCCCTCATCGCCCACGCCGTGATAGTTTGCCCCAGCCGTACCCTTCTCAAGCACAAACCTGTAAAGATGTGCGGCATCGAGCCGGTGAACTGCGGGCCATCGGTTGAGCCCGTCACCGATATATGCCGAAACACCCTTTTCACGCGCAATGTTGATGAGAGCCGGAACGAAGCCGTGATCGCCTTTGCCATGGACCGATGGAGGAAGCCGCACGATCGACACGCGCACCCCACGCTCTGCCACCGCAAGCGCCGCCTCTTCCGATTTCCGGGGGAAAGCGGGGTTCGGCGTATCGTTTTCCGTCGCGAGGCGACCTTGACTTTGAGCGAGCAATGTCCCGGAAGTGATAAGTAACGGACGGCCAGAGCCGGCGAGCGCGGTGCCGAGCGCCTCGATAGCGCGTCGATCCGCCTCGGCAGCCGGCCCATAGTTGTTGAAATCGTGGATAAAGGCCGTATGAATGACGCCGTCGGAAGCCACTACTCCGCTACGTAGGCTATCGAGATCTTCGAGAGAACCTCGATGTACCTCTGCGCCAGCCGCCGCGAGCGAATTGGCGCCCGCATCCGAGCGAGCAAGTCCGAGAACCTGATATCCGGCATCAAGCAACTCTCGGACAACTGCAGAACCGATGAATCCTGTTGCGCCAGTAACGAATACTCGCATATCAAAACTCCTTTTCTTGTTTACCGATTGAGTTGAGAATCGCAAGCACTTCGGCAGGAATGTGGAGCTGTGAAGCCTGAAGATTCTCGCGAAGATGCTTGAGAGAGGACGTTCCCGGGATGAGCATAATGTTGGGTGAGCGCTGCAGAAGCCAGGCCAGCGCAAGCTGCATTGGCGTGACTCCGAGTCGCGCTGCTGCTGTGTCGAGTTCCGAGGACTGGAGCGGAGTGAAGCCCCCCAACGGGAAGAACGGAACGTAAGCGATGCCTTGTGACGCAAGGTCGTCGATGAAAGCATCGTCGTTTCTGTGTGCCACGTTGTAAAAATTCTGTACGCAGACAATTTCCGTAACGGTCTGAGCCTCTGCCAACTGCTTGGGACTGACGTTGCTCAGACCGATGTGGCGGATGAGTCCCTGGCCTTTGAGTTCAGCGAGCACAGTCAGCGGCTTCTCGATCGATCCCTCCGACGGTTCCATCATTCCACCTACTCGAAGGTTCACGACGTCCAGAGCGGCTAGGCCGAGGTTTCGTAAGTTGCCATGAACTCCATCAATTAACTCCTGCCGGGAGAGAGCAGGAATCCACGACTTGTCGGCGCCGCGACGAGCCCCCAGTTTGCTAACAATCACGAGCTCACCCGGGTAAGGATGAAGGGCACGCTTGATAAGTTGGTTGGTTACGTGTGGACCATAGTAATCACTGGTATCGATGTGGTTTACACCTGAATCCACCGCTTCGCGCAGAACAGCAATGGCGCCGTCCACGTCCCGCGGTGGTCCCCAGACTCCCGGGCCGGCAAGTTGCATTGCACCGTAACCCATTCGGTTGGCAGTCATTGACGTGCCGGTAAGCGTGAAGCTGCCGCCAAGATCGGTCTGTTTAATCATTCGGTTTCTCCTAGCCTTTCTGTGCATCTAAGCCATTGGATGAAGGATTCTTCAGGTTTGGAGTTCGCATATGGCGGCTGACGTAGCGACTGCATTTGAACCAAGAAAAATGCCCATGCAAACGAGGGCAACGGTCACGGTGGGGGCAATTTGTGAGGCGACTATTCAGGTTTTGTTAAGCCAGGGAGCCGACCGATTAACGACCACTCGCGTCGCAGATCGGGCCGGCGTCTCCGTCGGAACCCTGTACCAGTACTATCCAAACAAGCAGTCGCTGCTGTTTGCGGTCTTCGAGGATCATATGGACAATGTCGCGGGGGCTGTAGAGACCGCATGTGCGGAAGCGTGCCACAAACCCATGCCGGAAATGATCAGGCGGGTAGTGGAGGCATTCGTTGACGTCAAGATGCAGCGTGCGGATATTTCCGTCGCCCTATACAAGGTAGCGCCAGACGTGGGTGGTCCCGCACTGGTGAAGCGGACCGGGCAACGGTTGCGGAAAGCGATTGAGGCGATGCTTCTGACCGCTTCGGATCAGAAACTGGCACCCGACAGATTCGCCATCGACATGATGCTTTCAGCAATGTCGGGAGCGATGCGGTCGGCCTTGGAGGCAGGAGCATCGCCAGCAATGTTTCGCAAATTGCGAGGGCATCTAGTTCTGATGTGCCAATCCTACATGGCGGCGTGTACTGGAACCGTTTCGACTGTCTTGTGAACACTCACAATTCCCAGCAGATCAATCAAGTACACTCTCCCTGCAGTTACCCGCGAAAGACTGCCGCGGCAGTGGAACTGGTCTCGATTCAGCAAAACTACCGACGCACTATTCCTGGGCAGCCGACTTTCCTTGAGCCTTATCAAAGTTGGCTCGTGCGACGCTGAAGGTGGCGACTCTACTCACGACCGAACTCCAAAAGGGCTGAAACTTGGCAGGAAAACTGGCAGAATACAGCGAAGCGCAGTAATACTGCTTCCGAGTCACCGACTGTCAATGGCACGGGAGTGCTCACGGCCCACACATCTTCGTCCCAAGCCGCATCAATCGCGCCCTCGGCGAGCGTCGCCCCGCCTAATCGCTGCGAGGAACTAAGTACCTGAGTATCTTTCGGAATAGGTGAAGCTGTATCTGCCCATCTGCCCGAGCAGCGGTTTCCTAATTATCCAGAATGACGCTACGCGACGTAATCCCAATCACTTACTATCGTGCTCTCTCACCCAAAAGCACGCTATGCGACCTCAGTAGTCAGTTATAGGACACCGCTCGGGACAGTGGACAGGCGAGCGGTGCGCTGGGCAATTTGCGAGACCCCACCCCCTCGGGGTACACCCCTGATCGCCCTTGCCTCTGATTCCGAGGACCTATCGCCCAGCCCACCAGCTTAGTGCTGGATCGCAGGGCACCCCGTGATCGAGCAGTTCTCCAGATAGCCTGTGAGTGTCACGGTCCCATTCAGGAGACCACCGCCAGGCACAGTGACATTCGGCTGCCCATCGGCCGGATCAAAATAGGCCAGCAGATCCTGATTGATTCCGCAAATATTGCTTGCCGCGACCGTCCCGTCGACAGTCCAGCTCGCTTGGAAGCCAAAACCTGTACCAATGCTCAGGACTAGTTGGGTGCTCCCCTGCAATTGGGCTGAAATATGCTGCAGTACGAGGCGATAGCCCGGGGGAGCGGCGGTAAAAGAGATCTGGCAGGAAACGCAACCACCAACAGTGAAATTAGTCGACTGATACGGGATGCGGGCGAGCCTCTCCGCGTCCAACAGATGAACGGTGTTCCCCACCATAACCGTCGGCGTGCCAGCGATGCTCACGCTCGGTGTGTTCGCGACAGTAACGCTCGGCGTGTTGCCGACGTTCACGGTGCCTGCGACATTAGTTGTGCCCTGGGCGGCGGTGGGGACAGGCTGAGCAGGTGTATTCACCACCAGAACTGGCTTCGTCTGCCCGACTGCGAGCACCGAAACCGATACGAATGTAAACAGAGAAACTGCAATCATGCACTTGCGTAGATTGCGGGTCATGGCATTCTCCTTTCGACGCTTGGTGAATTGAACTAGGCAGTGAACAGTTGATTTCCTAACGCTTGCCAGAGGTCACATCTTGCGAATCGGGATTACGAAGTTGTCGCTGGTTGCGGAAGAACGGGGTTTCGTTTTCAGACTGTCCTTAGGTTCGGACCCATGCGCATCGGAAAGAATTTGGTGCGCCATCCAAGAAAACTGGCAGAGTACGGCGAAGCGTAGTAATCCTGCTTCCGAGTCATGCAACTGTCAATGGCACGGGGGTGCTCGCGGCCCACACATCTTAGTCCCAAGCCACATCAATCGCGTCCGGCCCAGTAGTCAGTTAGAGGTCACCATTCGGGACAGTGAAACTCGCTGACGTTCCGTTGCGTCCTTTTTCGTTCGGGCGGGCACATTTTGGGCACAGCAACAGCAAAACACCCCCACCCCCACTGGGTACACCACTAATCGCCCTCGTCTCTGTGACGGAGGACCCATCGTCAGTTAAAGCTTCAAGATAGTTCCCGCCCGCCCAATTGATCCACACGTTCGTCACCGCCAGTCTTGCCGCTACGACCGTGACCACCACCAGAGCGGCGTAGCCTGTGGCAAACTCGCGGTCCACAGTGCGGGTCATGGCCAAGCGGACGAGCAAGAGAAGCGCTCCCAGTGAAACGACCGATCCGAACAGTGCGATCCAAGTGTGAAACCCGAAGATCGCACTAATCAGCGGGATCCGGCCCGTGGCTCCGGTGAGAATCACCAGGCTGGCCATCAGCATCATGGGCCGGTGAATGCGGGGCCGCTTGCGGTTGAGCACGCCGATCGCGACACACCTACGAAGTCGAGGAATCGCTTGAGACCGTGCTTGAAGCCATCGCAAGGGAGAATCACTGACATGATTCTCAATGAAAATGACCTTGCACGACTGCACCGCAATGCTCATCTCGAAGAGTACAACCGAGAGCCTGCTCAGTACGAAGAGAGACACTGCATCATCGGTGCTCGGACTGCCAGAACTGTTGATGGTCACCTTGCGAGGTACTTGCTGAAATGATCCACGCAAGAAAAAATTGTGAGTGCAGGTTGTGATCGTGCAGCCTGCCGTGATGTGTTGTTTCCTTTTCTGTGATGGGTAGCCGGATGCTCTTGGGGAAAAATGAGTGTCCGGCCCTTTTTATGTTCCAGCGATGCGCGTGTGGGAGCTTTCTAAGGGATATATCTGCTGTGATCCATCGACGGTACGCAGGGCGGGTCGGATCGAATTTTGCGCGGTCCTACGGTACACACTTTGGTACACAGGGACAAAAAGAGAGCCTGTCATCGACTGACAGGCAATGCATCAAACCCTTGATTTTATTGGTGCCGGGAGGGGAACTTGAACCCCCACAGCCCTTTCGGGCCTGCGGATTTTAAGTTCCCTCCCGGCTTTTTTTAGTTTTGTGTTTTGTAGATTTTAAAGGTAGTTAACACCTGTTCACCTGCGGTGGTTTGGTGTTACTTTCGGTTAGTTGCTGATAATTTGAGCATAGTCACTGACCTCGATAAAACCATCAAAACCATCAAAATTCACCACCGTCACGTGCTACGATGCCCGCAAGAGATTTGCCAACATGAAGACCGCCCAGACAATCGAAGAGCAGGAAGCGAGAAAGGCTGACGGAAAGGACGGGATTTCATCGCGTGCTAACACGCCACGTGTACGCCAAAAGCTAAAACAGCGTGATGCCAACCGCATTGCGAAATGGCGTTGGCAGCCCGGGCAAAGCGGCAATCTTTCCGGCAGGGCCTAAGCATGATTTGGGCGCGTGAAATCGCCAAGGCTGTCTTTGAGAACGACGGCCCTGCTGTCTATCGCGCATTCTCGAAGATGCTGCGCAAGGGTTCACCGTATGCGTTTGCCGTGCTCAGCGACAGGGCGTATGGAAAACTAAAAGAGCGCCACGAGGTGGAGATTTCGCCGTATCGCGAAATGACAGACGATCAGATTCGCGAGCGCATTGCAGATCTTGAGCGACAGCTGGGAGTGGTACCAGCGTTGACTGACGACGCGCCAAACTAGTTTGTGCAGCGGATTGTGAATCCGCCGCGTCAGAATACGCCGCTAGTTTTCAAGCAGTTGTGTGGGGCACTATGCTCGAACTATGCTCGTTTTGTAAAGCCTTCCCATGGTAGGCTGTTGGGCCATGAAGGGCACGCCGCTGAAGCGCACGGTCAGCTTCGAGCTGACGAAATATCAGCACAACCAGATCATGCGCTTGGGCCGCAATCGCCCCCCACCGTGCTTGCTCAGCCTGCCCGAGGGTGACCCTCCGAGGCCGACCACCCCGCCAAAATCAATTTCCGATTTTAATCGGCTTCGGCGGGGAAATTTCATACTCCAGGCACCGTTGCACCTGAACTCGCTACACTCCAGACGGGACTGCTTGTGGGCTACCGAGCGGGGAATTGATCGACAATCGGACCACGGACACGGATACATCTCCATTCGGTCGGGCTGCAGGACCACTTTAGGAATGCGCCCAAGACAAAACGATCGATTTTTCGGACACTACGGGAACGCAGAGAATCTCTCCAGCAAAACTGAAAAGGAAAAGTATGAGCAACATTATGACTGTCGTGGGGCGGGGGTATCGCGTCTTCGATGCCGCTCTCAGCTGGCTACGAAGCCCGTTGTTGTTGGCCATCCGCCTCTACTGGGGCTGGCAATTCATGCAGGACGGCTGGGGCAAATTGACCCATCTCGACAAGGTGACAGAGTTCTTCACGAGCTTGAATCTACCCGCTCCGCACATGACCGCAACGCTTGTCGGCCTCGTTGAACTCGTCGGGGGGATTTTCTTCACACTCGGCGTTGCCTCGCGCCTGACCGCGCTGGTCCTCTTCGTCAACATGACGATGGCCTACCTGAGCGTGCCGGACGATCGCGTCAATCTTTCGCACATCTTTTCAAAACCTGAAGACTTCTACGGCGCGACACCGTACACTTATTGGTTTGCCGCGCTGCTGATTCTCATTCTCGGTCCGGGGGCGATCGCAGTGGATACGCTGATCCGGCGTCGCATGCCGATCGAGCGTGAGCACGCGCAAAGCCTTACATGAAAGCAGGCGATAGCAAGATGGGCGCTGGCTCGCAGGCTGGCGGTGCGACCGTTTTGGATGTGGCCCAAGAATGAGGTGTTCCAATGGGGATCGCAGTAACCCTTGACCTCGCGCCGCATTCATAGTCCGATTAAGCCCCCTCGTCATCCCGCAGTCCACGAGGTGTCCATGAAAAGTGCCCTCTCCGGACTTGCAGTAATGGTCCTCGCCGCGTTCACCATTCAACCAACCCAAGCTCAAACCATGTCACCAGAGGAAGAGAGCGTGCATAACACCTACGCCAAGCTCGCCTTGCTGTCTGGTCATGTTTCTCTGACAAGGATGGTTATATTACCGAAGCAAAACAAGGAGACGCGGTGCCCTGAATGAAAAACAGCACTGGCTGTGCCAGTTGTCACGTGGAAGGAGTTTCAAGTAGGTGCCATCGCTGACATCGCTGATAAGTTGTGGCGAAGTAAGAACGGATTTCGCGAGCAGAATCTGTCCACTGTGCACATCTGGCAAGGGATATCTACTGCTGGACGCAGTGCAGGAGGGTTGCCCTCTGGCTGACCATCGCCAAAAATCGAACTTTCGTTCTTAATTGGCTTTCACGGGACAATTTCGCAGCCTAGACCACCGAGGTGGGCGCACCTGCTCCTTACCTAGCTAAGCATCTTGGTGAGCGGACAAAGCAAAGGCGGCTGGTTTCGATGCCTTGTCCCCAGCCGCCCTATTTCGCACAATGCGACGAGTGTTTACCAAAACAGCGCACACCGTCGTTGCTCCAGCGCAATGACTCTGTTTTTCGGGCACGCGCCCTTGACTCGAGGCAAACCCTGTTTTTTTCGTCGGTGCGGCAGCAACTGTTTTTTTAGCGAGGTTTCGGCAGCCACTCAGTTAGATACTCGCATCCCTGCACGGGACAACCATATTGTCGTAAGTCATGGCGAGAATCATACGCACACACAAATAGGGGGCTGTAGTGCGTTGGGCAGCAAGGGTGGCGAGTATCGCCGGGACCGTGTGCATAATAGCCAACGAAGGTGTCATAGCGACGTTTGCAGAGCCTATCTTTTGTGCAGCCGCAAAAGGTGCCTGTGAAGTAGGGGCGCATGGGGGCGTAGTGCAGATCACACTACGGAAGCTGATTTGCTGTCATGTACTTGGATGCTACGGACCCGCGCCACTCCTTGTCATTGCGCGTCGGCAACGACCGCAACTCTGGGTGTGGGCTACGGTGAAATAGTGCTGCTGTGACCCCAAGATCCAATAGACCGGTATGTCGCTGGAACCGTGCACTCACACCCGTGCCCACACAAAAATTTTGCTACTTGCCCAGGCGCAACGACTTTCTTGACGCTAATATCTACTATCTTAATTAGAAAAGTTATGTATATGTTCACACGAATCATCACCTTTATCAGAGAGGTCATCAAAGAAGTCTCATCCGTGCGCACGTTCATCGCGGAGCGCTCCAACCCCGAAGACGACCCAGATAGCTGTGGGATCAGCACGGCTTGCACTGGCGGGGCATGCGGAGTTGCACGCCGCCCGATTGTGCCTTAACCCGCTTGCCCACCGAGATTCCGATCTGACCACGTTTCGTGGCGTGGTTCAGTAATCGGGTATAAGCCCACCAGCAGTGAACTTACTTCTCCTACTCTGGTGGGCCTTTTTATTTCCCGCGTACCCCGCCGAAACTTTTCCGATACGCCCACCTTTGACATTCGGGAAACGCCCCAGCGCTATACTTCTCGGAACTGGGTGATTCCCATGCAGCAACCTGAAGATGACCACGAATATCAAGAGTTTTTCTTCGATACGCTCAAAGTGGCAGCGCACGCAGCCGCCGCTCACCAGATAAGCAAGCTGATTAGGACGTACCCGTCGCGGCGGTGGCGCTCCGCTGTGGTCGCGGCGTACGTAACGTGCTCCGATGACATGGCCAAGGAGATAGCGGTAGCCTTCAACGAGTCTGTTGCATACGTCTTTAGGCTCCATAACGTGCAACTCGACGACGCCAAGGCCAGCTGATCCCTAACGAGGGTCACGCTTCTTTCAAGCGCGAAAGACACATCGCATCCTGTCGATTGTGATTAAGCAGAACGCAGGGATGGATCTCCTGCGTTTCCTCCAGAGTGTACGTGTAAATCTCTCCGCGTTTCCGGCCCTTAAGAATCGAGACATCCTTGCGTGGGTTTTCGCCATCGAAGAATCCTTGCTGTTTCGCCAGCTTAAACACTGACGACAGCAATGACTTGATGTTACGTAGAATCCCTCGTGACAGATCGTGATGCCGTGCAATCTCGTTTATCACTGGCAGTCAACACATCTCACATCCCTGAGCCACAAATCGGAGCAACGGGGACCAGAGACCGTAGTTCGGTGACCGTTTGCGAGGGTCGGAATGGGCGGTCGTAGTGGTTACCACCGATCCCGGAGAACCGGAAGCCAAGACCGGATCGTGAGTGTAATGATTCCATGAAATTCCATGACAATGTCGGCTCCCACGCCCGAGTAGACTTGGTGGATCCAACCAACCAAGGCCCGGAAGAAAGGAGCCGAACATGATCATTATAGGTTGTGATTACCATCCGGGCTCACAACAAATCGCATATGTAGATACCGAAACTGGGGCAGGGCAGGAGCGGCGCCTCGGGCACCGTGAGGAAGCCGAGAAGTTCTACCGCGATCTGGCGACACGAGGAGCTGAAGTGCGTGTAGGCATGGAAGCCAGTGGACACGGACGCTGGTTCGAACGATTGCTGGGGGAGCTGAACATCGAGTTGTGGACTGGCGACGCGGCGAAGATCCGAGCGAAGCGGGTACGCAAGCAGAAGGCCGATCGCGAGGATGCCCGGCACATTCTGAAACTCATGCTGAAGGACGATTTTCCGCGGATCTGGGTAGCCAGCTGGGACAATCGTGATCTGCGGCAACTGCTGTGGCACCGCCACAGAGCTGCGGCACGCAACCTGCGCCGGTCAGGAATTCCGGAGTCGCTCGTCAAAACCATCGGCGGCTGGAAGACCACCAGCGTGTTTCATCGCTACGCCATCGTTGACCGCCGCGACATGGCCACCGCTGTGCGCCAGCTGGCCGAGGCACGGGCCAAAAACGAGCATAGTTCGACCATAGTCGGCGAATTTGAGGCCGCCGACAGCCCTTCCACCAAACTGCAATGACAAATTTAAGTCCTACCGAATCAACTGAGTAGATGGTGCCGGGAGGGGGACTTGAACCCCCACAGCCTTTTCGGGGCTGCGGATTTTAAGTCGCAGAACGGCCCAATCCAAGCGCCTTCTTTCGTTGCAATTCCAGCCACTTACAAAATGGAGGCGTTACGTTCGGTGACGTTCGGATGCGTCCTGTTTCGTCCTGACGGGCACATTTTGGGCACAGCAACAGCAGACCCCACCCCCTCCAGGGGGGTACACCTCTGATCGCCCTCGCCTCTGTTTCCGAGGACCCATCGCCCAGACAGATGCTCTGTCACCGGTGGTATTGCTTGTGATTCCGCGATGTTAAGCCAACGATGAGCAGGCTGCGGCTTTTGCTAATTGTCGACCACCCAAATTAGCTGCAGGATGTGTGTGCACAATCGTTTCGGTCCGGAGTTAAAGAGGAGACTCCCGATTATTCCCAGCACACAATCGACAAAAACGGAAAGCGCTCGTCTTGGCCTTATGGCAAAACTCGCGATCCCTTGGGTCGACAAGACAATCGCGATTCTCGCCTCTCTTCCGTTTGCAGTTGAGTTGTACCGCCGCTGGATGGGCGGCCACGTCAACTTTCCTCGTGCCGTCCTTGGCGTGCAGCTTCTTGTTTTGATCCTTCTGATGGTGCTCCGGACTGACCCGGTGCGGTGACGCCGAATCCCTGGTTCTGGCTACTCGCATTTGTGACAAGTTACGGACCACTTGCCTTTACTACGTTTGCGGGGGAGGGCGTAGCGCTAGTTCCATCGGTCGTGAGCAATGGCTTGGCAGTATTGTCGGCAATTGGTGCCGTCTACGCCCTCATTAGCCTGGGCAGAAACATCGGGTTCATCCCAGCACAGCGTGCGATTGTTACCCAGGGTGCCTATCGATTTGTGCGGCATCCCATTTATATCGTCACCTTCGTAGGTTTCTTAGCGTTCGTGCTGCGCGGCTACTCAGCGCTTACTTTGACACTGGCAGTTGTGCTTGTCGTCCTGCTCATGGTCAGGAGCGTGGTGGAGGAGTCCTTCCTTCGTGACGACCCTAGCTACTCGGCGTATCTACGGACGGTTCGCTGGCGATGGTTCACCGGCATAGCCTAGGTAGATGCAGCCGCCCTGAACTGTCCCTAACAGGCCATTACACAACCAACCTTTGTTGGCTCTTACGCTAAACTCAACCTGTGAGCACTGCACATTCACAAAAACCTGCAGGAATCTTGCTCCCACCTTCACAATCTGCGAACACAAAACATCGCAAAGCGAACTCCCGCCAGCAGGCTTTCATCTGCCTATCTGGAGACGGGAAACGCGACAAAGGCTGCAATTCTTGCGGGATACAGCGACAAGTCCGCTGCTGCGGCAGCCTCACGGTTGTTAAGGAATGCAGAGATCAAGGGCGCTATTGATAACGCTCTCTTACGACAAGCAGAACTTTCAGGAATTTCCGCGACCTACGTACTGGAAGGAATCCGCGCCATTTGCCGGCAATCCTGACGCTCGCAACGCTGACAGGCTTAGGGCCTATGAGCTATTAAGCAAGCATCTGAGCTTGTTCAGCGACAGAGTCGAGCAGGACACTCAGATCACGATCACCATCGAACGCGTTGGCTGACACTGATGCGAAATTGAGCACCCCGCCCCCCGGGGGTACACCACTGATCGCCCTCGCCTCTGATTCCGAGTACCTAAGGGTCCGTCCTATCGGTGCATTTTGGGCAAACTCCAGGGCAAAGGGCGCTTGGGTTTTCCTTTTCGTAACCCGGAGATAGCCGACGCTTGGCGCGACGCCAGTCGATCAGGTTCATACAGGGGCGAACAGAGTACTTGATTTACTGGCCCACCCGATGCACCTTGTTCTGTTCGATGATCAAGTTGCGCTCCAGCACCATCTCGACCGAATCACCCGCACCCAAGTGAATCTCAGGACCGCGAGTCAACAGAACAGTGGCCAAGCCGAGAGCGCCGCCACTGGCCGCGCCGATGGCTGCACCTTTACCACTCCCTTGGTCGGCGATTGCTCCAATGCCAGCTCCTGGAATCGCCGTGCCGACAATCGTGCCCACGTCGTTTCCCTTGCCACTATCACCTGCAATCGTTCCTTCCTTGTCCTTGACACCGTTCGTTCCGGCGTTTCCAGGCGTGCCGTGCACGGCGCCGGGCAGTCTGATGGTGTAGCCGTTCGGGAAGATCATGGAAGTGAGGTTCATCAGCAACTCGGCGCGGCCTTTCACCCGGCCAGGCCGTTGCACCCGCAGTATCTCGCCTTGCACGAGCGTCCCAGATGGAACCACGATATGATCATTCATCGTAACGGGAAATGAGGTCTGCGCATAAACCGGATCACCCACATGGGCGTTCTTAGTAGTAATACCTTGCTTCAAGATGAGAGGGATCTTCGTGCCGGCAGGCACTGTGATGGACTCGAGAGCAGTTCCATTCTCCGGTTGCTTGTCCTGAGCCCAGGGGGTGGCCGAGCCGATCGCAATCACTAAGCCAATTAGAATAATCCTGAGTTTCATGCTTGTCTCGCCAAACATGTCCGCTATCTGAAACGCCAGAAGGTGACAAAAGTCGCGCAAGCACACTTTAGCGCATTGGGGCGACCTCGCCCATCTGGACCGGATTGCTGGCTGGCACGACGAAGAATCAAGACGGCACGGAAGTGTTTGTGACCGATGCTGTGCGCCACATTCTTGCAGCCTTGGTCGAGGGAAAGAGCGCGGATGATTTCGTGTTCACTCGCGAGGACGGCAAGCCCGTAAAGATGTTTCGCGGGACTTGGAAGAATGCCTGCAAACACGCGGGAGTGCCGGGACTCCTCTTTCACGATCTCCGGAGAACTGGCGCACAGAATCTGAGACGGGCCGGAGTATCCGAGGGCGTGATTATGAAGATCGGCGGCTTGGCGGACTCGAAGCGTCTTTGAGCGTTACGCCATTGTGAGTCGCAACGCCGCAGCTCCGCCGAGATCCGCCGATAACCGTAGCGGCGCCGATGTTCCATTGCGATCTGCTGAATCGCTGACCGTACTTCCATCTCTTCCTCGACCGGCCTTTGCTCCTGCAGAGTGCGATAGAAACCCGCCCGACTCACCGGCGCTAACTGACACATGCGCTCGATACTTAAGCTGCCTTGCCGCGACATCACTTCCCGGATTTGGTCGTAGATGTCTGCTCGCCAGAGCCGCTGCTCCGCTGGCGTCGAGCCTCGACTTTTTGCAAGGCACCTTTGAAAAAATCCACCTCCATCACCTTCTCAGCCAGTAGCCGCTTCAACTGCCGCACTTGCTGCCCTAGTTCAGGCGTACTGGGTACCGGTTCCCCATGCTCCACTGCTTCCAGTTGATCTCGCCACTTGTACAGAAGTCGCCGATGTAAACCCAGCTCTTGCGCCAGCGCCACGATGTTATCGCAGCTCTTTATGCGCTCCACCACCATTCGGCGAAACTCTTTCGGATACCGTCCCACTCGTCTCTTTGCCACTCGCAGTTCCTTTCCCTGCAAAGTGTGCCTTCCCGAGTGTCTCAGTTTAAGGGGTCAGTCCAGGCGATTCTCTGAAGAAATCCACCGCGTCCCGTGTGGTGAACTGGCGCCAGCTAGTGATTGATTATTCAGGGGCTTAGGTGGTGCCGGGAGGGGGACTTGAACCCCCTCAACCCTTTCGGGTCTGCGGATTTTAAGTCGCTTACGTATAGCATTAAATTGTTGTATCTAAATAAGTTACTTTCAGTAACTGTAAAAATCTGTAAGGAAATGTGTAAGTTCTGAAGATTCTGGACGGTTTGGCGACACTAACGCGGCTGCCTCGGCTTCTGCGCCGCCTCCGTTCCTCGGCGAACCGCGATGGTTCAAGCGCGGAATAACTGCTCTGGTTGGCCTTCGCGCCTTCGGTTTTAGTGGCCGGGCACCGCTCGGAAACGCCAATAGTCGAGGATGGTCCCGGATCGGGCCTGAAGTTAAATTACCCAACACCCTTTCTACCGGATGGACCGGCGTTTGCTCCTTTCTTTATGTTCTTCGTGGCACGGGGAAATGTTTTCGATGGTCTCGCCGGCTGGTTCCTATCCCTAGCCTCTCACCACTATTTCCAGAGTTTGAACGTGGAGGGTGAGCCGGTTCAGCAGCGCACAGTCAGCCACTCAGAGCCCAGTGCCACCGTCCACTCTGGAATGGCAAGTTGCTGGTCACCATCGTTTGCATCTCGCACGCACTCACGTATACGCACCTGGGACGATATTTCGAAATTGACGAGGCCTCCCGTGATATCCCAAGACAGAAATTCAGCTTCTCAGCTGAATCAGGAGTGATAGTAGAACGCAAGTGTGTAGCCCTTGTGCGGCAGATGGTGAACTGATTGATTGTCGGTAAACCATCGAAAAAATGGAGCCGATTCGATACTCCAGTAGCAGTCGTCCATCGCAATTCTTTGGCCATTCAATCGTTGCTCGCCTCGGCACAGGGGATCTGGGAACGATTCACTGTGGTGTCAGCCGCCTTCGAGAAGCTCTCAACCACTACCGTGAACAACTTCGCAGCCTTCGAAAGGTTCTGCTCAAGTTTCTTGGCCGCCCACCCGCCGAGGCGCGAGCCTCGCCGTAGAACCTCGGGACTGCGGACCGATGCGAAACCCTTTTCCAGATATCGCGATACGCCAACGCAAATTGAGCCGGGATCAAAGACTCGGCGTCTTCCTGCGGCAGCATCAGCGATTGTTGTTGCCCCACTGCGATTATGCCCTGTGCATCAGCGGTTTCGAGACACAACCGCTATGCCTTTTTGATTGGTGGAGAAACACGAACAATGCGAGCCCGGGCCAGCGCGGTGAACATGGGCCTCAGTCGCAAACAGATGCTCGTCGATCAGGCGGAGGCGGGCGACTCGCGGAGTTCGGGTGCGATCGATTGTTGCCGCTTCGACAGCAGGTCCATCAACAGCACTGCGGACACGATCGCCTGAACCACCTGCAACACCACCCAGTTCTGAATTTCGTGAGTGGTGGGGAACATCAGGCCAGAGAAGCCCCACAGAATGTCAGCGAAAGCATGGGTGAAGGTCGGCACCCAGATATTCTTCGACCGGATGTAGAGCCAAGCCATGGGCACAACCACGAGGATGTTATCGATGGGCGTCATGACGAATGGCCCGACGAGTGGATGCTCGGAATACCAGTGCATGACGTAGTAGATAGGCGTGTGCCAGAAGCCCCAGATGATGCCCAGTGCGAGTAAACCTGAGACGAGGCCGAACTGCCGGATCAATCGCGGCTGAGCATAACCGCGCCAACCGAATTCTTCGCCGAAGGCCAAAGGCAGCGAAATCACGAAATAAAGCAGCATGTTCTTGACAAGCTTTGCGGGATGGACGATGAGGCTGCCGTGAGGCGTGGAGGCGGGAGCCGGAGCGGCATAACCGAGGCGCAGCGAAATGACTACGGCGACGAGAATCATGAGGGTAGGCAACACAATTCCCACCAGCCAATAGCGCGCGGGGCCAAGGCCCCAGCCGATTGGGCGTAAGCTCTCGCGGCGGAGCAAGAGCAACAGTGCAGCTATCGATCCGGGCACAAACATAAGCGCGTTTGCCGCCCAATTGCTCGTGATATGCAAGAGCGGGAAGCTGGCCACGATCAAGGTGGTGACAAGGAGGACGGCGAGGGCGAAATAGAGCAGGTCTTTCTTTTCTTGGTTCATAGAGTTAACTGGTTGAGATACCTTCGGGCGGAAATGGAATTACAGGCAATTCCGCCTGGGTAGTGAGACGCAGGCGCGCTCCAAAAGTTCCAACTTACTTGTTTTTTTCGGACAGGTAGGTCTCTTTGTAGCCTAGGTTCGGGACGGCCGTTACGAAGGGCTGGCAGAGCGTGCGGCGGTTGAGCGACTGGTTCTGCAGCAGCTCTTCCGTCAGACCCAGGAACAATAATCTGAACAATGTTCCGAGTCCTGTCGCCGGCCCAGGTTGACGCCCCGCGTGCCTGCAACGCCTTTCCCGTCTAATAATTAAGTCAGAGCAGGTACTGCCGAATAGCCAAACAGGCCCGTGCAACTCGACAGTTCCGTGCACCAAGCACGGATCACACATCCACGAAGGCCTCTTCCAGGTTCAACTGACCCGCTCGTACAGGTGCCGCGCCAAACGCCGGAGCTCTTCCAAAATCATTAAAGCCGGAGCCTTGATCGGCGACACGAAGACCCTGCTTGCACATTGGGATGTGAACACTGCGGTTGACGAGAACATCAGGCGCGTCCACCGCGAAAACATCTTTGGGAAGGCATCCCGTTCCCGAGTCGAAGACATATTGGCGATCTTCAAAAAGCGTTATCTCACCTCTTGATATTCCATTCTTCGTCGTCGCGCAGTTCGCAGGAGCGATGGCTGCGACGGTGTTGTTCCGCTGGCTTATCCCCTCATTGCCAAAGAGCGCAAAGGAGATTCTCGTGCCTCACGACTCGACCGCTCAGTCCGGCTCTGCAACCTCTGCAATAAAGACCTACCTTTTTGCATGTGTGCACAACGCTGGCCGCTCACAGATGGCTGCGGCATTGTTTAACCTGTACGGCGACCCCACAAAGTGCCACGCAATCTCAGCAGGAACACAACCTGCCACGCACGTTCATCCAGAGGTCATACAGGTGATGCGTGAAATCGGTATTGACCTTGCCAGCGCAAAACCGCAGCGACTGACCGACAGACTAGCTGAAACTTCCTCGGTCTTAATCACGATGGGTTGCGGAGAGTCGTGCCCATACGTGCCCGGACTGCGTCGGCTGGATTGGGAACTACCTGACCCCAAAGGACAATCATTGCAATCAGTCAGAGAGATACGCGATACGATTCACGAGCGAGTGAAGGAACTCATTCGTACGGAGTGCGCTGATTGCTGCGTAAACTGTCGATAACAGCCGTGGGTGTTGAAAAAGTCCGTTCTTGGCAGTCCCGAATGATCGTAAATGTATCCAGATTTCGAGAAGAACGTTTATAGAACATCCTAGCGCGCCGTTCTTGCCTAAAAGGCCCGACAAAAGAGTTTTTCAACAGCCACGCGATTTCACGCCAGCAGTCCTCGAAAAACAGCCCACCGATTGATTCATCGCGGTGGCGTCTTCAGAACCCGCACGACCGCCGTTATGGTGTTCCAATTCCGTATGGTCACCGGCACGCCGAACACCTTGTCGATCCGCCCCAGATACCCGATCGTCTTCATGTGACGACGGTACATCCCGAACACGAATTGTCCTTCCGACTCCATCACTCGTACCAACCACTCCCCGTCTGATGGGAATGCGATGGGAAGTGATACCCGGACGCCACCGGCTTTTGACAGGAAACCCACGAACCGAACAACATCTGGGGATGACGGCTCAGCTCCAAATAGATTCTCCGCTTCCAAACGGAGAAAATCACCGCCATCGCACAGCACAAGTCCCGCTGCGAATGGCAGTTTCCGAAGCAGTGCAGTACGGAACTTTGATCGAGATCCGGGTTTACGAACGACAAACGTACCCGCAGCACCGATATTCACCACATCATAGTCACCTAGCTCTCGGGCGAGGATGCTTGGGCGGAATGTCCTATGTCCGCCAACATTGACGCCTCGAAGGAGAGCAACGAGAGCCATATGGGGATTATGAAGTCAACGACATTTTCCCACTGCGAACAGCGCATGTCATAAACGGCCCTGCCAGCCGATCACTTGTGATTTCGGGCACACCTCACCCTTACCCTGTGCTCATATGGCTAATTAACCACCGACCACGTAATACTCTGAGCATGTCCACGCCGACCGGCGTGAGTTGGGAAGCCAAACTCGACGGCAAAGAGTACCCAGTGAAAGGTAACTACACCAATGGGACAGTGTCGGTGAAGTCGCTGGGAGACCGTTCTATCGAAGTGACCTATCGGCGCGACGGCAAGGTGGAAAGCACCGACGACCGCCCACGGTTGGCTGTTGTTAATTAGCCATATCAGCACAGGGTAGGGTGAGGTGTGCCCGAAAGACGAGCTGCCAAGCCTGAGGGGTTTAGCACTCTTCGCTGAGTGGATAGCACAATGGCGTGAGTCTGGGACGCAGGACTGCCGCCACCGTCCTTAATCGTGCAATCCCATCATTGAAAGGTGCAGGCTATCGTTTTGTCACGCTATCAAACCTCGTCTGATTGAGAAACGCCCCGAGACCAAACTTGCGGGTGCGGAGTATTCGCTATGGGCTCCAAGCCGCGAGCAGCAGTCGCTATATCGGGCGCGTAGGCGCTGGCTGATGCGCCGGACAGCCGACGAACTTGTAGCCTATTCCGTGGACTGTCTGGAAGCGCACCGGATCGTCAGGTTCTTTCTCCAGCTTCTGGCGCAGGCGAAGTATGTGTGTATCGATGGTGCGCGTAGTGGGATAGTTGTTGTAACCCCATACCTCATTGAGCAGCTCGGTGCGCGGGACGACCCGATCCTGGTTGTTCAGGAAGAAGCGCAACATCTTGAACTCCTGCCGGGTGAGCGGCACCAGTTGCCCCTTTCGGTGCAACTCCATCTTGGAGAAGTTTACTTCCACGTCGTCAAAGCTAGATACTTGGACACTGACTGAGGGCTGATTCAAGCGCCGGAATGCGACTCGCACGCGGGCTAGGAGTTCACGCGGGCTGAATGGCTTCGTGACATAGTCGTCTGCACCCAGCTCCAGCAGCAGCACTTTGTCGAGCACATCGCTGGCGGCACTCAACACCAGGATGGGCAGGTTGGAGGCCTCCCGCTTGATTTCGCGGCAAATTTCCTGCCCCGACTTGCCAGGTAGGCGCAAGTCAAGAACAATAATGTCAGGCAACGTGGCGCGGAACGTTTCCATGGCAACTGCGCCGTCGGCAGCCGCCGTTACGTCGAACCCCGCCAACTCAAAAGTCCGGCGCAAGGCCCGTTGTACTGCGAGATCGTCCTCAATGACCAAAATTCTTTCCATAACAGAACTCCTGATGGTGGGTTGAAGCTTCCGTCATCTCATTCCTCAGATTTCGGGATCTGCTCGAATAGACGCAATTTGCAAGGCTTCGATGCGTAAACAAAATGTCGTTTATTTGTGACAAAGACGACACACGGTATTCGCTCGCTACCTACACGGAATTATTTCTTGCTAGGAATGCAATTTGAGCCGCCTTTTACTGCCCGAGGCCAATCTGGGCACTCCTGCGACACCGAGTATCTAACCGTAGGCTTCCGCTCCTGACAATTCCGTGACGCAGAGGTGACGCAGATCAAACCGGAAGAGCCTATTGTTCTTTTGACCGCATGGCCGAATGTGAAGCCAGGATACGACCAAGCGGACAGGTTACTCAGCAGGGGCATAACACCGAAGGAGTTTCTAACGGCAATTGCGAGCCTGCTCTCCAATCACAATGAAAATTCCCAGGCATCAGCTCCACCGCGATTGGTTGCCTGAATGGGCGCCGCTACGCAATTAGGTATCTCGATCAGCCCAGAGGTAACGAAGATAAGCGGATCTAAGTTCGTTAGTAGATAAGTCACGATTTCCATGCTGATAAGTCCTTCTGACCTGGCCCTGGTGGCAATGGATATTGTGGGCCCTCGTCTGTTGGCTTGTCGCTTTTATCGCTGCACTTCACGCCGATCAAACCGAGCAGCATGAGGCATTCCTAGTCCGAGTTGCTTGGTTCCTCTCCTCATCAGTAGCTTCTGGCTGCGGTTTCGGGTAGGGTGAGGTGTGCCCGAAATCTGATCGCCTCTTAACCGGTGGCCCCCAAAAATAGTACGGGGACGCCTCGCTGTCGGAATTGGACGTATCCGAACGTCACGAAACGCAACGCTCTATCGCA
>Ga0306926_10001871_pt1 | contig 21117 bp, 21 predicted proteins | sample flu12Cox44000178_FD_203759 | JGI IMG/M metagenome (GOLD analysis project Ga0306926, IMG submission 203759) | Lab enrichment of tropical soil microbial communities from Luquillo Experimental Forest, Puerto Rico - flux8day.12C.oxic.44.000.178 (v2)... | ecosystem: Environmental > Terrestrial >...
TGCCGGTGTCATCCTGGGCACGGCCGCGTACATGTCGCCTGAGCAGGCGCGTGGCAAGGCCGTGGACAAGCGCGCCGACATTTGGGCGTTCGGGTGTGTGCTGTTCGAGATGCTGACGGGCCGGAGGCCGTTCGAGGGCGAGACGCTGACGGACACGCTCGCGGCAATCGTCAAAAACGAGCCCGACTGGCGCGCGCTCCCACCAGGTACGCCGGCGGCCGTTCAGGCAGTCCTCGCGAGGTGCCTCAGGAAGGATCCGGCGCAGCGGCTTCACGACGTCGCCGATGGGCGTCTCCAGATGGAGGAGGCGTTGAACGATCCCGCCAGTTCAGCCGCCGAGGCGAAGCCTGCCCGAAACGACCGCCAGTGGGTGGGATGGATCGCGGCGGTGCTGCTACTGGGTGCGGCGCTGTTCTTCGTGTCGCGGTCTTCGACTACGTCGTTGTCCAGCAACCCTGTCAGCTTTCAAGTCTTCCCGCCCGAGAAGACCGCCTTTTCCGGCGCCAGCTACACTACGGTCAACGTTCCCTCCTTTGCACTCTCTCCAGACGGCCATGCCCTGGTGTTCAGCGCGGAAGTCGCCGGCGCCAAGCCCACGCTGTGGGTGAGACCCATGGATCTGGTGTCCGCGCGGCAGTTGGCTGGAACTGAGGACGCTCAGAATCCGATGTGGTCCCCGGACAGTCGCTGGATTGGCTTCTTCGCCGACTCAAAGCTGAAGAAGATCCCGGCCGCGGGCGGCGCAGTCCAGGTCATCATTCCGATAGCGGCCGACTTCCGCGGTGGCACTTGGGGCCCTGACGACACGATTCTTTTCGCCTACGGAACCACACCGATTTCACGCGTGAACGCCGCGGGCGGAAAAACCACGTCGGTGACGACAATCGACGCGTCCCGCCAGGAAGGCACACATCGATTTCCAGAGTTTCTGCCTGACGGCCAGCACTTCCTGTACACGATCTTCGGCAGCAGGCCAGATCAGAACGGTGTGTACGTCGGGTCGCTGGATGGGAAGATCAAGAAGCATCTTGTGCACGCCAATACGAGCGCGGTCTATGCTCGGCCGGGAAGCTTGCTGTACGTGGAAGGAGACACGCTGCTAGGGCAAGATTTTGATGCGGAGCGTCTCGAAGTCAAAGGGCAGCCGTTCCTCGTTGCCGAACATGTGGGCCGAGACACCGGGTTCAAGAGCGCTGTCTCGGCCTCCCGCACCGGCATCATCGCGTATGCGGGCACTCTCTCGCAGAATGGGCGCCTGACATGGATTGACCGCAGCGGACGCGCGCTCGGCTCAACTAGCGTGGCGGAGGGGGACTACACAGATTTTCGGCTCTCTCCGGATGAGACGCGTCTGGCCGCGTCGCTCGTCGATCCTAAAACCAACTCCGTCGAAATTTGGCTCACGGACCTCGCGCGCAACGGCACGACTCGCATAACCGCTGGAGGGCCCGTGACAGCGGCTCCGGTCTGGTCTCCGGACGGCACGCGGCTGGTCTTCCGGAGCAACCGGACTGGCTTCGTCGAGTTGTACGAGAAGAGCGCTGCGGGCGGCGGAGATACGCGAGCAGTGCTGTCTTCAAACGCGTACCGTGCCGCCCAGATTCCATCCGTCAATCTCGTTCCGTCCGACTGGTCTCCCGATGGACGGCACATCATTCTCTCCGTTCCAGCGCCTGAGTCCGGGAATGACTTGTGGCTGCTCCCGCTCGGGGAAGAGGACAAGGTGGCCAGATTTATCTCCTCACCCGCCGACGAAATGCATGGCAACTTTTCGCCGAACGGGCACCTGGTAGCGTACACGTCGAACGAATCTGGCAGGTTTGAAGTCTACGTCGAGACGGTACCGCGATCTGAGCGTAAATGGTCGGTCTCCACGCATGGCGGATACGAGCCGCGCTGGCGAGCGGATGGACGCGAGATCTACTACCTTTCCGAAGAGCAGAAGCTCATGGCCGTGACAGTCGGCGCGGGTCCGTCGTTCGGGATTCCAGAACTCCTATTCCAGACGCAGGTGACTGCAGGCGTGACACCTAACCGCACGCATTATGTGCCCAGCCGAGATGGCCGGCGGTTTCTCGTTAACACGGCCCTCGACATAGTGGCCTCACCGATTACGGTTGTGCTCAACTGGGCGGGCCGCTGAAGAAGTGACAAACATCGGCTGTTGACTCACATGGGCTGACCGTCGGCACGAAAGCGAGGGATTTCAGGCCGTGCGGGACGCTGCATGAGCAAACGCTAACGACTTGTCGCGACTCATCGTACCTATTCCTTGTGGCGGTCTCGGTGTTGCACACTTCGTTAACGGCCGTCGGTTGGCGGCAAGATCGGGCGCGCACGTTTGGCGTTACACCGCAAACCTCGCTAGGTCGCCCTGGAGATACGCCGATCAGGATATTGTTGGCCGGACACGCATATGAACCAGAGGGCCCAAAGAATAATCACGGCCGTCTTAGTCTGGTTGGGAACGGTCGCGGCATCGGCCCAGTCGAAGACAATTGATCAGGCAGCTGTTGAGACGTATCGAGCCGCCATCAGATCGGCGGCATCCGGACGATCTCCCGGAGGGATCGAGTCGGCATTCTCGGCGCTGGCGTCGATGCGCGAAGCGTTGCTGGAGGTGCGGAACGGCCTGACCGTGCTGGAGTCGCTACCCGACGAGGACTTCGGGCGTCTGGGGCGTGATCTCCCCGGTGTGGTCATCAATCGTGACGAAACCGTATACGTCACGCCGGATGTGGACTACTTCATGGCACTCGCTACCGCGCGGGGTGATGAAGCGGATCGCGCATATTGTGCGGCGCTCAAGGCCACGTATCCGAAATCTGTGTGGCCGGTCTACGCTAGTAAACAAACTGATTTCAGCAGCTGCACGCGGTTCGGCAGCTTGAGCCTGGTCGACACATATCGTATCTGGTCGGACTTTCAGCGCAAGTTTCCGCGCCGCTACGTTGTGGGCGCCAAGAAAGAAATCGATGCCGCGATGGAAGATCTGACGGAATCGACGTGCGCATGCGGAGGGAAAGCCGCTATTGAACGGGAGTTGCGGCAGTTTCTGCGCGACTTTCCGACGTCATCGATTCGAGTCAAGATTGATCAGCGCCTGGGAGCTCTGCGCGCAGGTCACTCGGATATTCGACTTAACTGCCATAGCGGATAAGTTGCCACCTGATGCCGGGTTAATCAGCCCGCCCTAAAACGCTGTTCTGTTTGCTGTCTCGATCTACTCAAGGTCAGCACTGCAACCGAAACCGTTTCAGATCCTGATCGTGAGCGACCTCGATCGGCTGGCGTGCTTCCTCTCGTTCGAGGGCGCGCCGAATGCCTGGACTTGCATCATAAACGTTTGGACTGGCTGACGGCTTACTGCGGGACGAAGTCCTTCGACACGTGGAGACGTGGGCTGCGCTCATCACGCGTCATACAATGCAGGCGCGACAGTTGCTCCGGAAAATGCTGCGCGGGCGACCAATTCTCTTTCAACCGACAGAGGAAAACGGCGAAGTGGGCTATCGATTCCGTGGCGACGTTTCGATCAGCGAGCTACTGGCCGGTCTGGCGGGACTTCCACTTATGGTTACGTCCCCAACGGGAACCGTGAACAGTTGGAACATGCCGTTTGTGGGCTGCGCGGCGTGACAAATGAGCTGGGTCAAATGCGCCGATGATCGCGCGCCAGAGGGTCATGCGCGCGTTCAGCGGGCATTCTGCGCGAGAAGCGGAAGCGGTAGAGGACCCGCCTACAGCGGACGCGGCGACGCTCGCTGACTTGGGCTCCACCACACGTAACGGTGAGCCTGAGGCGCGTGGAGCGACCGGCTGGAAGCGCGAGCGAGCGATTGTCAAGTTCCTTCGCTATATTGACGTCGCGACATCTGGGTAAAGTGCTTTAAATGCGCGGTCCCGACTGCCGAGTGTTCGCGGACCGCAGCACCATGATCGCGAACGGCAAAGCGCGCCCGCGCATCTGGCAGCTAGTTCGACGCTCCCCGATCAGCGGGGCCGACGTCGTGAAGTAACGAGTTCAAGGCGACGCCGATTCACACGACATTCGCTACATCACGCGCGCGACGCCAGCGCCAGATGGCTCGTGTCCTCATCACGATATCCAAGTGGTACCCGTACACGAACGATCGTCCCGGCTCCGGGCCGCGACTCGACGTGGATCTCGCCGTGGACCAGGTTGAGCCGTTCCTTCATGCTGATCAGCCCCAACCCTCGACGCTGGCCGACCGCCTCGGCGTCGAATCCCACGCCTTGGTCGATCACGTCCAAGTGAATCGCCGTTTGGGTGCCGCGCAGCACCACGGTCACGCGCGGCGCGCCGGCGTGCTTGAGCGCGTTGCTCAGCGCTTCCTGCATGACACGGAACAGACAGAACGCAATGTCCTGCGAGAGTTTTTCCGAAAGGCCCTCCGTGCTGAAGTTGACGTCCACATGATGCCGCGCGGCCAGCTCGCGGCAGAGGCTGGCCGCCGCCGCCGGCAAGCCCAGAAGCTCTAGGTTCGCGGAGTGCAGGCGGTGTGCGATAACGTGGATCTCGCGCGCGAGATCATTCGTATGATCGTGGACCTGCCGGACACGAACGCGCGCGCTCGTTCCGGGGGCCAACGCTTGCTCGACATCGTGTAGCTGCATCACGAGCGCGGCCACCCGCTGAGCGAGATCATCGTGCAACTCGCGGGCGATGCGGGCGCGTTCCTGCTCCTGCGCTTCCATCAACTTCCCGCTGAGCGTCGACAAGGTCTCACTTGTGCGCATGTATCGTCGCTCGCTGTCGCGCAAGACGGCCTCGGCCTCTTTGTGCTGCGAAATGTCCGCGGCGGCTTTCGACATTCGTTCCGAGGCGTCTGTCATGTCCGACATCATCCGCTCGTGAACGGCGAGCATGAATCCGAGTGGAAACAGGGACATTTCCGCTGCGATAGTGATGGAGAACGCGCCACTGACGCCTGACAACACTTGCGAATCGTTGAGGCTGGGACCAAGCACGAAGTATGCTGCGCGCGCCGCGTGCGTCGCGGCGCCGAGCGCGAACACGCCGCCGATCAGCCGGAGGCCGAGCACCTGGCAAGGGGGGATCTCTCGCAACAGCGCGATGGCGGTAAGCAGGAACAGCACCGCGAGGGATGCCGACATCGACGCCGCGCGGCCGTTCGTGCTGGGGAAGACGTAGGTAAACACCGCGACGGCGCCGATCGTCACGAAAACACCCGCGTACACGGACCAACGGCGAGGAGGCAGGTCGCGGAACGCGCGGGCCCCCTCCAGGTAGAGCACCGACGCCAACAAAAACACGCCGTTCCCGCACAGCGCGGTGAGCCAGTCGGGTGCGGTCCCTCGAAGGCCCAAGAGCAGCATAGCCAAGAGGGTCCCAGGCCCGGCCATCGCAAATCGTCCGAAGCCCCGATACCTGCGGCGCGTCCACCAGACCGCAACTGAGAGCACCGAAAACGCCAGCCACACGGCGACGAGCGTGATGGTCGCCGAGCGGGCATCGAGCCGCATCGCGCCTATTATCCACAACAAGTCAACGTCAGCCACCGACGCGCAGTTGTGCCCGATGCGAGTCCGCGGCGTCGGTAAGTTCTTACCGATGCGGTCGTTCGGTCCAGAATCATGCTGCTGTCGTTTGATGTCAGTCGGCTACGAAAGAAGCGTCGGCTCAACGCCCGGATGGGCGGGTTCACCGGCACGCCCGTTCACGATCGCCATTCCCATGCCGCGGACGCGTTTCGCGGCCTCGCGGTGCGGCATAAAACGCCGACACTCCAGAAGCCACTGTCCTCTGACACCCTCGTCTACCAGTTCCCATCTGCGCTCGATTGGATGAGGTGGTGACAGCATGTTGAACGTGTTCACGCCGGGAGGAACGGGTCAGGGTTCGTCCACCCATCGCGCCGATGATCGCGCTCTAGGCTCATCGCATGACGCCGTGCGCCGCCCTGATGCGAACACCGCCGCGCGTCAGCCGTCGGCTCTCAAGAATTTGCACGGACTTGCGGTTGTCCACTGCCATGACTCCACTGTAGTACGCTGCGCCCGTACGAATGCGCGTGTCATCCCGCGACCGAACGTTTGGTGGCTTGATCGTTGTCGCGGGCTTGTTATTTCAAAGCCTGTGGCTTGGGCGTGCGGCAGCCCTTCTCAGTGTTGTCTTGGTGATCGCGTACGCTGTCTGGATCACGGGAGCGTGGAGCCTTACGAGCCTGTCCCTCCCAGCAACGTACAGAGTCGCACTCGTGATCTTCCCCGTCCATGCGGGCGAAGAGTTCTTCACGGGCTTTCAGCGCCGGTTCCCGGCGCTCGTTGGCGGCCGCTGGACCGATGCTCAATTCTTGATGTTCAACGCGGCATGGTTTGTGACGTTCGTTTTCGCCGGTTGGGGCTTACGCCGACGTCGCCCCCTCGCGGTGCTGATCGTGCTGTTCTTCGCGTTGGGTGGGGGCGTCGGCAATGGCATGGGTCATTTGTTGCTCGTAGTGGCGCAGGGCGGCTATTTTCCAGGGGCTTGGACAGCGCCGCTATGTTTGATTGTCGGCACATTGCTGTTGCGTCAACTTTTCAGCGCTAGATCGACGGCGTGAGACCGACTTATCGGTGCGCACGTGGCACTCATGGACTTCTATCGAGCGTTGGCCGAGAAAGCGCGCGCTATTCCGATCGAGGCACCGAAAGGGCCACCGGCGGAGGCGACGTCGTGAAGTAACGAGTTGAAGGCGACGCCCGTTCACGATTGGCCGAGCTGCACGTTTGAGGTATAAATGTCCTCATCCGGGTGGCTCGAAGGGAAACCGGATCATGACCGACGCCGGAGGGAACATGGCGATGCCTGCCTGGAACGTGAGCGGCCAATACTACGAGACCTGTAATTGTGACTTCGTCTGCCCCTGTGTTCCAGGCCAGCTCGCCGTGCGACCGACAAAAGGCGACTGCCAGTTCGCGATGGCGTTTCAGATCGAACGCGGCTCTTACGGCGCCGTCTCGCTCGACGGGCTCGGCTTCATAGTCCTCGGCCTAACGCCGCAAGAGATGGGTAAAGGCGACTGGTCAGTCGGCCTCGTCACGGACGCGCGCGCCTCCGTCGAGCAGCGCGAGGCGATCACGGCGATCGCAAGCGGCGCGGCCGGCGGCCCCATGGCCGCGCTGTCCGGCCTCATTGGGAAGTTCCTTGGCGTCGAATCGGCGCCGATTGCCTTCGATCGGCAAGGCGCGAGGTGGTCCGTCCAGGCTTCAACACTGGTCGACATGGCGGCCGTGGGTGCCAAGGGCTTGAACCCCGACGCCGAGCTACGGCTCGAGAACACCGGCCATCCTGCCGCGGATACGTTCACGCTTGCGCACCCATCCAAGAGTCATGTGCGCGCTCTCGGCCTAGTGTGGGACGACGTGAGTGGGAAGAACAACGGTCAGTACGCGCCCTTTTCTTGGAAGAGTGCGTAGCCTGTCAACCACAACACCTCTGACTGCAGTCCACTCCGGTCGCGACCGCGTCATCATCTCGATCTGCGTCGTCTTCCTCACGGCGCTCGCGTGGACGTATCTCCTCCATCTCGATCGCCAGATGTCGGTGGCCATGGAGGACGACGGGATGATGGCGGCGATGGGCATGAGCATGGACGTGCCGTGGAACGCCGACGACGTCCTGTTCACGTTCGCGATGTGGGCCGCGATGATGGTTGGAATGATGGCAGCATCGGCCGGGCCTGTGCTGCTCCTTTTCGCAGGGACGCACCGTGGCCGTGGCGCGCAACGCTGGCCGCTCGCTGTGCTCGCGTTCAGCGCGGGCTACCTGCTCGTGTGGATCGGTTTCAGCGCGGGTGCCACGCTCGCGCAATGGGCGCTACATCAGGCGGCCATGCTGTCGCAGATGATGACGACGTCGAGTGCGCCGCTCGGCGGCGTCATCCTCATCACGGCGGGTGTCTATCAACTCACGCCGTTGAAAACCGCGTGCCTGACGCACTGCCGCAGCCCGCTCGGATTCCTGATGTCCCGCTGGCGCGATGGGACGGTCGGCGCGCTGCGCATGGGGGTCGAGCACGGTACGTACGGCCTCGGCTGTTGCTGGGCGTTGATGTGCATGCTCTTCGTGGTGGGCGTGATGAATCTCGTCTGGGTGGCCGCGATGGCGATCTTCGTCCTTGTGGAAAAGCTCGCACCGGCGGGCGCGCTCGTTGCGCGGGTAGCCGGTGTCGCGATGATCACGGCCGGCGCTCTCGTCTGGAGCACAAGCCTCTAAGGCTGAACTCGGTTCGCCGCACCTGGTCAGCACAGTTGAATCGGGGCGAGTCACGCGCGCTGGAGAGCACGCTCGAAGAGTATTGGCGCCTGGCCTACACACATCTCGGCGACGAGTTTATCGATGCCGACGGGGAGCTGCGGCCAGTTGACCGAGCGGCCAGTGGGCCATTCGCAGACTGCCCTGGAGTTCTTGCGCTTGAAGCGGCAGGCGCTTAAGGACCTGCTGGAATACTTCAGACACGCGGGCGTGTACGGCCAACCCGAGCTGCCCGCGACCAACCTCGCGGTCAACAACATGACTGTCGTGCCGCTCGAGCGGCTCACCGAAGAAGAACTGGAGTTCTACCGGGTAGTCGCCGAGAAGGACGAGCGATCCCGATCGACGCGCCGAAAGAGCCGCCGGCGAAGGCGACGGGAAGTAACGAAAATGACCTGTTTAATGAACTCGGACCAACTGGTCGATCTGGGGCGAAAGTGGGTGCCAGCCAGAGAGAGCATTGACCGCCTCCCGACTCTACTTACATGCGTTCGTCCAGAACTCATCGGACGTGACGACGGGAACAATCTCGAAGTCAACCAGGTCGTCCCAAGCTCTCGTCCACGAAGTCAGAGCGTCGCGGTCCGGTGCCTCCATCACCTGAAAGCATCGCCCGGCTGAAGGGTCAACCCAGCTGACGTTGTAAGTGACGCCCTCCGGCAGCATCCGTCCCTCACGCTGGAACCGCCGACCGATTGCCGCCGTGTCCTTGAAATGCTCAATCACCATGAACCACATTTGAGAAGTGTAGCGGTCCAACGCTCACCAGATCGCCGTCCGAGGCGCCGAAAGAGCCGCCGGAGAGGATGTCGTGAAGTAATGAGTTGAAGCCGATTGGGCCGGGGCACGCTGCGTTCGGCAGGACGATGTGGAGTTTGCCCCGCTTGAGCCAGACAATTTGGAGGCGATGGAACTCGCCGCCTACCGGCGCGAGCCCTCTCAACCATCTGAACCCTCGGTCGCTCTACTGCGTCTTCGTGATCGTGGGGAACAGAGATGGACACCGGGCCTCCATGTCAGTGACGCTCCGGCAAGCGAAGCGCCTCATCCGCATCGTTATCGGTTTTACCATCCTGGGCCTCGGAATGGCGGCCCTCGTTCTGCCCGGACCCGGCTGGCTCACCATCGGTCTCGGACTCTCGATCCTGGCAACCGAATTTGTGTGGGCGAGGCGCCTGCTCGACCGCTTGAAATCTGCGGCGGGAAAAGTCGGGGAAGCGATTCGCTCGACTCCCACGCGCAGGAGACGAAACAGTAAAGTCGTTACTGACCTCCCATCAAGGAAGGACAGACATCCGCCTCGGCAGGGAATGTGAAAGCATGGGCGTCTTCGTCATGACGGGCGGGACATCGGGGCTCTGAGCCGTCGCCGCAAGACGATTCGTCGGCGACAACGTGGAGCTGTTTCTCGCCGGTCGCCGCGAAATCGACCTTGGTACGCGAATAATTCCGCTGGACCTGACGAGACTCGATGATGTCCGAGCGTTCACGGTGACAATCGAGCACCTGCTCGGGTCGCGGACCATCGATGCGCTTGTCCTGAACGCAGGTGGCCATGCACACGGGCGCACACGTGAAGGCTACGATGCAACATTCGTCCTGAATCACCTCGCGCACTATCTGCTGATCCGGCTGCTATGGACTCGTATGAGCGACGGAGGGACGGTGGTGCTGACCACGAGTGGCACCCATGATCCAGCTGAGCGCACGGTCGTTCCGCCGCCGCGGCACGCAAACGCCGAGTGGCTCGCTAGGCCGGAACTCGACCCGAATCAGGATCGGGCGCCGCGCGCAGCGGCGGGACGAGCCTATTCGTCGTCGAAGCTGTGCGTCGTGCTGACGGCCCGCGCCCTTCGCGCGCTAGCTGCTACGGAACATCGAAGGATCCAGATCATCGCCTACGACCCTGGACCGACACCCGGCACGGGACTTATGCGCGACCAGGGCGCGCTGCTGCGCTTCGTGTGGGAGCGATTGGGGACACCGCTTCGACTCGTCATGCGTAAGGCGAACACGATTGAGGCCGCCGGCGAGACTCTCGCGGCACTCGCGCTTGGCAACATTCGACCACCGAACGGTCACGTTTACGCGGCTCTCCGGCGCGGCTTGCTTACGTGGCCGCAGCTGTCAGAGCTCGCCCGTCGCGACGACCTCATGACTGCGTTGTGGCGTGACAGCGCCCACCTTGTGGCGTTGCCCAGGTGATGACCCGAAGGTCGTCAAAACGTGGGCGCCCCCTTTAGCAGCGTGAGGAGCGCCGCCACGATCAGCACGAGCACGACGACAAACGGAACCACCCATTCGAGGGGACGCGTTTCGACGTCGGGCACGGCTGACGACACGCGACGCTGCGGTGGAAGCAGGGCCCAAGACGCCAGCGTCAGGATCGCGAATCCGAGCGGAAACCCAGACACAAGACCGTCCCCGACCAGAAAGTGCGAGGCGGCGGCTCCCGAGTAGTTAAAGAACGCGCCCGCGTAGGCCCATTCTTTCAGCCGCGGAAAGCGCGGAAGGAGCAATACGACCGCACAAGTCAACTTCCACGCTCCAAGAATCATGAGCAGATAGAGCGGATAACCGAGGTGCGTAAGCACCACGCGCACGTACTCGATTCGTAATAGATCCCACAGCGATCCCGCGACCATTTCCCACGCAACAATCAGCGTGAAGATCCAGTTCGCGACGACGCGGGCTCGGGAAGAGATGGCGACGCGGTAATCGTTGGTTGCGATGTTGGGCACGCGGACCGGAGCGGTTCCCGTCGCGAGGAAGCGCTCTGCACGCTGACGCGACGGCAACCGCCAATCGCCGTGCCGTCGGCGTTGGTCACGTTTCGGCGTCGCGGCGTGTCATACAGAGTAGAACCTCTCCGCGTTGAGCGGACAACCACGTAAGGAAAAGCGATGCATTACGTCTTACTCATTTACCAAGGGAGCATGTGGGCCAATCTGTCGACCTTGTCCGAAGATGAAAAGCGGTCGTTTGCTGGGGAGTACGCGGCAATCAACAATACCCCTGGCATCACTCCGGGCGCGCCGCTTGGGCTGCCCAAAGACGCGACCACGGTCCGAGTGAAGGATGGCACGACGCAGACAAAAGCCGGCCCGTTCGTTAACACCGAGGGTGCCGTCGGAGGCTACTACGTCCTCGAAGCAGACGACCTCGATGCAGCTATCAAAGTCGCTTCGCGGATCCCTGCAGCGCGTCTTGGTGGAGCGATCGAAATACGTCCGGTGAAGACGTACTGGTAACGACGGCTTTCGTCGATCAACACGACCTCTGCTCACGCGGATATTCGGAGAGCAATGTTGCGTGGCTGATCTCAGACGGTGCCGTCGATCCCGATGCAGACACTTTCGCGATAGCCCAAGCCCCGTCTCCTCGGTCGTGACGATCCGTATGAAGGAGGCAAGCACATGAGAAAATCGACTTAGCACACGACTGACGACGAGAGAGACACGGCTCAGTCAGACACTATCCGCGTGCGTGACGATCGCATCGCCCGACGCGCCTATGAGCTATACCTGGCCCGCGGAGGCGAGGGCGGCCAGGACATCGACGACTGGCTCCAGGCGGAACAAGAACTGCGCGTCGATCCAGATCAGAGTGCGTGAAATCGTCCGGGTCGAATGGTGCCGCGAGCCGGCGTCTGAGATGAGCAAATCGGCCGCTCTCCTGGTCGCTTGCGTTGGCTCAAGCGCGACGGCGGCCATCGGGAGCTACGATTGGATCGCGGATTTGCACTCGCGTCCCGAGAACGCGGCCGCGCGCTTTGTCAATTGTGGCGTAGGGGCGACCTCGCGTGCAACACCTACGAAACGGCTCCCGGCCGTGCTTCAAAGTCGTCCGAACAGGGTCATCGTGCTCATTGGCGCGAACGACGTTCTCACCCGTGCGTCCAAGAAGTTGAGGCGTTTCCTTGGAGCGTGGAAGCGCTTCCCCATGAACCGTCACCCGAATGGTTCGAAGAGAACCTGAGGCACATCACGCGCGAGTTCAGGAGCCGAACGGCTGCGAGCGTTGCACTTTGCTCGTTACAGCCCATCGGCAAAGACCTTACGTCGCAGAGTGCATTCCAGAAGCCGAATGTCGCCCTTTCTCGGTCACACGAAGCAATTCTCGCGGGTCATAGATGTGACACGCTGCCGCTTGAGAATGTGACTTCCGCATTTTATTCGCCGCGGCGGTGCTCTGCATCCGGAGATTGCGAATGGACGTGCCCCGCATCCTCAGTACGCTGCTTCAACTCTGTGGCGCAGGAGCTCTGCTGCTTGGCGTCGCTTTTTGGCTGGGCTATGCCCCGGGCCTGACCCAACTGCACATCGGACTCGGCCTTGCGCTGGTTCTTCTCCTGTGGACCTTGGCTTGGATTGCGTTGCAACGAACCGCACGGTACGGGCTCGCCACACTCGCAGCCGTGTGTGGTCTATTCACGTGGGTACTCGGAGTCACGCAGAGTCAGATCTTGCCTGGCTCACTTCACTGGGTTGTCCAGGTGACCCACCTGGCAGTCGCAGGCATTTCCATCGCGCTCGGGAAGCTGTTGGCTGCCGCCGCGGTCCGTGGTGCTGCTGGCTCGGCGAGCTTGTCGCGTTGAGTGCCTTTCGTTCGTCAATATGTAGGGGGCGTCGGGAAGGAAGTGCCGGATGAGCGAGCAGGACTGGCTCGCCGAGCAGTTCGAACGAAATCGGTCGCGACTTCGCGCCGTCGCGTATCGCATGCTCGGATCGCTAAGCGAGGCGGACGATGCCGTGCAAGAGTCCTGGCTTCGGCTCAGCCGCTCTGACGCCCAGGGGATCGAAAACCTCGCCGGATGGTTGACAACTGTCGTCGCACGCGTGAGTCTGAACATGCTGCGATCCCGTAAGTCACGGCGCGAGGAGTCTCTCGGGATGCGCTTGCCGGACCCCATCATTGATCGGGTGGATGCCGGCGTCGATCCAGAGCACGCGGCGCTTCTGTCGGACTCCCTCGGTCTTGCGCTCCTCGTCGTCCTGGAGACCCTCGAGGCAGATGAGCGCCTCGCGTTCGTCCTCCATGACATGTTCGCCGTCCCGTTCGAAGATATCGCTCCAATCGTCGGTCGTTCTCCCGCTGCAGCGCGGCAGTTGGCGAGCCGCGCGCGGCGGCGTGTGCAGGGTTCCACTTCGATACCCGACGTTGATGTCATCAAGCAACGAGAACTCGTCGAAGCGTTCCTTGCTGCGTCACGCACAGGCGACTTTGACGCTTTGCTTGCCGTTCTGGATCCCGACGTTGTGCTCAGGGGCGACCAGGGAACATTGAGAGTCAAACGAGGGGCGCGTGCGGTCGCGGAGGGGGCGCTGATGTTCGCGCGATTCGCTCAGTCCGCTCGCTTGGCACTCGTCAACGGAGCCCCTGGGATCGTCGCGCGGCTTCCCGATGGACGCCCGATGGCGGTGATGGGCTTCACCGTGACACACGGAAGGATCGTGGAAATCAACGTCCTTGCCGATCCAGCGCGTCTTCGTCACGTAGATCTCGGAGCTCTCGAGGAGTGATGACGTCGCCGGCGAGCACTCATGTGAACGCGGACACGATGCATCGACTCACGCAACTCTCGCTGTATGATGCATCGACTCACGCAACTCTCGCTGTATATGGTCGCGGCCGTGTTTCTTGGCTTGGGTGTTCCTAGTGCTCGAAGTGTAGAGAGATGAGCCAACGTTTCTCATCGCTAGGGTGGTTCGACGATGTTCTGCAGGACGCGCGCTACGCCGTGCGCGCGATGCGGAAGAGTCCCGGCTACACCGCGATTGCTGTCCTCACACTCGCCCTGGGTATCGGCGCGAATACCGCGGTGTTCAGTCTCGTCGAAGGCATACTGCTTCGGCCGCTGGCCTATTCCGCGCCCGAGATGCTGGTATTCGTCACCGGAACGTATCCCAACGGCGCCTTCGCCGCGATGCGGCAGCAGCTCCGAACCACGGATGTGGCGGCGTACGCGGACGGCCACTCGTTCAACGTGATGGGTCTCGGCCAGGCAGCTCGCCTGCCGGGAACGCTGATTTCTGCGGAGCTCTTTTCGATCCTTGGCGTACGGCCTGCACTCGGTCGTGTGTTCGATTCGGGCGAGGATGTCGCGGGTCGGGATCGATCGGTGATACTCAGCGACGCGCTCTGGCGGCAGCGCCTTGGCAGCGAGCCGCAGGTCATTGGACGCTCGATCGAGCTCGACGGCGTACGCCGCGAGATCATCGGCGTCATGTCGAAGGACCTTCGTTTCCCGTCGGCGACAACAGCGCTGTGGATTCCGCTGCACCGCGATGCACGCGATCCGCAAAACTCCTGGGCGGGAGACTACATGCCGGTCATCGGCCGGTTGCGACCCGGCGCGACACTCGAGCAGGCGCGCGCTGAGATTCGGCTGTTCCAGTCGCGTGTCGTGGAGCTCTTTCCCTGGCGAATGCCGGCGCGGTGGAACGCGGATGTGACCGTCATTCCGCTCCAGCGTGGACTGGTCTCCGATACGCAGCCGAGATTAATCATCCTGTTTGGAGCAGTCACATTGGTGCTGCTCGTCGCCTGCGCCAATGTCGCCAACCTCGCGCTGGCCCGCGCAGCGGTGCGAGACCGTGAGGTCGCCATTCGCGCGGCGCTCGGCGCCGGCCCGCGGCGAATCGCGATGCAACTCCTCACCGAGAGCCTGCTCCTGGCGGCGCTCGGCGCTCTCGTCGGCGTTGCGCTCGCCGCCCAGGGCGTTGAGCTGTTGAAGTTCCTGCTGCCCGCGGACACGCCTCGTCTCGTCGAGGTGGGGTTGAATTGGCGAGTGCTCGCCTTCACCGGCGGCCTGGCGGTCTTCACTGGCTGTCTGTTTGGTTTTACGCCCGCGCTTCACGCGTCGCGCGCCGGTCTGGCGCGAGTGATTGGATCCGCCAATCGCGGTGATTCGGGATCGGTGTCCGATCGCCTGCGCCGCTCGCTCACTGTGGCGCAAATCGCCCTTGCGGTCCTGCTCGTGATCGCCGCCGGACTTCTCATTCGCAGTCTGTGGACGCTCTCCACAGTCGATCCAGGCTTTCGATCCGAACAGGTCGTCACCGCGCGGATCAACCCCAACGCCTCGCTGTGCGGAGAGCCCGCGCAGTGCCTCGCCTTCTATCGCGAGCTGGAGCAGCAGGCTCGATCCATTCCTGGTGCGACCGGCACCGCGCTGGTGAGCACACCTCCGCTCGGAGGGGCCGTCGCCAAGCGCTCCCTGTTGCTCCAGGATTTCGTCGTGCCACCCGGTGAGCCGGCGCCGCTGTTCTGGATGAATGTGGTCACACCCGATTACTTCGAGGTGATGGGCATCCCTGCTCACGCCGGGCGATTGTTCACGCGGGCGGATCTGTCGGGACATTCGGTGGCGATTGTTCCGGCGGCCACCGCTCGACGATTCTGGCCCGAGGGAAGCGCCGTCGGGAAGCAGATCCGCTTCGTCGGCGAGCTTGAGTGGCGCACGGTGATCGGGGTCGTCGCCGATGTGCGGGCTTACAACCTTACGAGCGACGCCCCTTCATTCATCGCGGGCACGGTCTACGTGCCCTACACTCCGCGGGCGACACAGGAGGACGGTCGGATCCCGGCCGAGATGACGCTTGTCGTGCGCACACCGTCGGATCTCCCGCGCGTCGGAGCCGCGCTGCGCGATCTCGTCTTCGAGTTCAGCCGCGAGGTCGCCGTCAGCGACGTGAAATCAATGCGGCGCTATCTGTCGGATGCCATCGCGGCGCCACTCTCGACGACCGTGCTCTTCATGACGTTTGCCGGCCTCGCACTGACGCTTGGCGGTGTCGGCGTGTACGGCGTGCTGGCATTTCTCGTCTCGAAACGAACGCGCGAGATTGGCGTCCGTGTGGCTCTGGGTGCACGCACGAGCGACATTGTCTGGTTGATCATGAAGGAAGGCGTGAAGTTCTGCGCCGCCGGCATCGCGCTGGGAATCGCCGGGGCGCTGGCGGCTTCCCGCTCGCTGTCGAGCGAGCTTCACGGCGTGAGCGCCGCCGATCCGGCGACCTATGCAGGCGTCTCGTTCGTGGTTGTCATTGTCACCTTCCTCGCATGCTATGTGCCGACGCGGCGCGCGCTTCGCGTCGATCCGCAGGTCACGCTCCGCGATCTGTAGCGAGGGTCGCCTCCTGCTTTGCGACACCGTTCGACGGGAACAGAAGCCTTGAAGCTGGTGATGTTCGTGGCGTTGATATGGATCCTGTGCACCGACAGGCAATTGTTCAGGGAGTGCTCGGGACCCTCCTCTTCGTTGTCCTTATCATCGGGTCTGCCGGCACGTTGCACTACTGGCAAGGCTGGCTGTTCGTGGGGATCTTTACCGCGTCGACCACAGGTTTCACAATGTACTTGGCGATTTACGATAGACCGCTCCTCGAGCGCCGGATGAAGGCTGGGCCGCAACATGAGCGAGAGTTGTCGCAGAAGATCATCATGTCGTTGGTCCTTCTCGTGTTTTTTGCATCGCTCGTCGCGCCGGTGCTCGACTACCGATATGCGTGGTCGCGAGTCGCACCGTCGGTGTCCGAGCTTGGGGATGTGGTGGTCCTGCTGTCTTTCCTGTTCTTCCTCTGGGTGACTTGGGTCAACAGGTTTCGCCGCATCCAACATTCGCGTGGAGAAAGGTCAGAAAGTGATCGACACAGGACCGTACGCGTACGTACGGCATCCAATGTACGCCGGCGCCATTTGGCTCTTCGTCGGAATGCCGCTCGCGCTCGGCTCGTGGTGGTCGATCGGCCCCATCGTGCTTTTCATGCCCGTGCTCTTGTGGCGGCTTCTCGACGAGGAGAAGATTCTGCAGAGAGACCTGCCGGGTACGCGGCCTACATGCACAGAGTACGCTTTCGTCTCGTCCCGCTCGTGTGGTAGCGACGTTCGAGCGCGGCAATGGTGAATGACTTCTGCGTCCCTTCGCGCTGACTGTCGTCAGTAGAAACAGCCATCCCGGTCACAATTCCAATAGGCCCGTACGTCCGAACTTGCAGTTGATCGAAGCGCTGATGGCGACCGGGTGGCGGCGGCTGGGAGATCGCCCAGTCGATGTGCTGGCGCTTTGTGAGCACGACTCCCGCGCTGACAGGGTGAAGGAAGTCATCTGCGAGGATCCTGTCGAGTACCGCAGGGTCGCGCTCAGAGTCCAGCTATTGCTGCTCGATCGATCCCAGACGGTGCGATCTCGCTGCCCGGATATGAACGCGACCGTGCGCTTCTTCTCAGCCCATTGTTTCGAACGTTCCTGGGCAAACGCAGAATGTCTTGAGCCAGTGCGGCCGAGGCAATATTCCGCAGATCTCTTGGTCGGACAATGGCAGAAGAACGGATGATTCAAGAAGATCGAAGATTCGCGTGACCGGGCGCGATGTTGCAAAGCGGTACGGCGGTTTTCGTAACGATCGCGGCCGGCTGATCACGTTGCTGACGCTGGGTTCAATATCAGACCGCGCAGACCATAATCCACGGACAAGGATGCAGAGCCGGTAGCTCACGAAGCGTCGCGAGCCGTGGAACAGTAACGCCAAACGAAAATCCCAAAATGGCCACAGACCTGATTCAACAGCCGTGAAAACGGTGAGCGTTTCATTTCGTCACAGTCCAGCAACAATCGAGAAACGTTCGCCTCTGACACTCATGTATGTGGGCTTGTGACCGCCAGCGCCGGCCCGATTGTCACAACGATCGAGAGGAGAACAAATGCGGACACGACGGTATTGCTCAATGGCGGCGCTCGTCGGCGTTTTGGCGACCGCGATCACGGTTGGGATCGCCCAGGAGCGCGAGTCGCCCCGGCCCGACCTTTCCGGTAGATGGCGGTTGAACCGTGAACTCAGCGAGAATGCCGAGGCCAAGCTCAAAGGCATGCATTCGGAATCGCCTGGTGGCCAGCCCGCAGGGGGTCATGGCAGACTTGCCGGTCTCTTCGGCGGCCCACGGCAGGCGCAGATGGATGAGGCGCGCGGCCTCCTTCTAGACGCTCCACCATTGTTCGTCTTGACGCAGGATCGGGACTGGATCGTGTTGACGGACGGCAGCGGTCGTGTGCGGACGCTCACTGCCAGCGGGCGCAAGGAAAAGATCGATGGCCGCGATGTCCAGACCAAATGGGACAATCGCCGGCTTGTGTCCGAAACATCGCTGGGCGACGCCAAGGTCATCGAAGCGTACGAGCGTCTGGCGAATGCTCTGCAGTTGATCGTGACGACGACGATGAAAATACGTGGACGCGAGCTGAGCGTGCGTCGAGTGTACGACGCCGATTGAGTCCATTGATTGAACCCAATTCGATGACTGATGAAGTGCGGAGGCCCAGTACAGAATTAAACAGACGCCACGGAGCAAGTCCGGACCTGATCTCAAGAGGGATCTCATGAAGTCGTTTCTGCTTTGGCTTGGTTCCCTTTGCGCACCGTTCTTCGTCGTCGCATTTCTGATCGAAGGTTTTACTCGACCGCAATACAACTGGATGCGCTATCCGATCAGTTCCTTGTCGATCGGAAGGCTCGGTTGGACCCAGATCATGAATTTTGTCATTACAGGCACCCTCGTTGCCTTGATTGGAATCGGGCTTCGGCTCACGTTCGCGCCGCATTCCCGGGGCAGCTTGTTTGGCCCTATCCTGCTCGTCGTCGCCGGCATCGGTCTCATAGGTGCCGGCATATTCGTCAGCGATCCCGTCTTCGGCTTTCCCCCCGACAAGCCGCTCGTGCTCGCGCAGTTCACCTCGCACGGGCATTTGCACGACCTCTTTTCGACGTTGTGGTTCCTGGGACTACCGGCGGCGTGTTCTGTTCTAGTTGTTCGCTTCTTTACGATCGGCGAGCCCGGTTGGGCCGTCTACTCGCTTGTTTCAGGGCTCGGCATGATTGCCTTTTTCGTGGTCGCAAGCATGGGATTTTTCCAGCGACCCGCCTTCGTTGACGTTGCCGGCATATACCAACGGCTCTCGGCGACGACCGGCCTTCTATGGGCGTCGCTCATCGCGATACATGCCGCGCGGGCGGGCGCAGGAAACTGATCGGCCACGCGATGGGGCGCATCACAGCAGGCCCGCGTGGTGACCCGCTCCGGGCGCTTCTAATGAACCCAGACGCGGCTTTGGTCCTACGCGAGGATCTTGATCCGGTCAACGCGCCGGTTCCGAAACAGAAAGGCGTGGCGGGAGAATGGTTCGAGTGCGAAGCTTACGGAGTCACGCCAATGCTGAAGCGCGCCAGTTTCCTCGCCGCGCCGGATTTCCTGACGGGTTGAGCAACGATTGTTAGGCCGAAAGGCTCTCCTAACGGTCGCGCTGAGTCACGATCGTGTTTCCGCCGGGATGGCAGGACAATTCTCGGGCACCGTTATTCGACGCGAGAGCCAGCCACGCCCATCGTGATCTGTTGCAGGCCTGCGTCCTCGAGGACACACCGTGTAATCGGCTGATGATAGTTGAGCGGCCCGGCACCTCTCGTATGTCTTCACGTATTTGAATCCTGCGCGTTGTAGCGTTGTGCTCGGGGCCACATTGAACGCATTCGGCTCGCAGGAGAGGCGCGGCAAGTGGAGCAGGTCGAACAGAAGCCTGGCCGTCAATTCAACGCACGTAACGCCGTAGCCATCCAGACGAGCAAACCAAAAGCGCCAGAAAGCATTTCTCCGACCCGCCCACTTTTCGCGTCTTCCACCGAAGTGGGAAAGCACTCGCCGAGCACGCCCTGCCTGTCCGCATCCGAACCTCTGCAGATGTGACAAGTTCTGTGCGGTACTCAAGCCTCGCCTGGATCGCCCCGCGCCCCGCACCGCGACGCCCGCCCGGTGAGGATACGGCATGTAAGCGCTCGTTTCATTTCGTGACACGCCCGCAATAATCGAGAAACAGTCGCGCCTCAAGCTGCGGACCGTCAGGCAGGTCGACCAGCGTCTGCCGAAACGTGAAGAGTTTGAGGAGCGTGCATGAGGAACAAACGCACCGTATGTCTCTGGTCGCTGACAGGACCACACGACGCGGCATTCCGCGCGAAGGTCCTAATCGCACTCGGCATCGCAGCCGTGATGTCCGTGCGCTCGGTGCGTGCGCAGGAATCCGGAAACGAGCCGGCTCACGATGCCGCGGCCCATACAAAGAGCCCATGGTGGCCGCCAATGGATCTCGCTGTTGGAGTAGGGTTCAAGTCGCAGTTCCCCCTGGAGCAGACGGCGTCGAACAGCACGATCGTTGAAGTCATCGGCCGGCCTTCACCTCGCGCTAAGGTCGGAATCATTCCACAGGGTCGGATGGGCATGCCGGCGAGGACGACTGCAGTGGTGAGCGGAAACGGGGCTGGCGCACAGGGCTTCGGTGAGCTGCGTCTCCGTCCACTCATGGCTGGTCTTGGCTGGGTTCAACCGATCGCGCCACGGCTGTCACTCGTGGCATCCGGCGTGGCAGGGTATTCATTCAACAGCGTCGACCAGGCCAAGACACCCGGCCGGGGTTCGCGCCTAGTTCTCTCCGAACCCGTCGATCGAATCGACAACAGCTTCGCCTGGGAACTCGCGGGACGGCTCTGGTACGACCTGCATCCGAGGGTTTACCTCATGGCTGGCGCCTCCTTCCTGCGGACTCGGCCGACATTGTCACTCGCCAGCGGAGCGCAGCAGTCCTGGAAGGCGGACCAGTTCCGAATCGAGGCTGGAGTGGCCCTTCTCGTACTCAAGCGGCACTGAATGCGATTCCAGGCTGTTTCAATTCGTCACACTGCAGAAATAACTCAGAAACGTGAGCTCTCGAGACTGGCGTCAGGGAAGTCGGCGTGAGAAGGATTGCCATTGCGGTCGTCGGGTTGGGCGCCGTGGCCGCGGCCGCC
>Ga0306926_10001874_pt1 | contig 21104 bp, 16 predicted proteins | sample flu12Cox44000178_FD_203759 | JGI IMG/M metagenome (GOLD analysis project Ga0306926, IMG submission 203759) | Lab enrichment of tropical soil microbial communities from Luquillo Experimental Forest, Puerto Rico - flux8day.12C.oxic.44.000.178 (v2)... | ecosystem: Environmental > Terrestrial >...
AACGCCCCCGCGCTTTTTTTGGTCGTTATTGGGAGCTTGATACGCAAAAGCCCTTAAGAAAGCCGGCCGCTATTCCGCTCGGATTTGAACGTGCGGGTTAGCCCTAATTAACCCTCAATCGCCTCGAAGCCGTTTGTTCGCGTTTGTGCGGAGCGAAGTCGGGTCCGGAGCAGCTGGGTTCACCTTGCGTTAACCGGGTCGAGATTCCCCACAAACTTCTCTCGTCGCGCGATTTCTGCGTCGAGCCGCGTGGCAAGCTCCGCACTCACTTCCACGATCGGCGAGCGGACCTCGGCGGAATCGATCAATCCTGTGCGCGCCAGCCAGTACTTGGCAGGCGCCGGGCTCGGCTCGGCAAACAGCAGACTGGTCAGCTCGGAAACGCGCCGCCAGCATGCAAGTGCCGCAGCGCGGTTGCCGGCCTTCAGATGGCGAGCGATGTCGGCAAAGCCTTCGGTCTCGACGTGGGCCGACAACAGGATGGCGCCATCGGCGCCGTCCTCAAGCGCGTCGTAATATTGCGCGTCCTCGCCTGTCAGCACGCCGAAGCCGGCCGGCCGCCGGCGCAACAGGTCCAGCGACTGCGCGCGGTCGGCACAGCAATCCTTCATGCCGACGATATTGGGGTGTTCGGCGAGGGCGAGCAGCGTCTCGTTGGCGATATTGACGGATGTTCGGTAGGGGATGTTGTAGATCAGGATCGGGACCGCGGCATGGTCGGCGAGGTCAGTGAAATGACGAAGCAGGCCGCGTTGCGAAGGCCGCAGATAGTACGGGCTGGAGAGGAGATAGCCGTCGATCGGCAGTGCCGCGGTCGCGTCCAGAACCTCCTTCAGCGCGGCTGTGCCGGCGCCCGCCAGTCCGAGGCAGATCGGCATCGAATGGTGGCAGGCCGCCAGCGTGGCGCGAACCACTGCGACCAGCCGCCCGACCTCCGTCATCGCAAGCGTCAAGCCTTCGCCGGAGGTTGCAGCCAGGATGAATCCGTCGATGGGGAGGCTTGCGTAGTGCCGCACCAGCCGTTGCAATGAGCACTCGTCAAGCTCGCCATTGCGAAACGGCGTTACAAGCGGCAGCCACAGTCCGCGCAAGTGGTTTCGAAGGTCGTTCATTGGTCCATCTCCTTTCGAGGCGAGGCCGGAGACGGAGCAGAAAAAAACCCCGTCACAACGGCGGGGTTTCGGGTTCGGATAACGAGGCGAGATGATGCTATCGCGCGCGCCGACCTGAAGTCCCCGGAGGGGGATCTTTTTTCAGCGAGACAGCGGCGCACAAAAGCGTGATCATTGGAAAATAATGACCGCGGTCGTGTGACCTGTCAACGACGCCGTCGTCCTTCAAACGCCGGGTCGACGAAAAAACGCCGGGCCCAAGAGAGCCCGGCGCAAAGTAATGGCCATGTGAGGCCGACACAATCACCTTCCAAGAGGGATTACTGAACTCTCGCGCCACTGGAGGAGGGGAAAATGTGCGCGCGAATGCTCAGCGTGCTTGTATTATGGTCTTGCATCGCGCCACGCAGCAACCGTCCGCGTCGCATGTCAGTCATGCGCAAAAACCAGTGGAGCTTGTTGTTGAGCCGGCCATCGGCCCGTCACAAAAAGGCAAACATAGGCCGGCTATACGCGCGCAGCGCAACGCTGCGGGAGGCGGCCGGAAATGAAGCTTCGAGCGCTGCTTGCGGCCTTTCTCGCAATCTGGATATCAATTCAGGCAGCCCTGTCGATGCAGCAGGCTTCGGCCTTTCCGGTCGACGCAGGTCAATCGCTCCCACCAGGCAGCGAGCTGAACGAAGACGCGCTCGATAGTCCGCGAGAATTGTTTCACTCCGAGCAGATCGGAGGCCGCAAGCCATATCTGGTGAATCTCGGCAACCTGGCCTTCAACGCGCCGAGCATTCTGGGGAAGGAAGCCCGCCAGGCCAACATCAGTTGCGGAAGCTGCCACATCCAGGGCAGCTCAAATCCGAACTTCTTCATTCCGCAAATGTCATCCGCGCCGGGGACTTTCGACACCAGTGGTCCGCTGTTCAATCCCAATGCCGACGATCACGCTTTCAACCCCGTCCGGATTCCCAGCTTGCGAGGTGCACGCTACCTTGCACCATATGGACAGGATGGCCGTGCCGCATCGCTTCGAGACTTTGTTCGCAACGTGATTGTGGTCGAATTTTCCGGCCCCGAGCCGTCCCCTGCCATTCTCGACGCCGTGGTGGCTTACATTCAGGATATCGATTTTCTGCCCAATCCCAGCCTCGCCCCCGGCGGAAAACTGACGGCCGGGACGAGCGAGGCCGAGCGGCGCGGCGAGGCGCTCTTCAACAAGCCATTCCCGCACGACCCCAACCTGAGCTGTGCAACCTGTCACGTACCTTCAGGACTGTTCATCGATCACATGCAGCATGACGTGGGGTCGGGAGGGTTTTTTCGAACCCCAACCCTGATCAACGCGGATTTCAACGCGCCGTATTTTCATGACGGACGCTTCAATACCTTCGACCAGGTCGTCAATTATTTTGACCGTCAGTTCGATCTTCGGCTTTTGCCGCAGCAGAAGGCGGATCTCGTCGCCTATTTGACCGCGATTGGTGACGGCGTTCGCGCCTATGAACGGGACGGAGCCGCGATGCGGCTTCGCGATGCCACAGATTTCGCAAGTGTTCTGGCGACAGCAATTCCCGTGCACGACAACGAAATCATCGCTCTCGCTGTCGAAACTGTCGGCGGTGGGTTGCAGGACCTGGCGGAGCGCATTCTCGATCCTTCCGATCCCATTGTTTCGGGCGGGGAAGCGGAACGCGAACTTGCCCGAAGGGCGTTGAAGGAAGTCGTTCTGATATTGGATCGCATCGGCCGCGATGCGACCGCTGGAAAGTACGACGAGGCGGCCGCAGGCTATAAAACCTACAATCGTTTGATGATTTCTGCCGTCCCCATCATCGTCAACAAGGCGCAGCCCTGGTCGTTGTTCAACCCGGCGGTTCACGACGCGCATTATGCCGCGCTGCGGCAGCAGATCGAGGCCGGAAAGCGACCGGGTGCGGCCAATCACGAGCAATAAGAGTCCGCTTCAACCTCCGGTTCGGTCCGCATTCTGATTGCGTGGAAAGCGAGAGCATGCCGGAAACCCAGACGGCCACTCGACTTGCGCGGTGGATTCTTCGCCGGTCCCGCGCGCGATGTTTTCTGGGTTTCATAATTCCTAGGTAGTGGTGTCATGCCTCGCAACTAAAGGTCGAATACAGCTCTTCCTTTCAACAAGAAAGCCACGCATGTCTCTCCCAACCTCGGTTCATCGAAAAACCCGGCTCAAGCTGATCGCCGGCGTTTCTTTAACGGTCCTAATCGGTCTTGGCGCCGGGCTGCTTCCAACTGGCGCGTATCGGGCTTTGGCCGCAGATATACGCCATGAGACGCTTGAGGAAAGGCTCGCGACTGAAACGCCGATCAAGCACGTCATCGTTGTCGTCGCCGAAAACCGCAGCTTCGACAATATCTATGCCACCTATCAGCCGAAGGGTGGGCAGAGAATTATGAATCTGTTGTCGGAGGGGATCGTCAACGCCGACGGGACGCCGGGCAACAATTTCGCCAAGGGCCAGCAATTTCAGGCCATAACTGGCAGCAACAACGGCACGTTCTTTTTGAGCCCGCTGGCCAAGACACCTTACACCTTCCTGCCGGTGCCGACGCTGAGCTCAGCGCAGCCCTTTGGCATCGGCCTCGAGTTCGGCATCGTGGATGCGACCGGCAAGCCGACCGCGAATTTCCCGAATGGCGATCCGGAATTGCCGCCGCAGGATCAAGTTACGCTTGCGACCGGCGGCTTCGCCCAGGCGCCGTCACCGATCACCATAGCCAAGGCGAAGTGTCCGGCAACGACCACGTCGGTCTGTACGGATACCCGTATTCCCGGCGTGAACCAGTTGCCCGCTGGTCCCTTCCAGCAGACCAGCGCCGAGTTGCCTTACGACGCCTATGCCGGTGACACGATTCACCAGTTGTTCCAGATGTGGCAAATGAACGATTGCAGCAGGCAGAATGCGACGTTCGAAAACCCGACCGGATGTCTGCATGATCTCTATCCGTTCGTTGCCGTGACCAACGGCACGGCGCCGGGCGCAACCCCGGGCGACGGCGGCCAGGACATGGCATTCTTCAACATGAAGGCTGGCGACGCGCCCATCTTCAAGGCGCTGGCGGATCAATACGCGATTTCCGACAATTTCCATCAGGCGATTATGGGTGGATCGGTCACCGGCCATTTCGGAATCGTTTATGGCGATAATCCCTTCTTTGCCGCCCCCGATGGCACCCCCGGCACGCCGTTCGGAAGCATCACCAATCCCGATCCGAAACCCGGCACGGTCAACACCTATCAGAGCAACGGCACCTGGGTGAAGTGTGGCGACCCGACTCAGCCTGGCGTTATTGCGATCCAATCGTACCTCGCCTCGCTCCCTTACTCTGTGAGTCCAAACTGCGCGCCGGGCGCCTATTATCCGATTCGCGACGCTGGTCCGGCATTTTCGCCGACAGGCACGCTCAATAACGCGGCCGATCCGACACTGATGCCGCCGGTCACGGTCCGGCACATCGGCGACGAGCTGAATGCCCACAACATCTCGTGGGCCTATTATAGCGGCGGTTATGATGCCGCGGTCGCTGTCACCAATGGCGCCAAGGACCTCTTCGACCAGGTGTTTCGAGCCGGGTATTGCGACATTTGTAATGCTTTCCAATATTCGAAGTCGGTCATGACTGACCCGAATCAGAGAGCTGCGCATCTCAAGGACGTCGTCGACAATCTGTACGGCGACATCTCAAGCGGCAATTTGCCGGCGGTTTCCTTCGTGAAAATGGACGGCGGCCTGCAAGGTCATCCCGGCAGCGGCAAGGTTAGCCTGTTGGAGGAGTTCCTCCAGGACCTTGTCAACCGTGTCCAGGCCAACCCCGCGCTCTTCGCCGAGACCGCAATCATCGTCACCTTCGACGAAAGTGGCGGCCTCTATGACAGCGGCTTCATTCAGCCGCTCGACTTCTTCGGTGACGGCCCGCGCATCCCGCTCCTTGTCATCTCGCCGTTCTCCACCGGCGGACGCGTGTCGCACACCTACACCGACCAGGTTTCGGTTCTGAAATTCATCGAACGGAACTGGCATCTCGGCAAGATTTCCAATCGTAGCCGCGACAATCTGCCTAACCCAAAAATGCACGACAAGAACCCGTGGGTACCGGTCAACATGCCGGCGATCGGGGATCTCTTCGACATGTTCGATTTCGATCACGGTCATGGCGATCATGACGATCAAGGCGAGAATGGCGGCTAGGCCATCCATCAAAAGATGGTGCAACTGACACTATGCCGGTTTGGCAACGCCAAACCGGCACTTTGTTTGTCGTGCGTCCGGCTTGCGCACGCGAAACTTGCGAACCACCACGCTAGGATGGCCAGCGCTGCGCCTTGCTGACGACGAAATCGCGGAACACCTGCACCCGCGCGACCGTCTTCAACTCTTCGGGATAGACGAGATAGGTGTCGAGCTGGATGGAGTCGGACTCGCCGAACAGTTGCACGAGCCGGTGGTTTTCCTCGACCAGGTAATCCGGCAGCGCGGCGATGCCGAGCCCTTGCTGGCAGGCACGCACCAGCCCGAGAATGTCGTTGACCTTGAAATAGGCCTCGCGCGGACCCGAGCCGTTGCGGCCGGCTTCGATCAGCCAGTTACGGTTCTGCAGATGCGGTGCGACCTGGCCGTCACTCAAGGTGATGATGCGATGCGCATCCAGTTCCTCGAGCGTACGTGGAGTGCCGAATCTCTTGATGTATTCCGGCGAGCAATAGGCATGGAATCCCATTGCGAACAGCTTGCGCTGGATCAGGTCCGGCTGCGTCGGCTTGCGGGTGCGGATCGCAACGTCCGCCTCGCGCATCGACAGATCGAGCTCCTCGTCGGTGACCATCAGCGAAATCCGGATTTCCGGATAGAGCGCCGTGAATTCGCCCAGCCGCGGGATCAGCCAATTGATGCCGACGCCCTTGGTGGTGTTGATCTTGAGGTCGCCGCTCGGCCGCTCGCGGCTGTCGGTGAGTTTCGCCCGCGCCGCCTGCAACTGCATGAACACGTCGTGGGCCGTGCGAAACAACAGATCGCCCTGCTCGGTGAGGATGAGGCCGCGCGCGTGACGGTGAAACAGCGATACCGCGAGTTCCTGCTCCAGCGCGCTGACCTGGCGTGACACGGCCGATTGCGACAGGCCGAGCTGCTCGCCGGCATGCGTGAAGCTGCCTGCTTCCGCCGCAGCGTGGAACACCTTCAGCTTGTCCCAATCCATATCGGTAAACCCGTCGCGACCTCTAGGCATCGTTTGATTTCATTCCGCCGCCGCGCGCTCGCTCGCGCGCAACGCGAGAAAACGTTCGGCCTCCAATGCAGCCATGCAACCGAGACCCGCAGCGGTGACCGCCTGCCGGTAGATATCGTCGGCGACATCGCCCGCGGCGAACAGGCCGGGCACCGAGGTTGCTGTGGAGTTCGGCGCCACCTCGACATATCCCGACGATTTGAGCTTGACCTGACCTCTCACCAATTCGGTCGCCGGCGCGTGTCCGATCGCGATGAAGACGCCGTCGGCCGGCAATCGCGTCGGTGCGCCGGTCCTGACGTTCTTCAACCTGACACGGGTGACCTTGGCCGGGTTCGCCTCACCCTGGATCTCATCGATGACGCTGTCCCACACCACCTTGATTTTGGGATTCTTGAACAGCCGCTCCTGCAGGATACGTTCGGCGCGGAAGTGATCACGCCGGTGCACGATCGTGACGCGGGAGGCAAAATTGGTCAAAAACAGCGCTTCCTCGACGGCGGTGTTGCCGCCACCGACCACCACAACCTCCTTGCCGCGATAGAAAAAACCATCACAGGTGGCGCAGGCCGACACGCCAAAGCCCTTGAATTTTTCCTCCGACGGCAGGCCGAGCCAGCGCGCCTGGGCGCCGGTGGCGAGCACCACGGTTTCGGCGAGATAGATATCGCCGCTGTCGCAGGTCAGACGAAACGGTCGCTGCCCCAGTTCGAGTTTTGTGACCAGATCGGTGACGATCCGGGTGCCGACGTGAGCTGCCTGCTTCTCCATCTGCTCCATCAGCCAGGGGCCCTGGATGACGTCGGCAAAGCCGGGATAATTCTCGACGTCGGTGGTGATGGTGAGCTGGCCGCCTGGCTGCATGCCCTGGATCAGGATCGGCTCCAGCATTGCCCGCGCGGCATAGATCGCCGCCGTGTAGCCGGCCGGACCGGAGCCGATGATGATGACCTTGGCCTGGATTGGGGCGGGCATGGGAGGGCGTCTCGCGTGGAAATGATCGGCGCTGGGCGGGGCATCAGGAAAGGCATCCCGGCGGGCGCCGAAATTTCAATTCCAACCCATGTATGTGGCGAGCCATGCAAGAATTGCAATCCATCTCGGCGAATTTTCCCCGCCGCTCCGCGATTTGACGCGGCGCACGCGCAATAAAATTGCGCAAATCCGCCAAGCTAGGTTAAGAGTGCTACTGCGAGTCCCAGAAACCGGAATTCACGTGTCCAAGAACCTTGACGAAATCGACCTCAAAATCCTGAGCGAAATCCAGGCTGACGGTCGAATCACCAATGTCGAACTGGCCAGGCGTGTTGGAATTTCGCCGCCGCCCTGCCTGCGCCGGGTCCGGACTCTGGAAGAGGAAGGCTACATCCAGGGGTATCGCGGGCTGCTCGACCCGCGCCGGCTCGGTTTCGACGTCACGGTGTTTGCCTCCGTACATCTATCGAGCCAGGCGGATGCAGACTTGCGGGCGTTTGAGGAGTTTGTGCGCGCCGAGCCGCTGGTGCGGGAATGCTGGATGCTGTCGGGCGAAGTGGATTTCATTCTGAAGTGCGTCGCGCCCGACATGGCGACGTTTCAGAATTTCGTGACCCATCTGACGGCCGCACCCCATGTCCGCAACGTCAGGACCTCGCTGGTGCTGCACAATTCGAAATATGAAGCGGTCGTGCCGCTCGAGGTCAAGACGAAGGTGTGAGGACGCTCACTTGGCGACCTGTTGGAGGTTTTCGCTGCCGAATTGATCGTCCTTGTTCCGCTTTTCGAGCGCGGCGTCGACGCTCACCGCTCCGCCGCCTGCTACCCACAGATAGAAACAGGCAAAGCAGAACAGGATCGCGGCGGTGCCGCCGTTGTTGAGCGGAAGGAACACCGGCTCGGGTGACTTGAACATGTGGCCGAGGAAATAGGCGAAGGCCATTTCGCCGGCCAGGATGAACGCCACGGTGCGCGTGAACAGGCCGAGCACCAGCAGCGCGCCCAGGATGAGTTCAAGCGTGCCAGCCGCAATGATCAAGGGAGGCGGATTGGCGAAATATGGCAGCGCCGGAAATTTGAAAATCTTTGCCACGCCGAACTGCAACAGCAGCAGGCCGGTCATGAATCGGAACAGGCTCAGCATGTAAGGCTGATAGGCATTGAAGCGACTGAAGTTCACGCTAGATCTCCGCTGGCCCCCGGCGCACTTGACGTAACGATTGAGGCGGCAATTGACAGTGCGAATCCGCGATATGTGCTAGAACCGCCTCGCATGGCGGAATAGGAAAGCAGATCCGGTGTTTTCTGATGGCGCTGAAGGCCACAGACTTCGCGCGTCAAGCGTGGAGGTGACCTTGGCTGCACACGGCGAAACCAAACTTGTCTTTCCGGCACTGGCGGGCCTCTACGAAAGCCTGTCTCCCTATTCCTACGCCTTGATGCGCTTTGCCACTGGCGCGATCCTGGTGCCGCACGGCGTGCAGAAGATCTTCAACACGCCGATCGCGAAGTTTGCTCCCAATATCGCTGCGAAGGGGCTGCCATTCCCGGAAACGCTCGCCTATTTGACCTACTTTGCGGAATCGGTCACCGCTGTTTGCCTTGCCATCGGTCTTTTCACCCGCATCGCCGCCGCCATGATCGGCATCGAGATGCTGGTCATCGTCATCCTGTTCCAATGGCAGTTCGGCTATTTCTGGACCAATCGTGGCTACGAATTCGCGCTATTGTGGCTGCTGCTCTGCCTCGGCATCTTTTTCAAGGGCGGCGGTCGCTATTCGGTCGATCGGCTGATCGGCCGCGAATTCTAGCGATGAGTGGCGATGGTCACCCAGGAGGAACCATGAGCACCGATCGTCTCCAGCCCTATTTGCTCAGCCTGTTCAGGTTCGTCACCGGTCTCATGCTCTTCCACTTCGGTGTTGCGAAACTGTTCAAGTTCCCGCCAGTCGAAATCTTCGAGGAAGTAACGCCGCTATCGCTATGGGGTGCTGCCGGCATGATCGAGTTCGTCCTCGGCGGCATGCTGATGCTTGGCCTGTTCACACAGCCGGTCGCCTTCATCATCTCGGGCGAGATGGCGTTCGCCTACTTTATCGAGCACCTTCCGCACAGCTTCTATCCTGCAATCAATGACGGCGGGCTCGCCATCATGCTGTGCTTCGGCTGCCTTTACCTCGCCGCCGCCGGGGGTGGACCGATCAGCCTTGACGCCATGTTCGGCATCAAGATGCCGCGGCCGGGATTGTCGCGAGGCTAAGGGCGTGCGCGCATAAAATCCGCCCGTGCGTGCAGATGCTTGCCTGGGCGATGTCCGCTTTACCCTCGGAAGCAGACACTGCGGAAGCGCGCCGCCTGGCAATCGTCACGCTGCTGTCGCAATCCCTCAACGCCGCCGGGCGCCTGGCGGGGAACCCGATTTGCCGAGCGTCTGACGACTGCTGACACCATGGTGGCGGCAGGGGGTGGCTAGTGTGCGAGCCTAGTGGAGCGGATTTGACGTTCCCTACTAGCATTAGTTTTGGGAGCTAAAAATGTCCATGCACTCGCACCAAATGATGACGAGTCATCACATTCCGGGTATTTGGACCCAAATAGGCGAGACCCTGCACATCTGGCGGCAGCGCTACCAGGAGCGTCAAGAGCTCGCCCGATGGACCGAACGGGATCTGCACGACGTTGGCCTCTCGTGGAGCGACATCGCCAACGAAGTCGATAAACCTTTCTGGCGGGCTTGATCAGGCAGCCGAGCGCCGGCGCTGCCTCCATCGAGGGGCGCCGGCCAGTTTGCCGCGAGCGCACGCGGGCCTCATTCGGGCAGCCCGGCTTTGCGAAGACCCTCAATCAGCAGCTTCGCGTTTGATTGCCCGCCGCGAGCGATCCACGATGAGATTGTAAAGGCGGGATCGAACTCAAGCACGCGCGCCGCCGCCTCACGCGCCTCAGCGTCACGTCCGAGATGAGCGAAAGCGGATGCCAGACAGCGGTAAGCTGGCGGATAGGGAGGGTTTTGACGCAGGGCTTTCTTCCCTGCGGCGATGGCCTCGTCAAAGCGACCAAGCTCAATGAAGGCCTGCGCCATCCCAGCAAGCGTCAGATATAGCCGCGGGTCTACCGGGCTCATGCGAATGGCGTGTTCAAAGCTCGCTATCGCTTCCTCTGGCAGTCCCGCAATAAGGTAGACCCGGCCTCTGCTGTTCCATGCGTTGCGGGAATTAGGGTTGAGGGCGACCGCCCGGTCGGCCATTTCCATTTCAGTTTCAGAATCGCCGACCATGAACGCCGAGATTGAGGCAGCCTTGCCCAATATTTCTGGATCACCATCGTCGAGGCTCAATGCCAAGTGAGAAAGCCGAACTGCTTCGTTGCGCTCGAATTGAGGATCGGTCGCATAGCCCCAAAGGACGTTGTCCATGTGAGAGTTAGCTGCCAGAGCAGCGACCAAGCCGAACCGAGGGTCCAGCTCCAAGGCACGATGGGCCAACCGCGTCGCTTCGGCCACCCCTTCGCGGGTCCCGAGGTAATGCTGTTGCAGGGCTCGGAGATAGAAATCATACGCGGTGAGGTTCTCCGGTCGCCGCCGCGTTGCCATTGCAATTTCTGTCTGAAGTAATTTTGGCTGAATGGCTGAGACAACGGCGACCGTTACTTCGTCCTGCAGAGCGAAAACGTCCGTCATGTCACGCTCGAACCTGTCTGCCCAAATGTGCGTACCCGTCACCGCATCAATCAATTGGCCGGTGATGCGGACCTTCCCCGCCGCCTTGCGCACAGAGCCCTCAAGGACATAGCGCACGCCGAGCCGGCGTCCAACCTCCTTCACATCGACGCCCTTGCCCGTGAAGGTAAAGCTCGAATTGCGCGCGATCAGGAACAACCATTTGAACCGCGACAGCGCGGTGATGATTTCCTCAACCATCCCGTCCGCAAAATACTCTTGCTCAGGGTCGCCGCTCAGATTCTGGAACGGCAGCACCGCAATGGAGGGCTTGTCCGGGAGCGGGAGAGGCTTTTCGGCCTCGGCAGGGGCCTTGGTGGTTGCCTCGGTCGAAAACGATCCCGAACGCACCGCGTAGAGCCGCACCGGCTGGTCGATGTTCTTCAGCGATCTCTCGCCAAGATCATCGAACGCCAACGATATCTTGCCGCGCACCTGCCGATAGGCATCATCCGACAGGTACACCCCGCCCGGCTCGCATTCGTTTTCGATGCGAGCGGCGATGTTGACACCGTCACCGAGAATGTCGTCACCCTCGATCAGGATGTCCCCGAGATTGACTCCGATCCTCAATAACATCCGGCGTTCAGCAGGCACCCCTTCGTTGCGCTCAGCCATCACCGCCTGCACCGCCACGGCGCATTCGACCGCATCGACCACCGAGGGAAACTCGAGCAGTACGCCGTCCCCTGTCGTCTTGACGATGCGACCGCCATGCTTTGCCACTAGCGCATCGATCACGGCGCGGTGTTCGCGGAGCGTGCGGGCTGTGCCGACCTCGTCGAGTCCCATCAGCCTCGAATACCCCGCGACGTCAGCCGCAAGCACCGCCGCCAAACGCCGCTCGACGCGCCCGCTCGCCACGAATCCCCCTGGCTAAGAATGCCTGGAACCGGCTTATCAAAGCATAGGGTGGAGATTCCTGCCAGCTTGGCTAGGTCCCAAATGAGTCAAAAGCGCCGGTTTGAGCCTCAGCCGGTGACTCTGCCCCCAACTGGCCGCAGCACTCTACCTGTTTTGGCTTGCATGGGAGGCTAGCGCCACTCGACCTTGGTGACCTCGTAGGCTTTGGCGCCGCCGGGCGTCACGACCTCGACGGAGGCTCCCTTTTTCTTGCCGATCAACGCGCGCGCCAGCGGCGAGGTGATGGAGATCTTGCCCTTCCTGGCATCCGCTTCCACTTCACCGACGATCTGCCACACCTGCTTCTTTTCGGTGTCTTCGTCCAGCAGCGTTACGGTCGCGCCGAACTTGATGGTATCGCCCGACAGCTTCGAAATGTCGATCACGTCGGCGCGCGCCAGCTTGTCCTCAAGCTCGGCGATGCGGCCTTCGTTGTGGGACTGCTCTTCCTTGGCGGCATGGTACTCCGCGTTTTCCGACAGGTCGCCATGCGAGCGCGCTTCCGCGATGTGCTGGATGATGCGCGGACGATCCACCGACTGGCGTTGCTTCAACTCGTCCGTCAGCGCGGCATGGCCTGCCGATGTCATCGGAACCTTTTCCACCATCTCTTTTTTCCTTCGATCGTGCGGGCCGGGGAGGCGGCCCACACGCAATGCTTTCAAAATCGGGCCTTCGTAGCTCGAATCAGGCCCATCAATCAGGCCCCACGAACAGGGCCGCGACAACATTCATACGGGGCGGTGAGAGCCATACCGGCTTTTAAGACCAATCGTTCGACGGGAGTGTGCCCGGTCAGCGATCAGTTTTCGGAAAAGTAACTCTGGAGGGTGCGGACCTCAAGGTCCCCGCCCAAATAGGCCCGGATCCCCTGGGCCGCCGCCACTGCGCCCGAAAGAGTGGTGTAATACGGTACTTTATGCAAGAGGGCGGCGCGCCGAAGTGAGCGGCTGTCGGCCAGTGCCTGCGGCCCCTCGGTGGTATTGAAAACCAGCTGGACGTCGCCATTGGTGATGGCATCGACAATGTGCGGCCGCCCCTCCAGCACCTTGTTGACTTTTTCCGCCGGCACGCCGTGATCGGTGAGAAAGCGCTGGGTGCCGGAGGTCGCCATTACCTTGAAGCCGAGCGAGAACAACAGCCGCACCGCGTCCGCCACGCGGGCCTTGTCGTCCTCGCGGACCGAGACGAACACCGTACCCGTGCGTGGCACGCGCGTGCCGCCGCCGAGTTGACTCTTGGCAAAGGCGATCTCGAAGGAGCGATCGATGCCCATCACCTCTCCGGTCGAGCGCATCTCCGGTCCGAGCACGGTGTCCACGCCCGGAAAGCGAGCGAACGGAAACACCGATTCTTTGACGCCGACATGCCTGAGCGCGGGCTTCGTCAGCTTGAAGTCGGCAAGCTTCTCGCCGGCCATGATGCGCGCAGCGATCTTTGCCACCGGCGTTCCGATCACCTTCGCCACGAAGGGCACCGTGCGCGAGGCGCGCGGATTGACCTCGAGCACATGGATATCGCCGTTCTTGATGGCGTATTGCACATTCATCAAGCCCACCACGTCGAGACCGAGCGCAAGTTCGCGCGTCTGTCGTTCCAGCTCCGCGATGGTCTTCGCGTCGAGCGAATGCGGCGGCAGCGAGCAGGCGGAATCGCCGGAGTGAATGCCGGCTTCCTCGATATGCTCCATGATGCCGACGATGAAGGTGTCCTTGCCGTCGGAGAGGCAGTCGACGTCGATCTCGGTGGCGTCAGACAGATAGCGGTCGAACAGCAGCGGGTTCTTGCCGAGCACGGTGTTGATCTGCCCGGTCTTGTCGTTGGGGTAGCGCGCCTTCACCTCGGCCGGGACCAGCTCGGGCAGAGTATCGAGCAGGTAATCGGAGAGCTGGTTGTCCTCGCGGATGATCTGCATGGCTCTGCCGCCCAGCACATAGGACGGCCGCACCACGAGCGGCAGGCCGAGATCGGCGGCGACCAGGCGCGCCTGCTCGACCGAATAGGCGATGCCGTTGCTTGGCTGTTTTAAATGCAGCTTGTCGAGAACGCGCTTGAAGCGGTCGCGGTCCTCGGCGAGGTCGATGGCTTCGGGCGAGGTGCCGAGGATGGGCACGTTGGCCGCCTCCAGCGGACGCGCCAGTTTCAGCGGTGTCTGGCCGCCGAACTGCACGATAACGCCGTGCAGGGTGCCGTTCTTGCGCTCGGTCGCGATGATCTCGAGCACGTCCTCGGCCGTCAGCGGTTCGAAGTACAGGCGGTCCGCGGTGTCATAGTCGGTCGAAACCGTCTCCGGGTTGCAATTGATCATGATGGTCTCAAAGCCGGCATCATCGAGCGCGAAGCAGGCATGGCAGCAGCAATAGTCGAACTCGATGCCCTGGCCGATCCGGTTTGGCCCGCCGCCGAGGATGATGACCTTCTTCCGGTCGGAGGGGGCGCTTTCGTCGACCGCTTCGCCCGCGAACGGCGCCTCGTAGGTCGAATACATGTAGGCCGTGGGCGATGCGAACTCGGCTGCGCAGGTATCGATCCGCTTGAACACCGGCCGCACCGACAGCGCGTGGCGCATCGCCGTCACCTCGGCCTCGGTGCTGCCGGCGAGCACCGCTAGCCGCGCGTCGGAAAAGCCCATCGCCTTGAGCGCGCGCATGCCGATTGCGTTTTGCGGCAGGCCGCATCCGCGGACCCGTTCCTCCATTTCGACGATGCCGCGCATCTCGGAAAGGAACCATGGGTCGATCCGGCAGGAATTGAAGATGTCCTCGTTCGACCAGCCGAGCCGCATCGCCTGGGCGACCTGCAGGATGCGGTTCGGCGTCGGCGTGCCCAAGGCGGCGCGGATCGCGTTCTTGTCGTCGCCGCGCCCCAACCCCTCGATGTCGATCTCGTCGAGGCCGGTGAGACCGGTCTCCAGCCCGCGCAGCGCCTTCTGCAGGCTTTCCTGGAAAGTGCGGCCGATTGCCATCACCTCGCCGACCGACTTCATCGAGGTGGTCAGCGTGGTGGAGGCGCCCGGAAATTTCTCGAAAGCAAAACGCGGAATTTTGGTGACGACATAGTCGATGGTCGGCTCGAACGAGGCAGGGGTAGCACCTCCGGTGATGTCGTTGGCGATCTCGTCGAGCGTGTAGCCGACCGCAAGCCTGGCGGCGACCTTGGCGATCGGAAAGCCGGTCGCCTTCGAGGCAAGCGCCGATGAGCGCGATACGCGCGGGTTCATTTCGATCAATACCATGCGCCCGTCGGCCGGATTGATGGCGAACTGCACGTTGGAGCCGCCGGTCTCCACCCCGATCTCGCGCAGCACCGCGATCGAGGCGTCCCGCATGATCTGGTATTCCTTGTCGGTCAGGGTCAGCGCCGGCGCCACCGTGATGGAATCGCCAGTATGCACGCCCATCGGATCGAGATTCTCGATCGAGCAGATGATGATGCAATTGTCGCGCTTGTCACGCACCACCTCCATCTCGAACTCTTTCCAGCCGAGCACCGATTCCTCGATCAGCACCTCGTTGGTAGGCGAAGCATCGAGGCCACGCTCGATGATGTCGAGAAACTCTTCCTTGTTGTAGGCGATGCCGCCGCCGGTCCCGCCCAGAGTGAAGGACGGGCGGATGATCGCGGGAAGGCCGATTTCGGACAGCGCCATCAGCGCCTCGCCGAGCGCATGTTCGGAATAGCGCTTTCTCCGCTCGTTCTCGCCGAGCACCCATTGCCGCTCGAACGCCTCCAGCGCGTCGCCCTCGAGTTCGTCGCGATCGGCGAGGTATCTGTCGCGGTCGGATTTCTTCAATGCGGAGGCGTTGGCAAGCCGCGATTTCGGCGTCTGCAGGCCGATCTTCTGCATCGCGTCGCGAAACAGCTGGCGATCTTCCGCCTTGTCGATCGCGTCCGCCGTGGCGCCGATCATCTCGACGTCGAATTTGGCAAGCGTGCCCCGCCGTCGCAGCGACAATGCGCAGTTCAGCGCGGTTTGCCCGCCCATGGTCGGCAGCAGCGCGAAGCCGCCCGGAATGACGTAGCGTTCCTTCTCGATGATCCTGGCGACGATTTCAGGCGTGATCGGTTCGATATAGGTCGCATCGGCCAGATCCGGATCGGTCATGATGGTCGCCGGATTGGAATTGACCAGCACCACGCGATAGCCCTCTTCCTTCAGCGCCTTCACCGCCTGCGTGCCCGAATAATCGAACTCGCAGGCCTGGCCGATCACGATCGGACCCGCGCCGATGATCAGGATGGTGGAGATGTCGGTTCGCTTGGGCATTACGGCTCGCGGACGGAGTACAGGCACAAAAAAAGGGCGCGCCGGCCGCGCGTCCCTGCTGCTATTGCGTGAGAGGCACCCTCGCGCGCGGGGCGTCTTTAGACCAGATTCCGCAGCAGCGAAAGGGTCTTGGGGCTGCCGTCAACGGTGTTTTTGGGGTCGTTCGGGCGCCCTGGCCCTAGCGTGCATGTCTGCTTTTACCCTCCCTGGAGGGGGAAGGTCGATCGCGAATGCAATGAGCGGTGGGGTGGGGTGACGGCCCCATCGTTTCACCCCACCCCGGCTTGGCTGAGCTTAAGTCGAGTGTCCGAGTGCGGGCCGTGCCACGAAAGTCATCCGCCACGGGTTGTGACCGATGTTCTGGTGCGTGCGCGAGGCGGTGAAGCCGACTGAGGCCAGTTTGGCGATGATGTCGGTTTCGCTGTAACGCTGCAGGCCGATGCTGGAGCGCAATTGCCGGTAGTCCGACAGCGCGGTCGACAGCAGGCCGGTCAGCGCGTCCTTGAGGAAGCCGTGCTTCGCCGCAAAGCGCAGCAGCGCGTAGACGTCGGTCGGCAGGCCGATCTCGGGGCGGAGGATGTCGCCGAGCACGAGGCGGCCGGACGGCTTGAGCAGCCGGTGAATGACCGCCAGCGCCGCATCGAGCTCAATCGGCGTCATGTATTGGGCAACCGAAAACATGACCACCAGATCGACCGAGCCCTGATGCATCTTCCGCACATCGTCCAGCGAGCGCACCCTGATCTTTGTGTTGGGGGCAAAGCGCGCGATCAGCCGGCCGCGCACGCCGGGCGCGGGTTCGGCCAGGATCAGCATGGCGCAGGCCTGCGCGACCTTCGCGGCCGACAGCGCCTCGCCGCAGGAATAGTCCAGCACGACCTGGTCGCGCGAGCTGATGTAGCTGATGATGTCCCGCGCGATCATCTCGAAATGCAGGTCGCGATGGCGCTTGCTCGCATAGATCGTATGCGTGGAATCGTAATAGTCGATCCAGTCGTCCATGGTCTTCGTTCGTACGGTCAAGCAAAGCGAGCCGGATAAAAGGCCGGCGCGGGTGATGCGTTAAATGGTCTGGCCGCGCGTGTCCATCGCCGGGACAACCGCAACGGCCGTTCCTCCACGCCCGTTGCAGGCTCGGCCGCGCAGCATTGACAAAACGCTGAGGTTGTCAATGATCCGCCGCGCCCGCATTCCGCGAGCGCGATGGATTTCCTCGCATGCTTCCCGAATCCGCCCTGAAGTCGATGAACGTGCTGTTCGCCACGCCCTGTTACATCTCGGCGGTGAGCATGAACTACGTCGTCAGCCTCTTCAGCATGACGCTTGATGCCGGCCAGCTCGGCCTTCCCTGCACGTTGCACATGCACAGCGAGAGCCTGATCACGCGCGGGCGCAACAACATTGTTCGCAAGTTTCTCGCCGAGGAGAAGTTTACCCACCTGTTCTGGATCGATTCGGACATCGCCTTCAGCGCAGCCTCGGTCTTTCGCCTGCTGCTGGCGGACCGCGATGTCGCCGCCGGCGTCTATCCGATGAAATCGTTCAAATGGCCGGAGGAGGGTATCTCGGGAGGATTGACCTACAAGCAATTCCAGCTCCGCCACACCGATTATCCCTTCAACCCGATCCATCACGGCGCCGGCAAGGTGAGTCCCTATGTCGATGCCGAGGGTTTTGTCGAGGTCGCGGAAGCGCCGACCGGCTTCATGGTGATCAAGCGGGGTGTCTTCACCGAAATGATGAAGCGTTATCCCGAGCTCAACTACGTTCCGGACGGTCCGCCCAATCACCCGCAGGCGCACCTGCACTGGCTGTTTTTCGATTGCATGACGGACCCCGATTCCGGCCGCTATCTGTCGGAGGATTTCGCGTTCTGCCGGCGCTGGCGCGACATCGGCGGCAAAGTCTGGGTCGACCTTGAATCCAAGCTCGGCCATCTCGGCCAGTACATGTTTCAGGGCGATCTCGCCGAAAGCCTGCGCGTGCAAGGGCGATGGTGAGTGATCGCCTTTCTAAAGTATTGATTTATTTTGATACAACCAAAAGTAACAAGCTGTTGCAATGTTACCACAACGGGCGCGAATCTTATAACCTAGTATCTCTAAGGTTGTGTTGGCGAGAATCACGTTCTAGGCGTGTAGGGCGGCGGAGGGCTCGGTGGGGCCGGGTTTGTCACGCCCGGGAATTTGGGGCTCCAGGAATCTTTTTGTGAAGTCAAAGGCACAGCGGGGGTTGTTACCATGAAGCGACGAGGTTCCGGACGGCCACGCGAATTGGATGGCCGGCAGCTCGGCGTGGCTGTCACGCCGCGTCGCGCCAATCTTCTGACGACCAGTGCGCTGGCCAGCCACGCCTTCCTTGGACTTGCGCTTGCAACCGGCATGGCGCTTGCGCCTGACCGGGCGCTGGCCGCCGACACCGCCCTCGGCGGCGGGGTGGTCAATTCGCCGAGCGGCAATGCGACTGCCATTGGCAACAACGCCACCACGACCGGCACGAACGCAACGGCTATCGGCGATACCGCAACCGCCAATGGCAACGACGCAACCGCGACAGGCGCAAGCAGCAACGCGACCGGCACCTTCGCCACCGCGACGGGCAACAGCAGCGTCGCGAACGGCGGCCAGGCGACCGCGACGGGCACGAACAGCACCGCGAACGGCACTGCGGCGACCGCGACTGGCACGTTCAGCAACGCAATCGGCATCTTTGCCACCGCGACAGGCCAGAACAGCAATGCGACCGGCAACTTTGCGACCGCGACGGGCTCGAACAGTATGGCGAACGGCGCCAATGCCACCGCGACGGGCGTGAACAGCGTCGCAAACGGCGACAACGCCACTGCGACAGGTATGAGCAGCAACGCGACTGGCACCAACGCCACCGCGACGGGCCAGAACAGCGTCGCGAACGGGACTGCGGCGACAGCGACGGGCCAGAACAGCAACGCGACCGGCGCCGGTGCGACCGCGATGGGCACAGGCAGCATCGCTAACGGTATCTTTGCGACCGCGACGGGTGAGGCTAGTAGCGCCACCGGCACCAACGCGACCGCGACGGGCTCGGGCAGCACAGCGAGCGGCACCAACGCGACCACGACGGGTGAGAACAGCTTCGCGAACGGCGACAATGCAACCGCGGCAGGCGTGAACAGCTTCGCGAACGGCACCAACGCCACCGCGACTGGCGCAAGCAGCACCGCGAACGGCGACAGCGCCACCGCGACGGGCGTAAGCAGCAACGCGACTGGCCAGTTCGCCACCGCGACAGGCACAGGCAGCACCGCGAACGGCGCCACCGCCACCGCAGGGGGCGCGTTCAGCGTTGCGAACGGCGCCAGGGCCACCGCCACCGGCGCGAGCAGCACAGCGAGCGGCACCAACGCGACCGCTACGGGTGAGAACAGCTTCGCGAACGGCGCCAACGCGACCGCGACAGGCGTGAACAGCTTCGCGAACGGCGCCAACGCCACCGCAACCGGCGCAAGCAGTGTCGCGAACGGCGACAGCGCTACCGCGACAGGCCAGAACAGCAACGCGACCGGCCAGTTCGCCACCGCAACGGGCGCGGGCAGCTTCGCGAATGGCTTCTCCGCGACCGCAACGGGCGCGTTCAGCGTCGCGAACGGCGATAGCGCGACCGCAACGGGGCAGAACAGCTTGGCGGACGGCGTCGCCGCGACCGCGACAGGCCAAAGCGCCACAGCCGTTGGCGATAACGCCACCGCAACAGGCCAAAACAGCTTTGCGAATGGCACCAACGCGACTGCGACGGGCGCGAGCAGCAACGCCAGTGGCCTCAACGCCACCGCGACTGGCATGAACAGCGTCGCGAACGGCGACAATGCAACAGCGACGGGCTCAAACAGCAACGCCAGTGGCCTCAACGCCACCGCAACGGGCGTGAACAGTTTCGCGAACGGCGCCAGCGCCACCGCAACGGGCGCGTTCAGCAACGCGACCGGCCTCAACGCGACCGCGACGGGCGAGGCCAGCGTCGCGAACGGCGATAACTCGACTGCGACAGGCGCGGGCAGCACAGCGAATGGAACTAACGCCACCGCGACGGGCCAGAACAGCTTCGCGAATGGCGACAGCGCCACGGCGACGGGCGTAAACAGCAACGCTAACGGCCAATTCGCCACAGCGACGGGCGTGAGCAGCGTCGCGAACGGCAGCCTCGCCACCGCGACGGGCGCGTTCAGCTTCGCGAACGGCGTCAACGCGACCGCGACGGGCGTGAACAGCTTCGCGAGCGGCGATAACTCAACTGCGACCGGCGCGGGCAGCACAGCGAATGGGACCAACGCCACCGCGACGGGCCAGAACAGCTTCGCGAGTGGGACCAACGCCACCGCGACGGGCCAAAACAGCTTTGCGAACGGCGGCCTCGCCACCGCGACGGGCGCGGACAGCTTCGCGAACGGCTCCGACGCCACTGCGACGGGAGCAAACAGCAACGCGACTGGCCAGTTCGCCACCGCGGCGGGCGTGAGCAGCATCGCGAACGGCGCCAGCGCCACCGCACCGGCGTCAACGCCACCGCGACGGGCGAGGCCAGCGTCGCGACCGGCGATAACTCGACTGCGACAGGCGCAGGCAGCTTCGCGAATGGGACCAACGCTACCGCGACGGGCCAGAACAGCTTCGCGAATGGGACCAACGCCACGGTGACGGGCCAAAACAGTTTCGCGAACGGCGCCAACGCCACCGCGACCGGCGCAAGCAGTGTCGCGAATGGCGACAGCGCCACCGCGACGGGAGCAAACAGCAACGCGACTGGCCAGTTCGCCACCGCGGCGGGCGCGGGCAGCGTTGCCAACGGTGATCGCGCGACCGCGACGGGCTCAAACAGCCTCGCGAATGGCACACTAGCG
>Ga0306926_10001875_pt1 | contig 21103 bp, 21 predicted proteins | sample flu12Cox44000178_FD_203759 | JGI IMG/M metagenome (GOLD analysis project Ga0306926, IMG submission 203759) | Lab enrichment of tropical soil microbial communities from Luquillo Experimental Forest, Puerto Rico - flux8day.12C.oxic.44.000.178 (v2)... | ecosystem: Environmental > Terrestrial >...
CTCGCGGGTCGTTCAACCCATGCTTCCCCTATAAGCCGGGGAAAATCGGTTCGTTCAGGTTAAGCAAACGACGGTGGCACCTTGATCATTCCCGCACACCAGTGCTTTCACTGGAAAGTGCTTTTCTGGAACGAGGGCACTCCGTTTCGTTGCTTCGGCCCACATACCCACGAGAAAGCTCCCGTGGCAGCGCAGGCACGTTTCAGCGAGGAATCCCGCACACAACGCAGGATTAGGTTTACTGCAGCACAGCCAGACACTACAGGCACGCCAGGTAGAACTCGCAGAACCTCTTCAGTCTAGCAAGCATGCGGCCAATCGTCAACCAGAGTCATATTCAGGCATGATCCGTAGCGTTGTTCGTGCACTTGGTCATCACACAACTCCTGTCTTTGATTAGGGTTTGGAGATGCGGAGCATCACAGGTTTTCATTCGCGGAATTTTCTGGCGCGCTAGAGCGATGGGGGCGAGGCTTGCCGAAATGTCTGGCCAGCTTCTACACTGAAAAATCCTGTCACGGATCATGTCTTCGGTTTCATTTCATCCGCCGAAGCCAACTCGGCGGGGAGGGTGCATGCGGCAGTTTTCAGCAGCTCAATCGGTAGCTGCCTTTTTCGCGGTTCTTAGTCTAAGCCTTCTGGTTAGTTGCGGCGGCGGAACCACTTCGACCAATCCCGTCACCAGCATTACTCTCACTCCAACCTATCTTTCTTTGAGCCCCGGCCAGACGTTTCAGCTCGTGGCCCAACCGAAAGATTATAACGGCAATAATGTCATTGCTGACGTGAGCTATTCCAGCAGCAATACCAACCTGGTGACAGTAACCGCCACAGGTACTGTGTGCGCTGGACTCTGGGATCCCAATTTCATTACATGCAACGCCATCAAAGGTCAGGCAGCAGTTGGTCAGGCGAACATCACCGTAACTTCAGGCAAGGTCACTGCCGCGGCAACCACTTATACACACCTGCAGGTGGACCGGATCTTTGTGACACCTCCAACTGGCTGCGTCAGCATGGGCGCAACACCGACTTATCTCGCGACCGTCTACAACATCACCGCAGCAGGCTGTTCGCCCAACATTCCCTGCGACATCACATCGACAGTTGGACCCATCACCTTCAACAGCACTGACCGCCAGGTCATGAGCAAGAACGTTAATTCAGGAGTGTTGACCGCGACCAATCCCGGCGCTACAAGCATCTACGCTTCGGTCTCTGGCCTCAACAGCATTCCGCAGCCGGCATTAGTTTGTCCCGTTCAGTCGATCCTCATTCACGACGCTGCCAGTTCCAACACAGTCTTCAGTCTCTCGCCGACCAACACGCAGAATCTGATAGCCGACGTGCTCGACACCAGTGGCACCAGCATCGCGCCTATTTTGACATGGTCTCCTGTCCCTGCAAGCGTGGGAACCCTGGCGGCCACCACGAGCACCACTAGCACGGCGCCTCCGCCCAATTCAGAGACCTTCACAGCCAACACGGGCGGCACAAGCATCGTTACCGCTACGTGTGCCCCGCCGACCTGCAACCGCAACGTACCGCCGCAGTATGGCCAGAATATCGTTACCATGAATGTCTCCGGAGGGACGACGACCACGGTCTACGCCGGCAGTACAAATTCCTTGATGCTGGTTCCGATTCAAACCTCGAACAATAGCGCCGGAACGACAATTACTCTGCCCTATCTGCCTAACTCTATCGTGTCGGATTCGGCGGGAAACAACGTTTATCTGGGTTCCGGTTCGGGAATAATGACAGTCGCCGCGACGAGCGGCGCAGTCACTGTATCGACGGCAGCAGTCGGCACGATTTTGGCGATTTCTGCCGACGGAAATTACCTACTGGTTTCCAACAGTGCCACATCGACGACGTATCTGTTCAGCACCTCTGGTTCTAGCGCCGTGCTGGACCACGACGTAACCGCTAGCTCCGCGGCGTTTACTCCTGACGGCCAGTCGGTCTCGTTCTTGGCTGCTCAGCAGCTTTACTACGACACCAATACGCCATCGTCCGCAACTACCAATCTGCCGTATGTTTCGAATTCGATCGATGTCAGCGCCCAGGGCGGCATGACCTACGTGACAAGTTCGTCACTTGGCGCCATCGACGTTCGCACGACTTGTAACCAGGCAGCCTGGCAAACGCTTACCGCCACTCCTCCGACACTCGTTGCGCACCTGCCCAACGGAACCGGCGCTGTTGTCGCGGATTCACCTTCGATCGATGTAGTGACGACCGGGAACATTGCTGCAGGCTGTCCGCCGGCGCCGCAGAACTCGATGAATACGTACAACCTGGGCTTCGGGAACTTCACGGCCCAGCAGATGTTCGTCTCCCCGAACAGTGGAGGTGTCTTTATTATTTCCAACCTGCCGTCTGTGATCGGACTTAATCTCACTACGTTCACCCCGTTTTCCATTCCACTAACCAATTCGCCACAGCCGTTCAGTGGCGGGATCACCGTTGATGAAGCGAAGGTATACGTTGGCGCCAGCGACAACAACGTGCACGCACTCGATGTAGCGAGTCATGCTGATAGTGCTCAGATCGCGCCGGGATTGAAAGATCCCACAGGCAACACCGTCGCACCGAACCTTGTGCTGGTTCTGCCGAAGTAAGTGTGAATTAGATCGCACACCGAAAAGCGCTCCGCACGGAGCGCTTTTGACTTATTGTCGAATAGCGACGAGGTCGCAACGAAGACTTAAGAAACTCCGTCTTCTCCGTGCCTCCGTGGTGAATCGTCCTTCGCACGATCCAACTCTCTCGCTGCGCTGTCGAGCACGCCGTTAATAAATGTCACCGACTCGGGCGTCGAAAATCGCCGCGCAATCTCCAGCGCTTCGTTGATGACGACAGGCTTTGGAGTATCGGCAAAACCCAGCATCTCCGCTACCCCACAACGCAGGACATTGCGATCAACAGCTGCCATGCGGTCCATGCGCCAGTGCTCTGCGTTGCGTTCCACGATTTGATCGATCTCCGCCTGCCGCTCAGCCGCGACACGAAACAAATCATCGGCGAAACCGCGAACTTTGCCATCGAGATCGCGCCGTTCGTTCCAGAACGTGTTGCGCACCTCATCGGCTGTCTGCTTGCCCATGTCCAGCTGAAAGAGCATTTGCAGCGCCAGTTCGCGGGACTTGCGACGGGTGCCGGCCTTGCTCATCGCTTCCCCGCTGTCTCAGCCGCGACTTTGTCCCGCAGCGATGCCATTTCTACCGCCGCCAGCCCGGCTTCGTATCCTTTATTACCGGCTTTGAGTCCGGCGCGGTCGATGGCTTGCTCGAGTGTGTCGCAGGTCAAAACGCCGAAGGCATGCGGCAGGCCGGTCTCCTGTGCCGATTGGCCGACGCCCCGTGTCACTTCGTTCGCGATGACGTCGTAGTGCAGGGTGTCACCTCGCAACAGGCATCCGATGCAGACGATGGCATCATACTTCCCACTCTCGGCCAACAGCCGCGCCGCAGATGGAATCTCAAACGACCCGGGCACGCGCACGATCGTGATGTCGTCTTTAGACGCGCCCGACTGCCGCAGAGCCAGCAAGGCTCCGTCGAGCAAACGCTCGGTGATGAACGAATTAAAGCGTGCGACCACAATGGCAAAGTGCTTTCCTTCTGCTTGTAGCGAGCCTTCGATCCCATGCTTCTCGTCTTGTCCGGCGTACTTTACGACTGTGACCCGCAATCCACTGATCTCGATCATGAAGAACCGGTCGCCGCTGGTCGAGTCGCCGATGTCGCGCACAACCTTGACACCGTGCTTGCGGGCGATGTCGAATGCCGCATCGGCGTCTGATACTTCGACCGCCAGATCGGACGCCGGCGGTTGCGGCGCGGCAAGGAACTCGACCGTGCCTCGCGGAGCTTCCAGCTGGAACCCGTAAGCACCCCCAGCCTCGCAGCCGCGGCCGGGCGTCGCTCCCAGCGCGCGAAACAGCTCCAGCGCAGGCTGCACCTCATCCGGCGTCTTCCCGAGGACGCGGGGAACAATAATGTTGCGGATCATAGGCTCCATTGTAGAAGAGCCGCTGATCCCTCTTCGCCGCCTTGGTAGGTTGCGCATATGCCATCTGTCGTGATTCCCACTTCAGGAGAAATGCGTTTCGAAATATCGCCTCCCTCTGGTTTTCGAGTGGATAAGAGAAATTTGCAGGTAATCGCTGATAGTAAAGGGGGTTAATGGACTTGTGGGGAGGCCACCGGAATCTGATCAGTGTTGGCTGTAGTCTTGCCAGAGGTACTCTAGCGCGTCGGGCATGGTTTGTGCGCGGACGGCGCCATCGACGTGCACGGCGTTGCGGGCGAAGACGAACTGGTAGTGATAGCCCTTATCGGCGAGCACCTGCGCCATGCGTTCGCTGGCCAGGACCCAATCGTGCATGTTGTCGCGCATGACGTTGGGGTTGTAGAGATCGCGGTCGCCAACCTCCATCCAAATGCGAATCGGCTTTGCTGAACTTTCGGGAATCAGATGCTCGTGGAACTCCCACGCGCCGTGCGGAGTTTTGGGATCATACGGCCACTGCTGGTTGATAAAGGTTCCGGAGTAAACGAGCACGCGATGATAAAGCTCGGGGTGATACCACGCCATGATCATGGCGCACGAGCCGCCTGAACTGTTGCCTATGGTCGCGCGGCCGTCAGGATCTTTGGTGAGCTTCACGTTGGCCTTGGCTTCGACCAGTGGAAGGACCTCGGTCTCGACGAACCGAGTGTAGGCATCGGACATGGTGTCGTACTCGAGGCCGCGCTCGCTGCCTTGCGCATCGCCACCTCCGTTGCCGATGGAGATGCCCACCATCACTGGCACCTTTTTCTCGGCGATGAGTTTGTCGAGCGCCGCGAACAGGAGGCGGTCGGGCCCGTCGGCTCCGACGATGAACGGGGCGACAGTGCCCGGCACATACTGTTTCGGAACGTAGACAGCCACGCGACGTCTGTAGGGCGCAGGATGGCTCGTCGTAACGATGAGTTTGGCCGGGTCGTCGGGATCGGGAGCTCCGAAGGTGTTCGGTGCGCGCGCGATGCCGGGAAAGAACTTGCTGTCCGCGGAATTCATGGTGAACTCGATTACGCGCCCTTCCAGCGGAGCGTCGGCCGCGGACAATTCGGGTGCGGGACTGTGCGTCGGCCCGATGATAAAGTTGCCGTCGGCGTTCACTGGAGGAACTGCGCCATCGGCCAATTCCTTGGCGGAGACGAATCCCGGCGTGTGGGGATCGCGGGTCGGCGGCGCTGGACGTTCAGACTTTTGCGGAGGCTGAGTGCCCTGGGCAAATGCAGCAGCGGCTGCAAGAACCGTAAGTACCGCTAAACGTTGACGCAATTGAACTCTCGGCAACGCTACTCCCTTCGGACTCGATGTTTTCGGGAAGAGCATTTTCGCACAAGCGAAACATCCCATCACGCCAGCAACTCTGCGCTTTCCCAAAACGGGATATTTTGGTTACCCTCGTTCGGTTTGCATGTTGATTTCTCGTGACACCCTTCCCTCTCCATCAAGCTTTATCTGCGCCAAAGCGGCGTTGCTCGGCTGGCTCTTTGACAAATTAACTAAAAGTGCAAGGTTGAAGCGTATCTGTTTAGCAACGGTAACTATCGTCGCCTGGCAATCGCCGATGCATTAGAAATTTGGGTGAATTCACCGCCGGGCCAATCAGCAATTCTTTTTTTGTAGGACTTTACGTATAAGTCCAATAAGCAGAGTAATTTACGACCGATCGTGCTACAAATCCTTTGTTTTTAGGATCAAGGGAGGCGGAGGGGTACCTGGTTAGATCCGATTTTCCGAAATGGTACTCAGGCCGAACGGGTGAGGAGGCGGGGTAAACTCAAGGCAACCCCCAATGTCTGAGACCGTCGAAAACCTTGTCCTCGATCTGCTGGTGTGGCTACAGCGGAAGGAACGTACCTATAAGGAAACCATGGAGGCGTGGCGGACTACCTGTCCACGGCTCCCCGTTTGGGAGGAGGCCAACGAGCGGGGCCTGCTCGAAACAAGTTCCCACAACGGCCGCCTGGTGGTTCGCGTCAGCCGAGACGGCCTCGCGGTCCTCGCCAAGCGCAGACCACACTGAGCGTTGCCAATCATTTTTTTTGAGAAGGCGTTCTATTGGGCCCTAAAAAGGTCTACAGTTGTCTGGCACAGAAAGTATCTGCGGGAGGGGTCTATGCCCGTTTACGATTACATCTGCAAGGACTGCCAGCACTCATTCGAATTAGTTCTCACTCTCAGCGAACACGACAAGGACAACATTCGCTGTCCCAAGTGCGAAGGCAAAAACGTTGAGCAGGATGCAGCCGCATTTTATGCCGTGACCTCGAAGAAGAGCTGACACGGAGCATCATTCTTTCGTTGTCAACCCATCCGGATAAGTGTGGACTGGGTGAAGGTGTGTTCCGACCATATCGTCCGCTGCGCCGTCGATAAGGGTGGACTCCCACAGATTGGTGATTTGCTTCAGGGAAACAGCTCAGCGTTCGAGAGATACCCTATGTTTCTGCCATTTCCGTTATAACCTCCTACGGCCATCGCCAGGCCGTTCTGCAGCAGCCCATGCTGGCGGTGACGGTCCAATTCTGCGCTTGTGCACCAAGACTTCGGTCAAGGAGTAACAACACCAGGCCCATCCGGATGCTGACTCGTTACTTCAAGAACTACCCTTGCGGGCGCAAGGAGAATTTTGTTGGCGCAAATCAAACTTATTGTCACCGCTTTGTGAAAGTTGCGTGGTGACTGACGAATCCCACACAATCCGACACCGGGATTGTGTGGGTACACGAGTGAAGAGCGTGGCTTCGAGGTACTGAAATTCTGCGAGCGCAGAACACGCGGCCGAATCCCACCGACTAACCCATCTTCGATTATTGTGTTGCGCAACTCACGCAAAAATATATTCCCCTAAATGAGCGAATCGCCGAGTGGGACTGCGGGTTTGTTCAGCCAATCGCGCACACAGAGTCGAATACGAGAAAGGGAATCGAAGGACAATGACGAACCCCACTTGGAAAATCGCATGTGTGGCTGCCGCGGTGGCAGCAATGCTTATGCCGGTAACGGCGCAGAGTACGGGCAGTGTTAGCACAACTAGCACCCCCACGTCGAAGACGATCAATCAGCGAAAAGAGAACCAGCAGGACCGCATCGGACAAGGCATCCAGAGTGGACAACTTACCCCGGGCGAAGCCTCGAAGCTGGAAACGAAACAATCCGATCTCAACCAGGAAGAACGGTTGATGCGCGCCGAGGACAATGGCAAGTTGACCTCGGCTGTCAAGAAGGCGCTGACGCAGCAGCAAAACCAGCTCTCCAACCGGATCTACAAGGACAAGCACAACGGGGCGGTGCAGAACACTAATCCCTCGAGCAGAGTGGGCGAGCGTGCCGAGAACCAGCAGGACCGCATTGCCCAGGGCGTGAAGAGTGGGCAGCTCACCGCTGGCGAAACCGCCAGGCTGGAGCAGAAAGAATCCAACCTGAACAAGGAAGTCTCGAGCGACCGCAAGGCCAACGGCGGGCACTTGACGCAGGCTGAAAAGGCCCAGGTGAACCGGCAGCAGAACAAAGTCTCCAGCCAGATCTATAAAGACAAGCACAACAGCTTCCGCCAGAAGCCGTAAGGACAGGTTTCGCTGAGATTAAGTGTTACCCACCCTCATCGCGTTCCGTCTGCGATAGGGTGGGGACGCCAGTCTGAAAGCTCGAACAAATTCCCTTCCTCTCAACTGCCCTGTACTTCACTTCGAGACGAAGCCCCATTGCAGCGAGTTGAGGGTCGCTAGCACGTCCTCCGGCATTGTCCAACCGCCAAACGACAGCCGGAGGGCGTGAAAAAGTATCACCCTGCCGAAGGGTGGACCAGCGAGCACCCAAGCGAAACAGAGATGAAGCTGGCCGTCAAGTTCTGCCAGCGACACCGATTGGAGGCCATTTGCAAATTCTCCTTATCTATCCACTAACCACTACCCACTGCTTCACTTCCCCTTAAACTCTGCTGCCCTCTTCTCCAAAAACGCCCTCGTGCCCTGGTTCTTGTCCTCCGTCGTGCAGCAGACGGCGAAGAGCGTCGCTTCGAGGTAGAGGCCTTCGGCGAGGGTCATGTCAAGGCCGTGGTTCACCGCTTCCATGGCGTACCGCACGGCCAGCGGAGCGTTGGCGATGATCTTTGCGGCGATGGCTTCAGCGCGCGGGATAAGTTCGGAAGCGGGCACGACCTCGTTCACCAGGCCGATGCGCAGCGCTTCGGCGGCCGAGATCATCTCGCCGGTGAGGACAAGTTGCTGGGCGACTCCCTTGCCCACCAAGCGCGGTAGGCGTTGCGTGCCGCCGTAGCCGGGCATGAGTCCGAGCTTCACTTCGGGCTGGCCGAGCTTGGCGTTTTCGCTGGCAAGGCGCATGGTGCAGGCGAGGGCGAGTTCGCAGCCTCCGCCGAGGGCGAAGCCGTTGATGCATGCGATGACCGGCTTGCCCAGGTTCTCGATAGCGTCGAGCACGGCCTGGCCGCGGTGCGTGTACTGCTTGGCGGCGATGGGGGTCTGCTGCGCCAGCTCGCTGATGTCAGCGCCGGCGACGAAGGCCTTCTCGCCCGCGCCGGTAAGGATGACCACGCGCACTTCGGGGTCATCTTTGGCGGCGTCAAAGGCGCGGCGCAGTTCGTCCATGACCGCCCTGCTCAGGGCATTGAGCACCTTGGGCCGGTCGATGGTGACGTAGGCGATCTTGTTTTTGGTTTCGTAGCGGAGGTTCTGAAAGTCGGGCATTTTGAGTCCTCGGATTAGCAATTAACAGCTAGCAGCTAGCTTGGTAACTGGTGACTGGCGATGGCATCCGTGATCGTCATGGGATTTCACCGCCGGGATAGCCTTCGACATACTCCTCGCCGTTGCAACCGAAATATGTAACGCTGCGCGCGTTGAAATCGACGTCATAGCGAACGATGCCGGCTTTCCATGACGCTGCAAGAAACTCGGGAAATGTGCTGTTACCGGCTTGGTCGGTGCGCAAGGCGGCGATAAGCGCGTCACCATCGAACGGAGAACATCTGCTGTGGGGGAAACTAGCGGCGCGCCCACGGTCACTGCCGGCCCGTCATCGGTCAGATATACGCTCTGGCATGCGGGCAGCGTCCAGATGTTACGGGACACGCCCGCGCGGCGGAGGGTCTCGGCGAGGCAGGGAAAGCCGCCGACTTTGCGACGAATGGCTATCGCCTTCTGTTGCGCAGCCTGCAAATTTTCGATTGCTTCGCTCATTTGTGCTCGCTTTTATTGGTCTCCACAAATGCCAAAACCGGGCATTTTGTGGGCCATCCGCGCACGTAGTAGGTATCGCCCAAGATACGGTTCGTTGCCCGGTGTGAATATGACAGAATCGCTCATAGTTTCCTTACACGAACTTCCCCGGCACGGGCTTGTTCGGGTCAGTGTAATCGTAGAAGCCTTTGCCGGTTTTGCGGCCGTACCAGCCGGCCAGCACCAGGCGCTTGAGCAAGGGAGGCGCGGCGAAGCGGCTCTCCTTGAACTCGTCGTACATGACGTGCGTGATGTAATACGTGGTGTCGAGGCCGACGAAGTCGAGCAGCGTGAACGGCCCCATGGGATAACCGCAGCCCAGCTTCATCGACTCGTCGATGTCGGGGATGGAGCCCACGCCCTCTTCGTAGGCGCGGATGGCGTCGAGCAGGTAGGGCACGAGCAGGCGGTTGACGATAAATCCGGGCTTGTCGACCGTGCGCACCGGGACTTTGCCGAGCTTCTTGCCGAATTCGACCGCGGTCTCGAAGACCTCGGGCGCGGTGGCGATGGTGCGGACGACCTCGACGAGCTTCATCATGGGAACGGGGTTGAAGAAGTGCAGTCCGACGAAGCGCTCGGGGCGCTTGGTGGCGGTCATCAGCTCGGCCACGCAAATGGACGAAGTGTTGGTGGCGAAGATGCAGTCGGCTTTTACGCGGGAGTCGAGGAGGGCATAGATGCGGCGCTTCTCGGCAGCGTTTTCGATGATGGCTTCGATGATGATGTCGCAGTCGGTGAGATCAGCAATACTGGTGGTGCCTTTCAGGCGGGACTGCGCTGCCGTCTTCTGCTCGGCGGTGATGCCACCTTTTTCGACTCCACGCTCGACCAGACGCGAAAGCGACTTTTCGATTCCGGCAAAACCTTTGTCGAGGAATTTCTGTTCCTGCTCGAGAACCGTAACGTCAAAGCCCGCCGTCGCCGCGACCTGCGCGATGCCCGAGCCCATGAGACCACAACCGAGTACGCCAACTTTCCGGATTTGCATAAATGCCTCGAATGCTTTGAAAGGGTACGCCCTTAGGCGTGCCGACCACGTTTCCTTTCTGATCATCCCAACCGGTCTTCAGTCCGCGAGGGATCTGCTATTGATTCGAATCGCCTCAGGGGCTAAACCCCATCAAAATATGCTTCTTTGCAGCGCGGCTGAAGCCGTGCCCTTTCAAAGCCTCCCTATGCGAGTAACTGCTTCACTACTTAGCTCCTTTGCCGTTTGCTGAGCGTTGTCGTAAGCGCAGCCAGCCTCCGGCGACCGCTGCCCGGACCATACAGATTAACGCTGCGATCCGCGAGCAGTTCACTTCGCTCGCGACCATCGAGGAAATTGCACCGGCAGCGAGGATGACAGCAGCAATGGTGAGCGCCATCCACATTGTGCTCCGGGGCGATAACTGTCCCCAGATATCCGGCTAGCAAAGCGAAGATCATTCCCAAAATGACCGCAGTGAACTCGAAGGCCAGTGAAATCGGTGCGTGCGGATCGACACGCGTCAGACGAAGCAGGAGGTATGACGGCACGACGAATATTAAGTATCCGACGATGATTCCGGCTATGACGCGCAGCATCAATCTGTTAGTGCCGCCGCTCCGCGGCTCGGTATTTGTTAAAGGAACTTCACGGCACGGCTAAAGCCTTGCCCTTTCAAAAACGCATGCACGTCGATTGACGCCTGAAGGCGTGCTCCGCCCGACTCCCAACTATCGCTGCAAGTTCTCGATGATGACGGCGATCCCTTGCCCGCCGCCGATGCAGGCGGTCGACAAGCCGTAGCGCGCTTTGCGGCGGCGCAGTTCGTTCATCAGCGTGATGAGCAGGCGCGTACCGCTTGCACCCAACGGATGTCCCAGCGCGATAGCTCCTCCATTGACATTGGTCTTGGCGTGGTCGAGATCAAGCTCCTTCATCACCGACAGGCACTGCGCCGCAAAGGCTTCATTCAGCTCAATGAGGTCAATGTCCGACAATGTCAGACCAGCCTTCTTCAGCGCGACGCGGGTGGCAGGAACCGGCCCCGAGCCCATGATCGTCGGATCGACGCCGGCGATGCCCCAGCTCACGATGCGCGCCTGCGGATTCAGGCCGCGCTTCTGCGCGTCGGCGAGCGGCATGACGACGACAGCCGCACCGCCGTCGACAATACCGCTGGCGTTGCCAGCGGTCACGGTGCCATTCGTGCCGAACGACGGCTTCAGCTTCGCCAGTGATTCGATCGTGGTATCGGGACGGCGATGGTCGTCCTCGGCGAACAATTCGCCGGTTGCCTCCCCGCGCTTGTTGCGCAATGGAACCGGAGTGAGCTCTTCCTGAATGCGTCCGGCTTTATACGCAGCGTCGGCGCGTTTCTGCGAGCACAATGCGTATTCGTCCTGCATCTCGCGCGTGACGCCTTGCTGCCCGGCGTACTTTTCGGCGGTGACGGCCATAGGCATGTTGCAGTAGCTGTCGGTGAGAGCGACGTAGAGCGAGTCTTCGAGCTTGCCTTCGCCAAAGCCGACGCCCCAGCGCATGCCGCGGATCACATGCGGCGCCTGCGACATCGATTCCATGCCGCCGGCGAGCACGCACTTCGATTCGCCGAGCTGGATCATCTGCGCGGCGGTCACCACCGATTGCATGCCCGAACCGCAGAGACGATTCACCGTGATCGCTGGAGTCTCGATCGGCACTCCGGCTTTGAGCGCGACGTGACGCGCGCCATAGATGGCGTCGCTCGACGTCTGCTGGGCGTTACCCATCACGCAGTGATCGATCTCGGCGGGCTCGACGCCGGAGCGCTTGATGACTTCGACCGAGGCGAGAGCAGCAAGTTCCTGGGCGGTGAAGTCGCGCAGCTTGCCGCAATAGCGGCCCATCGGCGTGCGCGCTCCGTTGACGATTGCGATTTCGGGAAATGTGTTCATAACCAATCAGGAAGGCCCAGAGGGCCAGGAGCAAACGTATGAGTTTATCAGCGGCGAGAGACCAGCGGCAAACACGCTCGCATTACGCTGGCCCATCGAACGCACTGCTCACGCAGCTCACCGGCACAGCGCAAGTCGGGCAGAGCCCAAGTTGGTGTTCACAGGTAGCTGAGCCACCAATCGTGACGGCGCCGCTTAAGGCGGGCGAACCACAAACACGCCGGATACAGTAACGCGAGCACTACGATCCACACTGCGTACACGACCCATAGAGGATAGCCATAATCGGACGGAAAGAGTTTTGCAGGAGTACCCATGGACGGAGGAGCGAGCAGCAGAAACCGCGCCGGTCCATAACGCACGAAGTTCATGATGATGGCAATGAGGTGCGCGAGCGTGAGGTGCAACACATAATAGAAAAACGGGACGCGTCCAAACACCAGCAAGGGATTCTCAGCAGAGAAGGTACGGCGGTCGAGCCCGGCGAGGGCGACAAGTGCCGGCCCCAGTGTCATGAGAATAAAGTCGAGCGAAGGCGGGTATTTGGTGGTGTTCAGGAACGACAGCAACGTGAACAGCGCAGTGCGCGGTTTCTGCCAGGGTGAAGGGTCACCGTAGCTCGTTTTGCCCGTGATTCCTAGGACGCCGGCACGACGGGGAATTGAACTGGACCACAGGCTAGAGACGGCCACCCGACGAGGCCGGGAAGCCACCGTAACGGTGAATTGCGGAACAGAGGGCGACTGGCCTACTGTCCCTGGGCCTGGACCTTATCGACATGCAGCGCGCCGCTGGCTGTCATAGTGCCGCTGACCTGCACGTGCTGGCCGACCTGCGCCGACACAGCACCCGGATTGTCGATGGATAGGACCTTCTGATCTTTGTCCGTCACCAAGACAGGTTTTTCCCCTGCATTGACACACTTCTGAGCGCAGGCCGCGTGGCCGGCATTGGCGCCTTTGGCCCCGCATTTCGAGTCACTAATCCATCCGGTCATGCTCGCATCTTTCGGACCCGCCCAGGCGGTCAGGCCCAGAAAACACATCATCGCTGCCAATGCTGCGATCTTCCTCATGACAACCTCCGTTGTGGTGCGATTTGAGGTGGCTCCGCCGGGCATACTCATCACCGGGCATGCAACACATCGCATCCTTGTATGAATTGAGCGCCAACTCAACATTTGGTTACAAAAAAAAAAGAACACGAACGGTACACGGGTTCGCGCTCTTCTAATTCTCGTTTACCCCTCAGGCGGCCGAGCGGTGTGCGATCCCTGAGTTCGACTCGAGGGTCACTCTGCCGGCTACGATCGCCCTGCCTTCTGACAGTGCGGCCAAGGCGAAGGCTGCCAGAGAAATTTCGATGTCGCGAACAGCGATATCCAGAAATGCTCCCTGGCTGATGAGGTTCAACGCGATCGACCGACGGCCACACCATCACGATATATGCTGCGTAGCGCGTGCATCGGGTGAGAACCGCGATTCCGACCACGATCCCGACTACTCCGACCCAATGCATAAGAGTGGCGGGTTGAAATATGAAGCAATTTCGCGGCGAGCGGGTTCAGCTACATCTGCCAGTTAGTCAAGGGGTTGAAGAACTTGTCCAATCCCGCCAGAATCGGGCCGACGCCCAGCCCGATGCGAAGCATCCACCGCGAGCGATCAAGTCTGTTATCCATGGTTCCGACCTCCACTCAAGAAAGCGGAAGAGACGGCAACAGGTTACAGCCCAGAGTTTTGTCACCAACCCATTGCTATGACACTCACTTAAACAGCAGATACCTATGGGCGCGGCCAATCCGGTCATCAATTCCGAAGCTGCAGGCGTGGTCTGATGAACAAGTGGTGGGGCGTGCGCTCGCCGGTGAAACAGCACTCTTCGAGATCCTCATGCGGCGGCACAATCAGCGTATCTATCGAATTGTGCGCGGCATGCTTGACAATGAGGCGAAGCGGAAGACGTCATGCAGGATGCGTACGTTCGCGCGTACCAATATCGGAGGCAGTTCGAGGGCCGCTCGACATTCGTAACCCGGCCGACTCGAATCGCGCTATGCACGAAGCATTTGCACGCTCCGAACGGCTTAAACGGCAGACCAGCCTCGACGCCGGCGAGGTTTTGCGGATATGAAATCAACCATGGCTTCAAGCGACAGTCCGGAGCGAAACGTGGCAAACCGGGAATTGAAGAGTGCCCTCGAAGCGGCCATTTTGTCATTGCCGCCCACGTACCGAACCGTAATGATGGTGCGCGATGTAGAGGAGCGATCAACCGCCGAGGCAGCAAGGGTGCTGGAAATCTCCGAGGAGGCCGTGAAAGTGCGGTTCGATCGCGCGCGTACCATGGTCAGGCGGGCGCCCTACCGCCAGTCAGGGGTATGTGCACGCGAGCTCTTTCCCTTCCGCGCGACCCGCTGCGATCGTGTTGTCGCGGCGGTCCTGGCGCGGCTCCGAGCATTTCACTGACATCGCTTGTCTTCGTGCATGGCGAAAGTCACCGACTCGGTAGCGTCGGACCACGCTGCCAGATATCCGATTGCTAAATCGTAGCTGATGACGCGGGTGACAACCCACTGCTATCTGTCTGTATCGGCCGCACCACGGGGCATCCGCCGGCGGCGTTGCCGCCACTGCTCGCTCATCAGGATGCCGGGGCCGGCTTCGATGAGCCGCGGGAGCATCTGGAAGACGGAAACGGGGGTCCATCGGCTGCCGTCACGCGTACGAAAGCCGCGACGGTTCAGCTCCTCGGCGATGCCAGAGTAGGGGCCGTCCTCGATGGTGAGTTCCATAATCTGGAAGAGGATTTCGCGCTCTCGCGGGTCGTCTTCCAGATGGGCGCAATCGCCGGAAACACGAAGACCGAACGGCACCTCGGGAGCGGGTTTAGTTGTGGGCGCGGCTCCCGTAGCCAGCGGGCGCTCCCACTCGATTGCGATTGGCTTCCAACCTTCGGCCAGTTTGCGCTCGAGATCGTCGGGTCCGAATTGCCCGGTGATCACCTGCCGCGTGCGCTCGCTATTGGACATGGCTCCCGCCTCTGCGCCGGGTAAAACCTGCATGAGTGTGAGCAGTTTGCATGCCAGCGGAAGCATTTCGTAGCTAGTTCAAAATACAAATGTTAGGGGTGCGTTGAAAATGCGAAGTTACCCTCGGCTGTCCGACCACAGCTCGCTGTGTGCGAAAACGGGCAGGCAGACTTTTAGGATGCGAGCACACAGAATTGGCGGCAGAAAGGTTCGCCGCCACCCAGTTTCGCCGGACTCTACGGTATCCGGCGGGAATCGAATGGCGGCGATGGCCTACACTCGCTACAGCTTCGCAGGGCTGACTTAGAAACTGGTTGGCGTTACAGGCACCTCGGGAACCGTAATCGAAATTTTCGGTACCGCCGGCACTTGGAAGTTAATGTGAATCGGCGTTCCGGCGTGGACCATCTGGGAGCGCGACTTCTCCATCGAACACCGCGCCTTCTCCATCGAACGAGCTGCGGCTTCCTGTGACCGGATTACCGCGGCAACATTGATTTCCTGTGCCCGCTCCGCGGCGCGCTCGGTCAACTCCTGCGCGCGAACCACGGCCAATTCCTGAATTTTCTGCGCCCGCTCGACGTTGCGGATCTGAACCTCCAAGGCCCTCTCGCTGGCCTTCTGGGCACGCATCGCCTCACGCTGCGCCCGCAATGTCACTTCGCACTTTTGATGGGCCGACCGCTCCGTGGCCAGCACCCGCGCCTCAACAACCTTCTGCTCCGCTCTGGCGAGCTCGGGCAGGTTGAGCTCAGCGACGATCTGCGCCTGCTCCGGAGTGTGATCGAGGTATGGCCGCAGCTTGGCCATCATCTGCTCGGCGACGTATTGCCTCGCGCAAGCCACGTCAGCCTGCAGCTCCGCGCGCGAAGTGGGAAACTGGGCGAGATGGCCGGAGCGAAATTCTCGTGAGAAGATCGCAAACGTCGCTGCCAGTGCCAAGGTCGCTGCCAAATATCTACGCTCCATAATGCCTCCTCGCTAGTCCGTAAGACGCATCAACCTGATGTTGGTTAGTCACCTTTTTTCAACTTCTTACATCAGGTTTGGTACTCTCGCAGGGGATACATACAATTTCGCTGCCAAACTTATTGCGGCCGTAAGTGGCTGACGCCGAGGCGTATAGCACGAAGTGCGAATGACACCAAACTGAGCGCGCGTCCAACTACGGGGTTTTTCTGTCCACTCACGGACACGGAAGGTCGCAAAATATCTTGGTGATATGGTGAGCAGATCATGAAGGCAGATGAAGTGAGACAGCTACTTCAGCTTCAGCCCCTCGAACCGGAAGGCGGATTCTTCCGCGAGACTTATCGCTCGCGCTGGCAGGTGCCGCAAGAGCCGCTACCCGAAGGTGTGCAGGGCACACGCTCGATCGGAACCTCCATTTACTACATGATTACCCCAGAGACGTTTTCGAGCCTGCATCGCCTGCCTGGAACGGAGATCTTCCACTTCTACCTAGGCGACCCGGCGGTGATGTTGCAGCTCCACCCGGACGGGTTGGTGCAAACCATTACTTTGGGGCACGATGTCGCAGCCAGCCCGACATCAGCCGCAGGTCGTGGTGCGCGGGGGAGTGTGGCAAGGATGCAGACTCGCTCCCCGAGGCGCGTGGGCGCTGATGGGAACGACCATGTCTCCCGGCTTCGACTACACCGACTATGAGACGGATGTTCGGGAGGAATTGATTGCGCAATATCCAGACGTTTCGGAGATGATACGGCAGTACACACGAATCCTTTAGCTGTACGTGTGTAAATACAGTGCTTGCCGATCCTTTGTTTTCAACAACTTGTCATGGATTTGTTCCCAAGCTACTGAAAACAAATGTAGTTATACGCGTCTAATCGTCGACGAGGGACTTAGCAGGCTCTCTCCTCTAGCCGATAGGCGAAAGGACGAACGACCTGGTGTTCTTTTCAATCCAATCGAAAAAGCTCACTCAAGCAAAGGAAGCTGAGCCAGGCACCCGGCAAGTCGCAGGCGGGTGTGCACCGCGTGTTATCAGCCGTAAACTAACGCCATGGGAATAAGCAGTAGGCTAGATATCCCGCACACCGCCCTGCTGGCGCTGGATTGCCAGACCGGGGTGGTCTCCATCTATGCGAAGCCGGCGGAGGAGTATGTCGCCCGGAGCGCCAGCGTGATTCGGGCAGCGCGAACCGCCGCAATGCCTGTCATTTTCGTGCAAGTCGGATTCCGGCCGGGATTGCCTGAGGTCAGCGAACGAAACAAGTTGGTCGCATCACTAAAGGCCAATCCGCAACACCAAAGTTTGTTTCAAGGCGCCGCAGGTGCTATTCACCCCGGACTTGGAGCGACGCCCGACGACATCGTGATCATCAAGCACCGAGTGAATGCTTTCACCGGGACGGATTTGGCTATGATTCTCGGCGCGAAAGAGATTCACACACTGGTGCTCTTCGGAATTTCGACCAGCGGTGTTGTTTTGTCCACGTTGCTGGGGGCCTTCGATGCCGATTACCAGGTGATTGTGATTGCAGACTGCTGCGCGGATAGGAACCAGGAACTCCATGAGGTTTTGCTGAAGCAGATGTTTCCGGCGCGAGGAGAAGTCATCACGGCAAGGGAATTTGAAGAAGCATTGGGGTTCACATTAGCCGATTGAGATTCCGCCACTCTGCCGAACTTTGTGTCCCCAGGGAACATCAAGATCACGCCCCCCTCTCGTAACGATGGGGGCGAAAAGACGTCGACAGGAAGGGGCATCTTCCGACAGGTTACGGATGCGCAGAGACAATCGCGTTTCGTTTACGCCAACTTGCAAGATCAAGCGCGAAAGAGCGGTTCGACCCCGCGGGCCTGCGCGAGTAGTTCCTGACGCTCTTTGTTGTCCATGGGCTGAAATCGTTCGGCAAATCCAAGCGCCATGCGAAACAGCACTTCCTCGCCGGGAGGAATGGCCGCTGTGATGTCCTCGCTCAGCGTGAAGCGAAATGCCTTCTCCGCCAACGAAGGGTTCTCGATGGGCTCGTACCAGCACTTGCGCCATTTCGCGTGTTCCTTGTTGGGCCAAGTCGTGTAGGCCAGAGTTTTCAGTGCGATGCGAGTTACGCCCTTGGACTTGGCCTTGTCGAGAATCTGCGGGCCGAAGTTGCCTTCCTGTACCAGCACAAAGTTGAGCGGGAACATTACGGAATCGAGCTCGAAGCCGTCCATCAGGGCGATCGCCGCTTTGACGTCGTGAACGGATGCGCCGAGGAAGCGCGCTTTCCCCTCCTGCCGCGCCTTCACGAACGTTTCCGCCGCTCCGCCGGGAGCGAGGATTTGGTTGACGTCCTCCATTTTTTGTACCGCGTGAAACTGGTAAAGATCGAAATGGTCGGTCTTCAACCTGCCCAGGCTCTGCTCGAGTTCTTGGCGAGAGCCAGGGGCATCGCGCGCCATGGTCTTGCAGGCGAGAAACGACCGACTGCGATACGGCTCTAATGCCGGGCCTAGCTTCGTCTCGGCCTCGCCGTCGAAATAACTGGGCGCCACATCGAAGTAGTTGATACCCCGATCAAAAACCTCGGCGACTGTCTGATTGGCCTGGGGCTGCTCCATGCCTACAACGACGATGCCGCCGAATCCAACGATCGAGAGTTGCACGTCGCCCTTGTACACGCGTTTCGGGATGGTGCCTGTGGCAGCATCGACTGGCAGATTTGCGACAACGGCCGTCGCAGCCATGCCTTGTAGAAAGCTTCGTCTCTTCATGTTTACCTCCGAGCAAGGCTGAACAGTTCACCCGCACTTCCCTGTCCCGTGACACTTGCGTCCAGGTGACGAGCAGTTGCCGGGCTCGGCCAGCTCGCCGTCCGGGCCAATGCACGTCTGGGTGTGCATGCACCAGAACAGGCCGTCATTCGATGGAGGCACGGTGGGATCGTGATCCGCGCTGATGAATTGTTGCTTCCAGCGCAGCGAGGTGCAAAGAGTTTCCTTGCTCGTGTCGAATCGTTCCTGATCGAGCCACATCATGCAACACCTCCTGCGCGGCCGGCCGCGGCGTTCAACACGGCGCGTTTTACGGCCGCTTTGGTCAGGGTGATCTTGTATTTGTTGCGGCTGAGCGGCTTGGCCTTTGCCACCGCAGCGTTTGCCACTGCCATTGCCGTGTCGCTGTTGACCGGCTTGCCCACCAGCGCATCGGCGGCTTCGGGCGAGATCCACGGAATCGGCGCGACATGCCCCAACACGACGCGCGCGCTCTTGACGGTGTTGCCATCCATTTCGAGCGCAACGCTCGCCATGGAGAGCGGCCAGTCGAACGCTGCGCGTTGGCGTACCTCGTAGCTGGACGCTTTGAGGTTCTTCGCTGGCGGAGGCACGATGAGCTCGGTGACGATTTCGTCGGGCTTGAGGTCATGTTCGCGCTGGCCTTCTGCTGTGGGAATGACGAAGAACTTCTCGAGCGGCAGCTCGCGCATGCCGGCGCCCGAAGATTTTGCCGAGTAGATCCGAAGCTTTGCGCCGTAAGCGATTAGGACCGGAGCGATGGTTGACGGACTGACAAAATACGCCGGGCCGTCGTTGCCGAGGATCGCAGCGTAGCGGTTGTCGCCTTCCACCACCATCGACTTACCGTCTTTGGTGGTGGGAAGCAGTCCCATGCCGTTGCGAAAGTACCAGCAGCGCGGGCGCTGACACATGTTGCCGCCAATCGTTGCGACATTGCGAATCTGGACGCTTGCCGCCTCACGCACCGCCTCGGTCAGTACCGGATAGGCAGTGAGGTCCTTCGAATCGGCTAGCTCGGCGAGTGTGGTGAGCGCGCCGATACGCAGACCCGAGTTCGCGTTGTAGCTGACCCCACGTAAGCCATCGATTTGCTTGATGTTGACGAGCCGTTTGGGCGTGACGACGTAATCCTTCATCAGCGCCAGCAGATCGGTGCCGCCGGCGAGGACTGCACCGTCGCCGCCCAGCAGTGTGGCAACCTGTTCTTTCTTGTTAGCGCTGGCGTATTCAAACGCTTGCATTTGCGCCTCCTGGCTCGAGGGCTTCGAGCACGCGGTCAGGTGTCAGCGGCAGGAAGGGCACACGCACTCCGATCGCGTTGGCTACGGCGTTGGAAATCGCTGCGCCGGGAGAAACAACTGGCGGCTCGGCGAGTCCGATGACTCCGCGTTCGTCGTAGCCTTTGCCGGTCATCATGTGGACTTTCAGATCGCCGATATCGCTGAGTCCGGCAAGCCGGTAGAACTCCAGGTTCGGATTCAGCACGCGCCCGGTAACGGGATCGAGAATCTTTTCCTCGTAGAGCGCGTAGCTGATGCCCATGATGAGTGCCCCGTAGACCTGGCTCTCGGCAGTCTTTACGTCAACCACGAGGCCGCAGTCTTGCACGGCGACCATCTTGTTGACGCGCACAATGCCGGTTTCGGTGTCGACAGAGACGTCAGCCATCTGTACGCCACCGACGCCGCTGTTGGTCAGGTCCGGCGGCTCGTCCTTATTGGGATTTTGGCCGCGCACCGTGAGGGGCACGGCGCCGATCTTCGCGCAGGCTTCCTTCCAGGAGAGGCTGCGGCTTGGATCGCCTTTCACCTGCACTCGGCCCGCATGAGCTTCCAACTCTTCAGGCTGAGCCTTGAGCGACGGAGCTACCTTGGCAAACAATCGATCGCGTGCATTGACCGCGCCACGTCGAGTCGAAGCTGTTACGCCGCCCGATGTGGTGCTGCCGCCACTGCCGCCGGACGGGGGATACTTGTTGTTTCCGTAGAGCAGTGTCACGTTCTCCATCGGAATACCGAGTGCATCGGCAGCGACGATGGTGATGATGGTGCGCGCGCCCGTGCCCAAGTCCTGCGTGCCCATCTTGATCTCGACCGACCCGTCGGGATGGATGGTGAAG
>Ga0306926_10001878_pt1 | contig 21072 bp, 19 predicted proteins | sample flu12Cox44000178_FD_203759 | JGI IMG/M metagenome (GOLD analysis project Ga0306926, IMG submission 203759) | Lab enrichment of tropical soil microbial communities from Luquillo Experimental Forest, Puerto Rico - flux8day.12C.oxic.44.000.178 (v2)... | ecosystem: Environmental > Terrestrial >...
TCCTCCATATTGCAGAGCTTGCTGCCCATGCGCCTCGCGTCGATAGAGGGCTACTCCCTTTTCGATGTGATGACGCGCTGTTGCGAGATCGCCTGCCGTCATGAATGACGGCCAGGCCGCGTGATGCGCCTGCAAGGTGAGTTCAGAATTGCCGCTGGCGTTAGCCATCCCGAACAGCTCGTCCACCAGGCGCGCGGCAGACGCATGGTCGCCGCGTGAAAAAGCGATGAGCCATGCTCCCCATACCGTCGGAAAAAGATCAGCGACCCGCTGCCCTGCGCTCGCCAGCTCCCGGGCTCTCGCATACACCTGACCGATCTCAGGTGCCACGGACGACCTCGTCGTCATCAAGGCAGGCCCCAGGGCGATCAGGAGCTGCAGCTCCTGATCGGCGTAGCTGGCTCTCTCCGGCAGTGTTTGAAGAAGCTGCAGCGCGTTTCGAAAATGAGCGATCGCCTCCTTGTTGGCCGATCCCTTGGCAGCGCGGTCTCCTGCGCGTTGCCAGTAGGTGATGGCCTCTTGCGGCAAGGCGGCAAGCGTATAGTGCTGCGCCAGAAGCTCGGGCTGGCTATCGCCGACATCGAACTGCTGGTCAAGAACGCTTGCGATGCGAGCGTGCAGTTGCTGTCGCTTTTCGCGGAGCAGGGTGTCGTAAGCAACATCCTGCACGAGCGCATGCTTGAACAGGTAATGCGCGTCCGGAGGCAGGCCCTGGCGAAACAACAAGCCGGCCTCAACGAGACGATCGAGTGCCGTTGCCAGCTCGGGCTCGGTTCTCTGCGCTACGGCTGCCAACACGGCATGAGAAAATTCCCGCCCGATTGCTGCACCGGTCTGCGCCACCTCCTTGGCCTCGCCAAGCCGATCAAGGCGCGCCAGCAACGACGCGTGCAGGCTCGCCGGGATCGCCGCAGCATGGGAGGGAACCATCGAGGTGGTTCGCCGAGCCGCCCCCTCGTTCTCGGCCTCCAGCACCGCCTTCGTCATCTCCTCTACAAACAAGGGAATGCCATCGGTGCGCTCCACGATCTCGGCGCTCACGTCGGCCGCCAGCTCTTTCGTCCCGACCAGACCTGCAATGATCGCGGCCGCATCGCGTGAAGGAAGCCGATTGAGCGTCAAACTTGTGACGTGGGCCTGGCCTTGCCAAGGTGCCTTGAACTCGGGACGAAAGGTTATGAGAAGCAGCACCTGAAGGCTTTGTATTCGCTTGACGAGCAGGTCGAGCACCTCAAGGCTCGTCGGATCGATCCAATGCACGTCCTCGAAAATCATCAGAACCGGATTCCGGGACGCCAATCTGACGAGTCGCGAAGTCAAGGCTTCGAGCGTCCGGTGTTTGCGCTGTTCGGGCGCAAGCTCGAGGTTCGGATATCGTCCGTCGTTCGGGAGGCTCAGCATCCCTGCCAGGAGCGCTGCGTCCTGGGGTGAAGTTGAGGTCTGCAGAAGAAGGGCATCGAGCTTGATTTATCGTTGTGCAGCAGTCCAGCGGCGCGTTCCATCTGCCCTGCGATGGGATAGAGCGCGCTGTCGGTGTGCTGCGGTGAGCAGAAGTAGCGCAAGCGTGTGTGCGGTTCGGTGGCGATGTGCTCCATGATCGCGACCGTAATCCGGGATTTGCCGATGCCGGCTTCGCCCGAGAGCAATACGACTTGACCTTCGCCCATTTTGGCGCTGGACCAGCGGCGCCCAAGCAGTTCGATCTCTTCCTTGCGTCCAACCAGTCGGGTCAAGCCGGTTGTGTGTAGCGCATCAAATCGGCTTTGTGTGTAACTCGGCCTCAATGCGCCCCAGGCGCGCACCGGTACGGAAATGCCTTTAAGCTCTGGGCAACCGAGGTCCTGGAATTCGAAAAGATTGCCGAGAAGCGCCCGAGTACTCTCCGCAACGACGACGGCACCCGGATCGGCAACCGCCTGCAGGCGGGCGGCAAGATTAGGCGTCTCGCCGACGACGGCCTGCTCTTGAGCTGCACCTTTGCCGACGAGATCGCCAACGACCACGAGCCCGGTCGCGATACCGATACGCACCTGCAACGGCGAGTCGATTGCGGTCTTCAGATTCGGCACGGCCTCGACAAGAGCGAGTCCGGCCTGCACAGCGCGTTCCGCGTCATGCTCGTGGGCCTGTGGATATCCGAAATAGGCCAGTACACCGTCTCCCATATACTTCGCGACGTACCCGCCATTGCGCTCGACGATCGCCGTGCAGCAGCGGTGATAGGCCCGAACGATTCCCCGCAGGTCCTCGGGGTCGAGTTTCGCTGAAAGAGCCGTCGAGCCGACAAGGTCGCAGAACATGACCGTGAGCTGCCGGCGTTCCGCTTCGTCGTATCTCGGTTCGGCTGGAGCCTGATCTTGCGCAGACGTGCGCATATGAAGCGCGAGCTCGCGGATCACGCGCAGCATCTTTCGACGATCTCCAAGCAGAACCCCGAGCTTCTCAAGGTCCTGGTCGGTCAGATCGGGCAGAACACTGACATCAATGCGATTGGCTTCGAAGCGCTCCGCATATTCGGACATGCCCAGCTTTTCGAGCCAGTCTGCGATTTGCTGCATGGCGGCGCCCCACCGAATTTGCGCTATCCGTTCTGGACCGGCAGGTCAGAAATTCTATCACATGCGCAAACTTATTGCAGCGCCCGCAGGAAGGTGGCCTGTTCGATCAGGGTGTGGACGGCTCCGGGCTGGCAAGGGGAATCTTTCACTTTGCAGCGTTGATCCGAGCAGCGATGCGTTCGGCCTGTTTGCCTAGTGCTCTGGCGGGCCAATAGTCCCGCAAGTACTAAGGGGTCAGCGTTTGCTCTCTCATATACGCGACGTTAATCACGAGGCCGGGCAAGAGCCATTGGAAGAGACGCACGACGGCAAGAACGGTTTCTGCTCCGATATCCTCGTCAGCTGCGGCAACGAGCCTAGCACTGGTCAACTCTCCGGGATTGGGCAACGCTAACGCCAGGGCCACAGCCTTTTTGTGCACTCTCTCGACCGCGCCCTCGTAGCCGGGCGTGCCGATGAGCGGCTTCAGCGAGCGCCACGCTATATCGAAGTAGCTCGGCCAGCGGGCCAATGCGCGATAGTCGGTATTCAAGAAAGGTAAGCCGAGCGTCGACTTGAGGTCCTCGTAAAGGTCTTGCAGCTGCCGCTCGGCATGATGGGGCTCCATCAGCACCAATCTTCCACCCGCTGCAGGTCCATGACGGGACTGCGTGGGCTTCGAAATACTTCGGGACGTCCCGATCTCGTTGCCCTCCAGAAGAAGCCTCCCTGCCGTGGCAATAAGCAGATAAGGCATATTTCCGTGCGAGAAGATCTCGATAAGCGCGCGTATCTCGGCAATTTCCGGTTCCGTGTAGCCGAGTTCGTGCAGCTTCTGGAGGATTGACGGCGCGCCGAGGCTGGCGGCCTCCGCCTCTTGCCTGAGTTGATGACACGCCGCCTGGAATTGCGCGCTGGCCGACAGCTCTCGAAAGCCTCCCCACAGCGTGGCGTAAAATCGCGGATAGCGCGCAAAGGACATAGCGACGACGCCCATCCATGGAACTTGCAGCGCCGCCTTGGTGTCTTCGTAGATCTCCTTAAGTGCTGGGTCCGCCAGATTCTCGGGAATGGGGGCGATCTTCGGAATCGGATTCGGCTTCAGTCGTGGCAGATTTGGATTCATTGCATTCCTCGTGAATGTTGAATCTCGTCAAGGCTTGAAGCCTAGCACTTTGCGACGGTACGGGGTGTAACCGGTTCTCAAATTTTGATCGGGCAGAAGTGCGGTTCGCCGCAGACTCGGAAGTCCGATCCTGCCCTAATTTCAGTCAGATCGATCTTCGGACGTAGACTTCACAGCGATACCGGATTTCAATTCCTCGAAGTAACGTCACGCAGGCTCGCCGCATTCGACAGCAACCGCTCGGTCGTCAATCGCAAGAAGTAGATCGCGACAGCCGGATTTTGATTGCAGACATGAGAAAACTGCTTCTCGCTGATCCAGAGAAGCTCGATATCGCTCGCAGCCACGGCCGTTTGGGTGCGGCGATGGTCGGCCGAGAAAAGTGCCATTTCGCCAAAGAGCTCACCTTCTCCTAGCCTGTGATTCATCTCCTTGAGAAGCACATTGCCGGTGAGCAACATGTAGAGACCATCCGCCTCGTCTCCCTGGCTGAACAGGATTTCGCCCTTGCGTACGAGGCGTTTTTTCATGAGCGGCTTAAACCACTCAATGGAAAAACCGTCCCTGACCGCTTGTTGAATCTTCCGATCCAGCGTGATCAATCGGTAGGTTCGAAAAACGTTCAAAGGCAGGAGCGCAAGGTGCAGGGCGAGCACCGGATAGAGGTGGCCAAAGGTCGCATATGCGATAAACCCCACATTGCTGGAGATTGCAGCGATGCGAAGAGGCACCATCGTCGTCATGCAAAACGTGGCGAAAACCAAAGCCGAGGCGATATAGCCGGTTGCCTGAATCCAGTTTGCCATCGAGGATGTTTCCATTCAAAAAAATGCCAAGGGACTTCCAAGGGTCTAGATTGCGAACGACGAAATCACTACAGGAACGAGGACGAAACTTTCCGAGTGGCGATGCGACGGATCATTCCGGTTCCCATCATCCAACAGGATTAGAATGGGCGTTGCCGAGAGCGCTCGATCCCAGGCTCAATGCGCGACAAGCGGACAGCCGCCTTCGGCCAATGGCCTGAACGCCTGATCGCCCGGAATGGCGGCGAGTATCTTGTAATAGTCCCAGTCTCCTTTCGATTCCGACGGCGTCTTCACCTGCGCAAAATACATGTCGTGAACCAGCCTGCCGTCCTCGCGCAGCCGGCCGTTCTTGACGTAGAAATCGTTGACGGGCCTCTCGCGCATCTTCGCCATGACGGCCTTTGCCTCGTCGGTGCCGGCGGCCGCGATGGCGCCGAGATAATGGCGGATCGCCGAATAGACCGCCGCCTGCGGCATGGTCGGCATACGGCCGTGCCGGTCAAAGAAGCGCTTCGACCAGACGCGGGTTTCCTCGTTGCGATCCCAGTAGAATGCGGTGACGAATTTCAGTCCCTGGGCTGCCTGCAGCCCCATGCTGTGAACATCGGAGAGGAAAACCAGAAGCGAGACGATGTTCTGGTTTTTCGTCAATCCGAACTCGTTGGCCTGCTTGGTGGCGTTGACCATGTCGCCGCCGCCATTGGCGAAAGCCACGACCTTCGCGCCAGAGGCCTGCGCCTGCAGCAGATAGGAGGAAAAATCCGCGGTGTTGAGCGGATGGCGCACGCTTCCCAAAACCTTGCCGCCAGCGGCCTTCACCGCGGCTGTCGCATCGGTCTCGAGCGAATGGCCGAAGGCGTAGTCGACGGTGATGAAAAACCAGCTGTCGCGCCCTTCCGCAACGATCGCCTTGGCAAGGCTCGTGGTCAGCGCGTAACTGTCATAGATCCAGGACGCCTCGGTCGGCGTGCACGATTTGCCGGTGAAGGCGGTGCTGCCGACTGCGCCGGCGATCGCAATGCGGTTTTTCTCGTAAGCGAGTTGCTCTACCGCCAGCGCGACCGCCGAATGGTCGAAGCCGATCGCCATGTCGACGTGACCGACTTCGAACCACTCGCGCGCGACTGCTGCACCGACGTCGGATTTGTTCTGGTGATCGGCGAACACGATCTCGACCGGCTTGCCAAGCACGGTGCCGCCGAAATCCTCGACGGCCATCCGCGCCGCCACGACCGAGCCGGGGCCGCCGAGATCGGCATAGAGGCCCGATTGATCGTTGAGCACGCCGATTTTCACGACGCCGTCGGAGATTTGTGCGCGTGCATCCGCGACGCCGAGGCCGATCGCGGACAACGCTGAAACAAGCACGAGTGCAAATCGCATGGCGTCTCTCCCCTATCGAAAGCGCAAGCCCTTGTTCGGTCTTTGGCGCATCTAGCGAAGCCTAGGCTGGGCTTGATCGGGGCACAAGCTAGCCGGCCCGAGCGGGGCGCGGTACTCACACCGTCTTCTCCGGCCAGCGGCAGAGATCGTTGATCAGGCACACTTCACAGCGCGGCTTGCGTGCAAGGCAGGTGTAGCGGCCATGCAGGATCAGCCAGTGATGGGCATGCAGCATGAATTCGACTGGAACCACGCGCTCGAGCCCCAGCTCGACTTCGAGCGGTGTCTTTCCCGGTGCAAGCCCGGTGCGATTGGCGACGCGAAATACGTGCGTGTCCACCGCGAGCGTGTGCTCGCCGAACGCCATGTTGAGCACGACGTTGGCGGTCTTGCGCCCGGCACCCGGCAGCGATTCGATTTCGGCGCGAGTGCGCGGTACCTCGCCACCAAATTCGCTGATCAGTTTCTCCGACAGCGCGATGACGTTCTTCGCCTTGTTGCGGTAAAGCCCGATGGTTTTGATGTAGTCGCGCAGTTTTTCCTCGCCGAGCGCCAGCATCTTTTGCGGCGTGTCGGCGACCTGGAACAAGGTGCGCGTGGCGCGGTTGACACCGGCATCGGTCGCCTGTGCCGAAAGCACGACCGCCACCAAAAGCGTGAAGGGATTGAGATGTTCGAGTTCGCCCTTCGGCTCGGGATTGGCATTGCGGAAACGGCTGAAAGCCTCGTGAATTTCGGCCGACGTCCAGGGTTTCTGCTTCTTTCCAACGCCGCGGGTGCGCTGCGGTTTGGCCACAGTTTGCTTCGAAGATTTCTTGGAGGATTTTTTCGAAACCTTCCTGGCGCTTCGGGCCGGGCCTCGGTTCTTGCCTAGGGTCCTGGCCGGACCCTTGCCTCGGCGCTTGGCGGGTTTCGAACGGCGCGTGATTTTCGGCATGACTAGTGTCCCGGTTCTGACATTCGTATCCCGTCGCAGCAAGTCCGTTTACGAATGTCAGAACCAAAGGGAGACTAGCAAATATAAATTTCTAGTGCGGTTTCGGATTTGACATTCGCTATGAGGACTCGCTGCGATACTGAAGCGAATGTCAAATCCACCGCACTAGTGGTATACTGAGGTGCAATGACCGCAGGCAACGATTTTGATCCTCACCCACAGCCGGAATTATTCTCCGCGCTGCTGACGCCGCACCGCTCGCTCAGTCACACCGGCTTTCTGGCGGTGATGGCGTTCGTCAGCGTGGTCAGCTTTGCCGCGGGCCTCGCCTTCCTGATGATGGGCGCCTGGCCGGTGCTCGGCTTTTTCGGCCTCGACGTGCTCGCGATCTACTGGGCGTTCCGGATCAATTTCCGCCGTGCCAGAGCCAGCGAGGAAATCCGGGTGACGCCGTCGGAATTGCGCTTCCGCCGGATCAGCCACCGCGGCCATGTGGTCGAATATGTGCTCAATCCGCTGTGGGTGCAGCTCGACCGCAAGACCCATCCCGAATATGGCGTGGAAAAGCTCTATCTGCTTTCAAAGGGTCGCCGCGTCGCCATTGGAAGCTTTCTCGGCCCTGACGAAAAAGCAAGCTTTGCCAATGCTTTAATTGCTGCCTTGCAGGCAGCCCGGCGCGGCCCGTCGTATAATCCGGTTTCGTAGAAATCGGCGGGTGGAAATCAGGAATCGGGTGGTTTCGGCCGGGCCGGTGGCTTACATCAGGCGCATGATGAACCTTGCAATCAACGACCATCGCTTGACCACACCCGGTTCGCAGATCGCAGCGCTGCGCGACTATGATTCGGTGCGGCGGGCCATCGCCTTTATCTCCGAGCACTGGCGGCAGCAGCCGACCATCGAATCGGTGGCAGACGCCGCCGCCGTCACGCCGGATGAACTGCACCATCTGTTTCGTCGCTGGGCGGGGCTGACGCCAAAAGCCTTCATGCAGGCGCTCACCCTCGACCACGCCAAGAACCTGTTGCGCGATTCCGCCAGCGTGCTCGACGCCGCGCTTGACTCAGGTCTTTCGGGCCCCGGACGGCTACACGATCTGTTCGTCACCCATGAGGCGATGTCGCCCGGCGAATGGAAGAACGGCGGCGCCGGCATGACACTGCGTTTCGGATTCCACGCCTCCCCGTTCGGCACCGCCATCGTGATCGCCAGCGATCGCGGCCTGGCGGGGCTCGCCTTTGCCGATCCCGGTGACGAGCAGTCGGCGCTCGCCGACATGCAGCGGCGCTGGCCGCGCGCAATCTATCTCGAGGACCATGCGGGCACCGCGCGGATTGCCCGGCGCATCTTCGATCCCACGCTCTGGCGGCCCGACGAGCCACTGCGGGTTATCCTGATCGGGACCGATTTCGAGGTCCGGGTTTGGGAGACGCTGTTGAAGATCCCGATGGGCCGCGCGGTCTGCTATTCGGATATCGCCAACAAGATCAAAGCGCCCAAGGCATCACGCGCGGTGGGCACTGCGGTCGGGAAAAACCCGATCTCGTTCGTGGTCCCCTGCCATCGCGCGCTTGGCAAAGGCGGCGCGCTGACCGGTTATCATTGGGGCATCACCCGCAAACAGGCGATGCTCGGCTGGGAAGCCGGGCAGATGGGGATGCATTAAGTAAAGCAAGACCTCTTTACGCCCTCAGAGCTCGCCATCGAACCGCCGGTCAAACGGTTAGGTTGATGCCTGCCGCGGAAGTAGCCGCAGTGCTCAATGGCGTCGAGACAGGAGCCGCCGCGGCCTGATTAAGGGCTTTCTCGACCTCGGCGGCCGAGGAATCGACCGTCTTTGCAAGCTGATCCAGCTCCGTCCCGGATTTGCCCCTGTGCTTTTCTTGCTCTTCTTTCGCAGCTTGTTTGACGATGGCTCGGATGGTGCCAACCGCATTCGCCGCCTGGGTCAGCAGATCTCGATCGGCAGACGCTGCCTGTGTCTGTGCGGCGTTCCGGCTCGCTTGCTCCTTGAGATGATCGAGCAACGCCTGTCGTTGGGCATCACTCGCCGCGACCACACCCGGATTGGCAGAACCGGACAAAGGATCGGTAGCCGCGGTGCGCGAGTCCGCAGTTTGTGAGCCGTGGGTGGGGGCCTGGTGCCCTTCAGAAGCCGCAGCCTCGGCAGCGATATTTTCCGACGGCGTAGCCGGCGTCCCCGCCGCCTGTGGCACATTTGAGCCGGTAACCGCGGTGGGCGAGGCTGCCGAAGCGGTCGGCCCCTCGTCCGCTGGGGTGTTGGCCGAATCGTCCGCCGCTTGTCCCCCGGCCAGCGCAGCGTCGGCGAATGATGTGTCAGTCGTCGATGTGGCTCCGTTTCCGCCGCCTTGACTCAGATCTGCCGCTGCAGCGCTGATTTGTTTGGCCAGCGCGGCCAGCGCCCGGGCCGAGGCCGTTCCAAACTGTTGCAAAGCGCGAAACTCTTGAAGCAATTGTTTTAGCCGCGCCGCGGCCGCGTTGTGGCTTGAATTTCGCAGTTGCGCGATGACCTGCTGGAGCTGGCTGAGCGCCTGATCCTGCTGCGCGACCGACTTCTGCGCTGTGGCAGACAGGGTGATGGTAACGCTCTCGCTCGCGATCAGCCGATTGCCCGGCGACGTCGCGGTAGCCGCGTCGCCCCCTGTATCGCTCGCCGATTTTCCGCCAAGGTCTCGTGAGGCTTGCGCTTGCGGAAGTTGGGCCTGGTGTGAACCGGTCGCATCCGACGAGAACTGTGCGCTGGGAGGCGTCAGCGTGCTGATCGTGTAGGTCGATACCAAGATTGACATCGGACCCTCCTGAAATCGGCATGCTAACTAATGGCTGCGGTTCCTGCGTTACTCAATCTCAACGATAAATATTAATTCCTCGTTACTTCTCTCGAACACTCCTTCCTATGAAGCTGGGACGGGCGCCGCCAGATCGAGCTTCGATGCAACGGTGGAATCCGCGTTCAGCCGGTAGACTATGGGAACGCCGGTGGCGAGTTCGCGTTTGAGAATGCCTTCGGGCGAAAGCTTTTCCAGCACCATGATCAGCGCGCGCAGCGAATTGCCGTGCGCCGAGACCAGCGTGCGCTCGCCGCGCAGCACGCAAGGCAGGATTTCCTGGACGTAATATGGCAGGGTGCGCGCCAGCGTGTCTTTCAGACTTTCGCCGCCTGGCGGCGACACGTCGTAGGAACGCCGCCAGATATGCACCTGCTCCTCGCCCCATCTCTTGCGCGCGTCATCCTTGTTGAGGCCGGACAGATCGCCGTAGTCGCGTTCGTTGAGCGCGAGATCCTTGCGAACGGGAAGCGCGATCTGGCCGAGCTCCTCGAGCATCAGATCGAGCGTGTGCTGCGCGCGAAGCAGCGCCGAGGTAAAGGCGATGTCGAAGATAAACCCCTGCGCCTTCAATTTGCGCGCGGCCTCCTTTGCTTCGGCGATGCCCTGCTCCGTCAGGTCGGGATCCTTCCAGCCGGTGAAGAGATTCTTCAGATTCCATTCGCTCTGGCCGTGACGTACCAGCACGAGTAGACGATCGCTCATACCTGGGTTCCGTTCGAATTTGATGGATCAGAGATCGGCGAGCCCGAGCACGTCCGCCATCGTGTAGAGTCCGGGTTTCTTGTCGCGCGCCCACAACGCGGCCTTCACCGCACCTTGCGCGAACATGGTGCGGTCCTCGGCCCGGTGCGTGAGTTCGATGCGCTCCATGGACCCTGCAAAGATCACGCTGTGATCTCCGGTGACGGTGCCGCCGCGCAAGGATGCGAAACCGATATCGCCACCGCGGCGCGCGCCAGTCAGGCCATCGCGGCCTCGTGCCGAATGCGCCTCGAGCGCAATCTTGCGGCCCGCGGCGGCAGCCTCGCCCAGCATCAACGCCGTGCCGGAGGGCGCATCGATCTTGGCGCGGTGATGCATCTCGAGAATCTCGATATCAAAACTTTCGTCGAGCGCCTGGGCCACTCGCTTCACCACCGCTGCGAGCAGATTGATTCCCAGACTCATGTTGCCCGACTTGACCACGATGGCGCGCGAGGTGACGCTCTTGATTACAGCATCGTCGGACGCAGACAGCCCGGTGGTGCCGATGACATGAACGAGGCCGCGTTCGGCGGCGATGGCGACGTTGGCGATGGTGGCGCCGGGCACGGTGAAGTCGAGAATGCCGTCCGCATTCGCCGACATCGTCCAGAGATCGGCCGACAGCAGCACGCCGTTGGCCGGAAGCCCCGCAAGCACGCCGGCATCCTTACCCAAAACCTCCGAGCCGGGCGCTTCCAGAGCACCGGCGAGCACCGCGCCCCTGGTCTCGGAAATGACGCGCGTCAGCGCCCGGCCCATCCGGCCGCCGGCTCCCGCGACGATCAAGCGCATGTCAGTCATTTCAGACCTCGCCCGACAAGGGCACCGACTTGCCGTATAGCCGCCGCAGGCCGTTCCGGCAACCGATCAGGCGGGTCAGCCTCCCGGCTGCGGACCGTCGTAGCCCTCGATGATCACGAGGTCGCCCTCGGCGTGCGGGCTGCGAAGCTCGACCAGGCGGACATATTCGGGCGAGTTATAGCAGGCGATTGCGGTCTCATAATCCTTGAACTCGATCACCACGTTGCGCGCGCGCGACGAGCCTTCCTTGGGCACATGCTGGCCGCCCCGCACAAGGAATCTGCCGCCGTATTTTGCAAACACTGCGCCGTTCTGCGCCACATATTCCTTGTAGCCTTCTGGGTTATTCACATCGATGCGCGCGATCCAGTAACCCTTGGGCATCCGTTGCCCTCCTCCCTGTTCAGCGGAGCGCGTTCGCGATCTCAGACTGGATCGCTTCGGCCGCCGCCTTCGGCTCGGCGGCTTCGATCACCGGACGTCCGACCACGAGATAATCCGCACCCGCCGCGATCGCGCGGGCCGGCGTCATGATGCGTTTCTGGTCTCCGGCATCCAGTCCGGAGGGGCGGATACCTGGCGTTACCAGGTTCATGTGAGGACCAACGAGCCTGCGCAAAGCGGCCGCCTCTTCCGGCGAACACACCAGTCCGTCGACGCCGAGCGCCTGCGCCTGCCGCGCGCGCTCCTCGACCAGCTCCGAGACGCCCAGGCGATAGCCAGCGGCTTTGAGATCGCCGTCGTCGTAAGAGGTCAGCACGGTGACGGCCAGGATTTTCAGGGAAGACTGTCCGCGCGCTTCGATCGCCGCCTTCATGGTCTGCGGATAGGCATGCACGGTCAGAAACGTGGCGCCGAGCGCGTTGAGGCTCTCCACGCCGCGCGCTACCGTGTTGCCAATATCGTGCAGCTTGAGATCGACGAACACCTTCTTGCCGGCGTCGTTGAGCTTGCCGACCAGCGACAACCCGCCGGCATAGGCGAGCTGATAGCCGATCTTGTAGAACGTGACGGCCTCGCCAAGGCGCGCGATCATCGCCTCCGCACGCTCGATATCCGGCAGATCGAGCGCCACGATCAATCGGTCGCTAGTACCAACTTTCCGGAGTTCGTGACTATGAGAAGATGGCTGCATGTCACCTCACGTCAGGCGCTGGGAAATCTCGATCAATTGCCGAACCAGCGCGTCGAGCGCCTCGATATCGGCCGGGTGCTTTAATTTGTCCATGTCGTCGTAAGCCTCGGCGGCAAATGACAGCGCCAGCTGGTTCGGGATTACCAACGCCTGGCAAGCGGAAAGGATCGACCGCAGCGCCGCAAGCGAACGCGATCCGCCGAGCCTGCTCTGCGAGGCGGCCGCAATCGCAAAAGCCCGGCCGCGAAAAACCTGGCCCCGCGTCTCCTGTGGCTCCTGCACGCGCGTCACCCAGTCGATGGTATTTTTGACCAGCGGAGGCACGGAGGCATTGTATTCGGGCGTTACGATCAGGACGCCATGATGGGCGCCAATCATGCGCTTGAGATTGACGGCGTTCTTGGGCACGCCCGATCTCGTCTGAAGATCGCCGTCGTAGATCGGCAACGGAAAATCAGCCAGCGAAATGCGCGTCACCTCGGCGCCGGCCTGCGCGATTTGATAGGCGGCAACCGCTGCGAGTTTCGCATTGAGCGAGCCGGTGCGGAGCGAACCGGGGATCACCAGGATTTTCAGCGCGGCCATGATCTAGTTCGATTGAGAGAACGCCCGCGCGGAAAAGCGGGAAATTTCACCGCTTCCGATACACCCAGACGCGGGCCGGCGGAAGGTTCATCCAAATCCGTTCGGAAGCTTCCGTGGAAACGCCCGGCAGCGATTTCGGGATTGGCGGCGCGACCGAATAGGTGAACTGCACAAAGGGCGCGCCGGGCGCGAGCGCCTGGAAGGCATCGCGAATCAGTTTCAGGCGTGTCTGCATCGGCTTGGTGACAAGCGGCAGGCCGGAGACGACGGCGGACGCCGGAGCACCGAGCACGTTGCGCAGCGAGTCCCGCAGCGCATAGGCATCGCCCTGCACCACCTTGGCATGCGGGTAGCGGTCGCGCAGCAGGGCGCAAAAACCCGGATTGTACTCGACCAGGACCAGCCGCTTCTGATCGACGCCGCGCTCGATCAGGGCCGAGGTGATCGCGCCTGTTCCCGGACCAAGCTCGACGACCGGCCCTGAGGAATCGGCATCGACATAATGGGCCATGGTGCGCGCCAGCAAGCGTCCCGAGGGCATCACCGCGCCGACGTGAAGCGGCTTTTCGATCCACGTGCGAAGAAATCGAACCTCGTCATCGAGACGGGGTTTTTTCAACGCGCGCGCGGACGATTGCATGGGCATGTCGCTACCAGGCGGGACCGCGTTTCGCGGCACTGTCAGAAAATAGTCATAAACAGGTATAGCCAGCGGACGATATGGTCAAGCCGCAGAGCACTTCACGAGCGCCGGGAATGCAAACGGTTTGGCGATAACACCCTGCGCTCGTTAGCGTTTTGGAAGGCAACCAAACCGTTTCATCGCCCGCACTTTAGTTATTCGCGCGGCTGCCGAAAAAATCCTTGACCTTGGTGAAAAAATTCGCCGCTTCCGGTTGGGTGGCGCCGGAAGATAGTTTTTCGAATTCGGCCAGCAGTTCTTGCTGCTTCCTGGTCAAATTCTGCGGCGTTTCGACGACGACCTGGACATACATGTCGCCGGTCTGGCGCGAGCGAAGCACCGGCATGCCCTTTGACGCAATGCGAAATCGCCTGCCGGACTGCGCGCCGGCGGGGATTTTGACCTTGGTCCTGCCCTTGTCGATGGTCGGCACGTCGAATTCGCCGCCGAGCGCGGCCGCCACCATCGAGATCGGCACTCGACAGTGCAGGTCGGCGCCATCGCGCTGGAAGAATTCGTGAGCAGCCAATGACAGGAAAATATAGAGGTCGCCCGGAGGTCCGCCGCGGATGCCGGCCTCGCCTTCGCCGGCGAGCCGGATGCGCGTTCCGTCTTCGACGCCCTGGGGGATGTTGACCGCCAGCGTGCGATCGCGGGTCACTCGGCCGGAGCCCGCGCATGACGGGCACGGATCCTCGATCATCTGGCCACGGCCCTGGCAGGAGGGACAGGTTCGCTCCAGCGTGAAAAATCCCTGCGACTGCCGCACCCGCCCGGCTCCGCCGCACATCGCGCAGGTCTTCGGCTTGGTCCCGGCCTTGGCTCCGGTACCCGAGCAGGATTCGCAGGTGACCGAGACCGGAATTTCGATCTGGGCGGTCTTGCCCTGGAAGGCTTCTTCCAGCGTGATTTCCATGTTGTAGCGCAGGTCGGCGCCGCGCTCGCGCCCACCACCGCGGCCGCGCTGACTCGCCATGCCGAACAGGTCTTCGAAAATATCGGAAAAAGACGAGGCAAATCCCGCCCCGAACCCGGCGCCGCCCACCCCGCCCTGCTCGAATGCCGCGTGGCCATAGCGGTCATAGGCGGCGCGTTTTTCGCCGTCCTTGAGAACTTCGTAGGCTTCGTTGATTTCCTTGAAACGCACCTCGCTGGTGGCATCGCCCGGATTTTTGTCCGGGTGCCATTTCATGGCGAGCTTGCGGAATGCCGCCTTGAGTTTGGATTCGTCCGCGTTTCGTTCGACTTCAAGGGTTTCGTAGTAGCAGCGCTTGGTTGACATCCTTCAAACCCGCCCGAAGTTCATCCTCATCCCGAAGGCATGAGGCTCACAATGCCGCGTTCGGCTTAATGAAAAATAACCCTCACCCTTCGAGACGCGTGCTCGGGAGAATGAGGGTCACGATCATGATCCGCCGCCTAAGCAGACTTCTTGTTATTCTTGTCATCGTCGACCTCGGTAAATTCCGCGTCGACCACGTCGTCCTTCGCAGCGCCCTTGGCCGCCTCTCCTTCGGCCTGTTGCTTGTACATCGCCTCGCCGAGCTTCATCGATGCCTGCGCCAGCGTGTTGGTCTTGGCCTTGATAGCCTCGGCATCATCGCCCTTCAGCGCTTCCTTGAGGTCACTGACCGCATCCTCGATGGCGCGGCGTTCGGTGTCGGCGATCTTCGAACCATGTTCGGCCAGCGCCTTCTCGGTGGAATGCACCAGCGCATCCGCATGATTCTTGGCATCGACCGCTTCGCGGCGCTTCTTGTCCTCGGCGGCATTGGCTTCGGCGTCCTTGATCATCTTCTCGATGTCGGACTCGGACAGGCCGCCGGATGCCTGGATCCGGATCTGCTGCTCCTTGCCGGTCGCCTTGTCCTTCGCAGACACGTTGACGATGCCGTTGGCGTCGATGTCGAACGTGACCTCGATTTGCGGCATGCCGCGGGGGGCCGGCGGAATGCCCATCAGGTCGAACTGGCCGAGCATCTTGTTGTCGGCCGCCATTTCACGCTCGCCCTGGAACACGCGGATGGTGACGGCGTTCTGGTTGTCCTCGGCGGTCGAGAACACCTGGCTCTTCTTGGTCGGGATCGTGGTGTTGCGGTCGATGATGCGGGTGAAGACTCCGCCCAGCGTCTCGATGCCGAGCGACAGCGGGGTCACGTCGAGCAGCAGCACGTCCTTCACGTCGCCCTGCAGCACGCCGGCCTGGATCGCAGCACCGATAGCCACGACTTCGTCCGGGTTGACGCCCTTGTGCGGCTCCTTGCCGAACAATTGCTTCACCACTTCCTGGACCTTGGGCATGCGGGTCATGCCGCCGACCAGCACTACTTCGCCGACCTCGCCCGCGGTGAGACCAGCATCCTTGAGCGCCTTGCGGCATGGTTCGATGGTCTTCTGGACGAGGTCATCGACCAACGCCTCGAACTTGGCGCGGGTCAGTTTCATCGTCAGATGCTTCGGGCCGGACTGATCGGCAGTGATGAACGGCAGGTTGATTTCCGTCTGCGTGGTCGAGGACAACTCGATCTTGGCCTTTTCGGCGGCCTCTTTCAGGCGCTGCAAGGCAAGCTTGTCGTTGCGCAGGTTGATGCCCTGCTCTTTCTGGAATTCGTCGGCAAGGTAGTTGACCAGCCGCATGTCGAAGTCCTCGCCGCCGAGGAAGGTGTCGCCGTTGGTCGACTTCACCTCGAACACGCCGTCGCCGATTTCGAGAATCGAAATGTCGAAGGTGCCGCCGCCGAGATCGTACACCGCAATGGTGCCAGACTTCGTCTTGTCGAGGCCATAGGCGAGCGCGGCCGCGGTCGGCTCGTTGATGATACGCAGCACTTCAAGGCCCGCGATCTTGCCGGCGTCCTTGGTCGCCTGGCGTTGCGCGTCGTTGAAATAGGCGGGAACGGTGATGACGGCCTGCTCGACCTTCTGGCCGAGATGGGCTTCCGCGGTTTCCTTCATCTTTTGCAGGATGAAAGCGGAGATCTGCGAGGGCGAGTAGGTCTTGCCGTCGGCTTCGACCCAGGCATCGCCGTTGGACGCCTTGACGATCTTGTAGGGGACGAGCTTCTTGTCCTTCTCGACCATGGGGTCGTCGTAGCGACGGCCGATGAGGCGCTTGACGGCGAAGAAGGTCCGTTCGGGATTGGTCACCGCCTGGCGCTTGGCGGGTTGGCCGACGAGGCGCTCGCCATCGTCGGTGAAGGCCACGATCGACGGCGTAGTCCGCATGCCCTCGGCGTTTTCGATGACTTTCGCAGTCTTGCCATCCATTACGGCGACGCACGAATTCGTGGTGCCGAGATCGATCCCTATGACCTTTGCCATGGTCCTGATATCCTTCTTTTTGCGGCAGGTTGACTGGGCCCTGTCGGCGCACCAATCCAAAACCCCCAACGAACGAAATACTCGCAATATTGCGACGGTGAGCCTCATATAGGAGTAGGTGCAGGGCCCGCAAGGAGGCCGACGCAACCTTCATCCGCGAAATGCCTCTATCTTTAATGGTTGTTTCAGCGAAGCCATCTCTGCCGATCATCTGCCCGGGGGCAAGATCGAGGCCGCTCCCGCCGCCACCACAAGGTTCACTGTTGCCAGGACGGCAAAACCGTTAAAAACCGGTGCAATGATCCAGGGATCAGGCCAGCCCCGGCACGGTCGCGACCACCGAACGGCCGCAATGCAAACCCAAAAAGAGTGCCAATGAAGCACCTCCGACTGTTTTCCGCCTTCGCCCTGCTCGCCATCGCCACTACCCCGGCGGCGGCCGAAGAGCCGGTTTTTCCGCCGGGCTCCCGGGTCGGGATGACCCCGCTTGTGGGCCTTGGTCCGGCGAAGAAGTTCGCGGGTTTCGAAACCGAGGACGAAAGCGTCAAGGTGCTGGTGGCGGAGCTTCCGCCAGAAGCCTATGGCGAGGTCATGAATGCGCTGAAGAGCAACCCGGCGGGTTCAAGCGGCATCAAGTCCGAAAGCCTCGAAACCGGGGCGGGAAAGGCCTATTACACGGCGGAAACCGCCAAGGACGGCACCGGCGTGGTGCGGCGTTATTCGATGATCCTGCAGGGCGGCACCTTCTCGGGGTATGTCGCCGCGCGGGTCCCGGAAAACGCCAGCAAGATCTATACCGACGAGGCGATACGGCAGATGTTTTCCTCCGCCGTCGTCCGCAAGGAAGTTCCGGTCGCCGAACAATTGGGTCTGATGCCCTTCAAGGTCGCTGAGCTCGGCGAGTTCAAGAATGTCCGCACCCTGACGCCCGGCGCTTCCGTTCTTCTCGCCGACGGGGACGAGAAGAGCGGGTTCGAGGGGGCGCCCTTCATGGTGATCGGCGTGATGGGGTCAACTCCGACGCAGCCGAGCGATCGCGGCCGCTTCGCCGAGCAGGCGGCAACCTCTATTCCCGGATTGCGCAATTCGCGAATCACGACATCCGAGCCGCTGCGAATTGAGGGCATGGCCGGCTACGAAACGCGGATTGACGGGATCACCGGCAAGAACAATACGCCCGTCACCGTGGTGCAGTGGTTGCGCTTTGGTGGCCAGAGCGCGCTGCGCATCATCGGCAGTTCGCCGCGCGAGCAATGGGCCCAGGCGTTCCCGCGATTTCGGGCCGTGCGCGACGGCATTCAGCCGCCATAGGACACCAGCAACTTATTGATTTTGGTGTGGCCTTGGTCCGGAAGTCGGCATAGCAAACTCGCGGCCGCAATGATGCGGACTTTGCCGCACCAGGCGGAAGCATCTTTACGATGCGTCGCCGACCTGATTTGCTCAAGGCGACCCTCAAAAACGAGCGGGAGGTGCGACATGCTGGACCGAAGGCAATGTGTGGCCGGCCTGGGCGCGATGGCCGTGATGACCATCGCTTCAAGAACCGCCTGGGCAGCGGCCTCGATCAGAATCGATGATGCGTCCGCGCTTTTGGTGATCGATGTGCAAAACTGTTTTCTGCCGGGCGGCAGCCTGGCCGTGAAGGACGGCGATCAGGTTATTCCCGTGATCAACCGCCTCGCCAAGGGGTTCGCAAACGTCGTATTGACTCAGGACTGGCACACCGCCGGCCACGTCTCGTTTGCATCCGTCCACAGCGGCAAGAAGCCGTTTGAAACCATCGATCTTTCTTACGGCAAGCAGGTGTTGTGGCCCGATCACTGCGTGCAGGGGACCGAAGGCGCCGCACTCTCGAAGGACTTGTCGATACCGCAGGCGGAACTCATCATTCGCAAGGGATATCACCAGGACGTCGACAGTTATTCGGCCTTTACCGAGGCCGACGGCAAGACGACGACAGGACTTGCCGCCTATCTCAACGCGCGCAAGCTGCAGCGTCTGTTCATCGCCGGGCTCGCCACCGATTTCTGCGTCGCGTGGACGGCAATGGATGCGCGTAAGGGCGGATTTGAGGCCTATGTCATCGAAGATGCCTGTCGCGGCATCGACACGCAGGGCTCACTCGCCAAGGCCTGGGCGGACATGGAGAAGGCCGGCGTCAAACGCATCCAGTCGAGCGATATTGCGGTTTGATCGTTGTCATGTCTGCGCAAAAGCGCGAAGCGCGTCTTCGCGCTAGACGTCGCGGGCATCCGCGTCTTGAACAGGAAGAAGGCGTGGATGCGCGGGATAGGCGAGCGGAAGCGACGCCGTTCCTCGAACGGCTATGCCCGGCCGGGCGGTTAGAGTTGTCATCCCGCGCCTGAAATACGTGGCTTCGATCTGTCCTCAGGGCAAAAGCGAGTGCCCACCCAAGCGCTTCAGTTTTGCTCTGAAGCGCTTGCCTTGGCGCCGCCCTTGGAGACGCCGACGAGCGCCGGCCGCAGCACGCGCTCGCCGATCATGTAGCCGGCCTGGACGACCTGCACGACCGTGCCCGCGGGCACGGATGCGTCGGGAACCTCGTACATCGCCTGCTGAAAATTCGGATCGAATTTCTCGCCGGAAGGATCGAATTTCTTGACGCCGTTTTTCTCCAGCGCATTGAGCAGCGAGCGTTCGGTCAGCTCGACGCCTTCGATCAATGCCTTGAGCATCGGATCGGCGGATTCCCTGGTTTCGGCCGGGACCGCATCGAGCGCGCGCTGCAGATTGTCCGCAATCCCGAGCACGTCGCGAGCAAAACCGGTGATGCCGTAGGTGCGCGCATCGGCGACTTCCCTGGCGGTGCGCTTGCGAAGGTTTTCCATCTCCGCAAGCGTCCGCAGCGCCTTATCGCGCAAGTCGACGTTTTCCCTGACCAGTGCTTCCGCCGATCCTTGCTCCGGATCGTCAGGCATGATGTAGGGCCCGGAGACTACCGGCTCATTGTCTTGCGCCGGATTGCCCGGATTATCCTTCTGCCCGTTGGGATCGGTCATCACGATGCCTTCTGAAGATCACTGAAAATGGTTGCGAATGCTGGAGCGGATATCGTGCTTTAGATGCAGAAAATCAAGTCGGCGCATGACGCCCGGCAGATGTCATGGCCGGATGGCACTAGTATCACTTGCTTAACAAAACATTCAAAGAAGGCTCCACGGCGAGATCATGCACCGAGCATCTGGCTGACGATGCGTGCCGCATAATCCACGGTCGGGATCACGCGCGCATAGTTGAGCCGGGTCGGCCCGATCACGCCGAGCACGCCGACGATATGGCCGCCCGCATCCCGATAGGGCGCGATGATCGTGGAAGAACCCGACAGCGAAAACAGCTTGTTCTCCGAGCCGATGAAAATCCGCACGCCGTCGGCGCTTTCGGCGCGGCCCAACAGATCGATGACCCCCCGCTTGGTTTCGAGGTCGTCGAATAGCAGTCTGACGCGCTCGAGATCTTCGAGCGCGTGCAGGTCTTCCAGAAGATTGGCGTGGCCGCGCACGATCAGCTGCCGGTTCTCGCTTTCGCCGCCGGACCAGCTCGCGATTCCCGCGGCGATCACCTTCTGCGTCAGCTGATCGAGTTCGGCGCGGCCTTGCGCCAGCGCGGTTTCGAGCTCGAGGCGCGCTTCCGCCAGCGTCCGCCCGCGAATCCGCGAATTCAGGAAATTGGTCGCTTCCGTGAGCGCCGAAGAAGGAACGCCCGGCGGCAGGGTCAGCACGCGATTCTCGACCTGACCGTCCTCGCCGACCAGCACCACCAGCGCGCGTTGCGGCTCGAGTCGGACAAACTCGATATGTTTCAGCCGCGAATTGGATTTGCCGGTCAACACCACCGCCGCGGCCCGCGTGAGGCCGGAAAGCCGCGTCAGCGCTTCGCCAAGCGCCGCCTCGACCGATTGGGCCTTGCCGACGGAAGCAAGCTGGCTCTGGATCGACTGCCTCTCCGCTTCGGTGAGATCGCCGACCTGCATCAGGGCGTCGACGAAAAACCGCAAGCCGATTTCGGTCGGCAGCCGGCCTGCCGAGGTATGCGGCGCATAAATCAGGCCGAGCGCCTCGAGATCCGCCATCACGTTGCGCACCGAAGCCGGCGACAGCGGTACCGCAATCAGGCGGGAAATATTGCGCGAGCCGACG
>Ga0306926_10001882_pt1 | contig 21049 bp, 22 predicted proteins | sample flu12Cox44000178_FD_203759 | JGI IMG/M metagenome (GOLD analysis project Ga0306926, IMG submission 203759) | Lab enrichment of tropical soil microbial communities from Luquillo Experimental Forest, Puerto Rico - flux8day.12C.oxic.44.000.178 (v2)... | ecosystem: Environmental > Terrestrial >...
TGGATTCATTCGGGCTGGGCAGCGAGAATGCCGCCCAGCGCGTGCAGCGCAGGCCGAAGGTCGGTGGTCCGGATAGCGCCAAATCCGAGCAGAAGTCCTTGCCTGGGCGCGCTGGCGTGGAAGAACTGCTGCAGGCCCATCATGCCGATGCCGTGTTCGGCGGCGGCCTGGATGACCTTGTCCTCGTCCAGCCCTTTCCGAAGGAGGGTGGCGATGTGGAGTCCAGCGTTGGTGGTCAGCGCGGTCAGGTGGCTGGCCAGGGGGCCGGAGAGTGTCTCAGTGAGCAGACCGTGTCGCTCGGCGTAGGCGCGCCTGCTGCGCCGGATGTGCGTGTCGAGCAGGCCATCGTCGATGAAGCCGGCTAGGGCGGTCTGCATCAAGGCTGGCGGGTGCCAGTCGATGAGCTGGCGCATCGCGGCGATCGGCTCGGCCAGCGGCGGAGGCACGAGGGCGAATCCGAGCCGGATCGCGGGAGAAAAGGTCTTGGAGAATGAGCCCACGTACACCACCCGGCCATGGTGATCGAGCGCCTGCAGCGGCTCGAGCGGCCGGTCGACGTAACGGAATTCGGTGTCGTAGTCATCCTCGATGACCGCCGCGTCATGGCGTTCCGCCCAGGCCAGCAGCGCCTGGCGCCGGGGCATCGACATCGTCATCCCGAGCGGAAACTGATGCGAGGGCGTGACGCAAACGATGCGGGCCGAGGGCGGCAGCGCGTCCACGACCAAGCCCTGATCATCGACCGGCACGCCGACCACCGTGGCGCCCAGGGCGGCGAACAGGCGCACCACCGGCAGGTACCCGGGGTCCTCGACCGCGACAGCATCGCCGGGCTCCAGCAGGATGCGGGCCACCAGGTCGATGGCGTGCTGGGCGCCACAGGTGATCACGACGCTGTCTTCGCTGGCCGTGACCGAACGCGACCTTCTCACCCAGCTGGCGATGGCCCGCCGCAGCCTGGTCTTCCCAGCCGGGTGGCCGTATTCCGGGCGGTCAGTAGCGACTGCGGCGGCGACCCGGCGGCGCCACAGGACGGCTGGGAACAGCGTGGAATCGGGCTGGCCGGGCCGCAAATCGAACCGGTAGCGGGGGCTGGGAATCGGGAAAAGCGGCGCCCAGCCCGCAAACCGGCGGGCCGGGCGCAGCGCCGTCACTAGGCCAGCGGCCTGTGACGGCACCGGAGCCGTGGGTGCCACCACGCTGCCGCCACCGGCGTGCCCCAGGGTGTAGCCCTCGGCCATCAGGCGGCCGTAGGCGGTGGTCACCGTGTGCCGGGACACGCCCAGCTCGGCTGCCAGCTGACGGCTGGGAGTCAGCTGATCCCCGGGCAGCAGGCGGCCGCCGGCAATGCCGCGGCGGAGCTGCTCGTACAACTGCCCGGTCAGCGGCATCCGGGATTCTGGGTCGAGGAACACTTCCATCTAGGGGTCCTGCCACCAACTTGGCATGGTCAAACGATAGCAATTTGGATCTCGACAGCAGGCCATCTTCTCCATATTGTGCCGGTGTGCGGACTGGGCGAGAGGCTCACTGAAGGAAGATCAAGCCAGCAAGGGATACACCCAGCAGATCATGAACGTGTCGGAACTATCGGCCCCAGGCAGGGCGAATGAGTCCATCAGACCCTGACATCGCGGTCGGCCGTGGGCCTGTTGACAACACACACGGCGGCCGCGGCCAGCGGCAACGCCATGGCCGCGGCCGGCAGCCAAGCACAGACGCCGCAGACGCTTCGGTAATCCCACCTGGCCAGCTGGGCCATGGCCTGATGGCGGTAGTGCGGCGCCAGCCTCCTCGCCCTGGCAACGGCCGCCTGGACGGCGTGGGCGGGCTGTTCGAGCTCATCTGCTCCGACTGCGGCGACCACCTGTATCTTGACTATTCCGAAGTCTCGGCCCGGCTTCAGCGGCTGCGCGGGCCCCGCGACATTCGAGCGGCCCTCGCCGCCTACCACCGCCACATCGGGTTCGCCACCTGACCACGCTCGCACACGCCACCGGCCCTGCGCGCTCCCCCGCCGACCGTCGTGACCGGGGCGAACCAGGCGCAACTCGGAAGGGCCGTCTGTGCGGCCGGGGCTGACCTGAACAGGTGGTCACGGAACGGCGCAGATAACGGCGGCGCGGGCGGTGCGATGCGCGCTGACGGTCACCGACAACGGCAAGGAGCACGGCCCTTCCCATTCGGTGCCGCTCAGCACGCGGCCGCGCTCGCTGACGACGGCGCCGTTGCTGACCGTCATGACCGCCGGTGAGCGGCCAGAAACCCGGTAGCGGCCCACCGGCAGGCCCACCGAGAAGATCCCAGAGGGTCCGACTCGGACCGTCACCGGCCGGTCCCCTGCGATGGTGAAGGTCACTACGCCGCGGATTGACCGGGGCCCGGGCTGCTGTCCGTCGGGGCGTATCGGGCCGCCCTCGAGGAGCAGTCGGCCAGCGACGCGCCCCGCTGCTGGCTGCCGGCCGCTGGCACCGTGCCCCTGCACCGGCCCTGGCCCACCGCGAGCGCCGCAGCCAGCCAGCATCAGCACAGCCACAGCGGCGGCGCAAGCGAACGGCCGGCTCATCGGATCTCCCTCCACCCAAGGCGGACATGACTGAGACGCGGGCGCGGCTAGAACGGTTCCCGTCTGCACGTGACGCCCCGCTTTCGAATACTCCACAACCCGCCACACATGCCGAGCCGTCTTGTAAAGGTTGCTTGACATCTCTGGTGATGTAAAGGTACCTTGACATCATGCGGAACCGGGTCCGGGAGCAGCGCACCCAGCAGGAGATGTCGCAGGCCGAGCTTGCGGCGGCGCTGGGCGTGTCGCGCCAGACGGTGATCTCCATCGAGAGCGGCCGCTACCTGCCGTCGCTGCCGCTGGCGTTCACGATCGCGCGGTTCTTCGGCCTGACGGTCGACAAGATGTTCGACCCAGACGAGGAGGAGGCAGGCGCATGATGGCATTCATCCGCCCACGGCTGCGCAAGCCGCTGGGGGTCGCCCTGGCCGGGACGGTGTTTGCCGCCGCGTGGGCTCTCCGCGGCGGCCATGCATGGTGGCTCTCGGTCGCCATTGAGGTGACCGTGCTCGTCACCGCGGTGACCACCTACGTGCGGGCCGGGGAAGACAATGACGAGGGTGCGCTGGCCGGATCCCGCGCCGACGAGCGCCAACAGCTGCTCAGCGTGCGGTCGCGGGCCCTGGGCTGGAATTTCGCCATGGTCGCTGCCTTCATCGGGGTAGCGGCCGGGGTTGCGGTCAAGGCCACCTGGTGGTGGACGTTCCTGGTGATCCTCGCCGTGGGAGGGTTTGCCTACCTGCTCGGCCTGTCGAACTACGGCGTCGCAGAAGAGGACCCTGCCGACGATGCCGGCCCCAGGCCCCCGGCACGGTTCCCGGCCAGTTGATGACCTGCTACCGCCCACCTCGCGCCAGCGCGGCGTGAGGTGGGCTGACCGCCTCTCACCCGGGCCCGGTTCCGCAGCCCACCCAGGTGGCACATCTGTGACGGGTCACGCTCGCTGCGAGAACTGGGCCGGTGATTGAGGTCAGGCCGCTGGCTGGCCCATTCTTCCCGGGGCTCGGCGGACGAGCCGGCTAGCGCGCCACGCGGTAGCGGAGGTAGACCACTCGCGAGCTGAAGGTGCGGGTCTCGACGAGTTCGAGATCCCCCCGGCGCTGACGCTGAGGGAAGAACGGAATGCCACCTCCAACCAGCACTGGATAGACCCTGGCACGGTACTCGTCGATCAGGCCCAGCGCGGCCGCCTCGGCGGCGAGGGTCGCGCCGCCGATGGCGATGCCGCCCTCAGCCGGCTCGGCTCGCAACCGCTCGATCTCCTCCGCCAGGCCACCGGAGGCCAGGCGGGCATTGCCCTGCACCTCCGACAGCGTGGTCGAGAACACCACCTTAGGGAGCGGCTTCCAGATCGCGGCCCACTCGAGCTCTGAGTCGTCGAGCGATCGATCCTGGTCGGCGGTCTCCCAGTAGAGCATCGTCTGGTACAGCTTTCGTCCCAGCAGGTGGACGCCGACCTGCCGGATCTCGTCGGTGACGAAGCGGAAGACCTCCTCGTCGGGCGGCGGCGCAGTGATGTCGCCGCCCGGCCCGGCGATGTAGCCGTCAAGTGAGACGCCCATCGAATAGGTGACGCTGCGCATCAGAAGTCCTCCTCGGCAAGTGGTTCGACGCTGCGACTGCCGGCCGCCGCAGGACTGCCGACGAACATCATGTCGTGCCGATGAGCGGACGTGACATCCCGAGTTCGCGTCAGCGACAGCCAGCTCACGTATTCGAGTCGAACACCGCTGGCCAAAGGCCGTTCTCGGTGTACAGGGCGTCGACATCGGCCAGTTCAACGCCCGCACTTTGCGGGGCGCCGCAGGCACTGCTAGCGACCCACCACCCGGCTCCTGGAAGCCCCGCAGACGCATACGCTCGCGACCCCGGATCCTGCTGCTGGTACGACGCCCGTGCCCGGGCGATGACCTCCCCGTGCGCCGGCTCCCACAGCCGGACCGAACCGTCGTCCTCCGTGCCCAGCACGACTGCGTCGTACCATCTCCACACCACGACACCGGTACCGTCCGTCCCGGTAGCAATCGCGACCAGGTGGCCGGGTGACACCCGCTCGGCCCGCGGGGAGGGGAACATGGGGGCGAACCCGGCCGAGCTGACTTCGCCGTTGCTCCAGACTTCACAGGCATGTTCGCCGGTACGTATCACCCGAGCAGTCCGGAGGTGGTGCGGAGTTGCGGCATCGGGCTGCGGAGTCGGCATGTACCCGAGTCTCACAGAGTCACGGCCAGATCAAGAACGGATTTGCCCGCCGATCTCGTGACGTCCAGGACGATCACCCTCAACGCCGCCGGGGGTGCTCCGTCTCCAGGCCGACGATCTGACCAGTGAGCAGGCCTCACGGTGGTTGATCGACTACACCTTTGATACCCGTCGTCTCAGTAGGCAGAATTCGTTACCTTCGGGGTCAGCGAGCACATGCCATGACTCGGCGCCGGTCTGCCCAATATCAGCCGTACGTGCGCCAGCCGCGAGCAACCGCTCCAGCTCATCGTCTTGTTCCCGGTCGGTGGCATTCACATCGATGTGCAGACGCAACTTGCCGGCCTTGGGCTCGTCAGTCTGGCTGAACACGATCGTGGGCTGCGGGCCGCCGAAACCGACGCCCGGCGGCCCGATCTCTATGCTTGTCTCATCGCGTTCCAGCTCGACGTAGCCCAGTACCTCGCACCAGAACCGCGCCAGCAGTTCGGGATCACGTGTGTCCAGAACCAATTCGGTTATGCGACATGCCACTTGATCACCGTAACCGCTCGTGCCACTGCTCGCCTGCTAACCGCCATGCGCTATGGGCTCTGAGCCGCGGTGCTTCTAGTACGTTCGGCGCCTATGGCACAGTCGTGGCTGTGCCAGTGGAGGATCTGCCGAGCTGGTTGTCGGCTTGGTGTGCGGATCATCTGGGTGGCGAGCCCGCCGGCCTCCTGTTCCAGCTGCAGCAGGTCTCCATGGTGTTCGGTCTGCGGCTGGCCGGCGGCACGGACGTGGTCGTCAAGGCGCGCGCCGACGACGGCCGGGCCGTGTCGTGTGTCGCGGTGCAGGCGCGGCTGGCCGGGCGGGGGTTTCCGTGTGCCCGGCCGCTCACGCCGGTGGTCGGTGTCGGTTCGCTGGCTGTGCATGCCGAGGAGTTCCGGCCCGGCGGCGAGGTGTTGCACGGGGACTCACCGGACGTGGCCGCCCGCTACGCGGAGGTGTTCGCCCGGCTGATGGCCGAACTGGCAGACGTGACTGTCGCGCCGCCGCTGCCGAATCCGCCTTGGGTGCGCTGGGACCACTCCGATTCCGGGGTGTGGCCAGTGATCGGATGCCACGCTAAACCGGACCACAGCGCCGTGCCCGCCTACCTCGTGGACACGGCTATGCGGGCCCGGGGGCGGCTCCTGGCCGCCGACCTGCCGTGCGTGCTGGGCCACGCCGACTTCGAGGCGCAGAACCTCCGCTGGCACGGCCGGGAGGTGTGGGCGGTGCACGACTGGGACAGCCTGGCATGGCAACCGGAGGCGGCGCTGGTGGGAGCCGCGAGTGGAGCGTTCGCCAGCGCCGGGCCGCCCACCCTGGCGCCGATCGAGAGCTCCGAGGCGTTCCTCGTGGCTTATCAGGACATCCGGGGCCGCTTGTTCACGGCCGTGGAGCAGGAGATCGCGTGGGCGGCCAGCTTGTGGATGGCGGTGTACAACGTTTGGGAGGCACTGCACGGCGACACGCCGTTGTCCGACGATGCGCTCCGCGCACAAGCAGCCGAACGCCTCCGCCGGGCTCATGCCTAGCAGCAGCATGCGAGTTCAGCGAACGCCTACCCGCGCGGCAACGTCTGGCCCCACCCGCTCTTTGAAATCCCAGCCAATTCCGCACTCAAACGCGACGACCTGGTCGTCAGAACCATCCGCCTGTCATTCCCGGCGCGTGGCGTTGAGACGCAAGACAACCTCGACGATCGCGCCCTCCCCGATCGCCTCCGCTCGCTGCACTGCCACCTTGAGAGGCACCAGATAGCGCCCGTCCTTGGGGAACAGCGCAGTGGTGAACTCGGTGCCGCCGATGGTGACGCGGACCGGCACCTGGCCCCAGTAGATCAAGCCGCGGGCTTCCTCCCTGAGATCCTCACTTTCCTCCGGCGTCATGGCCACAAACAGGTATGGCGCCGGTCCACGCCACTCGATCACCTCGCCGGTGAAAATCCAGTGCATGCGCCCATCATCGGAGATGCGCCCATGCGCCGGGGACGCGGCTCCATGCCGGAAGTGCATCAGTCGCGCGTCAAGGCGCGCATCCTCATGCCGCTGACGGTGCACGGTGACCAGGCCCGCCGATGTTGCCGATGCGCGTGGTCTTCTGCCATCTTGTGGGCCGCCCAAGCGGCGGGAATGCGTGCCCGTCAGCCGCGGGGATTGCGGTCTGCCTGGGCTGGCGGTGTGCGTTGATGGTAGCGGGCCTGGCCTGACTGCCCTGGTATGTCGCATAGTGGGCTTCGCATTGACTGTGCAGCGCTTGCTGGGCTCACCCAGCCGAGTTCACCCGGGGGTGCGGATGAGTTTGCCGGAGCGGACGGCAAGTCATGCCGTCGGCGGCGACCTGTGGCGCCTCGATGGCCGGATCGCGCTGGTGACCGGCGCCTCCACGGGCCTGGGCGCGCGGTCCGCCCGGGTGCTGCATCAGGCGGGCGCGCAGGTCCTGGTGACCGCCCGCCGCGCCGATCTGCTCGGCGAGCTCGCCCGCGAGTGCGGCGAACGGATCGAGATGATGCCCGGCGACATCACCGACGCCGCGCACCGGCAGGCGCTGGCCGCCCGACTGGCCTCGCACGGACGCCTCGATGTGCTGGTGAACAACGCCGGGATCTGCGATGAAGGGCCAATCGAGGAGGAGTCCTTGGAGGACCTGCGCCAGGTCATCGAGGTCAATCTGATCAGCGTCTTGGACATGTGCCGGCTGACCGCTCCGCTGCTGTACGCTGCCCCCGCCGCCAGCGTGATCAATGTCGCATCCATGTACGGCATCGTCTCCTCGCGTGGCCCGATGGCTGGCTACAACGCCACCAAGGGGGCCCTGGTCAACCTCACCCGCCAGCTGGCCGCCCAGTGGGGCGGACGCGGGGTGCGGGTCAACGCCTTGGCGCCTGGCTACTTCCCGACCGAGCTGACCGGCCACCTGGCTGACGCCGACTTCGCCCGCTTCATCCGTGAGCGCACCCTCCTTGGCCGCACCCCGGCGCTGGAGGAGATCGACGGCCCTCTGCTGTTCCTGGCCACCGCCGCGTCTAGCTACATGACCGGACAGGTCCTGGTCATCGACGGCGGCTGGACCGCGATCTGACTCTGCCCAGCCAGGCACCCGCGTCGCAGGCGGCGCGCCAAAGCGCAAAACAAGCCCGGGGCGGTCACCTGGTTCCGGTGATTGTGCGCGGGCGCGGCCGGAGGGCGCCGAGATTTCGAGGCGTCCATCATCAGCCGCGCAACAGCACCAGCACGGGCCCATCACTACCGGTCGGTGTAGGTCGAATCGTCCCAGCGGACAACTCGATGGCCTGTGCGTCGGTGCGCTCTATGTGTGGTCCACTCGTTGGCTGCCTAGTGCCCGGCTCGTTGAGCTGCCGTTCTGATCGTGGTGCCCGTGAGGTTAGCGCTGCAGCGCCCTCACTGTGAGCGTGTGGTGGCCGGGTTATGGTGATGGGCGGTCCCGGGTGAGCTTTCGGATCTCGAGCAGGTCCAGGCCGAGCGCCTCGATCTCTGCCAGCACACCGTGCCGTGCCGGGAAATCCAGCAGGACAGCGTCGCCAACAAGGGAACCGGCGACGTAACTGACCAGTATGCGAAGATTATCGATGGCCTGCCGGCCCAGCCGATCTTGGCCGGCCACTCCTCGCGCCTGAGCGCGGAGAAGCTGCTCGGCAAGGGCCGCGGCAGCGGCGATGGCCATCGAAGCGGCGCAGACCAAGGGCGTGCTACAGCTGCTGCACCACAGGGGGTATCGGATGACCTCGGCGACCGTAGCCCTTGCCCCGGCGTACAACCCGGGCTCGTGGAGCACGTTCTTCGTGCTGACCGGTACCGTCGCGGCCACGCTCACGGGGCTGTTTTTCGTCGCCTTCTCGCTGCGCGTGCGGGATCTGCAGCTCAGCGTGGTGATCAGGACGCGGGCAGCTTATCTGCTTGTGCTCCTGGTCGTGATCGTGGTCTATTCGGCGTTCATCCTCATGCCGGGCCAGTCGCGTGCCGCCGTGGCGGCTGAGATCCTCATCGTGTCAGTAGTCAGCATGGCTTACCTCTGCGGCTGGTGTCTCCCGCGGCTGATTCGGCTGGCTGTGTTCTCAGTCGATCTGGTCGTCCGGTGGATAGCCGGGGTGACAGGCTTGCTGCTCGGCATCGGGGCGGGGATCAGCCTGCTTATCGGGAATGGAGGCGGGCTGTACCTCCTGGCGTTCGGGGCACTGCTGCTTATCGCCAATGAGGTTGCAAGCGCCTGGAGCCTGATCGTGGGGATAGGCAAGGACACCGGTGCCAAGGACATCATGCTCGTGGGACAGCCCGCGGCCGAGGGGACGCCAACTGGACAGCTGGCGGCCGGGGAGGACGGAACTCGCGCGGTGCCTGGGCAGTGACCGGGTGGCCTGCTTGATCTCGTCGGATCCTGTTGCGTCAGCTTTTGGTGGTCGGGAGCCGCCGCAGTGCCAGACTGGACGATCTTGAGGTCTGCAGGCGTGGGCGGACTGTCCAGCCCGTCCGGCAGTCGCTGTCTGCTGGCCGACGTCCAGAGCTAAGGGGACTCGAACCCTGACCCCCTGTTTGCAAAGCGACGTATTCGCCCGTTGTGGCCACGCTGACCTGGGCAGGCAGTTGTCCGTGGCTAGCCGTGCGATACCGCTGGCGACCCCTGCTATGGCACGTTAATGGCATGTGATCTTGGGTGCCGCCACATGGATCCGTGGTGTCGGACGGGCCTGGGCCGCACTCACCGGCTTACCGGGACCGTTCCTGCCGCAAGGGCGCCAGCGGCGCGGGGACCACGAACCAGCCATGGCGGCCAGGCGAGATGCCTGCGTCCTGCTTCGGCGGTGCGCCGGTGTCCCTGATCGGCTGGCGGGAGGTCTCCGCCCGGGCCGACTGATGGCAGCCGTCGGGATGGCTGATCGCCGACGCCAGGTGCGCGGCGCCGCTGTGGCTGCCCACCGGAGCGCTTCGCCCGCTGCAAGGCGAGCACATTCCCCACAATCATGATCAAAACGAGCAGGTAGACCAAAGAGGCCGAGAAAATCAGCGCGCTTGCCCCACTTGGATCGTCGCCGACCCCCTTAGGCAAAAGGAACGCGAGCCGCCACATGCCTGCGTAAAGCACCGTGGCCGCCATAATCAGCGCACCGGGCCGCCGCAGAACTGGCCGCTGGCCGTGCGCCCGGGCGGGCTGGGATTGCTGGGCTGGCGTCAGCCCGGCTGGGAGGTCAGCAGTGACGGCGGCCAGATCCGCGTAGGTCCGCGCCGCGAACGTCTGGCCCACCCGCAGGTCGAATTCGTCCTTGGCCAGCATGCCCTGCACGAACGCGACCTTGAGGGTGCCGATCACCTGCTCGCGGTCAGCATGGGAGGCCCGGAGCTGACCGCGGCCCGCAGCAGCTGGCATGTGGTTTTGCGGTTCTGCTATCACCGGCTCCTCTGCTAACGAACGCAGGGCATGCAAAGAATAGTGGGTTGCCTGGCCGCGAGCCAGCCTCGGAGCGGCTGACGCTCATATGTTCGTCAAGGCGCCTGCGGTCCTTGGCTCAGTTGGTTGTTGGGGCGCGGTAGAGGTGGCGAGCGCGGCGGCATGAGTGGTTCGTCCTGGTGCTCCTCCCGAAGCTTCCGTTGCCGCCCAGGGCCTTCGTCGTGTGACCATGAAAATGCAATTGGCCTGGCGGGTGCGCTGCAGCACACTGATGAGCGTGACGGAGATCCGGCCCGCCGCCAACGCGTACCCAGCACGATGGTTGCTGCGATCCGATGTTGATTGGTGGGATCTGGTCCGGTATGGCCCGCCAGGCCTTGATGCCTATGTGCGTATCGCACTTCCCCAATATCCCGAGCCGGATCCCGGCAACCCGCCAGGTAAGGTACCAGCCGATCCCGTTCGCGCAGCACTCGCCACCCTCGGTTCCTTCACGGCCACACCTGACCAGGGGTATACGGCTATCTGGGAGGGCTGGGTGAGCGGGCCACCGGCTCCGCGGGCGCCGCGCGTAGACATTCCCAACCGGGCGATGCTGCTGTTCACCGGCCCGGTCGAAGCACTCAGAGACGCACCAACTCTGGCTTGGTTCGGCTCTGTAGCGGGCGGCGGAACGGCACCGCACCTGGTATGGCCACAGGATCAAGCCTGGTGCCTGGCCTGCGAGGTCGACGAGGAGATCGAGTTCACCGTCGGCTGTTCTGCGGAGGCGAGCCAGGCTTTGGCCAGAGCCCTGCCGGGCGCCGTCCGGCGAGCGCATTACGGGGAACCAGCTCCGCTGTACCGCAACCCGGCCTAGCCCCAGCATCCGCTCACCGGCTTAACCGGTGTGTTCAAGCTCTGACAGCCTGCCTAGGTCCCCGGCAGATGACGCTCACGGGGTGAACGGCGGAGGTCCCGTGAGATTTCGTTCTGCCAATAGCGTCGGATGCGGGGCGAGGCGTTCGTAGCTGAGGCGAGAGGCGGCTGGAGGAGGCCGCCGGGACAAGGGAGTCACGCAATGACGCAGTACCTGATCTCGTTCGATGCCCACGCGATGGACTACATCCCCGACGAGGAGGGGCCCGCTGTGGGCAAGGCCGCGCACGCGGTGGTCCAGGAGGCCATCAACGCCGGCGTGTACGTGTCCTCCGGCGGACTGGAAAACCGGCCGGCGAGCATCGTGGCCACCGACGGGACGGTCACCGATGGGCCGCTCCCGGAGGCCATCGGCGGATTCACGCTCGTCGAGGTGCCCTCACGCGAGGAGGCGCTGGCATGGGCTGCCAAGATCGCCGTCGCCTGCCGCTGCGCGCAGGAAGTCCGTGAGATCGGGTTCGACCCCGAACTCGACGCGATGCTCCGCCAGGCAGGTAGCCGCCGGTGACCGTCCCGGCGACATCCGGACGTTGCCCCATCGCGGGGACAGCAGGCTTAGCCCTGTCGCGCACTTGGCGGAGATGTGTCGAGAATCTGTCGGCGGATCACACGGGGCAACGGGGCAATGCTGATCACACAGCTGTCCTCCGTCGGTAGATGCGCGACAGGTCGTCCGCCAGCTGATCTACTGCACATGGAACGCGGACTGTGCCACGAAGGTGCGTTCGAAACGCACGCTCAGCAGCCGATCTGTACGGAACATCCCCTTCGGTCCGGTCGGTTGGGGGCCCGCTGAACGGGATCCTCTGTCGCGCCGGCTATTTCTGGCGAATACGCGGGCGGGGACCGGATGGCGAGGGGAAGGTGATGTCAATGGCGAGGCCGCCGTCGGGCAGGGCGCGTGCCCCGATGGTGGCGCCGTGGGCGGTTGCGATGGCGCGGACGATGGACAGGCCGAGGCCGTGGCCGCCGTCGCGGCGGGCGGGGCGCGGGCCGAGTCGCTGGAAGGGCTGGAACAGGCGGTCGACCTCGGCCGGCGGGATGACCTGCCCCGAGTTCGCCACCGACAGGACGGCGTGACCGCTGCTGGTCCCTGTGGCGACCTGGATGTCCCCGCCGGAGATGTTGTGCCGTATGGCGTTGTCGATCAGGTTGGCGGCCAGCTGCTGAACCAGGAGCGGATCCCCGTCAACGATGGCGGGCTGGATACTGGCGTGGACGTTCAGGCCGAGCTGGCTGATCGCGGGGCGGGCGGCGGCCAGGGCCGCGCTGGTAATGGCGGCCAGGTCGGCGGGCTCGCGGTCGCTGATGCCCGCTTCGCTGCTGGCCAGGGTGAGCAGTGCCTCGATGAGGCGTTCTCGCTCGGCGTTGGAGGCGAGCAGTTCCCGGCTTACGGCCTGCCAGGTTCCGGTGGTGCTGGCCGGGTCGGCGAGTGTGACCTGGAGCAGGGCACGTTCCCGGGTCAGCGGGGTGCGCAGCTCGTGCGAGGCGCTGGCGGCGAAACGCCGCTGGGCGTCGAAGGAGGCCTCCAGCCGCGCGAACAGGTTGTCGAGGGTGTCGCCGAGTTCCTTGAGCTCGTCGTCGGGTCCGTGCAGCGCCAGCCGCTCGTGCAGGCTGCTGGCGGAGATCCGGCGGGCGGCGGTAGTGATCGTGCTCAGCGGGCGCAGCACCCGGCCGGCCAGGAGCCAGCCGAGCAAGGCGGCGGCCACCACGAAGACCGCCAGGGCGATGGCGGATGCGATTAGCAACTGCTGCCTGTCGAAGGTGATCTGCCCGAGACCCGCGACGCGGATCGTCATCCCGGCCTGGCGGGTGGCCTGGGGGACGATATGCGTTATGTGCGTCGTGTGCCCGTGCAGGTGGGTAGTCAGGTCGGTAGCCACGTGGGGAGTCAGGTGCCCGTAGAGCAGGTAGGTAACGGCGAGCAAGGCCGCGCCGCATGCACCGCACACCACGAACGCCGCGCCATACAGGGCGGTAAGGCGCAGCCGGGCAGTGCGCCGGGGCAGCCGCAGCCGGTGCGGGGGACCGGGGTGCGAGCGGGGAGCACGCATTAGGGTTCTCCGATGCGGTAGCCGCTTTCCCGGACGGTCTGGATCACCGGCGGGTCGCCGAGCTTGGCCCGGAGCCGGCCGATGGTGGTCTTCACGGTGCTGGTGAACGGGTCGGCCGCTTCGTCCCATACCCGTTCGAGCAGTTCCTCGGCTGAGACCGGCCGCCCGTCCTCGGCCAGCAGGCATTCCAGCACAGCCAGTTCCTTGGTGGTCAGCGGCAGGCGCCGCCCGGCGCGGACCGCGACCCGGCGTGCCGGATCCAGGCTCAGGTCACCGTGCTCCAAGGTGGCGGGCAGCGGGGCGGCGGCGCGCCGGCCCAGGGCCCGGATGCGGGCCACCAGTTCCGCGAAGTCGAACGGTTTGGGCAGGTAGTCATCGGCGCCCAGCCCGAGGCCTTCGACCCGTTCCCTGACTGACCTCGCTGCGGTGAGCATCAGCACCCGGGTTTCGGATCTGCTCTCGGCCAGGGCCCGGCAGACGTCGTCGCCGTGCACGCCGGGCAGGTCCCGGTCCAGCACCAGCACGTCATAGCGGGTGACCGCCAGGCGCTCCAGGGCCGCGGCGCCGTCCAGGGTCACGTCGACGGCCATCCCCTCCCGGCGCAGCCCAGCGGCCACCGCCGTAGCCAGGATCTCGTCGTCCTCGGTCACCAGGACCCGCATCGCCCGCCCGCCGCTTTGTGTGCCCTGCGACATGTCAGCCGCCCGTTCTCCAGGATCGCAGGCCGCAGGTGACAGCCAGGTGACATTTCCGGTCACCGTGCTGTCACCTCCCCTTCTGTACAACAGGACGCAATGACAAATCCAGGCTCTTGAGGAGGTCGCGATGAACGGCAAGACCGGTGGTAACCGGCGCCCGAGGCGCGCGGCGGCCCTAGCTGTCGCGGCAACCGTCGCCGTGCTGACCACGGCCTGCGGCGTCGTCCATGTGCATTTCGGGTCCTCGGGCGGCTCTGCCTCGACAGGGCCGGCGACCTACCGGGCGGAGCTTGCCTATGCGCAGTGCATGCGAGCCCACGGCCTGCCAAGCTTCCCCAACCCCCACCCCCACCCACCCGGCGGCCCCAGCGAGCATGTGAACGTCAACCCCAACAGCCCCGCAGGGCGGGCTAATGACGCCTGCCAGCACATGCTGTCTGCGGGCGGCACGGGAACGGGCGCCACGGCGCCGGCGACCAGCCCGTCCGGTGCCGTGTCGATCGACTGCCTGGCCTCCCGGCCGCCGTGCTACGCCCCCCGGCAACTCCGGGTTGCCTATGGCATCCAGCCGCTGCTGGATCGCGGGATCACCGGCCGCGGGCAGACCGTCGTGCTGCCGGAATTTCCCCCTTCCGCGGCAGGATCGCCGTCGAAGTTTCCCGGCAGCCAGGTGCCGGTGGTTACCGACATCCGGCAAGACCTGGCGCGATTTGACGCCCTGTTCGGCCTGCCTGCCGTGCGGCTGCAGGTTGTGAACACTCTCGCGCACGCGGCCTCGCCCTGGCTAGCCAGCCCCGAGGAAGTGGGGGACACCGAGATCGTGCACGCGCTCGCACCCGGCGCCGCCGTCCGCGAGGTCCTGATTTCCTCGCCGTACACGGCCAGTCTTGGCAGGGTGGCCGCAGCCGTCACTGCCGCCTTGCGGCTCGGCCTTTCGCAAGGTGGCGTGATCTCGCTCAGCGCCGGCACCGGAGAGCAGTACTTCACCGCGGCCGAGGTAGCCCAGGTGAACGAGGTCTTGCAGGCCGCGCAACGCAACCGGGTGACCGTGGTCGTCTCGACCGGTGACTCTGGCGCAGCCACCACTGCCTGGCCCCCCGAGACAGATTCCGCCGCGGTCAAGGGTGTGGACCTGCCGGCCTCGGACCCGCTCACGCTGGCCGTCGGCGGCACCAGCCTGCAGGCCAGCCAGGCAACCGGTGACTACATCGGCGAGATCGCATGGAACACCCCTCCCTCGGCGGGGGGACCTGCGGCCGGCGGCGGCGGGTTCAGCCGGCTGTTCCCCCGGCCTGCCTACCAGGCTGGCATCGCCGGCATCCGGGCCACCCGGGGCGTGCCCGATGTCGCTGCCGACGCTGACCACCATCCCGGCATGGCCATCTCCTTCAGCGGCGGCAAGGACCACATCCTCCTCGGTGGCGGCGGCGTCAGCGTCGCCGCTCCGCTGTGGGCCGCTGTCATCGCCCTAGCCGACCAGTACGCCGGCCGTCACCTCGGCTTCGTCAACCCCGCCCTCTACCGGATCGGCCGCAGCACCCACTACCACCAGGCGTTTCACGACGTGACAATGGGCACCAACACCGTTACGTTCCCCACCCAGACCATCACCGGATATCAAACCGCGCCCGGGTGGGACCCGGTCACCGGCTGGGGAAGCCCGAACGCGCAGGTGCTTGTCCCCCTGCTCGCCCGCTATGCCAGCCCCTGACGGCCGGCCACTCAACCCCTCGGCTGCTTAGCGACGGCGCTTGGTCATCACGATCCGGACGGGCATCGATTCCCCTTAGCGATGTGCCCCTCGACCCGGTAACGCTGCTGTCGCGGAGAGAGCGTGCACATGACCGGGTAATCGGTCCGCGGGCACGCGTGCTGCTGAGCAGCTAATGTCCCGGCCCTAATAGGCGATCCGCTCGTGCGTCGAGCCGAGGTCTGATCACACTCGGTGATTGTGCTTGGTCAGCGCCAGCGCGCGAGTAACCGTCTGGGCGCGCATAATCCTTTCGGCGCTGACCTCCTCTTCTTAACCCCCGAGTGACAGGAAGTGCGGCTTGACGCCCGCGCCGTAATTGGTCGGCGTTCCGCTGTAATCGGAGATCAGGCCGGGTCCGGACGAGCAGTTGAAGTCGGCGTTCCAGGCCCAGGCCAGGTAACTGGTCTGCTGCGAATCCAGCCAGGTCATCAGCGGGGTGACGTAGCTGCTGGCGCAGTCGTTCTCGCCGATCTCGCCCGCGATGACCGGGACCTGGGCGATGACTGGCTGGACCTGGCTGGTCCAGCACGATTGGTTGTTGCAGGCGTTGAAGTTGTAGCTGTGCCAGGACACGGCGATGTCGTGGTCGGGGTCGGTGGGCAGGTAGTTCAGGACCGACGGGTCGCTGGTGCTGCCCGGCGTGCCCATGTCGTTCGCGTACTCCTCGCCTCCGACCATGATCACGTTGTTCGCCCCGGTGGAACGCACCGCGTTGACCATCGCCTGCATTCCGGCCACCTGGTAGGAGATCCCGGGGCACGTGCCGCCGTTCAGCCAGCACTCCCAGCCGGAGGTGGCGCTGCCAGTCGCGCGGGACGCGTACGGCTCGTTGAACAAGTCGAAGATCACCGCGTCGTTGCCCTTGAAGGTGTTGGCTACCGAAGTCCAGAACGCGATCGCCTGCGCGGCATCGGGCATCGGCTTCTGGCATACTGCCCGATCCGACGTGCAGCCTGACGACGGTCCGGTGTACTTCCCATCGGTCCAGTGCAGGTCCAGGATCGCGACGATGCCGTTGGAGTTCAGCAGGTTGACGTAGGCAGTGACTGCGCTGATGTAGTTGGCGCCCGCGTAGGCGGAGTTGACATAGGACTCGCCGTTCCAGCAGGCCTCGTTCAGCGGCACCCGGACGGTGTTCACGTTCCACGACTTGATCGCGCTGACCGCCGTCTGGTCCATGGGGCCGTCCCAGATCCCGGTGCCATTCACGCATGAGTACTCGCCGCCGGACCGGTCCACGCCGTGCAGGATGACCTGCTGGGCGGTGGCCGAGTTCACCAGCTTGTTGCCGGACACCTGCAGTTGCGGCGCGGGGCCGCTCGGCGGGGTGATAGTCCAGGTGAAGGTCGCAGATCCGGAGTCGCCGGTGCTGTCAGTGACGATAACGGTCACGGTGGCGGTGGCGGCGGTGGTCGGGGTGCCGGTGATCAGCCCGGTGGAGGAGCTGATCGACAGGCCAGCCGGAAGCCCGGTGGCGGTGTAGGTCAGGGTGTGCCCAGCGGCCTGGATCTGCAGGCTGGCCGCGGTGCCGACGGGGCCGGCCTGGTTGCCCGGGTTGGTGACCGTGACCGTGTGGCGGCTCGACGCCATTGCCGACACAGTCGGTCCGGCGACCAGGCCGATCAGCGCCGCAGCGGATGCGAGCACCCCGGCCATTAGGAGCGCGGTCAGGCGCTTGCGCAGGCGCCAGGTCAAACGCCCCATGACACTTCCCTTCGCCAGAACCAGCCGGCCATCCGAGCGCATGGAGCAGCCAGCCTGGCCGTCACCAGTCGATGCGCCAAGCCAGCGTTGAGGCCCGGCCCGCCCTCAAACCACACCGGGGCGGGGCCGCCTGGTATCACCTCAACGCTCGCCTCGCCGCCGGGCACCTGCACCAGCATGGCAGCTGTGTCACATGCGCCGATGTGGACCGGTAGCGGTGCCGAGTGGGAGGTCCGGGGCGAGCGGGCGTCGTCTTCTGGACCGTTACCGCAACGGCTGCCTGGCCCGCCGTGGTCCTCTCGCCGGAGGGGGCGACCCCGCAGGCGGGCGGGCCGCGGCGAGTTCTGCTCTGCGAGCCTGAGTGGAGGCCGGGTTGGCCTCGCCGCCGACCGGCCCTGCTCCGCTGACGCTCTTCACGTGCACTGGGCGGTTCCGAGACCCGGCCTGCTGATGGATGGCCAGCGCCCAGGCTGCGGGGCAGGTGTGTCATATCCGTGCAGCGAGGGAGCTAAGGCCCGGGCCGTGCAGTTCGCCAAGGGCGGCGGGCCGCCCGGCCATGGCGAGCAGCAGGGCTTCGATCGGGCCCTGGATCAGCGGTCCGGCGCCGAGGTCGAAGTCGGTGTCGGTGGCGACCAGGCGGAGGCCGCGGATCCGTTTCTTGGTGCCGATGGGATAGCCGACCCGGGCGAGCCGGCGGGCGGCAAGGCCAAGAGGCTGATGATCGAGGGGCGTGTACTTTCCGAGCGGGCGGAAGATGTCGCTGGTGTGGCAGACGACATCGACGAGAGCGTTTGCTGGCGTGTTCCCGGGCGGCCCGGTGCGCAGGTTGATGGTCGAGCGGTAGGCGGCGGCAAGCCGGGCGGGCGGCTGGCTGCCGCGGCGCAGCGCGTCGGCGCGGATGAATGCGTCGAGCCGGAATCCGTGGCGGACGACGCCGGCGACAGCCCGGGATCTGGTGGTGGTCGCCTCGCCGATCATATGGGCGACGACGTGGCGGACTTGCCAGCCGTGGCACAGCGATGGCTGGTACCACTGGTCCGGGGCGAGCCGATCGAGTTCGCCGGCCAGAATGGCGCGTTGAGCGGCAACGGTGGCCCAGGTGACGGCCGCGGCTGCGCTGTCGTTCAATGGCCGCTCGCACCCTGCTGAGCGTGCCGCGGCCCCAGCGGGCTGGTGACTGCACCCGGGCGCCTCGGTCTCTGCCGCGTCCGCCGGTTGCTGCGGCCGGGCGGGCGCCGTCGGGTGTGGTGGCTGGGTGCTGGTGAGTTCTCCCGATGGCATCGGATGCTCCTCTCTCGGCTGCTGGCCGGGCCGGATCACGGAGCACAGGAGCCAGGCGGGTTCCTGCAACTGGCCCGGTGATGGCGGTCCCAGGCGCTCGGGCCGTTCTTAGTACAGGTCACTATATTCGATACAGAATTATGGAACAGAATATATCAAGGTGTCAACCTGGTTACCGCAGGACGTATCAAGCGTGGTCTGCACCAAGGCCGGGAAGAACTCGCGCCTAGCCACCGATCTGCTAACGGCTGGCGGGTCACCCCTCGCCACCCTCGGCCGCTTCGTGACCACCACAGGCGAGCTGTTCGCCCTCGTGCGCGACCGGCTGGCCCACCGCCAAGGTTCGACGTCCACCTCCCGTATGGGCCGATGGACTGGACGATCCTCCTGCTCCATGCCTTCTGGGACTCATGGCTCCACGAGCGCGACGTGCTGCTGGCCCAGAGCGAGCAGCACCGCACCGACGGCGACGCGACCGTCTACGCAACCTGCGTGATGCTCGCCGAGCACCTCGCCCAGCGCATGACCGCACCTCACGCCCAGACGGTGGACTCCCTGACCAGCGCCGGGCCGGAACAGCCATCGACCTGGTCAACGTCCGCGGCCGGCCGGAGACCCGCCAACTCACCGACCGCATCACAACTGAGTGATCGAGAAGCCGCCATGAGAACGCGCGCCGAGCAGCCGCGTTCTGCCGGCGCGCAGGCGCCGGCTTTGTCCCGCCGTTGCCGCGCATAATGAGGCGGTCTCACCGCGAGATTAGGGCTGCCGGCTTGGCCGGATTCCTGCCTGGTGATGTACGTCCAGCACGACGAGCCCTGGACCGGTGGAAGCGAGTGTGCCCACCGGACGGGCTGGTGGATTGGTTCAGGCGCGGGGGGCGGGGAGCAGCGCGGCGGTCAGGGCCTGAGCAATGAACTGGCCGTACTGTTCGGGTGTCCACCCGCGGCGGAGGACGAGCAGCTCGTAGAGTTCGGGCGAGCTGTAGGCCCACGCTATGTCGGCGGCTTGCTCAACTGGCAAGCCCGGGCGGAGGTGGCCGGCCTTGGCCAGGCCGCGGGCGTTGACGGTCATCCGCTCGTGGCGGGCGGCGCTGATCTCCTCGAGGGTGGCGGCGATCTCGGGGTCGCCGACGGCGGCGTCGCGGGCGAGCAGGAAGATGGGGGCGACGCGGGGGGCGATCTCGGCGGTGAAGGCGCCCGCGGCGGCCAGGATCTTCCGCGGGTCGGGTTCGGTGTCGCGGATGTGGTCGGAGCGCTGCTCGGCGGGGACCGGGCCCTCCCCGGCCAGGCCCTTATCGATGATGGCCCGGACCAGCCCGGGCTTGCCGCCGAAGCCCTTGTAGATGGTCTCCACCGACACGTGGGCCGCGGCGGCGATCGCGGCGACGGTGGTGCCGGCATAGCCATCGGCGAGGAACATTTCCTTGGCGATGCCGGTGATCTGGTCGCGGGTCTGGCGGGCGCGTTCCCGGCGGCCGGACGAGTCGTAGCGGCGCCGGGTGTTGACAGGGGCGGGAGTTTTCTGTTCCATAGTAATGTAACCGTTACAGGTTAGTATACCAAAGAAGGAGGGCGGAAGATGGGAGACACGCCCGAGCCGGGCGCGGCGCTGCTGGCCCGGCTGGCCGCCGCGGCTCACGGCCGCGACCTGGAGGTCCTGGTGGGCTGCTTCGCCCCCGACTACCGCAACGAGACCCCGGCTCACCCGGCCCAGGGGTTCACCGGGCGGGAGCAGGTACGGCGCAACTGGGAGCAGATCTTCGCCCTCATGCCCGACATCACCGCGACGGTGCTGAGGTCGGCCTGCGACGGCGACATGGTGTGGTCGGAGTGGCACATGGCCGGCACCCGCCCCGACGGCACGGCCATGCAGATGGCCGGGGTGGTCATCTTCGGCGTCCGCGATGGGCAGTTCTCCTGGGCCCGCTGGTACCTGGAGCCGGTGCAGGCCGGCGGGCCGGACGTGAACCAGGCCCTGCGCCAGCGCGCCGGGGCCGGCACCGGGCCGGCGCCCGGCTCCCCGGCGTGATCGTCGTCGCCGGGGGCACCGGCACCCTGGGCACCCGGCTGGTCCCCCGCCTGGCCGGGGCGGGCCTGGCGGTGCGGGTGCTGACCCGCGACCCGGCCCGGGCCCAGCACCTGGCCGGGCCGGGGGTGGAGGTTGTCCGCGGTGACGTCCGCGACCCCGCTCAGGTGGCTCAGGCGGTTCGCGGCGCGGGCATAGTCATCTCCGCGGTGCACGGCTTCGCCGGCCCGGGACGGGTGTCCCCGGCAAAGGTGGACCGCACAGGTAACGCCAACCTCATCTCCGCCGCCGCCCGCGCCGGCGCCACGTTCGTCCTGGTCTCGGTGGTAGGGGCGGGCCCGGCCCACCCCATCGGGCTGTTCCGGGCCAAGCACGCCGCCGCAGAGATGCTGCGTGCCAGCGGCATCGGCTGGGC
>Ga0306926_10001885_pt1 | contig 21033 bp, 18 predicted proteins | sample flu12Cox44000178_FD_203759 | JGI IMG/M metagenome (GOLD analysis project Ga0306926, IMG submission 203759) | Lab enrichment of tropical soil microbial communities from Luquillo Experimental Forest, Puerto Rico - flux8day.12C.oxic.44.000.178 (v2)... | ecosystem: Environmental > Terrestrial >...
ATGCCGGCGGCAGCAGATCCTCTCTCGTCGAGAGCATCTGGCCAAGTTTTACGAAGGTCGGTCCGAGCTGCTCGAATGCGAGCCTCACGCGCTGCTGCGCTTCAAGATGCGCGATTTCGGGGGCTTCCCCCAAGTGCAATACATGTCCTGCCTGCTCGAGCAGCCTAGAGATGCCAGCGCGACGCACGAGGTCTCCGAGCCCATGGCGCACGAAGACCACGCTGATCTCACGCAAGCGCGGCAGCTCGCGTCTGAACACCCCGGAAACCATCGGTTGCTATTTGCCCTTCTTCGCCTCGGTATGATCGCGCAGTGCATCCGCGATGCCCGCCAATACGCCACTGGCAAGCATTGCCATACGGGCGCTTGCGCCGCGCACCGCCGCCAGCCCCGAACCGGCACCCATGCTGCTGGCAAACTCCCCCATCATGTTTGCCACACGCGCGCTCGCCTCCACGCCGAGGTTTTGGGCGTGAGCAGCAAGTTCCGTCATTTCGCGGCGCAGATTCCCACTCATCGCCTCAGCAAGTCGATTCGCGACGGCCACATAGTCCGCCTCCAGCTTCCGCAGGCTGACCAGCGCTTCCTTGAGATCGTTGTCAGTGAAGTCCTGTCCCCGGGAGGCGAGTTGCTGGAGAGCGCCATGCGTCGCGCTGGCGGATTTCACGAGCGCATCGTCAAGCTGCCGCACTGCATCGGCGAAGAGTTCTCGGGCCTTCGCACCGCTCACGACAGTACTGCCCGGCGTCCGACCAAGGACCGCACTGACAACATTCCTGACGGCCGCGGGATCGACCCGGCCCTGCTGCAGAACCTGGCCTGTTAGCTCTTTGACGCGTTCTCGGATCGCCTCGTCTTCGAGCGCGGTAGGCGCGGCGTCTGCCGCCGATGTGGTCGGCTCCGGCATGTCATGCTCCTCGGCTGCTGGTGGTCAATAGCGTAGCGGATTTTACGCTGGGCCGACAGGAGGAAAGGAAAGCTGAAGTCCTAGCCCCGCTCCTGCACGACGAGGCGGCTACGCTGCTCATCGCTCAAATTGAGTACCGGCACAGCTGCGGCTTTGACTCTTCCCGGTAGCTCCCGCACCACAAGTCGCTTGTGTTGTTTGTGGCTGAGCTCATCCACTACAGCGGTTTTGGCTGCTTCCCGGTCTGTCGCCTCCACAAAGCCGAGGAGCCGCCTGCGCTTTCCCATGAGCGAGAGGCTCCAAGCACGGGGCTTGGCTGTTCTGGTTCTTATGATCGATTTTCGGGTACGCGGACGCGACGACATGGCGGCTTACAGCGTGTCCTCGCGTTGTGTATCGATCCCCTTCGAGAATAAAATGACCCGCTGCATCCCTTGGAGGGTATGCACAGCGATCATCTGGAATTGCTCCGGCGATAGTGTCCGCAGCCGCTCTTCGAATGCGGCCGTACCTTCACATGCATATTCTAACCCGTGGGTCTTGGCGTAGTCGTGAACCGCTTGGTGGTGTGGGAAGGTCTCTGGCTTCATGTTTCCCAATCTACGGGATGAAGCCCTCCGACAGGCCGTTCAGGTCAAGCAGGGTAGCCCACTGCTAGGCCCTCGCGAAGTGTGGTGTCGAGACAAATTGCCCCAGCGACGGAACCCGGCATCGCGAGCACACTGCTCGATGATCACCGCAGTGACCTCCGCTTGGTAGGGCGGTGATCGGGCCTCGGCCGGATAAGTGGGGCGACGAAGCCACACATCACCCGGCCGGGGCATTACCTTTTGGATACAAGCTGCCGTCCGCACCGAAAGCCTGCGTCCAACGGCAACATTTGGGGGGGTGCTATGCCTATTCTGCCTCTTTTGGCGGAGAAGAGAGGGGTATTCTCTCCTGAGGACATTACGGCGCTGACGACAGCATTTGAGGACGCCTTGCTGGCCTTGCACCTCGATCGCACTGATCCCGTAGCACTCGCGATGGCCAAGAGAATTATCGAACTGACCAGTCATGGCGAGCGCAATCCAACTCGGCTGCGTAATGCTATCGTCACTGAGTTTGAGGCTCGCCAGCGTTGAGGTGTTAGCCCGCCCCCCTCCACCACGAGCCGGTTGCTCCGCCCGTGAGGCAAAGAAAGAGCCCCGGTCTGGTTGGTACCGAGGCTCAAGTCGTGCGGACCGCCCCTTGAGGGGTCTGGGGAAGGGTCAGGTGGGCGGTCCGGTACAAATAACTCACTACGGGGTTCGGTTGTTCCCTGTTGTATTGGGGATCGGTCATCGGCACTGACTTTCAGCGCTGTTCGGTGGCAGCCCTGGGCCCGGCAGGTTGGGGTTTTCGCATCATGCACCGACTGGGGTACGGTGCCCCATGGGCCGGAGCTATCTCGTTTTCGGCGACATCGCGGGAAAGCTCGCCGTGCATCGGGTCGAATGCACGCGATGCTCTCGCAAGGGGCAATACAGGGTGGCCAAGCTCATCGCGCGGGATGGACGTGAGGACAATATGGGCGAGTGGATGTCTGATCTAAAGGCCGACTGCCCGAGGCGGAACGCGCCTCAATTACACGAGCGTTGCGACCTCCTCTGTCCCGATCTGCCGAAGGTGCTGTAACTCGATTAGCCCCGCTCCTGCACGACCAGCCGGCTGCGCTGCTCATCGCTCAAATTGAGTACCGGCACAGCGGCGGCTTTGACTCTTCCCGACAGCTCCCGCACCACAAGTCGCTTGTGTTGTTTGTGGCTGAGCTCATCCACTACAGCGGTTTTGGCTGTTTCCCGGTCGTCGCCTCCACAAAGCCGAGGAACCGTCTGCGTTTTCCAATGAGCGAGAGGCCCCAAGCACGGAGTTTGGCTGTCCTGGTTCTCATGACGACATGGGCGGTTCTGAGGGACGACGCCGGCCAGAAGTCGAGTCAGCCATGCCCGCACGGCTACGCCCCGGCTTCGCGCAACCCCCAGCGGACCGCATATGCCTTCTGCACGAAGCATAGGCCGGGATATCGGACATGTGTCAGACATGCAACAGGCATTGCAGATAAACTATTGATATTATTTGTTGAAGAAAAGAAGAACCCCGCCGGGGGAAAGCGGGGTTCTCCAACAGACGGCGGGGGGGAGGGCCGCCTGCATCGCCTGAGTGATGATTAGTCGCGGCTCGGTGGGAAAGGGTTCAATGCTTTTTTTGTCGGTTTGCAGAATGCAGGCTATTTCGATGTGCCGCCGTCGGCCATCTATGCAAGGACCGGGGTTCCCGTCAGGGACAACATCTACCGGGTGGGCCTAAATTGCCGGTGGCCGATCGCCGGCAAATAGCCGCGCCCGCTACTCGTTCACGGTGCTGGGATTTTTCTGGTCGGCCACCATGAACACGATGATCTTCAGACGCTGGTCCGCGCTTGGATTGCGCGAGGTCGAGTGAATTGCGCCCGGCGGCTCGTAGAACGTATCTCCGGCCTTGAGCAGGCGCGGTTGCTCTTTGTTGATTGCGAACTCATAAGTCCCCTCGATGACGTATCCGAAGGTGTGGTGGCCCGGATGCCGATGCGCGGGACTGCTGCTTCCCGGCGCCCGGTCGAGAAGAGCCATCCGCACTTCGCGTCCCGGCAGATCGGCGAGCGGCTGGGAAAGTATTTGCGCAACGCCGGCGGCTGCGGGCTGTGCCAGCGACGGCGTGGCGAGCCTGCCGCCCTGCCACACTGCCGCTGCCGACAAGGCGGCGGCAACTGCGGCCACGATGGCGTACAATGCGGCGGATCCCGTCATGGCCTGGCGCATGGATCGTTCCTCCCGTTTCTTTCACAATCGCCTCTTGCGCAACCACGCACGATTGTCTCTTGCGCGTGCTCCCGGCGCCAGAGCGCGATGACTGTTCCTCGAATTGTCATCCGCTCTACATCTTTATTTGAGCATGTCCTTTTCGCAAAACCGTTCCCGTTTTTGCGGGGCACATGCTCTATTGCGCCTTGATGCCGGCCTCGCGAATGACACGTTCGTAATTGTCGTATTGCTTGCGAAGATGCGCGCCGAACGCGGCGCCGCAGATCGCATTCGGGTAAAGCCCCTGCAACGCAAGCTTCGGCTTCATGTCGGGCGCCGTGATCGCCGCGCTTGCCCCGCTCGCGAGCTGCGCGAGCGCCTCGCCTGGGGTCTTCGCCGGCGCCATCAGCCCGTACCAGATATCGAGATCGTAATCCTTGAAGCCGGATTCGGCGACGGTCGGCACGTCCGGCAGCGGTTCGGCCCGTGTGCGACCGCCGGTGGCGAGTGCGCGCAGCGTGCCGGCCTTGATCTGCTCCACCACCGTCGGGTAGTCCGCATAGACCGCCGTCAAATGTCCGCCGAGGAGCGCATTGACGGCAGGCGCGTTACCGCCATAGGGCACGTAAGTCATGCTGATGCCGGCCGCGCGCTTGATGATCTCGAAGCCGATGTGCAGGGAGGAACCCGGCCCTCCGCTTCCCAATGTGAGCTCGCCCGGTGCGGCGCGTGCGGCATTGAGAAGATCGGCAAGCGTGCGATAAGGGGACGCGCCGTTGACAACGATCACCATGGGCGTCGCCGCCAGATTGCAGATCGGCTCGAAATTGGTCAACGGATCGTAGTTCACCTTCCGCAGGCTCGGGTTGATGACAAAGGAGGGCGCCACGATCAGAACCGTGCTGCCGTCCGGCGCGGCGCGCGCCACGGCCTCGGTCCCGATCATGGTGCCGGCGCCGGGATGGTCTTCGACCACCATGGTCGGACCGTTCTGCCGGCCGACCTCCTCGGCGAGCAGGCGGCCCAGGATGTCCGGTCCGCTGCCCGGGGTGTAGGGCACGACGATCCTGACCGACTTTATCGTCTGGCACCAGGCCGCCCCGCCCGCAAGCATGAGCAGGATCGCGAGGACGCGCGCCGGCGCGGGCCGGGCGCGATGCTGCGGATTCATGTTTGCTTCCTCCCTGTTTGCTCTTTTACCATGCCTTGTTGCCGGCAAAAGGAGGCGCCATGGGTCCGTTGGCCGGACTGAAGGTCGTCGATCTCACGCACGTCATGGCCGGGCCTACGTGCACGCTCATGCTCGCGGACATGGGCGCGGACGTGATCAAGGTGGAGAAGGTGCCGCATGGCGACGACACGCGCCACACGGCGCCGCCAAGGATCGGCGACGAGTCGGCGGCGTTCCTGATGATGAACCGCAACAAGCGGGGCATGGCCATCGATCTCAAGACTCCGGGCGGCGCCGGCGTATTGCGGCGGCTCGTGCAGGGCGCGGACGTTCTGGTGGAGAACTTCGGGCCGGGCGTCATGGAGCGCCTCGGCTTCGCCTATGAGGATCTGCGCAAGGACAATCCCGGGCTGATCTACTGCTCGTTGTCGGGTTTCGGCCGCAGCGGACCCTACAAGCACCGCCGCGGCTTCGATCTCGTCGCCCAGGCCATGAGCGGAATCATGAGCTTCACCGGCGAGCGCGCCGACGGTCCGCCGGTGAAATGCGGCGCGCCCCTCTCCGACATCACCGCCGGAATCCTTGCCGCCATGGGCATTCTTGCGGCTTACGCTCATCGCCTCAAGACCGGCGAAGGGCAGTGCGTCGACACCTCGTTGTTCGAGGCGGCGCTCGTGCAGACCTATTGGCAATCGGCGATCGCGCTGGCGACCGGCATTGCCCCGCGCGCCATGGGCTCGGCGCATCCGCTCAATGCGCCCTACCAGGCACTCGAAGCGTCGGACGGGTGGATCGTCGTCGGCGGAGCCAATCAGGCGAACTGGCTTCGCATGCTGGAAGCGCTGCAGGCGGCGGAACTCGCACGCGATCCGCGGTTTGCGACGGGCGCGGCGCGCATGGCGCATCGTGCCGAGCTCACAGCGGAGCTCGAAAGGCGTTTCCGCACGCGCCCGGCTGCGGCCTGGCTCGCGGCGCTCGAGGACAAAGGCGTGCCGTGCGGACCTGTCAATGACATGCTTCAGGCGCTCGCCGATCCGCAGACGCGGGCGCGCGAGATGGTGGTCGAGGTCGCCCACACGTCGCTGGGTCGGGTCGAGACGTTGGGATTGCCGGTCAAATTCTCGCGCACGCCCGGCAAGGTGGACAGCGGCGCGCCGCTCTATGGCGAGCACACGCGCTCCATTCTCCGCGAGCACGGCTTCGACGAAGCCGAGATCGCCGCACTCGAGCGGGAAGGGGCGGTGGTTTCGGCTCAGCCGACCGTGCGGGCGCAGACCGTGGCGTAGAGCGACGGCCGGCGGTAATCTCTCGACTGATCGCGTAATCTCTTGATGGAGCATTTGGCATGTCGGCTAGCAAGCTTGGCGCATCGAGCGCGGCGCGCCGCCTTCCGAATCGGGAGGCGGCGCTCGCCTCCCTCTATGGCGACATTTCCGCAAAGCACATGTTCCCATTCTGGGCCACCTCGACCGACGTGGCGCACGACGAGATCAGGCAGCTCATGGGCACGCAGAAGGCGGTGCCGCATGTGTGGAGCTACAAGGACGATATCGAGCCGATCCTGTTCCGCGCGGCCGAGCTCGTGACCATGGACGATTCCGAGCGCCGCTCGCTCATCCTGGTCAACCCCGGCCTCTCTCCCCGGCGGGCGACCGTGAGCACTATGTACACGGCGTATCGGCTCAATGATGCGAACGAGGTGATGCCGCCGCACCGGCATTCTCCCAGCGCCATCCGGTTCGGGCTTACCGGCAAGGGCAATTTCACCGGGGTGGGCGGCGAGGACATCACCTTCGGGCCGGGCGACATGGTGCTCACCCCGCTCGACACCTGGCACAATCACGGCAATGTGGGAAACGAGCCGGCGATCAACCTCTCGGTGCTCGATCTGCCGCTGGTCGAGACGCTCAACGCGGTCTATTTCGAGCACGAATACACCGAGATGGTCGACGGCAAGCCGGTCAAGAAGAAGCAGCAGACCGCCACCGTGCCGGACGACTACTCCGCCCGCGCCTATGATCACGGCGGGCTGCGGCCGCGTTTCCTCGCGCACCGTCGCGGCGCCGGAACCTCCTCGCCCATGTTCGTTTATCGCTGGGAGATGATGCAGGAGCTCATCGAGCGCTTCAGGGACTGGGACGGCGATCCGTACGAGGCGCTGTCGATTGAGTATGTCGACCCGCTTACCGGCGGTCCTGTGTTCAAGACCATGACCTTCTTCGTTCAGGTGCTGCGTCCGGGGGAGCGCACGCGTCCGCTGCGGCAGACCGCAAGCCTCCTTGTCGCGCCGTTCGAAGGCCGCGGATACTCCGTCATCGACGGCAAACGGCTCGATTGGGCGAGGTTCGACAACCTGGCCGTGCCGGGCGGCTCCTGGTTCGAGCACGTCAACGACGACGACAGGCGCGCGGCCGTGCTGTTTGTTGCCAGTGACGAGCCGGCCCTGAAATGCTTCCAGCTTTTCAAGAAGTGGGGCCGCGACGACACCGGCGATATCGTCAAGATCGACTAGCGGCAAAAGCATCTCGTGCCGAGCCAATCCAACACCCGGTTAGTGTCGCACTTCGACTGTCCCGGCGGCGGGCAGGTCTGGGTCGAGGGCACGACCCTCTATATCGGCCATATGCACGCCCCGAGCGGCACCACCATCGTGGATGTGTCCGACCCGCGTCATCCGCGTGCGCTTGCGCACATCGAGCTGCCGGAAGGATGGCATTCCCACAAGGTGCGCGTGTCGAACGGCATCATGATCGTCAATCACGAGCAGCTCGGGCAGGGCGGCGCTGCCGAGTTCGGCGGGGGCATTGCGATCTATGATGTGGCAAAGCCGAGCGGTCCAAAGCTGATCGCGAAATGGCACACGGACGGCCGCGGCGTGCACCGCTTCGATTTCGACGGACGCTACGCCTATATTTCGCCGACCGCCGCGGGTTATGTGGGCAATATCATGATGATCCTCGATCTCACCGATCCCGCCCGCCCGAGCGAGGTCGGGCGATGGTGGATTCCCGGTCAATGGAAAGCGGGTGGCGAACGTTATCCATGGGACAACTTTGTGGCCCCGCGCTGCCACCATCCGCTGCGCATGGGCAAGCGCCTTCATGTCAGCTATTGGCATCACGGGCTGTTCATTCTGGACATCTCCGATCTGTCGCGGCCCAAGCTGGTGTCGCACGCCGCAACCAGCCCGGCCTTTCCGCATCCCACCCATACTTGTCTGCCGATTGCACAGCCGCTCAAGGGGCGCCGCGTCATGGTGGTCGCGGACGAGGACGTCGCCAAGCTTCGTCCGTCGGCGCCTTCGTTCTGCTGGGTCTACGATATCACCGTCGAGCAGATGCCGGTGCCGGTCGCAACGTTCCAGGTGCCCGGGCTCGATGCCGACGGTAGCGCGCAGCCGCCAATGAGCGGCTGCCACCAGCCCTCGGAGCGTCTGCGCGGCAGCGTCATCCCGTTCGCCTGGTTCGCGCAGGGAATGCGGCTGGTCAGCATCGCCGACCCCTTCGCTCCGCGCGAGGTCGGGCATTACCTGCCGGCGCCCGCGCCGGGCGAGCAGCGCCCGTCTTCCAATGACGTGACCCTTGATGACCGCGGGCTGATCTATCTCGTTGATCGCGTGCGCGGCGTCGACATCATAGAAACGACAGCATCAAACTGAGGCCGACCCGTGAACGATGCGACCACCTCCCGCAAGGATATCCGTCCGATCGGGAAGATCTGTGTTCAGGGACGCCAGAAAGCCGCCCACCGAGCGCGCCGGCGATTTTGCCGCCCAAAGCGGCGATCTCGTTGCCCAGCTCAGGATTCTCGACGGCCACCTCGCCGGGCGCAGCTTCTTTGCGCTTGATCGGCTAACCATCGCCGACATTGCGCTCGCTCCGATCGTGAAGCGGTGTCTCGATTTTCCGGTCGAGCGACCCGTCTTCGCCGAGCTTGCGCGCTGGCAGAGCGCAATCGATGCGCGCAGCGCCTTTGCCGTCGCGATCGGGACGAAGGCGAGCGCTGTAGCGGCTGCGGTGAACTGATCGATGTGACTTTCGCGCAACCATGCCAGGGCCTTCTCCCAAGTAGAATAGGCCACCCCTGTCGTGCCGCTGCGTGATCTCGACCATGACACCCCGATACCGACGCATCTCGTGGCTGGCGGCGGGCGCGCTTGCTCTCTCAACGGGGTGTGCTCACGCAGGGGCGTGCGGCGTCAACGACGAGATCCAGGTTTACAATGCCGAGATTGCGAAAGTCGGCCAGTGGACGCTGCAGTCGCATTCCAATTACGCCATCAGCGGGTGCAAGGATCCGGATTTCGAAGGCGGGATCGTTCCAAACCATGCGCTCAACGGCACACCGGAACTGGCCTATGGGGTTACTCCCTGGTTGGAGCTCGGGCTCTATATCCCGTATGCGGTCGGCGGGAACGGCACGTTCTACTCCAACGCCGCCAAGCTTCGGCAGCTGTTTGTCAGTCCCGATGCGGCCAAGCGGGAATTCTTCTTTGGCGTGAATTTCGAGGAAAGCTACGCCACCCCGCCTTTCTCGCAAACGCGATGGAACATGGAGATCAGGCCCATCGTCGGTTGGCGCAAGAACAATTGGGAATTCATCTTTAACCCTATTGTCGATCTCAGCTTCGGACAAGACGGGGAGGCCATCTTTGCTCCGTGCTGGCGTTTCGCCCGCAGCTTCGGCGAGAGCTTCTCGCTCGGGATCGAGTACTACGCCGATGTCGGGCCGCTCCGGGGCTTCGAGCCGTGGAACGAGCAGCAGCACGCCATCTATGCCGTGGTCGATTTCAAGGTCGGGCGCTTCGATATAGACGCCGGTATCGGCTATGGACTCACTCCGAACTCGGATCGGGTCATGGCCAAGATGATCATCAGTACTGATCTCACCGAGGGCGCATCGGACAAATCGAGCGAGCGGCCAAAATTGCAGCGGCGGTCGGCATCTTCAATGGGCGCGTTCCCGCAGACCGCGACCACGCTCAGCCAGGCCATGTTGCCGGGCAGCTATTGATCCGAGGGTCAGCTTCCGAAAACGAGAAAGACCTGCTTGGGGGCAAACCGGTTGCCCACGAGGTCGGTCTTCTGCGCCTGGCAGATCAGCATGGTCGCTGCGCTGAGCCAGATGATGCACATCATGACGCCGGTCCTGAATGTCCGGTCCGTCGGCATGGTTTCCGAAGTGCTTGCCGCAGGCCGCCTGCGCTGCGCGTTCATGGTGCTGGGACACGTTGTCATGGTACTCTCCCCTTCTCCGCCGGCTCGGCCGGCCGCCGCCTCGATATGCAAGCTAGGCCATTGCCGCCCGCCTGGATGTGACCGGCATCACAGAATGGGCGAATATGCGCGATCGCTATCGATGGCGCGGGAACACCCGTGCTTTGCGGCTCGGGTTGCCTGAAACGGGAGTTTTGGCCAGAATGACGCGCTGGAATGCGGCTTTTCCCCTTCCAACAGCGCCGAATCCCGACCTGCAGGGGTGAACTCCCGAAAAATGACGGAAAAAGTCGAGATTACGCTCAACATCAACGGCCATGACCATACCGTTCGGGTGGAGCCGAGAAAGACCCTGGTCGACGTCATTCGCGATGATTGCGGGCAGACCGGGACCCATATCGGGTGCGAGCACGGCATTTGCGGTGCCTGCACGATCATTCTCGGGAACGAAGCGATACGCGCCTGCCTGATGTTTGCAGTGCAGGCGCAGGGCAAGCGCATCCGCACCGTGGAAGGGCTCGCCGAGGGCGACAAGCTTCACCCGCTGCAAACCTCTTTCATGACCCATCACGCCCTGCAATGCGGCTTCTGCACGCCGGGGTTCCTGATGCTCGCGGTGAACGCTCTGGAAACCAATCCCGACATCACCGATGACGAGATACTCGACGTCCTGTCGTCCAATCTCTGTCGCTGTACCGGCTACCAGAACATCATCAAGGCGGTGCGCAGCACGGCTCACGAGATGCGTCGCGCACGCGTGAGCTGACCGTCCGCGCACCATGGCGCTTTCCTCGAAGCGGGCAGGCGGTCCGGTCTGGGTAGGCCGTTCGATCCGGCGTTTCGAAGATCCGGCGCTCGTCACGGGTGCAGGGCGGTTTACCGGCGATCTGCCGGCCGAGCGCTGGGTGCGGTTCGTGCGCAGCCCGGTGGCCTGCGGGCGGATCAAGCGCATTGCAGCGTCGGCGGGCGCAACGGTGTTGACCTGCACCGACCTTGCCGATGTGAAGCCGATTGTGCCGATGCTGCACAAGTTCAACTACGTGCCGATCGGCCAGCGCGTATTGGCGAAGGACACGGTGCGGTTCGTCGGCGAGCCGGTTGCCGCGGTGATCGCCGACAGCCCGCAGGAAGCCGAGGATTTGGCCGATCTTGTCGAGCTTGAGATTGACGAGATGCCCGCAGTCGTCGGAGCACGCGAGGCAATGGAAACCGGCGCGCCCTGCGTGCACGCCGAGGCGGCGCGTAACGTCATTGTCGAGGCGCGCCTGCAGACCCCGGGGTTCGACGCGGCCATGGCGCGCGCGCATCGCCTGGTCGAGATCGCGATCCGCTCGGGTCGCCAGAATGCGCTGCCGCTGGAAACGCGGGCGGCGCATGCGGCATGGGACCGCGGCAGCGGGCGCGTGGCGCTCACCTGCGCCACCCAAATGCCGCACGCGATGCGCACCATCATCGCTGAGCTCATTGGAATGCGGGAATCCGACCTGCGCGTGATCGCGCCGGATGTGGGCGGCGGTTTCGGACAAAAGGTGTCGCTCTGCCCGGAGTTCGTGATCATCACGTGGCTCGCGCGCCGGCTCGAAAGATCGGTGGCCTGGTCGGAGGATCGGCGCGAAAATCTCATCGCATCATTCCATAGCCGAGATCAGCATGTTGCGCTGACGGGCGCCTTCGACGCGCAAGCGCGCATGCTGGCGTTGTCGGCCGACGTTCTCGCCAACGTGGGGGCCTACTCGTGCTATCCGACCACGTGCGGGGTGGAACCGCTCATGGCGCTCGCGGAAATGCCCGGTCCCTACGACGTGCGCGAATACGCCTGTGCCGCGCGCGGCATCGCTACCCACACCTGCCCGATGGCGCCGTACCGCGGCGTGTCGCGTCCGGTGATCACGTTCGCGATCGAGCGGCTGATGGACAAGGCGGCGGCGGCCTTCGCCCTCGATCCCGTCGACATCCGCCGTCGCAACCTGATCAGGACCTTTCCCTATCGATCGGCGACCGGGCTGATGTTCGATCAGGCAAGCTACATCGAAACCATGAGCACTGCGGTCGAAGCCGTCGATCTCGCCGCTTTCCGCGCCCGGCAGTTCGAGGCGCGCGCGCAGGGACGTTATCTCGGTCTCGGCATCGCCGCCTTCAGCGAGCGCACCGGCTACGGCACGCCCGCCTTCGCCGAGCGCGGCATGGACGTGACGCCCGGCTGGGAAACGGTCGAGGTGACCATGGACCCGTCCGGGCTGGTCGAGGCGCGCATCGGAGCATCCCCGCATGGTCAGGGGCTGCGAACCACGCTCGCTCAGATCATCGCTGACGAGCTTGCAATGTCTCCGGACCGCATCAGGATCGTGCATGGCGACACCGACCGCACGCCCTATGGATGGGGCACCTTCGCCAGCCGCTCGCTGGTGATTGCCGGCGGGGCGGCGCTATTGGCAGCACAAAAAGTGCACGCGAAACTCAAGGTCATGGCCGGTATCCTGCTGGAAGCGGCCGCCGATGACATCGTGCTCGACGGCGGCGCCGCCCGCGTGGTCGGCACCGACCGCGCCATCGCGTTCGAGGCGTTGGCGCGCGCCGCCTATCACCAGACCCATCGCTTCAAGGGCGAGATCACGCCGGGCATCACCGAGCGCGCGACCTATGATCCGCCCGGCACTTTCTCCAACGCCTGTCACATCGCCCTGGTCGAAGTCGACGTCGAGACCGGCTGTGTCAGGCTGGAGAAGTTTCTCGTGGCCGAGGACGCAGGACGCCTGATCAATCCCATGATCGCCGACGGCCAGATTCACGGCGGCGTCGCCCAGGGCATTGCCAATGCGCTCCTGGAAGAGATCGTCTACGACGAGAGCGGCAACATCCTCACCGCCACGCTTGCCGACTACCTGTCGCCGACCGCGCGCGAAATTCCCGCCATCGAGATTCATCACCTCGAAACCGCGGCACAGGCATCGGTCACCCAGGCCAAGGGTCTGGGCGAGGGCGGCGCCATCGGCGCGCCGGCGGCCGTGGTCAATGCCATCAATGACGCGCTCTCCCCGTTCGGCGTGTCGATCGATGAGTTCCCGGCGACACCGCGACGCATCCGCGAGGCGCTGCGTTCCGCGCGTCGGCCGTGACATGAGCGTGGTCGGGCGCTCGGTTCCCCGCCTCGAAGACCGGCCATTGCTCACCGGCCGCGGCCGCTTCGCCGCCGATGTTGCATTCCCGCACATGCTGCACATGCGCCTCGTCCGCTCGGCGCATGCGCATGGCCGCATCCGCGCAATCGACGTGCAGGCGGCGCAGGCGGTGCCGGGCGTGGCGGCGGTGTGGACCTCTGCCGATGTCCGTGACATCCCGCCTATCGATTTCCGGTTGACCCGTATCGAGGGATTGGCGCCTTACCGGCAGCCGATCCTGGCGCAGGAGCTTGTGCGTTATGTCGGCGAGCCGGTCGTCGCGATATTCGCGGCCGACCCCTACGACGCGGAAGATGCGGCGGACCTCGTTGCCGTTGAGATCGAGGATCTGCCCGTCGTTCTCGACGCGAATGCGCCACCCGCGGAGTTCGCGCAGGGCCACTTGACGGAACCGGCGGTCGTGGAAAAGGGCTACGGCGACGTTGCGGCGGCCTTTCGCGCGGCCCATGCCACCATCGACCTCGACCTCGCCGTCGGGCGGGCGTCCGGCGTTCCACTGGAGACGCGCGGCGCGATTGCGCGCCTTGACACCGGTCGCGACGTTCTGGAGCTCTATGGCGCCGCCAAGGTCCCGCACTGGAACAGGGACAACATCGCCCGCATGCTCGGCCGCGAGCCCGCGACCGTGCACCTCTACGAAGGCCATGTCGGCGGCGGCTTCGGCATTCGCGGCGAGCTCTACCCCGAGGACGTGCTGGTCTCTCTCGCCGCGCTCCGGCTCGGCCGCCCGGTGAAATGGATCGAGGATCGGCGCGAGCATCTCATCGCAGCCAACCATTCGCGCGCGCAGCGCCACAAGGTGCGCGCCGCAGTCGATGCCGGCGGCCGTATCCTGGCAATCGATGATGAATTCTTCCATGACCAGGGCGGCTACGTGCGCACCCACGCGGCCACGGTGCCAGACCTTGCAGCGGCGATGCTGCCCGGCCCCTATCGCGTTCCGGCATACCGGGCGCGCGGCCATATCCGCCTCACCAACAAGACGCCGGCCGGCACTTATCGTGCTCCCGGCCGCTTCGAGAGCACGTTTGTGCGCGAGCGGCTGATGGACGCGATTGCGGCGCGGCTTGCGATCGACCCGGTCGAGGTGCGCCGCCGCAATCTGATTGCCGCGGACGAGATGCCCTATACGCGGCCGCTCGGCACGCTCGATACGCCGGTGGTGCTCGATTCCGGCGACTATGCCGCGCTGCTCGACAAGGCTCTTGCAGCGGTCAAATGGGACGAGCTCGCAGGCGACCTGCAACGGCGGCGGTCGAATGGCGAATGCGTCGGCGCGGGTGTTGCGTTGTTCGTCGAGAAGAGCGGGCTCGGCCCATTCGATGGGGTGCGCGTTGGCGTCGATGCATCGGGTCTCGTCGAAGTGGTCACCGGCGCGGCCTCGCTCGGCCAGGGTCTCGAAACGGTGATTGCGCAAATCTGCGCCGATGCGCTCGGCACCGACTACCGGCGGGTGCGGGTGGTGCACGGGCGCACTGATCGGATCGCCTTCGGTATGGGTGCGTTCGCTTCGCGCGCGACGGTGATGACAGGCGAGGCGACGCGGCTTGCCGCGCGCGATGTGCGGGCCAAGGCGCTCGCAGTCGCCGCCGAGCTCATGCAGCAGGCCGCCGACGGGCTCGATATCGTCGAGGGGAGGGTGGTGCGCAAGGGAGATGCCGCCGGCCCGTCAATGATGCTGGGGGAAATTGCCAGAGCGCTGGAGCCGGCCTCGAAGCTGCGCGCGGCGCGCGCGCCCGGGCTCGCCGCTGAAGGGTGGTTCTACAGCGATCACATGACCTATCCCTACGGCGTGCATATCGCGATCGCCAATGTCGATCGCGATACCGGCGCAACCAGGATCGAGCGTTACGTTATCGCCTACGATATCGGTCGGGCTGTGAACCCGATGCTGGTCGAGGGCCAGCTCGTCGGCGGCTGTGCCCAGGGGATCGGCGGCGCACTCTGCGAGGAATTCCTGTACGACGAGCGCGGCGAGCCACTGTGCGTCAATTTTGCGGATTACCTTATGCTCACGGTGCGGGAAGTGCCCGCGGTCGACGTGCTGATCAGCGAGGACGCGCCGTCGCCGCTCAACCCGCTCGGGCTCAAGGGAGCCGGTGAAGGCGGCATCAACGCGGTCGGTGCCGCCATTGCCGCAGCGATCGATGATGCGATCGGCGTTCCCGGCGCGATCACGCAATTGCCCGTGACGCCGCGGCGGTTGCGGGAGATCTTGAAGCGGGCGATGCGAGAGAAGGGTGGGCAATGACAGCGGTTATTGTGGGCTTAGGGCCCCCTCCTCAATTGCCCGATTCCCAAGCCTCGAATTGCGTGATTCATGAGGGGACAGCTTGATTCGGAGCTGACCCATGCGACAGTAGACTTGCGAGCCGACCGGTGGGACAGAATTGAAAATATTTTGCCCGGCCGTGTCGGGGTTTACTGCCAAAGACAACCGGAGTGTTTGTAGAAGCCGTTCTGCAGCGCTATCGAGCGGGTATTCCCTGGCGGGACCCGGGGCGGGCTTTGAGCTGCAGCATCGTCCTGGCACAATCAGTCGCGATTGACCCTTCTCGGACCTCCGGCCGCTGATTTTGCTGTGCTGCACAACCCACCTGCCGCTGTGCTAGGTTGACTCGTCGTTCCCCCCAGGGAGGGTCAGGTGAGACGGCGTCGGGCGACGAGCCGTAAGCCAGCGAAGGCACAGCAGAATATCAAGGCGAAACGCGGCACCGCATCAAAGCCCGCGCGCAATTGGCGTCCTTCCGCTCTAAGCGAAGACAAAGATAGACAGATCGCACGGCTCGCCCGCGAGCGCGATGAGGCCGTGGAGCAACTGTCCGCCGCCTCCGAGGTGCTGCAGATCATTTCCAGTTCGCCGGGCGAGCTCGCGCCAGTATTCGAGACGATGCTGGCGAAGGCAGCGCGGCTTTGCGAGGCCAAATTTGGCGGTCTCTTTCTCCACGAAGGAGGCGGATTGCATTTCGCCGCGGGGCACAATGTGCCACCGGCGTTCGCCGAAGTACGTCGACTCGGTCCGTTCCATCCTCGGCCCGGTAACCCCGTTGGCGATGTGATCCGAACCAAGCAGATGGTCCACTCGATCGATCTCGCGGCAACACCAGCTTATGCCGAACGGCAGCCGGAAACCGTACAGGCCGTCGAGCTTGGCGGAGTGCGGACCACAGTCGCTGTGCCGATGCTCAAGAACGACGCACTAATTGGAATCTTCGCTATCTTTCGCCAAGAGGTTCGGCCCTTCACTAACAAGCAGGTTGCGCTGCTTACCAATTTCGCAAGGCAGGCCGTCATCGCCATCGAGAATACGCGGCTGCTCAATGAGCTGCGCGAATCGCTGCAGCAGCAGACCGCCACCGCCGACGTGCTCAAGGTCATCAGCCGCTCGACCTTTGATCTGCAAACGGTGCTCGATACGCTGGTCGAATCAGCGGCGCGACTGTGCGAGGCAGACCATGCGTGGCTATTCCGCCGCGACGGCGAGCTTTACCGTTGGGGCGCGAGCTATGGCCATTCCAAGGAAGAGCACGAGCGAATCAAGCAATACATGCGCACCTTGGCGCTTTCACCAGGGCGTGGGGGAGTTATCGCCCGATCCGTGCTGGAAGGTCAGCCTGTCCAGATCGCTGACGTGCTCGCCGATCCTGAATACACCCTCCTTGATCTTCAAAAGATTGGCAACTACCGGACAGCGCTTGGCATCCCCCTGGTGCGTGAGGGTATTTCGATCGGCACGCTGGCGCTGACGCGCTCACAGGTAAGACCGTTCACGGACAAGCAGATCGAGCTGGCGGCAACCTTCGCCGACCAAGCCGTGATCGCTATCGAAAACGTGCGCTTATTCGACGAAATCCAGGAAAAGAGCCGCCAGCTTGCAGAGGCGAGCCAACATAAATCTCAGTTCCTCGCCAACATGAGCCATGAGCTGCGCACGCCGCTCAACGCCATCATCGGGGTGAGCGAGATGCTGCGGGAGGATGCGGAGGCATTGAAGCAGGACACCGAGCCGCTCGACCGCGTGCTGGGTGCCGGCCGACACCTGCTCGCGCTGATTAACGACGTACTCGACTTGTCCAAGATCGAGGCGGGGCGCATGGAGCTTCACCTCGAAACGTTCCCGCTGGTGCCCGTAATCAAGGACGTGGCTAAAACCATCGAGCCGATGGCGACGAAGAACGGCAACCGCTTGGTTATCAATTACGCGGCGGACCTCGGCACAATCTACGCCGACCAGACCGTTTCCGGCAATCGCTGCTCAACCTCGCAAGCAACGCCAACAAATTCACCGAGAAGGGCACCGTGACCATTGCCGCTCGCCAACGGCAGGAGAACGACCGCGACTGGGTCACGATTGCTGTGACCGACACCGGCATCGGCATGACTGCCGATCAGATGGGTAAGCTGTTCCAGGAGTTCTCGCAAGCCTCCTCCGGCACGGCGAGCAAATACGGCGGCACCGGCCTTGGGCTCGCGATCAGCAGGCGATTCTGCCAGATGATGGGCGGTGACATCACGGTCGAGAGTAAGCCCGGTCGTGGTTCGACCTTTACAATCCTAGTGCCGCGGATTGTGGAGGTTGGGAAGGCCTCCCAATAGGCAGTCTGTTGCTGCAGTGCACTTGGTCCGCTAATGGGCACATCGCGACATATTGCGTCGCAAAATCTTAATCGAAATTCTCGCGCGCTCGTGCACCCTTGGGTCTCCAATGAGTTTCGTGTCCGCCCGCGCAACGCCTTGGACGCGGTTACGGTATTTAAATTCGGCAACGTGCGGGCTTGCCCGCACAACCAAATTGCCGCTGAGTCTCGCCATCTTCGCCGGCAGTGGTGACCGCCTGTTCGGGGGCCGCTATCCCTGCTCTGCGGGACCCCACGCTAACCAAAGCGGAATGAGTTGAGATGGGTATGACTCCTGCGTCATGGCCGGGCTTGTCCCGGCCATCCACGTCTTTGATTTGACTCGCGATTTAAGACGTGGATGCCCGCGACAAGCGCGGGCATGACGATTCAACTTGATATCATCCCACGCTAATCCAGGAATTGCGAAATGATCTCCGCGGATTTGCCCGCGCTGGTGACGAGAAACAGATGGCCGTCGTCGATGGTGACCAGACGCGCATCCGGAATGAGGCTCGCCAGGATGCGGCTATTCGCAACCGGCACCAGCGGATCGTCGATTCCTGCCATGACAAGCGTCGGCTGCGGAAGGAAGCGCAGCCAGGGCAGGCTGCTCCATCCGAAGCCAGCGATCAGCTGCAGGTAGTAGCCGTAGTCGCTCGACCAGCGGACATGACGAAGATGACTGCGCACAAGCTCGGGCGAGCTGCGCAATGCTCCTCCATAGATTTCCCCGGCGATGCTGCTCATATACTCAGAATCCCGGTAGCGGCGCGGCGTCGCCATCTTGAGCAATACCGTGAGCTTGCCGGGGACCATCAGATGGCCGGGCGAAGTGGCCGCGAGAACGAGCCGCCGGCAGCGCTCTGCCTGCTGAAAAGCGAATTGCTGCGCGAGTGCCCCGCCCCAGGATACGCCCAGCACATCCACCTGCTCGTACCCGAGCTGGTCGAGCAGCCGGCGGCTCAGCGTTGCCAGCGTCGACGGACGGTAAGGCAGCCAGGGGGCGGGTGAGCCGCCAACGCCCGGCACATCGAATACGATCGTCTCGGGGCCATCGAGCGCGTCGAGAAAGGGGGCGACCAGCTCGATGTTTGCACCGATCCCGTTGAAAAGCAGCAGCGGCACCTGCGCCTTGGCGCCGCGGCGAACTGCCACGCGCAGCATCTGCCCTGCGACATCATGCACGCTGATTTGCAGCTATCTCTCCATCACGTATCGGCCTGGCGCCGCTTCCAGCGCTGGATGCTTTTCGTTGCCGAGCGCGGCGGGAGCGCACGTCATCTCGGCCGAGCGAGCCTTGATCCAGGCCAGCCAGTGCGGCCACCAGCTCCCGGCTTGCTTTGTCGCCCGCTCCAGCCACGCCTGCGGACCCGTCTCGCACGCGGCGCCGCTCCAGAACTGCGCCTTTGGATTGCCGGGAGGATTGAGCAGGCTTTGAATGTGGCCGCTGTTGGCAAGCACGAAGGTGCTGCGCTCCCCGTAAAGCTTCGCCGTGTTGTAGCACCCCTGCCACGGCGTGATGTGATCGGTCGCACCGGCAACGACGTAGCTGTCGATGTCTATCCGCCGCATGTCGAGCGGCGTGCCGCGCACCTTGATCCGCCCGGCATTGACAAACGGATTGGCGCCGATGAGATCGAGGAAATCGGCATGCAGCCGTGCCGGAAGCCGCGTGGTGTCATTGTTCCAGTACAGAATGTCGAAGGCGGGCGGCGCATTTCCGAGCAGGTAGTTGTTCACCCAGTAGTTCCAGATCAGGTCGTTGGGCCGCATCCAGGCGAACATGCGCGCCAGCTCCCGTCCTTCGACTACGCCGGCAAGCCGCGACGCGCTCTTGGCTGCACCGATCGATTCCGGCGTAACGAACAGGCCTGCCGTCGAGTCCTGGGCCACTGCCATGTCGAGCAGGCAGACCGCCACGGTAGCGCTGTGAACCTTGGCTTCACCGCGCGCCGCAAGGTGCGCGAGCAGGGCCGACGTGGTGATGCCGCCGGAGCACGAGCCCCAGATGTTCACGTCCGCGCTGCCGGTGATATCGCGCATGACGTCGATGGCGCGCTCGATCGACCCGACGTAGGTGTCGAGTCCGAAGTGGCTTTCGGCGGCGGCAGGGTTCTTCCAGCTGATGGCGAATGTCTGCAGGCCGCCTTGCAGGGCGAATTGAACGATGCTCTTTTCGGGTACCAGATCGAAGACGTAGAACTTGTTGATCTGCGGCGGAGCGATCAGCAGCGGCCGTTTGTGCACCTCATCTGAGCAGGGCTGGTACTGGATCAGTTCCATCACTTCATCGCGATGCACCACCGAGCCCGCGGTCGTTGCCAGGTTCCTGCCGACCGCGAACTTCCGTGTGTCCACCTGCGCCGGCAGGCCGCCGTTGTGTGCAAGATCGCCGATCAGATTCTCCAGGCCGCGCACGAGGCTCGCGCCGCCGGTGTCGATCGCCTTCCTCAGCGCGGCAGGATTGCCGGCGAGCGAGTTGGTTGGCGACATCGCGTCCACGAGCAGGGAAGCGACGAAGCGCGCGCGGTCCGCGTCGCGGTTGTCCATCCTCGCCTCGTCGATGAAGCGATTGAGCGCGCCGCCCCAGGCCAGGTAGCACTGCGCGAGCGTCCTGTAGGCAAGGCTCTCTTTCCAGGCCGGATCGGCAAAACGCTTGTCCCTGGCGTCGGGCGCAAGCTCGCAGTTGCCGGTCACGATGCGCCCGAGCTCGCCGACGAAGGACAGGTATTGCCGTGCCGCCATGCCGGGGTTGCTCACCATCCGGCCGAGCAGCACGCGCGCCGAATCCAGAATGTCCTGTCCGCGCACCCCCACCAGCGGATTGGCCGCCAGCGTGTGCTGCGCCGCCTGCTCCTGGAGGTCATGATCCGCAGCCTCGACTTGGCGGTTCTCATGTGTCATGGCAAGCGCGCTCATGACGAAGCACCGTGCTTGCCGATGAGCATGCACAACACCTCGGCGATCAGGGCGGGCTTCGCCTCGTTTTCGATCTCCAGGGTGCTTTGCAGCTTGAGCAGCATCCGTGCGCCATTCTGCGGCTCGGCCGCTGCGAGGCTTGCGCGCATGCGCACGCGTGCGCCAGCCTTGACCGGCGCGATGAACCGGACCTTGTCGAGCCCGTAGTTGAGCGCGCTCGC
>Ga0306926_10001887_pt1 | contig 21029 bp, 19 predicted proteins | sample flu12Cox44000178_FD_203759 | JGI IMG/M metagenome (GOLD analysis project Ga0306926, IMG submission 203759) | Lab enrichment of tropical soil microbial communities from Luquillo Experimental Forest, Puerto Rico - flux8day.12C.oxic.44.000.178 (v2)... | ecosystem: Environmental > Terrestrial >...
GCGCCAAGGTTCGCCGGGACCGTCACGGCCTTTGAGAACTTGTGGAACAGGAGATTTTGCGACGCGCCGACCATCGTCCCGGCGGCGTAGGCGGAGACGATGTAGCGTTCCCGATGGTTCTCGAATTTCCCGCTGCTCGTATTGTAAGACAGCATGTCCTGCGCGGCCGGCGAGGCGATCGCGATCAGCCCGCCGGCATTCGTGACCCAGCTCGGGTCCGCCGCGGAGCCGCCCGTCGTGAGCACTTGGCCGGACGTTCCCGGCGCAAGGCCGATCCATCCGCTGTTCGTCCGGTTAAGCAGCGTTCCGCGCGCGCTGCTGACGATATTGTCGAGGATGTTGGATAGCGTATTCGCGCTTGGAACGGCTGCCGACCCGGAGATGTTCGCGATGATGCGTTGGTTCGGCACCGAGCCGCCGGTTGTCGGCGCGTTCTGCCATGAGGGATCGGCGGTCGTGCCGCCGGTCGATAAAAACTGTCCAGCCGTTCCGGCGGCCAGCGCACTCCAAGCGCTCGCGCCGCGGAAGATGACGAGGCCGCGCGTCGAGCCGAAGACGCGATCGAGGATCAGTGTCAGTTGCACGCCGGTCGGGACCGCGGTCGATCCGGTATTGTTGGCGAGGATCGCGCCGGCCGCGATCGCGGCGAGCGAAACGGCGCCGGTCGCGGTGATCGGTGCGCCGCCGGTATCGATGCCAGCGCCCGCGCTGATCGAGGTCACCGTCCCCGAGCCGACCGGCGCATCCCACATCAGGTCCGCGCCAGCGCCTTGCGTCTTGAGGTAATAGCCGCTCGTACCAGGTGCTAAGCCCACCCACCCGCTGATGTTGCGGACGAGGACCGTGCCGCGCGCGTTGGTCAGGACATGGTCGAGGATCGTCGAAAGCGTCTGCGGCGTCGGTGCGGCGACGGAGCCGCTGACATTGGCGAGGATGCTTCTGTCGGCGACGGTCGCGAATGAGACGACGCCCGATGACGTAATGGGCGAGCCGCCGGTATCGATCCCGGTCCCCGCCGTGATCGACACGACGCCCGAGGCGCCGATCGCCCAGGTCGGGTCATTGCCGGCGTCGTGGGTCTGAAGGAACAGGCCATCGGAGCCGGGAGGCAGCGCGATCCAGCCCGTGCCGCCCCGGTAAAGCAGCGTGCCGCGGATTGTCGATGCGAGCGCATAGTCGAGATAGTCGCTCAGCGTGTTGGGGATCGCGGGCGCGGTAAAGCCGGCGATGTTCGCCAGCATCGTGCCATCGGGCGCTGCCATGCCTTCCGGCAGCGAGTCAACGTAAGCCTTCGTCGCAACATCGCCCGGATTGACTGGCGTCGGCATGCCACCGATCTGGCCGCCGGTTATCAGTACGTTATTCGCGTTCTGATAAGCCATCGAGCCGACGACCTGGTCGTGCCAGAGATTATCGGCCGACGACCAGACGAGGACGCTGCTATCCGGCGGCAGGTCGCCGGTGCTGATCGAGACGTCGCCGAGCGTGCGGAGCAGCGTGTCGACCGACCCGAATAGTTGCGTAAAGACCGGGTTGCCGCTGCCATCCACGGCGTCAGGCTCGAACGTCGTCCACGAGCCGGCGATGTTGACGAGGAAGATGCCGTAACGGACGGTCGCCGGGTCGACGAACGGATTGCCCGTGCTGACCGTGAACACGTCCAGCGTCGCGTAAGCGGTGCCGGACGAGAACTCGCCGCGCCAGCGGAACGTCAACACCGGCAGCGTGAACGGACCCATCACCGTTCCATCAGTGAGGGTAATCGTCATCTGCGTCCCGGCGACGGTAATCGAGGCGATGCCGGTGACTGGCGCGGGATTGTTCTGAAGGTTGATGATCGCTTCGGCGAGCGACCAGAAATTGCTGTCGACCTCGTTGGCTTCGAGGTTCGCGCCCTTACCTGCGCCCCACGCGCCGAGAGTGCGGAAGACTAGGTCCATCGTCTATGCCTGGCCGGAATGCGGAGGGATGGCATCAGCGGCGTCGAGAATGTGTGGCCCGGCTGGCAGGTAAAATCGATGGTGATGTAGGCCCCGCCGCCGGTCGGCTCAGTTCCCGGCTCGCCGTAATGCGGATCGTCGAGCGGGACGACATCGGTCGGACGCGTCAAACCTTGCCGAGAAGCCAAGCTCGGCGGCCCGCTCAGGGTGCTGGCGAAGTCGACGATGACGGAGGTTCCGAACCAATCGACCTCGTCGAAGCCGAGCAGCGACCCCGTGCTGCTCGCATTCACGTTGGCCTGAACGTCCGGGTTGTATGGCGGCCACCTCTCCGGCGGCAGCGGCGGCGCGGTCGGGTCGTTCAGGTTGTGATATGGCGGATAGGGACCCAGGTTCTTGAAGACCCAGACCCCGACCCAAAGAGGATGCGTCGGGTCGGGGATCACGTCGAACCATTGCAGGGTGATCCTGCACCGCGTGGCGCAGTTGCCGGGAATATACTTTGTCGGGTCATAGGCGCCGGTTGCTGGGTCGAAGCCGATCGGCGTCGCTGGACAGCAGCCGGTCGGGTTGTAGACCGCCCCGGCACCATCGACCAACGGGTTGCCCGCAAAATCGGTTCCGGCTCCGCGCTTATCGCCGAGCCAGATGTGCCCGAGGTAGAACCACCCGCTGCCGCACGGTCCTTCGCATGGCGTAGGCGGCGGGCCGCCGCCGTCGTCCTTCTTTTTCCAATGCACATCGACGATGCGCTCGGTCGGGTTCTCTCGGTAGAACTGTTTATTTTCCTCAACGAGTGGCCCGCTTCCGCTCATATAGCAAAGACCCACGAGGTATCGCAGTCGTCATGCGTCGCTGTCGTCTCGCCGGTCGCGAACGCGTCGGCGATCTCGCCGAGCGCCTCGTTGATGCCCTGATTGACCCAGGAGATTTGTTCGAGCGGGCTGTCGCAATTCTGCTGCGTGTTCCGTTTCAGCTTCATCGTTTTTGGTCGTTCAACATCCATCCAACTCTCGCCGTCGCTTCCGTCGATGCGGACCCGGTTAACCTGTCGGCTTGTCTCGTTGAGCTTCTCGCCGCAGCACTCGAACTGATAGGTCATCGAGTTGGCTTTGGGCTTTTCCGTCGCGGCCGGCACCGTCCCCTGGACCGTCGCGCCCCAGGTCAAGGTCGCGCGGTTGGCCCGCGTCGGCGTCGATGGGATGATGGTCTGCCCGTAGACGTTCGGCGTCTGATAGGGGCGGACGACGTATTCGAGGTTCGCCATGGCTCACGCTCCCGTTACGAGCGGCGGTTTGGGGAATCAAACATGGCTCAGAGGTCCGCCGATGCGGTGAAGCTGGCGCTTACGATAAATCCGCCAGTCCCGGTTACTGTCACACCAACCGAAAAGCCTGCGGGACCGATACCAGACAACACAATTGCCGAGCAATTCGCATATCCAGGACTTCCGGCTACCATGGTCGGTGTTGCTCGCATTGTGGTCGGGAATAGTCTTGCTGGCCCAGCAGGATTGAGCGGGCCGGCGGCGCCATAGCCGCCATCTGAAATAGTGAACGCCTGATAGAACCGCTGGCAGTGCCGCAGGTCATCCGCCGGGTCCAGCTTCTCCAGCGGCGTGGGCTGCGTCTGGCCGGGCTGCGCTACCTCAAGCTGGATGCCCCATAGTGCAATCGCACCGGACTGCACGCCGATGTTGCCAAATGCCGCATTGGTCGTGGCACCTGACGAAAAGGCTATTTGTATTTGATTACTGTCGTTGCCATCGGTGCCCACCGTTTTGCCCGCAGTCGAAGGGACTGTAAGAGCGACGCTATAGCGCGCCCATGTCGTGCCTAAAGTAACCGACAAACCCGTGACCAGCCACTCGATTGTAGAGGATGGCGAGCCGCCTGAGCCAAATATCTGTGTTCCATTAAAACCCAGCTTCATCCCAGCCGCGCTAGCTTTTGCATAAAAGCTAAGCAAGACGGTCTTACCACTTAGCCGCCGGATGCCTTCTATGGTCTGAATTACTTGCGTATAAGCCGCCGCTCCCGCATTACCAGTGACAGTGACAGTATAATAACTCCGCACGGCTTCATCACCGATTTGCGATCGATCGGTATCATTTGCAGCGGTTATGACGGATTGCACTGTATCGAGATTAAACGCCTGTTGCCAGCGATCAGCGGTATATGCGCCATTCGCCGTCCACGGCCCCGCGCCTCGCTGCTGCACATTGAACAGCCCATTGTGCAGCAGGTTGCGGCCCACGTTGCCGGCGTAGGGAACGCTCGCCGTTGCCGTCTGCACAAAGGCCGTGGTGGCAATAGAGGTGTCGTTGTCGCCAACCGATGCCGTCACCGCCCGGGCATCGCCAGTGAATACCGGCGAGACAATGGGCGCAGCACCAAGATTTGTGAGTGCGGTCGATGCGGTCGTTGCACCCGTGCCGCCATTCGCCACAGTTACCGGAGCGACGAGCGCTATAGTGCCGGTGGTAGTGATCGTGCCGCCACTTAACCCACCCCCCGCAGTGATACTCGTCACACCGCTCGCAGGCGCGGCCGGATGAACGTGATCGGCGCGGGCAAACGTGGTGCCGACACCCACCGCTGCGGTGCCCTCGATCAGCGGCATCGTGCTGGAAGCCTGCGGCACGCTCGCCGTCCAGTCAGTGATGTCGGCATGGGTGAGCGTCACCGTGCCCGCGCGCCCCGCCACGCTCTGCACCGGGGCAGCGGATGCGGCTTGTGCCGCGGTTACGTAACCTGCCGGATTGCTGGCGGCATACCGGCTCGTGTCAGTCGGGTGCGTATGGTCGCCACGCGATACCGTGCTCGCCGTGCCCGGCGCGCCCGTGCCATCCATTGCCGGCGTCCCGGTCGCGTAATTCGGCAGATACGCGCCATTCGCGAAGCTGGCAATCTCAGCAATCGTTGCGGCATAGGAGGTCGTCGACGTCAAGCGCGCAAGAGGCACCTTGTCGGTCGATACCAGCGCACCAGGGTCGACGGCGCTGGAAATTTTTATATCCGCCATGTCAGTTCAGCCCCACAACCATTCGCCGCCGCCGTCCTCCATCGCCCAGCAGAGTCCGCTAGCATCTTCTAACGCGATGCCTGCCGCCGGCGCCGTTCCCGTGCCGGACGGTGCGGACAGATCAATGGTCTTCGGAAGTTGAAGCTCGGTCACCGCCGGGTAGAAGTCGGAATGGAACTCCGACCCTTGGAGCGGTTGCAGATTGAGCGTGACCGACGTCTTTGCGTTCGCGATGGCGGTGCGCGGGTCGTTCTGGCTGCCGACTGTGCGATTGATCGCATCGAGCGCGGTTAGCTGGACGAGCAGCCCGTTTAGCACCGTGCAGTCGATGACCGCTTGCGAGGCGGTCAGGCGCGTGAGGTCGAGGTTGTCGTCGACGATCGCGAAGTCGTCGAGCGTCTCATACGCGAAGTCGGCATCGGTCCCGACAGACATCTGCTCGCCAGCCATGACCTGATAGCCCGTGTTCACATAGCCGTCGTCGACATAGACCGGGATACCGACTTGCGGCGCGGTCCCGTCGCCGGTCCCGATCGAGCAACCGATCGAGAACTCGCCGAGCATGATCCCGCTGTCGCTGCAACTGAGTTTATAGCTCTTGACCTTGCCGGTTGCGGTGCCGCCAGGAAGCCGCCGGTCGGTCAGTTGCACGCTATGGCGAAGGCCGATGTTGACTGCTTGGCGCCAGGGGACGGAGAAGCCCACGTCGACCGCTCGCGCCCGCGCCCGCATCTTCGCCCTGGCGGCCAGCAGGAGATACTCGAAGGACGCCGCGCCACGTGCGGTCTGGAAATAGCTGCGATAGGCGACATTGCCGATCGGGATGGAGCCGTCGAGGTCGACCGCGTCGCCCACATACTCGGAACTGTAGGCGATCGACTCGCGATCCTGTTCCGCCGGGTCCGACAGCGTCGCCTGCAAGCCGCCCGCAACGACCGCGGTAATCGTCTCCGTCCGCTTGCGGTCCGCGCGGTATTCCAGGGTCATCTTGATCTTATAGACGTTCAGCGGAAATTCGACGGTGAAGCTCGCGACGGGTTGCAGATAAACCGCGAGGTTCGTTTGATCGATCGTGTCGCCGAGCGACGTGGTCAACGGATAGCTCTTGCCTTCGTATGTGACGAGGTAATAGGTCGGCTGGAACCACCACGCTTCGTAAATGTAGCAAAGCGGCATCCCGGAGGCGTCGGTCCGGGTCGACAGCGTCCATCCCGCGCCGATCGACGTCCCCGGCTTCGGCCAATCAGACGCCAGCCCATCGCCGGTCAAGACCTGGATCAGCGCGCCGCCGCCGTTGCTATAGGGTCGCTGTGTGAAGCCGTATTGCCAATAGGACCCGGCATGGTGGAACGCGGCGACAATCTCGCTGGTCACGTCGATCAGGCCGGCGGCTTGCTGTTGCCAGCTTACCGTTCCCGTGACCGTGGTCGCGATCAGCGGCGGTTGCCCGTAAGACAGGCTGAAGCGGTCGTAAATCGACGCGTCCTCGCCGACATTGACCGTCCCGTCCTCGCCTTCGAGGACGTCGCTGGTCGTCAACGCAAGCGAGACGCGGTCGATATGCCAGAGCGCCGAATAGGCTTCGAGAACCGTGTCGAGGTCGATCGTCGCACTCGCGAACCATATCGGGTCGTAATAGGGCAGCACCTTGAGCGAGTCCGCGAGCGCCGACTTCTGCGCGTTCAGATCGTCGGGCCGCGCGAGGAACTGAAGTTCGACGATCTCGCCGGCCTGCAAGCGCGGAACGCCGATCAGCCGGCCGTTAAAGAGCGCCTGAATGTCGGGCGTCCCTGACGGCCACGCGCGATCCCAACTCAGCCAAGCCCAGAGATTACGCCCGGTCGCGAGTAAGCCGACGCCAGGGTTTTTGATGGAGATCGTCAGCGTCGCAAGCCCGCCTTCCTCTTGCGAGATTTCGAGGCTGACTACGTCCTCGTCAAAGCGGTTGTGCACCGAGGCATCGAACGGCGCGTTGGGCGTGCGTGGCCCGGTGATGGTCAGGATCGCGTTAACCTCGGACGAGGTCGCTTGCAGGTCGAGATTGATCGAGGTCCCGCCGCTCGGCGCGATGAACGTCGTGCCGACGCGTATGCCGTTGCCGGTGATGTTGTAAACGAGGCCTGGCGTCAGCCCCATCAGCGCGGACGACGGGATGTCGCTGACCAGCGACGGGTCGGTGGACAGAAAGCCGGTGATGACGAAAGGAAGCTCGCCGCTCGCCGTCGCTCGGACGGGCTGGCGTGCGACGGTGTAGGTCGTGACCTGCTCAAGCTCGCCAAGGCTGCCCTCGACGATCGTGCTGTGTGGCGTTGCCGCGAAGATGTAGAGATTGCCGACGCCGCTCCCGCCATAGTCCAGCAGCGCGCTGCCAACCGTCTGGATGCCGCCGCCGGTCGGCTCCGTCGTGCCGTCGACCGTCCCGAGCGGGATGTCCGTTTCGCCGATCCCGGTCCCCGCGATGCCGTAGGTCGCGGCCGGCAGACTGCCGAGATCGATGTTGATGACATTGTCACCCTCGACGACCGTCCCGAGCACCGTTCCGATGACATTCGCCTGATCCGCGGTGAATTGTCCGGACGGGACCGTTGCGGGCGCGGGGACGCTCAGGTTGATCGAGCCTTCCTCGCCGGAGAGGACACTATTGTCAAAGATGAAATAAGCGTCGATCGGTCCTTGGAGGTGATAGAACGCCCACTCGGTCAGGCCGGACGTGCTCGCGATCCCGGTAAGCTGTTGCCTGCCAGAGATGAGACTGCCGACGAGCGTCGTCTGTATGTTGATCGTGCCATGCGTCGTCCCGTTCGTGACGAGCGTTATTTGTGGTTCGATCGCGCCGCCCGCCCAGGCGAAATAGAACGGCCCAGGCAACTAGACTTCCTCCAAGGTCAGCGACCACGAGACGGCTTGTTCCCATTCTTCGCGCTCGATCTGGTGCTGGACGACCATCATCGTGAATTGCGGGCGGTAATAGGTGTAAGCGTCTTCGACCCGTTCGCTGCCGGGAACCGGAACGCGGCCGGACGATCCGGTCGCGGTCAGATAGGCAAGCTCGACGTGCGATGAGACGACGAGGACCATGCCGACCCATAGCGCGTCGAGCGCGGGCGGTGCCTGATCGGCACCGTTGATCTCCAAGCGGTATTTGCGCATCTGTGGCGCGGAGATGTCGACCAGCGTCCCGTTGACGGTCCGCGCGAGCTTGTCGCTGCCCTGCGCGGCATCGATCGGCGTCAGTGTCCCGCGGAGGCCTCGCGCGGAATAGGGGTTAACCCCAGGAGCCGGCGCGGAGAGATCGAAGCGGAGATCGAGGTCGGTATAGTTCGAGGACGTGATCGTCATTGCCCGCCCGGCCTTGCCGCGAACCATGACGGCTTGTTGCCCGCGGAGCGCATTTGCTGGCGGTGCGCCTCGACGACGAGCGCGGAGACGACGTTCTCGTTGCCGGAGAGCGGAAAGGAACTGCCGCCGAGATGGAGATGCACCGGTGTCCCACCGGTCGCGGCTGCTCCGCCTTCCGCGAAGCGCGGCAACGTCGAGACGAGGCCTCCGAGCGCGAAGCCGGGATTGCGTAGGCCGTTCAGCGACGCGAGGAAGTCAGATCCCCAATGGTTCACCGCGGCGGCGCGCATGACGAACTCGCCGTTCGAAAGCCGCGCGAGGATGCTATCGGAGGTCCCGCTGCCAGCGCCGCGGACTATGCCGCCGGAGGCGAACAGCGAGGCGATCCCGGCGTCGCCTTGACCGCTCGACACCGTATTCGCGACCGACGACGCGGCAGACTTAGCCGCGGAGATAGCCGACGACATAGCGTTCGAAAGCCAGTCAAGCGAGGTCTGCCAGATCGACTTGAAGTCGCTCGCTAAATCCCTCATGCCCTTCAAGAACGCGTCAGAGGAGGACTCCCCCTGACGCGCGAAGTCGTCCCAGAACATATGCCAGTAACCCGACATTTGTTCGGTGACCTCTTTCCATTGCTCCGACATCGGCCGCAGATTGGCGACCAGCATCTTGTTGATGTTGATTTCGGCTTGCGCCATCCAGTCCTGACGCCCGACCCAGTCGCTCCACGACTTTTCTAACTCGGCCTGCGATTGGAGTAGTTGCTTATTTAACTCTTCCCTAGCTGGCGTCACGCCGCGCGGCGCGGTCTGAAGTTCGGTAATCCGCTTTTGCAACTCGGCTATCGTGTTCGGCGCGAGGTCTTTGAGTGCGTCAGCCGTCGACCCGAGAGCCTTTGCCACCATGTTCAGCTTGGTTGCGTCCCAAGTCTTACTGACCTCCATGAAGCGTTGCAGCGCTAGAATAGTAATTTTCATCGGGTCGAGCTTGCCGACCGGAATGTTAGATATGTCGATCCCGAGCGCTTCAAGCGCCTTGCTGTAATCCGTTGCTGCCTGCGCGCCTCCGCGCATGATAGTTGTCGTTTGCGATACGTCGCCCTGGACCTGGATCATGCGCGCACCGCCCGCTGGGGTCGCGCCTCCGGTGCCTCTGAGAATGCCGACGCCGGAGCCTTCGGCGACTTGCTGGGTCGATTTCTTCCGGACCTCGTCAATCTGGTCGCTGACCGACTTCAGTATTTTATCTGCGGCGCTGGCGTCCTGACCTGCTTCCTTCGCAATCTCCCGCGCAGCCTGTAAGCCGGTCGGCTTAATCCCGATCTCGCCCGCGGTTTGCTTTAGTTCGCTGATCGACTTCGAGACCGCGTCGATTTGGTCCTTAAGCGAGGTGAAAGCCTTCGTAATCGCGACGCCGGCAACACCGCCGGCAAACCCGCCGCCGAGCGCGCCGAAGATGCGCCCGATGCTCTCCATGCCGCGCGAGACGCTGGAAAACTCGTTGACGATCCGGCCGAGACCGTGACCGGTGTGAAGGAGCCGCTGGACAGCGCTCTCCGCTTCGTCGGCGCCTTTCTTCACCCGGCTAAAAGGTGGCGCGAGTTGGTCTAGCTGACTCTTGAGCGATTGCGCATTGCGTTTGAATGTATCGAGCTGCCGCGCCTTGTCGTCGAGTTTTAACCGGTCGGCCTGCGAACCCGTCTTGTTGAACGTCGCAGCGAGCGCGTCGAGTTCCTTTTGCGCCGCTCTGGTCGACTGAGTGACAAGCGCGAGTTCGGCGCGAAGCTTGCTGCTGTCGGCGCCGATCGTGACGGTCAGGTTATCGGGCACGTCAGCTTTCCCACTTCTTCAGTTGCTCGCGGATCGCCTTCGCATCGCCCTGCGCGGCGAGCGCGTGCAAGGACAAGAGGTCGCTCATCTCCTGTTGCTTGCGGTGATTGGCGATCGCCAGGAGCGCGTGCAACTGACGCGGCGTGTAATCCATCACGTCGCGGACGCTGTGCCCTGATGCGACGAGTTGCTCCGCTGCGGCAGCGTATTCGTAACCGGAACCGTGCCAGATTGGCCGCCGCCTCCGCCGACGAGGCGCGCGATCCGCTCCATAAAAGGGCCGGGACCGTTCGGCATCGTCAGATCGCGGATCGCGATCAGACAATCCGCCACATCATCGAGAGACAGCGCGTCGGCGATCGTATCGGCCGCGTCAGGCTGACCGGCGGCGTGAGCGATGATCGCACCGACAGCGTCCGGCGCGCCGACGAGCAGCGTATCGACGTCGACCGCGGGCGCGCTCTCGACGAAAAGCTTGCGCAACTCCGGAAAGCGCACCAGCAGATCGGCGATATGCCGGAGTGCGAGACCGCGAAGCTCGATCTCGCCGGCTGCGATCCGAACGGTCTTCGTCTGCGGGACGATGTCGATCAGCGAGACCACGATCAGGAGCCGAACAACACCAGCTTCAGGTTGTCATAGCTAAACTCGTCCATGACGATATTCAGGCTCGCGGCCTTCTCATGGATCACTTCGAGGTCCTTGATCCGCACACCATGCCGCGACGAGTAGTGAGCAAGGGTCGTCACGTTGGGCGTGAACTCGAAGTTTGGGACGTTGCCGATGTCGCGGTAAGACGTGTCGGTCGTCGTCTGGATCGAGACGATGCCCTTGCCGATGTAATACAGATCGACGAGCGGCGATACCAAGGTGCTATCGGGATGCGTGAAGGTCCCGAAAATCCCGGTTTCATCGGCGAGCACTTCGCCCGCCAGTGTCAGTTGCCCCCATTCGTCATGGATCAGGCCGATCGCGGCACTTGGCCGGAACATGACGTTGGTAAGTTCCATCTCCATCGCTGTCGGGCCGACCGCGTTACCGCTAACGAATTTGACCTGGGCGAAGATTTGGTCAGCGCCGAAGATATTGAAGGTGCCGGCGGTCGGTGCGCGGGGTGAAACTCCTGACATTGGCGGGTTCTCCTATTTCGTGACGTCGTTGATAGCGTCGGTGATCGCGGCTTCGATCGCGAGACGGGCGCGCGGCAGCATCCTGGCGGCCGGATCGCGCAAGAACCGCACCGCCCGAATATGCGCCTTGCGCGTGTAGCTGCTGACGAGGACCGATTGATTGCTCGTCGTCGGGCGCCCGAAGACTTGCGTCAGCTTCCGACGATAAGCTCGCACCCGGAACGCACCGCGCCGACCTGGCGCGCCGTACTCGAGCGCACCAGCCGCGGCGGCTTCGCTAGCACCAAGGCTACTCCGCAGCACGCGAACCCGGCCGCGGACCCAACTTTCCTGAACGTCGACGAAGTCGCGCGTCATCTGTTGCAGCCGACCGGTACGTCGCGGCTCGGCGGCCTTGACTTCGGCGAGCAATTCGTCGGCCAGTTCGCGGATAGTGACCGCAAGACGCGCGCGCAACGCTTCCGGGAGCTTGTCGAGGGTGAAGCTCAGGCGGGTCGCATCGACCTTGACATTGAAGAACGCCATCAGAGATCGCCCAGGCTGAAGATGTAGGTAAACACGAGATTGAGGTCGATGCGGTATTCGCGCGCTTCGGCGTCCGGCGCGGGAACGACGCAGCCCTCGTAGCGGATGCCGCCGTTCGGCGTGACGCTCGCGAGCAGCGTCGCGTCGGTCAGGATCGCGGCCAGGACCTTGTTGCGATAGAGCGTGAGCAGCGTCCCGGCTTCTCCGCCGCTGTCGCCGCGCAACGCGATGATGATCTGCGGCAATAGCTCCATGCGCTGCTTGTCGGAGACGCTGGCTTGCCGCGCGTTGATGAGCGGCGGCGTGATGGTGCGCTCGGTGCCATCGAGGACGATCACGGCCGGGCGGAGCATCTGCGAGACGTCGAGCCGGTTGCGATCGACCGCGTTGATGCCGGCGACGGCGCCGCAGACCGTGACGAGCCGCGATAGGATCGCTTCGCGCTGATCGCTCACGTCAGCCTCGACACAGCAGGTTCACGCGGACGAGCTGCCCATCGAAGTAAAGCGGACCGATCTGCTCGACGTTGCTCGGGTTGCCGTCGATCACGATCCGATCGTCGCGGCTCGGAAGACCGAACGCGCCGATCCCGGTCGGACTAAGGATGACGTTGATGTCTTGCACGTCGCCGGCTTGGAGGTCCTGCGGGAAATAGGTCCGGAACTTGGCGGGACAGGTCACTTCCTGGGTGACGGTAATCGCGCCGGTCGAGCCGTCGATCGCCGTCCTCTGTAGCGTCACGGTCTGACCGTAGCGCGCGAGCGCGTGATCGAGGCTGGCAACGATCTGCCGGGCCTTCATACGAACGACCGCCGGTAAGGTCCGAGCCAGTCGCGGACCGCGCCCGGTATTGACTGAGTAACCGCCGGATCGTCGCCGCGGTAGGTCTGCGAGATCACGTCGGGGATCGACTCGCTCCGCAAGTTCGGATCGCGCCCGATCGCCCACCAGCGCCCGGAGACCCATTCGAGCGCCGCGCCTTGGACGTCCGGCGGAATGACGTCATAGCCGGCGTCATAGTCGATGAGGGTCAGGCTCGCGGTCCAGCCGGACAGGTTCGAGGCGTCGTCGAAGCGCCAGAGCGCGCCGGTCTCGACGTTGACCTCCCAGAGCGAGGGATCGACCAGCGTCCCGTCTTCGGTAACGGTCAGGACGGGTACGCCGGTATTGTCGAGCGGGATCGGCCATTGCCGCGTCATCAGTTCCTCGCCCCAGTCGAGCCACGTACACACGCTCCGGATTTGGTCGCGGTAGGTCTGCCGGACGAAGACGCGGTCACAGTAATTGTTGATCGCGCTCGACACGCTATCGATGATCGACTGAAGCGCCGCGTCCTGCGACGTATCTGCCGGGTCGATCCCGAGCGCGGTCTTCGCTTGATCGACGGTGACGAGCGCAAGGCTTGTGGCCGGCGTGATAACGCGGGTTATGGTGTAGCCGCGCGGCCACATCAGCGGCGCAGCCCCGCCAGGACCGGATAGAAGTCGCAGGCGACGGTCGAGCCGTCGTCGTGCGTCAAGGTCAGCACACCCTGGTCGTCGATTGCCGCGGCCTTGACGCCGCGTCCCGGTGGCCCGCGCTCGCCACGGGGACCTTGCTCGCCGGGCTTGCCGCGGTTGCCTTGCGCGGCGATGAGTTGCCAGCCGTCGCCGGGACAGACGCCGGGATCGTCGGCGCGGGCGACGAACGAGGACCCGGCCAGCGCGACAACGTCAAAGGCGCGGTATTCGGCCGTCACGTTCCACGTTCCGCGGACGGTAAAGGATCGTCCATCCGCGCCGGCCGCGGCGACGAGGACCCAATCCTCATGCGGCGGCTCCTCTGCGGTGTCCCGCATGGCGCAGAACGTCGAGCCGCGGTGGGCGACGAGCGTCGTGCCGTAATGCACGCCCTTCGCCCAGGCGCGCGGCGGGATGAACAGTCCGGGCGGCCCGTCCTCGCCGCGCTCGCCGGGAGGTCCCGGCGGACCCTGGATTGCCTGGCCCGGCGGACCAGCCTCGCCACGCGCCCCATGAGGCCCAGGAGGCCCTTGGACGGCTTCCCCCTGCAATCCCCGCTCCCCAGGCTCGCCCCGCTCTCCGCGCGCCCCAGGCGGTCCTGGCGGCCCATCCCTGACGGCGGCGAGCTTCTCGGCGAGCGCGCGTTCGAGCCGAAGCTCGGTCTCGGCGCTGCTGGCACGGATCGCCGCCACTTCCTCGCGGACTTCGGACAGGAGCGTCTGGACCTGAAGTCGCAATTCGCGCTCCGCCCGGCCGACGATCTTGCCAAGCTCAGCGAGGACGATGTCAGGCTGCAAGGCGTTCGCTCTCATAGCCGGCGAGGAAGTCGGCGAGTTGCTTAGAGGACTGGTCGGCGCCATCGCCTCCCCCATCGGCTGATCCGTCCCCCTGCGTTGATCCGTCGCCGGACGGTGACGAAGGCGGCGCGGGCGGCGTCGCTGATGGCGGCTTGAGATCAGCGCCGTAACTGAGCGGGACGACTTGTTGCTGCACCCGCGGCATCGAGCCATAGCCGCCAGGGACCTCCGGCAAGTCTTCCTCCGCGCGCGCCTCATCGGGCGAGTAAATGCCGCTGATGACGCCGCGCGCGAGCGCCTCGATCCGCTCGCGGTAGGCGCTCCGGAGCAAAGCGCGGGTGTCGAATTCGAGGTATTCGTCCGGCTGGCCGCGCAGCCCGAACAGGTTCCCGATCGCTTCCTCGATGTGGTTCAACGTGAAACCGAGGCCGCTCGCGATCCACGATTGCATGAGAAGCTCGGTCGAGGCGTAGGTCGGTCCGCCGATCCCGAGGATTTGCAGCGGCACGCGCATCGCGAGCGCGATGTTCTGATCCGTCATCTTGAGCATTTCGGCAAGCTGGGCATCGACCGCGTTCGTCTCGATTGAGTTCGCCTTTAGCCCGTTCGTCAGGACCGCGGTCAGGCCGGCGTTGTCGCCCTGGCTCACGTCGTTCCAGCGCTGGCGGGTCTGCTCGATCTGCTCCGCCGTCATCGGTTGATCGGTCTGAAGCGTGAAACTCGGGCGCGCCTGGTTGATATAAAACGCGATCTGTTGGTTCAGCGCGGCACCCGACATCGCGAGATCGAGAGTCGCGGCAAGGATCGGGCTTTCGCCCTTCAGCGGGTGCCGCGGCGTATGAAGCCGGACGTGCAAGACGTCGCGCGCTGGCGTCGGGTTCGAGAGGTCGAGCAGACGATCGACGATCTCGTTGCCCGTCAGCGAATAGAAAACCGCGCCATCCTCCGCGATCTGCGCGCGCCCGTAGCGCATCAGATGCAGCGCCGCGATCTCGGCGCGGTTGTTTCGCTCGACGACCGCGAAGGCTTCGCCATACTCGTAAAGCCGGCGCGTGAGGTTCAGCAGGAAGTCGCTGATGCTCTGATACTCGTTTGGCTGGCGGAGGATACGCGTCAGCGCCGAGTTGACGACGCGCTCGCGCCCGCCGTTGTCGAGCTTGCGCCAGTGATTGCCGGGACACATCGGCACGGTCTGCGAATAGGCGGAGACGCACGCCTCGACCATCGCCCTCGCCTCACCGTAAGGCTGCAAGCGATAGCCGGTCTGCCACCAGTTCCAGTAGCGACCGGGCCCGGCGCCGAGCCAGCCTTGCGACAGGAAGTAGGGGCCGGGACGGTATTGGCCTTCTGCCGCCTTGACCCGTCCCGGTAGAATGCGTGCCAGCCAGCTCATTAGCGCGTCTGGTATGTGCCCGCTGGCCCGCCGCCCATGGCGCGCTGTTGATAGGCGCCCATCTTCATCGCGTCGGCTTCTTCCTGCGTCGGCGTCGGAACGGCGGGCTTGCTCATCGCCTCAAGACTGGCCTGATGCTCCGCTTTCATCTCATCCGGCGATGGCCCTGGAATCATGGCGGCCTGGCGTCGCTCGTCCAGCGAGCGCTTGTCGACGGGACGCGCCGCCGCGGGTGGTGCTGGCGGTGGCGGCTGTTGTTGTGGGTGTCTGTCTGACATTGCTCGTTCTCCTTCCTGCGGATGGTGAGTCGTGAGCGGTGGGTTTGCCATTCTGTTGCCTCCAAAAATGAGCGGGGACCGAAGTCCCCGCCGGGACCGGACTGCCTTACGGCCCCCAGTTAACGCCGGTCATCCATTGCACCATCCCCGAGCGCCGCATTGCCCACGTCACATTTGCGAGCATGCGGATCGCGATCTGCGAGGTTTGGAACATCGATTGAACCGGCGCCGCGACGACGTTCGGCGTCCCGACCGTGCCGATGTTCAGCGGGGTGGTGTCTTCCATGTGCAAGGTCGCTTCCTCGCTGACCTCGAACTCGGGCGCACCCGAGACCGACACGAAATCCGCAGCGTCGATCATGTAGACGTTGCCGGCCGGGACGGATGTCGACTCGATGACGTGGTAACGGCCGGTGAATTGCGTGGTCCATCCGAACGGGACGCCGGTCGGGCCCGGCGCAAACGTCAACTGCTGCCCTTGCGCGGGGTTGATGAGCAGGCAGAGCGTCCGGCCGGCATTCACCGCGTAGAACGGATTGGTCAGCGCTTGCAGGTCCGCCAGGATCGCCGTGTAACTATGCGCAGTCGAAGCCGTCAGTCCCGCGACGCCGTTCGTCAGGCCAGCCGGGCGTGTCGCCGAGACCGCCTGAGCATCGAGCAGCAGCCCGTCGATGTTGATGCTCGTGTCGAGGGTGATGTTCTCGCGGATCAGCGCCTCGATCGCCGGGTTGGAATACATCGCGATCTCGCGGCTGAACACGCTCAGTCCGCCGACCTTGTGCGGGTAGAGGGTGATCGACTGGGTGCCGAACCGGCGGACCGGGATCGGCGCGCCTTCCGCCACGAACGACCCGCCGATCGATGGTGTGGTCGCCCGCGACGGGATTTTGATCGCCCCGGCATTCGGCCCGAAGGTCAATGACACGCCCAAATTCGACAGCCGTGGGAAGACCGCTGTCGGGACGAGGTTGGCCAGGAAGTCGGCTTGCGCGAGGACGACGAGTTCGGCCGCCCATCCCGCCGTGGTCGTGGTGGCGCCGGCAATCGCGGCACGGGTGACGACAGCAGTCGCCTCGTGGTCGGGATAGTTTTCCGCGAGCACCTGATCGATCGGACGGTGCGACAGGCGCGACTTCATCATCACGGCCGCCGCGCGCCAGAGCAGGTCGACCGGCTCGACTTCCTTTTGCGACGTGCCGAACGGGCGCCGCGCGATCGTCGGCATCGGCAGTGGCTTTGCAGGCTCGTCGGCCGCCGCGCGCTGCCCGAGCGCACGTTCGGTGCGTTCCAGTGATGCGAGCCGCGTCTCTAGCGTCTCGATCTCGCCGTGCAGGTCGTTCGCTTGTTCGGTCTCGTGGTCGGCGTCTTTGGCAAGCTCGACCAGCGCATCGCGCGCTGCGTTCAGCCGGCCCTGAACGTCCTGGATTTGCCGGGAGACAGTGGTCGTTGACATGGGGTTGGTAGCCTTTGCATGGCGTTGCATCACGGCTTGCCCGCCGGTTGCGTTCACGTCCCGCTGCCTCATATCGGCTTGCCCGCCGAAGGCTTGGGCCATGGTGTCGTCGGAAATGCGCAGACCTTTGGCGATCTGCACCGCGGCCGGGTTCGCCGGCACCGAGACGATGCTGGCTTCGAGCAGGTCCTGCTCGGTGAACCGCGTTCCGCCGAACGGATGCTTCGGGTCGATCGGCTCGCTGGCCACGGCGCGGAAGCCGACGCTGGTCGCGCGCAGGATGTCCGCCTCGATCAGCCGCCGCACATCATCGGCGAGCTGCGTGGTGCCGGGCGGTGCCGGGACGAGTTCGCCGACTAGCCGGCCGCCCTCGATGCGTAGGTTCTTCCACTTGCCGATCGGCGCGTTCCCATTGTGATTGAACAGCGCGACCGGGTTGCTGCGGAACTGGTCGAGCCGCCAGCCGGCCGGCTCGATGATGTCCCCCAGGCGGTCGACGGTGTCGTCGGACAGGACATACGTCATCGACCCGGTCTGCTTGCCGACCGCGGTTTTGCGAACGAACGACATTGCTTTCCCCTAGCCGATCAGTGTCGCGACGTTGAATGGCGTGGCGTTCATCGCGAGCCGCATCGCCATGATCAGCGCGACCGGGCCGTCGATTTTCAACTCGGCGCGTTCCTTGCGCGGGTAGACCTGATCCTTCGCGTCGGCACGCGCGACGACGTTGGACATCATCCAGGTCATCGGATCGGCGGCATCGCAGTTGTGCAGCAGCTTCCCGGCGTCGATCAGCGCGGCGCATTCCTTCATCGGCTCGGTGAAGTTCGCCGCAGTCTGCTGGAATTCGGACACCCGCACGGCGCGCGATGCAAGCCGCGTCATCAGCATGGTCGCCTGCGCCGGATCGAACGTGATCTCGTCGACGGTGAACCGGTGCCGCAGGTCCTCGATGTCCGCCTCGATGCGCTCGAAGTCGATCATGTTCCCTTCGGTCAGGATGAGCTTCGGCGGGTCAGCGAGCGACCATCCGCGATAGTGATCCCGGCCAGCTTCCTCGACCGCGTCTTCCGGCAGGTAGTAGCGCCCGAAGGTGGCGAAGCTGCCGTCGCCGAGGTTAAACAGCAGTTGCATCGCGGCGATGTCCTGCTTGCTCGCGAGGTCGAGTGCGATCGTGCAGGTCTGGCCCTCGAAGTCGTCGAGCCGCAACTCAGGCCGGTAGCAAGCCGCCCAGGCGTGCATATTGAAGAACGCCGCCTTCGCATTGACCCACAGGTTCAGATGCTTGGTCTTAAACCGCCCCTGTTCGCGCGGGTTGCGCATTGCCTCGCGCTGCCGCGCCGCCAGGAACTCGGCGCCGGTCGATACGCCGAGATTCGGGTTAGCTTTCACCAGCGCTTCCTCGGTCGTCCAGTCGTCGTCGGGATCAATGCTGTATTCGACGAAGAACTTCTCGTCGTCCTCGATGACGCCTTCGAGGATTTGCCGGCAGGTCAGGATTTTGTCGAAGCACGGCCCGGCGAGGTTATCGCCCGCCGTCGAGATAACCCACATCATCGGCTGCTCGCGCGCGCCCATGCCGGTCAGCATGGTGTCGTATTGGTCCGGCGTCTGGTGCTCGTGAAACTCGTCGATAATCGCCAGATGCGGCATGGCGCCGTCGCCCGGCTTGCCGATCATCGGCTCAAAGCGCGAGCCGTTCGCGACGATGTTGATGTTCCGGCTGTTGACCTGGACGTTGTAGAACTGGCGAAGGTGTGGCTGTCCCTCCGCCATCAAGCGCGCCGGTCGGAAGACCTCCCACGCCTGCTTTTCCGTTCCCGCGCCCGAGTAAATTTCCGCGCCATGCTCGCCGTCAGCGCAGAGCATATACAGCCCGACGCCGGCCGACAGAATGCTTTTGCCGTTTTTGCGCGGCACGATGACGACGCACTCGCGGAACCGTCGCTTGCCGTCCGACCGCCGCAGCCAGCCGAACGCATTGATGAGGACGAAGCACTGCCAGCCTTCGAGCTTGAGCTTTTCGTGCCGCGCAGCCCATGCACCTTTTGTGTGCGGCAGCAACTCGATGAATTGGCAGACCCGCTCCGCCATCAGCGGCTCGAAGCGATAGGCGCCCGTTGCCTCGCCCTGGCAATCACGCATCCATCGCTCGCACGCCTGCCGCTCCCACAGGCACGCCGGGCGGCGCCCCGACAGCACGTCGGCGACATACACCCCCGCCCGCTCGATATGCGGATGCTCGACCGCCTTACGCCGTCGAGGCATTGCCAACCTTGGCGAACGGGTTCGTCAAGTCGACCTCGCCGTTGCCGATCTGGATGCGGCTTCGCGCGCTTGGCGTCATACCGAACTCCGCGGCGTAAGCGATCATCGCGCGCCGCGCCTTGTGCGCCGTTCCGACGAGCGGGTTCTGCATCGCGTAACCGCTTTCGCTCTTTATCATCAACCCGCCAGTCAACAGATCGCGCTCGGCCATCCTCGCAAGCGCGCGCCGGGCGACCATGAAGACCGCCCATTCCTCACAGTAAGCGGCCAGCGCGGCACGGTCCGCGACGGTCAACAATCCCATCCGGTAAAGCTCGGGCGCGATCCGCCTCCATTCAATTTTCGCGTCGTTGGAAAGCTCGTCCGGAGGCTGCATGAGTTTTCGGCGCGGCTTCGGCTCGTTCTTGTTGAGCGGGCGCCGGCCTGGATTGCCGGTGACTAGCTTCAAATAGGTTGGTTTCGGTTTGCGTCCGTCCATCAGTCACCTTCGATCCGGGTTGCGGTCTGTCCGGTGAACCGCTGCCAGCGCTCCACTGCCACGTCGCAGTAGTGCGGGCTGATCTCGATGGCGTGGCAGGCGCGTCCGGTCATCTCGGCGGCGATCAGGGTCGTTCCCGATCCCACGAACGGGTCGTACACCGCCTGGCCTGGGCTGGAGTTGTTCTCGATCGGCCGGCGCATGCACTCGACCGGCTTCTGCGCGCTGTGACCGGTCTCATTGCTGCGGTTATTATCTATCTGCCAGAGTGTGGTTTGCGATCTTGAGCCAGACCATGATCCGGTATGCCCTTTACGCACAGCATACCAACACTCTTCTTCCTGCGAGTGATAATGGCCCCTCCCAAGCACTTGTCTGGACTTGGCCCAGACGATTAAGCAGCGACGTTCGAAGCCAGCACTCTCAAGGGATAGGATCGACTCAGGCACATAGCGGCCACTGGTCCAGACATAAGCCACAGTGCATGGAGCGAGTAACCACGCATCTTCCCAATTGAAGCGACCGTCATTGTTAACGATCCCCTCCGCTCGGCTGGCCCCGTCATGCAGAATTCTGCTGCGCCACGTCGGGTCATAATCCACCCCATACGGCGGATCGGTGACCATCAGGTGCGGCCGCACGCCAGCGAGGCACCGCGACACGTCCACCTCGCTCGTCGCATCCCCGCACACCAGCCGATGCCGCCCGAGCGTCCACACATCGCCAGGCTGCGTCGTTGCCTCGACAACCTCCGGCACATCGTCGGGATCGGTCAGCCCGGGATTGCCAGTGATTGTTAGCGCGCTGATCTCGTCTTCACTAAAACCAATCAGATCGGACGCACCGAGCAACTTCAGATCGGCTAGCTCAAGGCCGAGCAGTTCATTATCCCATCCCGACAATTCGCCGAGCCGGTTATCGGCGAGCCGGTAAGCCCTGATTTTCGCATCCGACCAACCGCGCGCAACCATGCTCGGAACCTCGCCGATCCCAAGCTGACGCGCCGCCAACACGCGCCCATGCCCAGCAATCAGGCTGCCGGTCTCGTCGACGAGGACCGGGATTGTCCATCCCCA
>Ga0306926_10001891_pt1 | contig 21009 bp, 25 predicted proteins | sample flu12Cox44000178_FD_203759 | JGI IMG/M metagenome (GOLD analysis project Ga0306926, IMG submission 203759) | Lab enrichment of tropical soil microbial communities from Luquillo Experimental Forest, Puerto Rico - flux8day.12C.oxic.44.000.178 (v2)... | ecosystem: Environmental > Terrestrial >...
ACGCAAAGCCCGCGGCTACACCCGCTTTGCCACGATGCGTACCGTACTGTTCCTCATTGCCGGCAAGCTCGACTTCACCCGCATCAACCCTCACGCCGCCTGACCCACACCAAATTCAATAGAGCCAGGATTCATGGGCGACGGTCAGCGGAGGTCTATCAGATGCGAGATCGGGCCGCATTATGCTGCGCGGCTTGGATGAGCCTCCTTCTGAAATTCTCATTCGCATCAGCTTCGCTCGAGCCAAAGGAGCTTCTCCAGGACGCGGTCCCACGACATCGGCCTATCCAAGCCGCCCTCGTAGCCGAAGTTCTCCACTTCCAAGTGCCGGCCAGTCTTTTGTGTCGCCACCGATTGACAGCACCGTCAGCTTCACATTTACTCAGCTCGCAGGGAGGTTTGGGTTGATAACGCTAATTGTCATCATCGTCTTGGTTTGGACCCTCATTCGGGTTGTTCGGTTCGTGACCCAACTATGGAGAAATACTAATGCCACGGGCTCCGCGCAGATCGGGGTTGCCGCGGCGGCCTAGGACTGAGGCGACTACGCCGCACGACTCCGCTGGGTCTCGTTCGCCCGAGACGCCGGCGAGGACCCTTCGCGCCCGACGTACCGAGGTCCCCGCGCCATCAGTTTCGCAGGAGCCGGCCGTGCGGCACGAAGGCGTAGCCACCACGCCGCGTTTTCGCATCTTCATCATGGATTCGGGCTGGAATTCAGTCGCGCACAAAGTCCTGCAGGAGAATTTCCCGCTGATCCGCGATCTGCAGAAAGAGGACCCGATCTATGTCCTCAGCAGGGAGCAGTCGATCGAATTCCTGCGTCACCACCCGGAACGGATCGGCAAGGAGCCGACCATCGGCGTGCACGACCTAGCGGCGATGGCCAAGAGCGGGACTACCGAATTCCATGGTTTTCGGCTGCATCTCGGCCTCATGCGCACGCCTCAGCAGGCGCTCTTGGCGTTGCAGAGCTTTGTTCGTTTCTTGAGCACCCATCGCCAATCGACCGATCTCGAAGCGGAAATTCGCGCGGACCTTCGCCGCGAAGGATTGGCGGGCGCAATCGACATTATCATGCACCACGAGGGACGTGAGATCGGCGAGTAACCCGCGTTGTAGAGAAGACAAAGAATGCCGGATAGGTGGTCAGATTACGTCAGCCTCTTTGCGGCTGCGCTTGCATTGGGGCACCCCGTCTACGAGATCGACCGGCGCTGGTGGGAAGTCTTTGATGTGCTCGACGCCGATGACGTGTGCATCACAGCGGGGCTTGAGAACATGGTCGCGAGCGGTGAGCTTCAGCCCTACTCGGGAGGGGTGGTTCGAAGTCCTTGGTTAATGCAACACGGGCGAGCCACCGCATTTGTCGCATAGTTGGAATTCTCGAAAGTCAATCTGATCCGGCTGGGAGAGGCGTGAGCCGTCCCTCGGAAGTCCGCTTTCCATCTGTGGACGCCCCCCTCTAGGCAAGGGAAAATGTACGGCTTGGCGTGGCGCGTGGTCGGATGCTGTCATCTGTCCGGCCTCTGACGCGGCAGGAAGACAGCCGCCGGCCTGTATGGGAGTTCGCAGACCGGGTCCAAATCCGCCCAGCTCCTCCATAGCTTCGATCACACGCCACCGCGCCTGCTCCTGCCTATTGGACACAGCAGGCGCTGGGTGTCTTTTCTCGACCGGGCGCCGGATCCACCGCCCGCAATTGCTTATACCCGGCACGCCAAAGATTTCTACGGAATCGCCTCGCCGAGGTGATGATCTTCGCGGCCGTGCGATCCTCCCCCCAGGGCGCGGGATGTCCCGGGAACCGATGCCGGCAGCCCGTGGATGCGAGAAGGAGGCGCCAGCGGGGGGAAAGCCCAGCCGCCGGAAAACTCGTGTCAGCGGGCGGCACTGGATCTTTGCTCACTCATTCTCTCGTCCCGCAATTTAGCTCACGACTTAAAACTGCGTTAACCGAATATTGGTTTGGGCCGGGATCCCCTCGAATTTTTACCGCACCCCGAAGAGCCGCCCGTCTAAGGGGCCGCAGCATGCCCTCGCGCCAGCCGCGTTCTCCCGAGGCGCTCCATCTGACACACGGGTTGACGCGGTATCGATAGACAATTGAGCGGCATTTGGCCTCACACCTGGCCCCTGTGCCGATCAGGCGGTCCATCGCAAGGGGCGTTGCCGTGGTTCGACGGCTGGCAGGTCCGTCATGCGGTAGGGTGGCGCCGGTTCGGTCGCGGGGCCTGCGGTATCTCCGCGCAACACCATTGGCAAACTCTCGCGCTCGTCGCGCTGACAGCGCCCTAGGCGCCGGCTCTCGTCGACGAGAGCGTCGTGCTGCCGCTCGATCAAGCCGCGCAGCTCGGCCAGGGCTACGACAATCGAGGGGCGTTTTCGGCTGACTACTTGCGGAAGCCGACAACGACCGATCGGTCGAATACGGCCAGCGCCCGGCTCAAGGCGATTGCTCAAATCGATTTCGGGGAATAACTCGAAGTTCCTATCATCCATCAAGTTGCATCCCTTTGCTGGCTTCACTGCCCGTCATCCCAGACCGACAACCATAGTGGCCACGGCGCAAACGATCGCGCGCTTAGTGCGCCAGCGCCACGTCGCCAGTCGAGCCAACGTTACCGTAGCGGGCTGCTGCCTAGCATAGGCGGCGTGGCTCTTCCCGACTGGGCCGCCAGACCCTCCGAAGAGGTCGACTCGATGGCAGCAAGACGTCTTTTCGCGTCAGGAACCTTTTATTGTAACGAGCCCCTGGGTGATCCATCCAGGCGACGACCCGGCGAGCCGGCGGCACCAGCCCCGCGATCCCGCACCAGCGACGCCAGCGCCGGTGCGCCCAGGGAGATGGTGCCGGGCCGGCCCGTGCTGAACGGCAATGCGCCGGTCTGTCGCGAGCCGGAAGGTGGGGCGCCGACATCTGGCGATCTGCCCGAGGAGAGCAGGAATCGGGGCGGCGAGCCAGCGCCGCAATTCGATCAGACGGTCGGGTGTCAAGGCAACCCATCTCCGGAGGAGGAAGCGGAGATGAGAGGACGCAATCGCAACGGCGAGACGTACCTCGACGCGACGTCACTGCGGCTCAGCGGGCGCGATCAGGACGGCAAGAACTGGTCGTCGCTGATTTTTGGCTGCTCCGGTGTGCGCGCGGCGCAGTCGCGCCGCCACCGGCTCAGGCTGCCGGGGCTCGACCTGTTTCAGTGGGCGGGGGTCGCGCTATAGTTCCGGTGTCGGCGTAAGGTAAAATGAAGCCGCAACCGCCTGCAATGCTCTTAGTAAATGAGGGGCTATTACTAATTGTCGAATGGGAAGGATGATCCCATGAGCCTGTTTGAGCCGCACGACGTTCCGCCGGGAGATTGGCCCGAAATCAGAAATGCAGATCAAATTGATTGACCGTCTAAGATCACGGTTAACATCGAGTTACGATATGACCGAGGGAACGGATAGACTTCGTAACACAGGGTGTATAGAGTGCTATCTACAACTGATATTTAGACGTGTGTTGGATATTTCGGATGCAGTTTCGATACTTTGGCCTCTTTTGAAAAACGAGTGGGTGGAAATGGGTGATCCAGCCCCTCCTCGCCGTCGAACGCACGGTGGAACGGGCGCCGGGGTGCTGGCCCTTGTCAAGCCCTTGCCGCCGAAGGCGGTGGCCGGCAGGCCAGGCTTTACAAGTGCCAAGCGACCCCGGCTACGATCGCCACCAGCGGACCGATGGGCTGCCGTTCAAAGCCATGCGCTCCCGCCAAGCCTCTTGCCGCGCGCTACGTCACCCATTCGAAATTCAATAGAGCCGGATTTTGGATCGGTGATGGTCACTCTTTGTCAAGGTGGTGGGCCATCGGAAATGAAGCGAAAGTAATTCGTATCGCTAAGACTAGGCCATGCCGTACATTCCAGAAGCCATGAACCATTCCCAAATTCTATTATGTTGCCTTTGCAATAACCCTTGACGTTCCATCCTTTAAGAAGGAGCTCACCATCACCAGAGACTAAATACTTTCTAGGAAACTTGTTTTTCTTCTGTTGTACGAATGTCTTGTTAACGATGGAAAAAAACTCACCGTATTCTCTCAAGGTGGTCGTCGGTCTTGATCGAAGAGCCTCCACTTCGACGACGTTCAATATTCCGGAGAGAGTACCTCCGCTCACCCGAAGTGGGTTTACTCCGCCAATGAGGCCAGTTTCATGTCCACCAAAGGACATTACAATGTCCTCTGGATCGGATGGATCTGGGCCTTCTGGCCGTCTACCAGTTTTTGTTATATCCACCTCAAATATAGCATCTCCATTCTGCAAGCGACTATACTCGATAGTACAGCGGCTGCCACGGTCTACACCTAAAACAAGAACCCCTAAGCATCGACCTTCCAGGGGCAAAAATTGCTCAGTGTCACGTCGCCCAGTCTGCGCAGGCGACGTTGCTTTAGCCACCGGCTCGGGCTCCGGTTGTAGTCTTGGCGCGGCGTAACTATTCCACCCCAGTCTATAATCGGGCTCGGCGAGGCGGCGCTTGTCGGTCGGATCGAGTTTTGTCTTAGCTGCCACGCAACCGGCTTGCCATTGTCCCTGTTGCTTGGCCGTCGTGGGTTGACAGCTGGCCCCCGGCACGCTGCGCTGCACGTCCCAGTACTCCGCCCCCTGCTTGATTGGGCCGGACAACCCCTTGAACCAAGTTTCATAGGTTTGCCGGTCGGCCAGCCCTTCGGCATAAGCCCGCGACGGCTCGGCGGCTGGGGGTGTCGTCGTGCCCACCGGAGCGCGCGCCGCGGCTGTCGATCCTGGTTCAGTGTAACTGTTCCAACCCTGCCGGTAATCAGGCTCGGCGAGGCGGCGCTTGTCGGTCGGATCGAGTTGCAGTTTTGCCGACATGCAACCCGTTACTAGCATACCTCCCTTTGGGTTTTGGTATTGGTCGCTAGCCAAGGTTGTTAAACAACCGGCACTGGGCTCGCTGCGATGGGATACCCACCATTCCGCGCCTTCTTTTTCTGAGCCGGGCAATACACTAAGGTAATGTTCCCAAGCTTTTCGGTCGGCCAGCCCTTCGGCATAAGCCCGCGATGGCTCGGCGGCTTCGGGTTCGGCTGCACTGGCGTTCTGCACCTGCGGGTTATCGCTCATGTCGTTGATCGTGTTGCCGACCGAGGGGGCAAACGTCACCAGGACGCCGGTCGCTGCCTCGTCCGGATGGTCGAAAAATGTGTTGAAGTGCACGGTCTCGCCCGGCCCCAACCGAGCGGTGGGCGGATCAATGATTTTGAACTGGGTCTCCTTCTCGGCCGGATCGCGTAGCGCAACCCGAAGTCGCGGCACATCACGCACCGTGCTCCCGGCGTTGATGACGTCGCCTTCGATGACCAAGCCCCCGCCTGCGGTGCGCGTCGGTGCGATCTTTGCAAGTGCGAGCCCTGCTGAGGGGCCGCGGTCAGCCAGGATTTGCGCATCGCTCGATTTCGGGACCCAACTCTGCCGACCGCGCTCCAGGGTTGGCGGCTCTATGGAGTTGCCCACCGCGCCCATAGTCTGTCCGCTGCTCGCAGAGACCGTTCCGATCGTCGCCTTGAGTTCGACTATCTTGTGGTTACGCCAAATCGTCAACTTGATGTCAGCGCCTGTATGTTGGGCGATGAACGACATCAGTTCGTCGCGGTCTCGTATTGGCTCGTTGTTGTAAAGCAGGACCAAGTCGTTGTTTTGTAATCCGGCCTTGGCGGCAGGACTGTCTGGGATGACCTCTTCGACCAGCATGCCGATGTATTTGTCGAGTCCTGTGTCAGTTATCTCTTTGTCCGACATATTCAGGTTATTAGCATCGGACGTCCTAGCAGGCCGCCATTTGACGCCTAGGTGGCCACGCGCCTTGGCTGTGGGCGGCACTGCGCGCGGCAGATATTTGGCGAGGACGGCCCAGGCGCCTTCGCGGACGGCGGCATTAGCGTCCTCGGCGGTGAGGGCTATGCGCGATAAGTACTCGGGCGAATAATCCTGGAGGCACGTGTGCATGATCCATGCAATGACTTTATCGCTGTCCGGCCAGCCTGTTTCAGGGTGAGCTGTGCCGCCCTGCTTGGCGGCCATAGCCCTGCCGCTGCCGCACTCGAAAAAGCTCTGCATGGACTGTTGATGCATCTGTTGCTTGATTTCCTCCTCTATAGTCGGCGTTTGCAATTCGACGGCTTGCGCGGTTGTGATGCCGGCCGTTAATGCAATGGCGGCGGCGATGAAGGCGTGTTTCATTTGAGAGGTCTCCTTGGCTCCTTCCCAAACGAGCCCAACCCCCGCTTGATGCCACGGATGTGAGGCGTGTCGGGGGCGGGTGGTGGCGGGGCATAGCGGCGCACCCGTGCCGCCAGTTCCGGCGGCAGCCCGCCGACCTCGCCGCACTTAGCGAGGATTTCCTGCAGCGCCCGGATGCGCGGTGAGTTGGGGTAGCGGTCGTTCTCGATCACCTCGATCAGCAGATTCATAGAGCGCCCGCGCTTGTTCGTCACTGAGGTCGAGGATCATGGCCGTTGCTCGCCGAGCGGCCCGAAGGCCGAGCACTTGCGCTGGGCCTCGCGCAGAAGTTTTTGAAGCTCGCTGGCCCCGGCTCGGCGCAGTCCTGGGCGATGCGGTCTGCCTCGCAGATACCCCGACCTGAATCGAGTCATGTCGAAACACTCATTGCCAAGTCCCGTCATACATTCGGCGTAAACAGCGGGTCTCGCCGCAACGCGTGCTCCCGTTCATCAGCCCTTGTGCCGCGACGATGAACAGCAAATGGCAACCCTCGCCCGATTGTTGCATCAAGTTACAGAATTCCACAGCGGGTGCTTCCTGTTCGCACGGTTTGATGGCACGTTCTGTTACTGTATTGAACCTTTCCGCCCATGCGTCCCAGGCGGGGCTCGGCCGCTCCGGTGCGGTGCCTTCCGCGAATACCGACCATTGGGGCGAACGTTGCCTTTCCACGCAACCCAGGAACTTCGCCTCTGCTGCTTTGATTCTGTTACTGAGATCTGCCTGTTTTGGGGGCTCCGACGCTGCGGTTGGCAGGAACGTGCACCGCGCTGCTAACTCACCATTAACCAGATAAATTCGTAGATCCGCAGGTAGGTGGAAGCGAGAGCACAATCGATTGGCGAGGCTGCTGGCCAATGACGCATTCAGCGAGCTTAGCGTCAGATCGAGCGCTGAACCTGAAAATATACCGGGCATGAAATTGACTTTGATTGCCGGGTCATACATCGCCGCGGTTTCAGCCGCGTGAAGTCTATCGCCGCCCGAGTCAGCGTCTGTCGGGCCCTGTGCCGTGGCAGGCGGCGGGGTAGCCTCGCCGCGCGCGGGTGCTGCCGGTGCCGGTGCAGTCGTCCGCTGTGATGCTGGTTCAGCGTAACTGTTCCACCCCAGTCTGTAGTCGGGCTCGGCAAGCCGCCGCTTGTCGGTGGGAGCGAGTTGCCGTTTCGCTGACAAACAACCTGTTTGCCATTGCCCCTGTTGTTCGGTCGTCGTTGGTTGACAGCTGGCGTCCTTTTCGATGCGATGTGATGTCCACCATTCCGCACCTTCCCTGGTTTGGCCATACAACGTGTCGAAGTAATGTTCCCAGGCCCGCCGGTCGGCCAGCCCTTCGGCATAAGCACGCGATGACGCGGCGAGTGGGGGCGTTGCCGTGGCCGCCGGACCCGGAGCCGCCGTTTTCTGATCCGGAGTTGACGCAACCGACGGTGACGCCGGTTCGGTGTAGCTGTTCCACCCCTGCCGATAATCGGGTTCAGCAAGGCGGCGTTTGTCGGTCGGACCCAGACGGCGCTGTGCAGCGAGGCACCCTTGCGTCCAGTCACCTGCGCTGGTGCCATCTGCGAGATAGCAAGATCCGGGTTTCGTCACGCTGCGTTGTCCAGCCCAGTATTCGGCGCCCTTCTTAAAGTCTCCAGTCAGTGAGGCGAACCATTCCTCATATGCACGCCGATCTGCCAGACCGGCATCGAAAGCCGAGGCGGATGAATTGCCAGGAGTTACTTGCGCCAGGATCACTGGAACCGGGGTGCTCCCGGTCATCCTTTCCGGGTCAGCGTAAGGAGCCGCGCCGAAAGCTGCGCCGAGAACGATGCCGCTGATTGCGATCTTAATCATGGCTTCCTCCTCGCCCCGCGAGCCATGTCGGCGAGTGCGATATTAACCATATACCGAGGCTGAGTGTTTGGAAAGTGGAAGCGGCTTGCTGAGATTGGTCCCTTACCTGGCCTGGACGAAAACGCCCTAATTTTGTCTTGTTTTCTGCGGCGTGTGGCGGATGCGGTGTCTACTTAAGTTACATTCGCCCTTGTTCGCGATCGTTCACTCAAGGGCAGAAACTCTCGGTATCCACCTTCTTCATTGTTCTTAATCGTTCGGTTCGGTTCGCCATAATCCTCATTTCAAACATGGGCAAGACCATGGGCAAAAGTTCTCGAAAGGTTGCGGGTCCGCCCATATCGGGGTACCCTAAACAATCGTCCTACGGACGAATGTCTGCTGAATCGTTACGGCGTTCGCAAATTCAATCGAGGTCGATCCGCGATCGGTGAAACCGTTTGTTTTCGAGGTGTTCGAACATGGGGATAGCAAAACTCACGGGATTACAAGTTCAGAAGGCAAGTCGTCCGGGAATGTATAATGACGGTGGCGGCTTGTATTTGCGGGTGGCATCCGGCGGCTCAAAGGGATGGATTTTTCGCTACATGCTTAGTGGCCGCACACACGACATGGGACTTGGCAGCGTCGACACCGTCAGCCTCAAACAGGCTCGAGAGCGCGCCCGGCAATGCCGCGAACTCTGCTACGACGGCATCGATCCCATCGAGAAACGCCGTGCCCAACGGCGTGAAGCGCAGATCGAGGCAGCAAGGGTCATGACATTCCGGCAATGTGCCGAAGCCTATATTGCGGCGCACGAGGCGAGCTGGAGGAATCCGAAGCACGCCGCACAGTGGCCGAGCACAATGGCAAGATACGTTTACCCGGTCTTTGGAAGGCTCTCAGTTCAGGCGATCGACACGGGTTTGGTGTTGAAGGTGATCGAGCCGATCTGGACCGCGAAGACAGAGACGGCTAACCGGGTACGAGGGCGCATCGAGGCGGTCCTCGATTGGGCCGCGGCACGCGGCTATCGGCAAGGTGAAAACCCGGCTCGCTGGCGTGGCCATCTCGAAAACCTGCTGCCAAGGAGATCCCGCGTCGCCCCGGTCGAGCACCACCCCGCTCTGCCCTATGCAAAGATCGGCGCCTTCATGGACGAGCTCACAGCGCAAAAGGGGATCGCCGCACGCGCCCTTGAATTCGTCATTCTGACCACGGCCAGAATAGGCGAAGCCATCGGTGCTACCTGGGCCGAGATCGATTTCGGCCAACGAGTGTGGACGGTACCGGCTGAGCGGATGAAGGCCGGTAAGCCGCATCGCGTCGCCCTGTCGGAGGCCGCTTTCGCGATTGTGATGGCTATGCACGAGATCAGGTGCAGCAAATTTGTCTTCCCGGGCGCCAAGTCCGACAGGCGGCTCAGCGCCACCAGCTTGCATATGCTACTGAGGCGAATGGGACACGACGGGCTGACAGTACATGGATTTCGTAGCAGTTTTGCGGACTGGGCGGCCGACTGCACAGCCTTCCCGGAAGAAGTGCGGGAGATGGCGCTAGCGCACGCCGTCGGCGACAAAGTCGAGGCTGCGTATAGACGTGGCGACCTCTTTGAGAAACGCCGTCAGCTAGGACAGGCGTGGGCGGACTACTGCAATGTGCCATTCCCGGAGCCGATCTCGGAGGTAGTGCCGATCAGCGCAATCCGGCAAACGCCGATCCGGTGGCTTCCCGCAGCATCTTTGTAAGCGGATGCTTGGCCGCACGCTATCACGCGCTTTTCAAGTGAGATCAGAGTATGCCGGTCGCCATTAGCTCTTCGACCATGGCGCGAGCGTGAACGGGCCACCCTTCATAGAGTGGCCGCCTCGCCGGCTCCGCTTTGAATTCTGCATATTCGCGCGGCCAGCGCTCCCGGGAGCTGTCGTCGGCATTCTTGACGAGGATCGAGACCACCTCCCCGGGGATGATCATCGCGACGCGTTCGCCTAACTCGTCTTTATAGAATCGAGCCTGGATATTGCGCGGCTTTCCGTCAAAGATCCGGTAGTACCGGGTTGCGCCCGGTCTTGTCGGCTCTGACCAGCAACCTGGTTGCAAGGCAACCAGTTTCTCGGAAAACGAGAACGCTACCTTGTGCTCGTGTAGATGACGCGCATACGAAACGGCATCAGGATACAGTTGTTGATCGATTGGGCTCTTGATAGGGAAGGCTCCGCCAAGCCGTTCAATTTCTTGAATAAGATATGGGACCTCGGGTGGTGGCTCCTTGTTTGACGATTTTGGGTCTTTGGCGTCAAGCCGTTTCGTGAGTTTTGCACTTATACGGTAAGGGGACTGCTTCACACGCTGTCGGTGGAGGTATTGGCGGGTAACACCAACGCGCTCTGCGACTCGCTGGGCCGAAAGAAGCTTGTGGGATTTGAGGTCTAATTCAAACATCTTGCGCTGCTTTTCGTTGAGTTGCGGCTCATCGAAATTTGCGGGACTCTTGCGCGTCAGAGAACAGAGAAGCTCGGACAGGCTAGCCGGTAGGTACGGCTCGCACAGAGCTAATGCCCGCTGCAAAAGTTGAGGTCGGCCGCGTTTCCGAGGTTGCTGGGCGGCGATAAGCAGCCTTTTTGCTTCAGCCTCGACCGTTTCGATACTGTTCAACATCGTGATCCATCCTCACCTCGACAACCAGCGTAGTGTAAACCGAATAATCGATTTAAGAAGTTACACTTATTTGGGGTAAGTTGTCGTTAGAACTCGACTCCACACTGTTGAGGTCTATGCTTCGTTGGTCTGATTGCTTCAGACGAACAACGACGGAAGCTGCAACAATGAACAATCGCCCACCCCGCCTCACTGCCCAAGGGGATCCCGGGCCCTGGCTGATGGGAGGTGCGACCGCTGCCCTGAGTGCTAGGCCTGAGACTACCGAGCCCATAGTCGGGGGGCCGACCGCCTTACCGCCGCCGACCGGGCCGCCGCGCGTGCGGCTTGGGTTCGGCGACGAATATAGCTGTGGCGTGACGGAGTTTTTGCGGCGCGTCGGCATCGGCCGGACCAAGCTCTATCAGCTTCTGGACGGGGAGATCGAAAGTTTTTTGCTGGACGGGAAGCGAATGATCGTGATCCCAAGCTGGCTCGAGTACGTGGCGCGCCGACAGGCCGCTGAACGCGCTGGCCAGTTAACAAAGCGACGGGCAGGTCGGCACGGAGCCGAGCAGCCAGAGGCCATCTCTAATGCCTGAAAAGAGGAGGGCCGCATCTCGTTCACCAGCGAGGCAAAATTGCTTTGGCAGGCTACGTACGCCGCACTGTCGAAGGAAGCTCCTGGGCTGTTCGGCAGCGTCACAGCTCGCGCTGAAGCACATACAGCGCGGCTGGCGATGATGTTTGCGCTGCTTGACCTGCGTCGTGAGATCTGCGTCGAGCATCTCGAAGCTGCACTGGCACTGTGGCGCTACTGCGAGGCTTCAGCTCGCTACATCTTCGGTGACGCCATCGGCAACGCCATGGCCGACGAGATCCTGCGGGCGCTGCGCCAGGTCGGACACCACGGCATGACCCCGCACCGAGATCAGCAACTTGTTCGGGCGCAACCGCTCAGCCGATCGGATCGGCGCGGCACTGGCGCTCCTTCTCCAGCATGGCAAGGCGCGACGTATACAACGAGGAACGCAGGGGCGTCCGACTGAGGACTGGATAGCCATCTGATGATCCACTGGTGTTGCGCACGAAATAAACGAAAAGCACGAATTAACTATCGGAGGCCAGAAAACCTGCGGCGTACGAGGTGGTATTCGCCAAGCGCCCGCTACGAAAAAAGGCCTCTGATTTCTCTTTATCTCGCGTCGAAGTGAGGTGGAGCATGGCGATGGAGGATCATGATGCGTTCGGGAATGCAGCTCCTCAAGTGGACACCGCAGCGCAAGAACACCCTGCGCGGTTTTGCCAACATCCGATTGCCTAATGGGCTGCGAATATACTCCTGTCCAGTGCTGTTTTCATACGGTAAGGCGTGGGCGACATTTCCGGCAAAACCACAAATCGGCCGTGACGGCCTCCCGGTCAAGATCGACGGCAAGCCGCAATACGTAAAGGTCATCGAGTGGGGTGATCGTACCACAGCCGACCGATTCAGCGAGCGGGTTGTGGAACTGGTCCGCGAACGCGACCCGTCGGCTTTCGCGGAGGATGGCGCCACAAGCGCTGCGGGTAATCAGCAATGAGCCCACTCGATTGCGCCTTGGAGCTCGCTGGCAAAGGCTACAAGGTGTTCTTCTGCGCTTTGGACAAGACGCCGACAACGCCGCACGGGTTTCATGATGCGACTGACGATCGTGGAGCATTGTTCGACTTGTGGCAGCTTAACCCTGGAGAGCTGATCGGGGTCGCTACGGGGGAAGTCTCTGGCTTCGATGTCGTCGATGTCGATATCGAGCATCTTGCAGCACGCGTGTGGTGGCACCTGAATGCCGGCCGTCTCCCGCAAACACGTACTCATGCGACGCGCCGCGGCGGGCTCCATTTGCTGTTCGGTCACCGGGCCGCGATGTGCTGCTCGGCCAGTCGCATCGCGATCGGTATCGATGTTCGCGGTGATGGAGGTTATTGCATTTGGTGGCCCGGGGTCGGATTGCCGGTAATATGCGACGAGCCGCCGGCGCCGTGGCCTGAATGGCTCGTTGCAGTCGCCGAGCCGCGTGTCGCGGTGGCGCTGCCGCAGCCGAAGACGGCGATACGGAGGCGACCCACGCGCAGGTCGAGCAACTCGTATGGGGATGCAGCCTTGCAGCGCGCCATTGAGCGGATCCTCGATGCTCCCAGTGGATTGCAGGAACGGGTGATCAACAGGGAAGCATTCTCGCTCGGGACCTTGATTGGCGCAAAAGTGATTAGAAAAGAAGACGCGTATCGGGATCTCCTCGACATTGCCGATCGAGTGCCGTCGCTAGATACGTCGCGACCGTGGCGCCCCGGCGAGGTCAGGAAAAAGATCGAGCGCGGCCTCGCGCAAGGTATTGCTCGTCCTCGCGTCGGCATCCGGAGCTAGAGCTCGGGATGGCCGATTTCACCAATTCGCCGGGGGCATCCGGCGGGAATTCGCAGCGGACTGGCCGATCACAAAAGGGCAACGGTCCTTCGACTAATGGCGCTGTCGGGCCTGGGTTGCAGCTCTGGAACATGGGTGAAGACCATGACCTGCCGCCGCCGCGGCGCTGGTTGGTGGCCAATACCTTCTGCAAAGGGTTTCTGTCCGGAGTAGCAGCCGCGGGCGGCGTCGGGAAAACCGCTCTGTTGATCGTACAACTCCTCTCTTGCGCGACCGGGAGGGATTTGACAGGCGACGCTGTATTCGGGTGCTATCGGGTCCTGTTTATCTCCCTCGAAGACGACCTTGCCGAAATTCGGCGACGAATATGGGCGGCAACCCGGCATCACGGGATCCCGCACGACGAGCTGCTTGACTGTTTCTGGGTGACTAATCCGCTCGAGCTGAAGCTTGCTCGCATTTCCCCGACGAATATCAGGCGGGTCGAGCCCGGCGAGCTGGAAACCGAGCTGCGTCGGGTGATCCTCGGCGATCGCATCGACATCGTCGCCATCGACCCCTTCGTAAAGCTTCACGAGGTCGACGAGAATGACAACGGCCTAATCGACCAGGTTTGCGTCCTACTCGTTCGAATCGCGATCGAGTGCGGTTGTGCTGTCGACATCATTCATCACACCGCCAAGGGCTTCACCAAGCCCGGCGATGCCGATCGCATGCGCGGGGCGAGCGCGTTGCGGGATGCGGTGCGCTTGTTCTAGACGCTGACACCGATGTCCGGCAAAGAGGCGGAAGGCTTCGGTCTGACGGATGCGGAGCGGCGGAGGCTGATGCGGCTCGACAGCGCGAAATTGAACCTCCTGCCCCCGGCACCAAAAGCCAGATGGTTCCGCTTCGTCGAAGTTGAGCTCGGCAATCGCACCGACGAGTATCCGGGAGGCGATCGGGTGCAAACCTGCGAGGTCTGGTACCCGCCCGATCGCGGCGCCGGCATACCTCCTGAAGCCATCAAGCGCATTTTTGATCAACTTGAGGCTGGTCCTGCCGCCGGCCGACGCTATAGCCGAACATCAAATACAGCCAAAGAGCGCGAGGCCTGGCGGCTCTTACAGACGCATTGCCCAAACCTGACAAAGTTCCAGGCCCAAGACGAGCTGAAACGCTGGCTGAAGGCCGGCTTTCTGGTCGAACAGAAATACACCGATCCCGTTACGAGGAAGCTTCGATCTGGCCTCTCTGTGGTGAGCCTCCCGCTTTGAACCGTCGAAAGCAACGCTGCCAATGGCCTCGCGTATGGCGGCGGGTAAAGGCCGGTTGCCCGTCATTCCCGGCAGATCATGTACGGCGCCGGAGCTAGATCCTCCGCAGAAGCCGTGAGCAGCTATCCAAAGATCGATATTGTCCGACTAGGTTGGTTAACCCTGGCTCGAACTGGTGTGGGCAGATAGCGGCCACAACGCGTGGCAAGTTGAGGCTGCGGTGGCCAAGGTGCCGTTACTGCGCAGGGAGATCGTCAAGCGGAGCGACGACATGAAGGACTTCGTCATCCTTCCGCGCCGGGGTGGTCGGGCGGACCGTCTCCTGGTTCGGACGAAACCGGGGTCTGGCCAAGGACTTCGAGAACCGTGCCGTAACCTGGCCACCTTCGTGACCCTCGCCTCCATCCAGCTTGCCCTCAGGCGGCTTGCGAGGGCTTAGGTCGTGAACTCAACAAGCCAGGGTTGGCAAACGCAACGATGACGAAGGTCGGCAAATCGGATGGTGAGGGGACCTTCGCCGAAACTCGCGGGAACGACGGGGTTGCGCCGTTACCGGCCATTCCCGCCTTCGCTCTCGAAAGCGGGGGGATTCGACCAATGCGGTGATTCTTTGTCGGACTCGGCTTGCCATGGAATGCTCGCAGGTACCTCAATTATGCTTACTGACTTAATTCAAATTGACCTGTGCTCCGGCCCTGAGTCTGACTTATGCCACCGGCCTGCGGTCATCGGAGGTCGTATCGCTGAAGCTCACCGATATAGACGGCGACCGAATGGTCATCCGAGTCGAGCAGGGCAAGGGCAAGAAGGACCGGTATGTCATTCTCTTGCCCAACCTTATCGAGCTGTCATGCCGGCACGACGCAGACCGAGAGCAATCGTCTTCTCGCGCAATGCCCAATATCGGGGACTGCCCCAGGTCATATACGCGCGCAATCGGGCTTCGGAGTTTATATCCGGCCTAAGCTTGATCGCTTCGGCCAGAGCAGTCCTCGCCTCGTTGATTTCGCCTGTCAGCCCGAGCGCCGCCGCTAGCAGTGCGTGGACAAAGTAAAGCCTCGGGTTGTCAGCGCGCGCCTTTTTAGCGGCTTCAAGCCCTTGGTCGGTGCGACCCGACAGTAAGTGGCATTGGCAGAGCCTGGTGTGAACAATCGGGACCGCTTCGCCGGAGGGAATCAGCCGCAGCCCCTTCTCGATTTCGACGATCGCGGCGTCAGGCTGTGCGAGATAGAGAAACGTCCCGCTGAGCAGCCAAAACGACGGCGCGAAGTTGGGGTCAAGGTCGATCGCCGTCTCCAATTCGATGCGCGATTCGTCCAGCCGATTCTGCAAGGTGCGCAGCAGGCCGAGTACCATACGCCCGCGGGCGAGGTTCGGGTCCTTCTCGATCACCTGTAGCAGCATCGGTTCCGCGCGGGCCAAATCTTGTTGAACGGAGGTGCTCCAAAAGTTCGCGACATTAATGCAGAGGGCGTAGCCAATTCCCCATTTCGCGGCGGCTGAACTGGGATCGATTTCCAATAAGCGCTCGAACGCCCTTAGCGCCTCTTGCAGGCCCGCCTCAGTCGTGGCCCGCAGCTTCGCCGCGCCGTAAATGAACAGGTCTTGCGGATCGAGATCGCGCACCTTTTCCCGTTCAAGACGGCGGCCCGCCGCTTCCAACAGTTTGTATTTGCGGTTTCGCGCAAGACGGCCAAGGATCTCATTCTGCATCTCGCCGCCCTGGACGGGATCGATCTCGAACCGATCCGCCCACAGATGTACGCCCTTTTCGGCATCGGTCAGCTGCAAATTGACCCGCGCCCGATCACCGGTGAGCCGGACGCTGCCTTCCACGACATAGTGGACGCCGAGCTCCTGGCCGATCGTCGTGACGGCGACCGATCTGCCTTTGAAGGCAAAAGCGGTGTTGCGGGCAATAACGAACGCTCCGGAGGCTCGCGCAAGCTCGGTGGTGAGATCGTCTGTCAACCCATCGGCGAAATGCTCCAGCCCGGAATCATCCGAGAAATCGGCAAACGGCAACACGACGACCGACAGGCGGGGTGAGCCCAAAAGGGTAACAACCGACTCGCGGTCGGCGTGCTGCTCCTGCACCGTCCCGACAAAGCGAACGCCCCTGCCTACTGCTGTACGTATCAGCCGTTGTTCCTCGCCGCTGTCCCCGATCGCTCGGCGCGCCGCCTTGATACGGCTGTCGATTGTGGCATCGGAGACGATCCGACCACCCCACACTCGCGCCAAGAGATCGTTCTTGCTGAGCACCCGGTCCCGGTTTTGCAGGAGACACACGAGCAGGTCAAAGACCTGCGGTTCGAGCGCGACCGGCGAGTCACCTCGTTTAAGCTCGCAGCGCTCGGTATCAAGCTGATGGTCGCCGAAAAAATACCTCACGGCGGCGCTCCCCGTGACCTCCCGGCATGTCTCCCGAGAAAATCCAGGGAATCTCCAGGATAAGTCAAGCCCACCTGCAAGCAAGCGCCCTAGGTGCCGGCCATTCTTCGTCCCGGACCGCCGATCCTGCCGTCTGAGGCGTAGGGATGGGCGGCCAAGTGCAGCTCGGCGCGAGAAGGGGGACGACCGTGTCCACGATATTCGTTCTGATCGTGCTGCAACTGATAGGTGAGATCATGGTCCGGGTGAGCCGTCTTCCGGTCCCGGGCGCTATCATCGGCCTCATCTTGCTTTACGCGATATTGATGTGGCGCGGCGGGATTTCCGACGAGATGTCGCGAACGTCAGGCTTCCTGTTGCAGAATCTAGGTGTGCTATTCGTCCCGGCCGGCGTTGGGGTCATTGCCTACCTGCCCATGATTGTCAGCCAATGGTGGGTGATCCTGCTCGTCTTACTTGTCTCGGTGTGCGCGACGATCGCTCTCACAGGCTTGGTCGTGGCAAGGCTGTCACCGCGCGGCGTCGAGACCGTCGAGGCGGTCGCCCGCTCATGAGCGCCGATCGTCTCGTCAGCGGGTTTGAGTTTCTCGCGGCCACACCACTGCTCTGGCTGAGCCTGACGCTCGGTGCCTATCTCGCAGCCACGGTGGTCAACGAACGTTGCTACAGGATGCCGCTGCTCAACCCCACCCTGCTGGCCATCGCACTCGTTGTGGTCGTCCTGACCGCCACTGGCACATCGTACAAACGGTATTTCGATGGCGCGCAATTCGTGCATTTCCTGCTTGGGCCGGCGATCGTCGCGATGGCCGTGCCGCTTTATCGCCATACCGAGATCATCCGCAAGTCCGCTGGTGCGCTGTTCGGCGCGCTCGTCATCGGAAGCGTGACTGCGATCCTCTCAAGCGTGTTGGTCTCGCGCGGTCTCGGCGGTGACCGCGAGCTGTGGCTGTCGATGGCGCCAAAATCAGCTACCGCGGCGATTTCGATGGCGATCTCTGGACAAATCGGCGGCGTCCCGGCTCTGACTGCGGTGCTGACGATCTCGACCGGGATTACGGGCGCCTGTCTGGCGAGCTATGTGTTGCGGCTAGCGGGCGTTAGGCAATGGCACGCTCGCGGTTTCGCGATGGGTCTGTCGAGCCACGGCATCGCCACCGCTCGCGCCTTTCAGGAGAATGAGATAGCCGGAACCTTCGCCGGCCTCGCTATGGCGCTGAACGGTATCGCGACGGCAGCGCTCGTGCCGTTGATCATCAAGCTGCTCGACCGCGTTGGTTAGATATCGGTGTCGATCCCCGGAAAATGGATCGCAGCAGAAACCTAGCCGGCAGGGTTGGCGACTGGCGCCAACGACTGGCTGATCTCGGGTTTCGCGTCGCACTGACCATGCAGCTGTGGTCGGCTCGTCATCATCGCCGCCAGGAACTGGCGGAGATGTCGGACCGCGATTTGAAGGATGGGCGCGTAGCACCCGATCTGGTCGCGCATGAAGTCCGGAAATGGCGTGGCAAAAGTGGCACCCGCAGTGGCAAGAGATGGACGAGGTGCTGCTTCGTGCTCTCGCCGCGCGCCGCCGCCGGCCTTGAACCCGCACCAGCTTGACAACCCTGCTCGATAGCATCAGCTGACCTGCAACAGGGCGTAATGGACGGTCACTTGCCCAACGTCAATTTCGGGTCGATCTTCTCGGTTGCCCGCCATTGCGTCAAACGACCGTAATCGGAGCATCCTAGCTAGCCGGCCGCGGCGAAAGTCGGCTATCCAACCGATTCCGGCGGGTATTGCGAACGGCAGGTATGGGGCATAAAGAGCGGTTCCTGCCGCCGAGGCTGAGTGGCGGTTGTGGGCTCGGTTAGGGGACCTTCGCCAGGTCGTCCGGCAACGAGCGAGATGCGCCGATTCCGGCCGTTCACATGACAAGGTCTTCGAACCGCCTGATCTGCGGCAGACCGGCATGATGCGGCGTTCCGAGATCGTGCGCCGCGGATCGAGCGGATGACGGCGCCGACCAAATCGTGGTCGAGGGATCAGGCTTGCTCCATCACCTGTTCTCCCCGGACCAAAACCTTCGGTTCCTCAGGGGCATAGGTATTGCCTCGAGTCGCGAGCGCGCGCAGATCTCGCTTCACTTCTGCCACCTCCCTCTAAGGCCGGCTCGTCGCGGCCGCAGAGCAGAGATCAGTTCGTTAGATAGGCCTTGGCCTCGGCCATCTCGGGACGCTCGGGCCCGGCCGGCTTGCTCAGCGCCACCAGCTTTTGATAGGCGTCGTGCGCCGCAGCCGTGTCGCCAGACTGTTTGGCAGCGCGGGCCTCGCCGAGGACGCTGCGGAAGCGGTTGGGGTCGGTGCGCAGCATCTCCTTGTACTCGGTCAATGCTGCGGAAGGCTGCTTGAGCTCGAGCAGAAGATCGCCCAGCAGCTCGCGCGCCGGCAGCACCGGCGAGGGGGTGGCGGGAGACTTGTCCATCGTTGCTTCGAGATCGGCCGCCGCCCGCACCAGCTCGACCGCTTTTGCGTCGTCGCCCTGGACATGGGCGAGAATGCCGGCGGCTCCGAGGCGCTGGACCTCGACCTGGTTGGCCCAATAGGTGTTCTTGGCTGTCGAGAGCTTGTCTTTCAGCGACTGCAGCTTGGCGATCTCCGCCTGGGCGCCCGCGATGTTTCCGGTTCGCGCGTCCCCGAGAGCGCGGCCAAACGAGATCATCGCCACGGCCCACGGAAAGCGTTCGAGCGGAAACCCGATCGCCGGCGGCGACAAAGAAGCGGCGGCCGCCCAGTCGCGGCGCTCGAGCACATAGCGCGCGGGGATCGCAGCGACGGCATAGGCTGTGGGCAAATCGGGTTCGCCGATCTGGTGAAAGGTTGCCAGCTCATCGACGACAGTCTTGGCCGGACCGTCCTGTGCGGTCTGCAGATAGGCATATTCGAGATAATCCATCGAATGGACGCTGCCGACAAAGCTCTCAGGCCCGAGGGTCTTGCGGACATAGGCGAGTGCTGCGGCATTGGCGGCACGGTTCGAGTCGATCGATTCCTGCCACATCCCGAGCCGGGTGAAGATGTGCGAGGGCATGTGCAGCGCATGCGGCACATCGGGTGCGATCTTCGCATAGCAGATCGCGGCGTCGAGCCCCGCCTGAGCAAATTGCGCCGAGTCGTCGCTGTGGATCAGGTAGTGCACGACACCGGGATGGTTCGGCTGTTCCTTCCAGACCTTGTTTAGAATATCCGCCGCCTTCTTTTGATTGGCGTAGGTCTTGTCGGTCGGCGGCGCGGTGGTGTCGAGTGCCAGCGCATAGAACACTCCGGCCTCGCGATCCTCGGGATGTTTGAGATAGACCTGCTCCATCGCCTTCTCATAGGCGAGCGCCCGGGTGCGATGGTCGAGCTTGTCGTTGTCGCGGTAGAAGGTGGCGATCGCCGCGATGTAGTCGTTCTCACGCTCGGTTTTGGTCGGGGCCGCCATCGCCTTTTCGACAGCCTCGGAGCCCGCCTTTAGCGCCGCCGGGCTCGGCGGGTACCACAGCGGGTACCAATGGCTCATCGCGATGCCCCAATAGCCGATCGCACAGTTGGGCTCGGCCTCGGTGACCGCGGTAAATTCTTTCAGCGCTTCGGGATACCAGAACGAGTGCAAGGTCCACACCGCATGCTTGAACTCATGCTGCACCGCAGGACTGCAGGAAGTCGCGAAATCGACTTCTTCGACGATTTTTGCCCCGGTATCCGCCCGCGCACCGGGTAACATCGGCAACGCAAGCAGCATGGCAGCGGCGAGACCGGCAGAAATTCGACGATGCGGCATGGCGATACTCTCCCCGAAGCACCTCGTGGACCCGCTCGACCGTAAACGGCTCGGGTGGTCCGCAAGTGTGAAGTAGCTCACACTAGTGGGAATTCCCCAGATGCTCGTCTTCATGGTTGCGCCAGGACAATACGTAGGACCACGTATGCAGCGATATTCGCGAGATTTCAAGTTGTACGCAGGACCGTCGGCTGCGGTGAGCTGCCCGAGGCCAGGGTGTTCTGCTGCCGTCCGCGACGTTTTTTAGGTGGCCCTGGGCAACGACCGGAAAGGGGCAGGAAGAGCCATTCCCGGCGCGACCGATGAGTGGCCGAGGAGGGTGGAAAACCGCCGTTCAAGCGCGCCAGTCCGCTGTCATATGCCATTCTGCCGATTGGGTATCCGATGGGGCGGTTCGGGCTC